>Ga0209203_1000042_pt1 | contig 104311 bp, 83 predicted proteins | sample AD_UKC109_MetaG_FD_184423 | JGI IMG/M metagenome (GOLD analysis project Ga0209203, IMG submission 184423) | Active sludge microbial communities of municipal wastewater-treating anaerobic digesters from Hong Kong - AD_UKC109_MetaG (SPAdes)... | ecosystem: Engineered > Bioreactor > Anaerobic >... | reverse complement strand
GTCGTAGGCTTTGCATCCTTCTAACCCGCACTCCGGACAGGAAAAATTGCTGCCACGTGGAAAATCAATCGTGATGTCCAATCGCTTGCCTTCAACCGAAAACTCCAACTTGGTGACCTGCCAGGGATGGGGTAACCCAAGTGCGGTACTGAAAATCTCCTTCGTCTCTATGTGGGCCTCTCTTTTCCTTCAGATAACCCACATTCTACACTCGCAACCCACTCATTTCAGCGAGGAACCAAACATTTTCTCTACATGTTTCCGGGAACGATCATCGAGTTTATCGTCGCCGTGACGATTGCCCTGATGACACGGTCGCTCTGGGCTCTGGTCCTCGGGTACCTGTCCGGACATGCCACAAGAACTTTCACTCCCTTTCTGATTGGCGGAAAGGTACCAGGATTCCGAATCAATATGGAGATTGCGAGATCCCTCGTGGGGTACGGAAAGTGGATCTGGGGCAGCAGCATCATCGTATGCCTGATCATGTTGGGAGACGACATCTATGTGGGAAAAGTCCTGGGAGCTGCCGCTCTGGGAATTTACCAGGTCGCCTATTACCTCTCCAATACACCCCAACGGAAATCACCCATATCCTTTCCCAGGTAGCCTTCCCGGCCTATGCGACCCTCCAGGATCGCCCCCGAAGCCTTTCGCGGGCCTATCTACAATGTTCTGCGCCTGACGGCCCTCCTGTCCATTCCTCTCTCCCTGATGATCATCCTTCTCATTGGAGACTTTACCCTTCTTTTTTAACCCCCGACTGGCTGCCCATAGTTCCCATCGTGCAGATTCTCGCCCTGTGCGGACTTCTCCGTTCCATCAGTGCTACCACCGGTCCCCTCTTTAACGGTCTCGGTAGACCCCATATTGCAACCAAGCTTCAGGCAGTCCGCCTCCTGCTCATTATCGTGCTGATCTATCCGATGACACATCGATACGGTCTCGCCGGCACATCCCTGACAATTTTGATCAGCGCACTGCTTATAGATCCCTTTGCCATGCGGTTAGCCATTCATCTTGCAGGTATCAGGATCCGGGACTTCTCTCACACCCTCCTGCTGCCCATGATGGCGTCGCTGGTTGCTCTAATCGTTCCTTTGAGCATTCAGCCCATGCTTGGAGAGATGAAACCTGCCGTGACTTTTTCCATGAATCTTTTTCTCTTTCTTGTTCTCTACCCTGTATCCATTTTTATCCATGACCGTATCACGGGGGTTAGAACGCTCTCGTGAATTCGTAAGATCCTGGAAGAAGACAGGTCGGACGAAGCAAGGATTAACAACGAAGAAACCTCCCCGTAGTTTTCTTCCAGGGTTCTTCAGCTCCAGGGATATCGCCCCTCGCAATTCATCTCTGTACGAAGCTGCGATACAATTGTCGGGTCCCGTGGATTTTCACTTTGAAGACTCGATACTTGAACTCTGTTTGAGACGAGGGTACCTCTCAGAGGAAGATCTTGCCTCCCTCAAACAAAGGGTTTCAGACGATATCCAGGTTACTCTCCAGCCTGGCCGATGGGGATCCCGATTATCGCTTCTGATTTCAGAAGGGCGGCTCAACGCGGAAATTCTCTCCAGGCTCGAAGAAGAGTTGATGTCCGCCTCTGATCATGTACAAACGGTCCATGCTTCCACAAAACCAGATTCATCCGCGGCAAAAGAGTCGTTTGAAGGAAAAAACTTCGGCCCATACCTTATCCAATCCATCCTGGGCGAGGGTGGTATGGGACGGGTCTATCGGGCACGGGATACCCGATTGGATCGTCTGGTTGCATTAAAGCAGATTAAGATATCGGAGCCGGAGCTGGTTCAACGCTTTCTCGGTGAAGCCCGGGCCCAGGCCCGTGTGGACCATGAACACATCTGCAAGGTCTATGAATCGGGTGAAATTGACGGTACACCCTACATTGCCATGCAATATATCGACGGGCGGGAGCTGAAGGAGGCCGCCGCAGAGATGTCCGTCGAGGAAAAGTCCATCGTCTTTGAGAAAATCGCGGATGCCCTGCATGCCGCCCACAGAGCCGGGCTGATTCACCGCGATATCAAGCCTTCCAACATCATGGTGGAACGACTGGAGGACGGCCCCTGGAAACCCTACATCATGGATTTCGGGCTGGCTCGTGACCTGGAATCTCAGGGCCATACCGTATCCGGAACCATCCTGGGAACTCCATGCTATATGCCTCCGGAGCAGGCACAGGGCAATATGGCCTCTATGGATCGTCGCAGTGACATCTACAGCCTGGGAGCATCCCTGTACGAAGTGCTTGGCGGATCTCCTCCCTTTAAAGGAAAGGGTGTCGTAGAGATACTCACGAAGGTCGTTCAGGATGACCCGGCTCCTCTCAAGACCCTCAACCCGCACATCCCGCGTGACCTTGAGACCATCGTTTCCACCTGTATGGAAAAAGATCCGGACCGGCGTTACGATTCTGCAAAGGCGCTCTCTATGGATCTGCGCCATTTTCTGGATGGAGACCCCATTGATGCACACCCCGCGGGTATTCTCTATCGAATCTCCAGGAAAATCCGGAAACACAAATTCCTGTCTCTGGTGGTCGCTCTGGCACTGTTCATCACTTCAATCCTGTCCCTGTGGCTGATTCGCAGCCGTTGGGAAGCCGCGGAACGAAGCCGCCTCACCCATCGGTACAGCCAGGAAGCCGGAGAGATGAGGGCGATCATGGACCGGGCAGTTCTTCTCCCCCTTCACGACATCAATCAGGAACGGGCCCAGGTCCAGAGGAAGATCTCGGAACTGGAGGAAGAATTCTCACTCCATGAAGAGGGAACAGCGGCGGGTCCTTTTCACTACGCGCTCGGAGAGGGATATTACGCCATTCAGGACTACCGAAAAGCCCTGGACCATCTTTCCAGGGCCTGGCAGGCTGGATTCAGGGAGCCGGAGCTTGCCTGCACGCTGGGTTCGGTACACGGGCGTCTCTACCAGGAAGAGTTGCGAGAGCTGAGCAAACTGTCCAAGGAAGAACGGGAAGAACGCCGCCAGGAAGTTGAAGAGTCCTACCGGATTCCTGCCGTTTCTTTTCTTCGAATGTCTCAGTCCGGATCTATGGTCGGAGACCCCCGGTATCAGGAAGCGATGATTGCCTTCTATGAGGGAAAATTCGAAAGAGCCAGGAAGTTGCTGGATACCATTCTGAATCGGGACACATGGGCCTATCTGGCATCCATGAGCCGAGGAGACATCGATATGGTGGAGGGCGACCTCGCCCGTCTCGAGGGCCGAAACAACCAGGCCTCCGAACATTACAAATCCGCTGAAACGTTTTATTTGGCTTCGATTGATATTGCCCGCAGCCTTCCCCAGGCGTATCAATCGCTGTGCGAGCGATGGAATACACAAATCTACATTGACATCGATTCAGGCCAATCACCGGAGCACGCGTTTCAGCAGTCCGTCCTTTATTGCCAGGAAAGCCTCACGGCCGATCCTGAAAACGGAAATATTTATAACAGCCTGTCCAATGCCTATAAACGCTGGGCCATGTATCTGATAAAAAACGGTCAGGATCCGAGAGATGCACTTCAAACCTGCGCAAAATATGCTTCCCGGGCTGCTGAACGGGAGACGGACAGGGCCTATGCGTTCTTAAATCTTGGCGTGGCCATGCGTCTTCTGGGGGAGTACGCCATGTCCGCTTCTGAAGAAAATCCGGCCGATTACTTCGACCAATCGGAAAGGGCACTGGACCTGGCTCTGGAGCAGCAGCCTGATTTTTTCCATGCTCTGAACAACCTCGGATTACTCTATCGTGACCGGTCACAATTCAGCCAGAAGTCCGGGAAGGCTGATCTTGAAGCGATGACAGAATCCGTGAATTATTTTTCCCGTTCCATGCAGGTCAACCCGAGGTTCATATTCGCAGCCATGAATTTAGGAACGACATGTATGGATCTATACCATGAAAAGAGGCGTGCGGGTATTTCTGGAGACAAAGAACTTTCCCGGGCAGAGATTGCCTTTCGAAACGCCCTGGAAATCAATCCCGATTACACCGATGCTGCGATTTTTCTAACCGATACGATCCTGGAAAAAGTTGAAACGCTACCCCTGCAAGATGCAGAAAGGGAAAATCTGCGGAGCGAAGCGGCAGAATGGATGGAAAAAATCAGAAAAACAGGAAAGAAAAGCTCCAGGATCCAGGAACTTGACAAACGATTCAACGACCAGAAATTGAGATAGTAAACCCACGTGGGGCAACAATTTTCCGGGGAGTCCGGAGGTCCCGACAGGGCTGCCGGTTACCTGTTTCTGGTCGGCATGCCGACGAATTGGAAAGGGACACCCGCCTGAAAGGTCTCAGTTGTCGAGGAAGAGGTTGACGCCTCCATGGCTCTTCCCGTCATCAATCCGGCAGAAGAAGGTCTCATCCATCACGGCTTCGTAGGATTTGGGATCGAGGTATTGTGCGACAATTTCAACATTTCCATCCTCTTCGATCCTGAACTTTGCATAGTTAAGGACATATCCATAACGGCTGTGGTGAATCAACACAGACGTGGAAGCGGCCAGATAGGCCTTTTCATTTCGGATCGCCCCTTTCGCAAAGTACTCCCAGGTATCCAGAAAGAGCGAACCCACTGCATCGGGAACTCGGGTAACTTCTTCGTCATCCATGACCAGCCGGCACTCTGCATAATGCACAACCACTTTCACCCGGGCCGGGGAATTCAGTGCATCCATCAAATTTTTAAAGGTTTGGATCCGATGAGATCCTCCAAACATGCCTTCTCCAAATAGAAAAATGAAGCACAACGTGAACCCGAAGATCGCTTTCCGTTCCATGATTTCACCTCCCGATCCAATATCCCTGATCTCCTAAAGGCACTCCCATCGCAATAACCGTTCATTATGAGGTCCTTCCATATTTAATACAGTTCCTGCCCGCCTTCTTTGCCCGGTAAAGGGCCGTATCCGCAACTTTCAGGACCTCCTCGGGGCCGGACGATGCTCCGACGGAGTCGGATACTCCCATACTGACCGTCACTTTTAAATCTTTAAGGGCGGACCGTTTTCCCCTCAGCGGATTCTTTGGTTTTCGTCTGGGTCTCCCCTCACCCCGGACTACAAAGGGATTGTCTGCGACATCCTTTCGTAATTCTTCCAGAACATCCTGAACCTCTTTCCGGGTGCGCCCGGGAAAGAATATCGTGAATTCTTCGCCTCCATAGCGGTAGGCCCGGCCATTGCCGCGAACGGCCTGAAGCCGGGTTGCCACCATTTTCAATACCTGGTCACCCACATCATGACCATATCGATCATTGACCGATTTGAAGTGGTCGATATCGACCATGGCAAGGGCATAGGTGGATCCCACAGATTTCAGTGCATCCTGCAGGCCTCGCCGGGTCGGAAGCCCCGTAAGTTCATCCCTGTACGCAAGACGATAGCTCTTTTCCAGCATGGCAAGGAGAAGTATGAAGAGGGCAGTTGAGCCGTAGAGAGCCATTTTTTCCAGGTCGGGATAACGCAGAATTCCCAGCCACAAAGCAGGTATGGTCCAGATATACCCTCGATCTACAGGTTCCCGTTCCAGCAGATAACGTACCATGACAAGAAGGAGTGGAAAGACCCATAAGACCATTCCCCCGCGGGGGAGAATCACGAGGGCCAGGTGGCTTTTATGGAGGAAGGTCTCAATGGATGGAGCCCGAAGTGCGACTCCGGCCGACAGGACCATAACCTGGAGTGCAAGAAAGACCAGGAAGGCGATGCTTTTGGGACGGAAGATCCCGTGCTGTGGGAAAAAGAGGTGGAGAAAAACATTCACAGGCACCCAGACAAGGGCGATCTGAACCACTAGTGGAGAGACGGCACCCTGTGCACCGGGCAGAAAGACAGCCCAGGACAGCCCCAGAATAATGCTCAGAAAGAGAATCCTGTTCTGTCGAAAGATCCAGGACACCACCATGGCAATAAACCAGAGGATGGCAAGAACGATGGGAACGACGGATCCCAGATAGGGTGCGAGAGATGGAGTCCTCTCCACAATCATGACAAGGGCCAGGATCAGTCCTCCAGGAGTCAGAAGAGAAAGGAGGGCGCGCATGGGAATATTCCGTCGGGAGCGATTCCAGGATCTCCGTGAAGGGAGCGGGTGTGGGCGAACGAACAATCATGAATCATAGATCTCAGGAACTATTCTAGCGCGGTCGTCAACCATCAGGGCCATATGCATGCATATGAACTCCCATTTTCCGAGGACCATGACGGTTTCGCCTGCCGAAAATCGAAATCCCGACGGGAGTATGGTAGTCCCGGACTTCATTATCTGAGATAATAGGGACGTAAAGAAACCCATGAATGAACTTACCCCCCCCACCCTCCCGTCTGTCCGCCCTCTTCCGAAGGCCGTAATCTGGACCCTGGCCTTTCTTATCCTGATACTTCTGGCTTTTCAGTGGATGGAAATCCGAGCCGAAGTCGATCGGCAGATTGGCGTCTACCTCGGCCATGATCAAACCGGAATCCTGATTGAGCAGACCTTCCCCGGGCTTCCTGCCGACCTTGGAGGAATCAGTCCCGGGGACCGTCTCCTTTCGATCAACCATATACCGATCAGCGCCTATGAAGATTTTAATAGAGCCCAGGAAACCATGGAGCGGGGACGGGTCGCGATTTTCCAGATCAAGCGAGGCCCCCTTGAATTGGAGCTTCCCATCATTCCCGGTGGTCCCTTTCCATTTATTTCAACCATACTGAATGGGTTTCTGGTTCTAATCTGTCTCCTTCTCTTTCTCCTCGTTGCGCTCGGCACCCGTCAGGATGTTCGAACCCGTCTCCTCTATCTCTTCACCTGGCTTGTGGCACTTGAATTTTCCATGCCGGATAAGTCTGTGCTGGGGCACGATATTGGCTGGCTTACGGGCGCCGGGTTTTATCTCCTTTCCGGATTTCAGTTCATCCTTGAAATTCATCTGGCCTCTGTCATCCCCGATATCCATCCCTGGAGAAAGAGATCCAGGATCTTTTTGCCCGGTGTGTATTTTTTAGGACTTCTCACAGGCCTTGGGGGAGCGGCTATCTATCTGATGGATACCGCTGACTGGCCGGCGGGTCACAACCTGATGCATATTCTTCAGGTGTACATGGACACGATCCTCTTCCCGCTATGGGTTCTTCTTCTTCTGTTTCTGCTTGGATATCAGGCTCTCCGCTACCCCATTCCACTGGGACGTCACCAGGCCGGTCTCGTGCTCCTCGGGATCCTTCCCTGGGCGGCAACGATCACCATCACGACCCTGATGGCGATTTCCGGGCATTCCCTGCCTGTGTGGATGGATGTCGCATGGTCCATTGTCCTTCTTCCTTATCCAATTGCGATCTTTATCGGGATGTACCGTTACGACCTGTTCGATATCAACCTGGTCGTTCGTAAGGGTTTGATTTACGCGTTTCTTACGGGGGCTCTCCTTGGAGTTTTCTATATCTTTCTTGGACTGGGCAGTGTGATCCTTTCCCGAACCGTTGTCGGATCCCACCCCTCCGGCTGGATTATCGCGCTTGCGGCCCTTCTGCTCGGATTGCTGGCCCAGCCCTTCCGGCAGTGGACACAGGCACTGATTGACTCACGTTTCTTTCCCGAGCGTTCCCAGCTCCGCCAGAGAATCGTCGATCTTGCCGCAACCCTTCCGGAGGCGGGAAACGTGGAAGACATGGCCGCCCGCCTGGCTGACCACCTCAAAGATCTCTTCCATGTCCGGAAGGCAGCTCTCCTGCTCGCCGATGAACATGCCGGCGTTCTCCAGCTGGTTGAAGGAGAGGAACCGATCGATCCCATCCTGGTCAGCCTCAACGATCCTTCCATGACCCACCTGCTCCATTCCAGAGGCGTTCAGACGCGATCCAGGCTCCCTCAGTCATCCTCTCCCCTCACCCATTACATGGAACGGGAAAAGATTGAAATCATTGTCCCCATGAAAGTGCGAGGGCATCTGGCAGGCGTGATCCTCATGGGGGAAACCCTGGACGGCCGGGACCCGCGGGCTGAGGAACTGGAATTGATGGAGCTTCTGGCTCACAACACGGCCGTAGTCTTCGAGAACGCACGACTTTTCACCTCCGCCACCTATGATCATCTCACCGGGCTCAAACGGCGAGAAGCCATCCTCCTCTTTCTGGCACGGGAGGTAGAGCGCGCGTGCAGGTATGAGCGCCCCCTGGCTCTCTGCATGGTGGATGTCGATCTATTCAAGGCGGTGAATGATACCCACGGGCACCTCGTGGGTGACATCGTCCTGAAGCGCATTTCAATGACAATTGATCATTCTTTGAGGGACACGGACGATGTAGGGCGATATGGAGGCGATGAGTTTTTGATTGTTCTTCCAGAATCTGACGCGGATCAGGCTCGAGAGGCGGCCAACAGGGTCCTTACCTCGGTACGGAATCTCTCCGTGCGTTTAACGGGTGCCGGCACCCTCTCGATAACCGTCTCGATCGGATGGTCCGTGCTGAAAAAGAGTGATCAGCCCGTGGAAGTCATTGTACGGGAACTGCTGGAAGAAGCCGATCGGGCCATGTACATGGCCAAGGCCGAAGGTCGAGACCGGGCAGTGATCTACAAAGAAAAAACGGACCCGAACACCTGATTCTGTTGAAACTCTCCCCTTCCGGCCGTAAGGATTATCCGGCATAAACATGTGATGGCCATAAATAGGGGAATTCCCGCATCTACCAGATCCAACCTGATTTTGGAGTGATAATCAGTGCTGTCCCAACGTAGTGGTCACATAACGAATTATTTCCTTATTTAGCAGGCTGATTTCCTCTTCAGAAAGTTTTTCGATACAACTTCCAAAATCTTGGAATCATGGAGATCCAGATTCAGTGAGGAAGGATAGCAATGCGTTCCATGAAGACGGTCTTCTCCCAATTGATGGGATTCTTGCCAACCTGTGAATTCAAGATATGTGTCGATCGGTATGCAGGCCATTACAAAGAAGAGTTCTACCTGCTGGGATCAGTCTTTGTGCATGGCTTTTGCTTAACGAAAGTCTTCGTGACAGTGAAGCCAGTCTGCGGGCTGCTCAATCAAAACTGTACCACTCAGGATTTCGTGGTAAGTTCTCCCGAAACACTCTGGCGCATGTCAATGAAACCCGTGATTGGAGGATCTATGCGGATTTTGCCCGGGTGATCATTCAGCAGGCAAGAGTCCTCTATATCATGGATCGAGGGTATATGGATTTCTCACGTCTATATCGTATCCATTAATACTCCGCTTTCTTCCTGGACAGGGCCAAGAAGAATATGCAATACAAAAAACTTTACTCCCATCCGGTGGATCGGACAGGAGGCCTTCGGTACGATCAGATGATCCATCTCTCGGGTGTCCGTGAAAGAAATGAGTTCCCGGATAAGCTAAGGAGAATCCGATTTCACGATGACCTGAATGATCAGAGGATTGTCCTTCTCTGCAACAATAGCTCTTATCTGCTCAGACCCTGGCGGATCTCTATCGATGTCGCTGGAAGGTAGAACTCTTTTTCAAATGGATCACAGCACCTGCGAATCAAGGCCTTCCAGGGCCTGTCAGAGAACGCTGGGAAGATCCGGATTGCCATCACCATCTATGTGCTGGTTGCTGTCGGGAAAAAGAGGCTCGATCTTGATGCCGGTCTCTGCACAATTCTACAGGTTTTCAGTATGCCCATAGAACATCTGTTTACTCCTCCAGAATTACAGAAACAGATGGGCGAACTTACTAAACAGCAGAGTCTATCCGATTAACGTCAGGATACTACTGAGTGATAATTAGCCTTTTGAGTCCGGTTTCAACATTTATTTCCGCAATTCCAGGATTTCTTCATGCAGGGATGGATCCAACTCTTCGGCTGACCTGAGATCGGCTTCAATGGCTGAAACGTCCGAAGTCCCTTTTCCTGTGGGCCGGGAAAGTATGCGCACCTTCGCTCTCCACAGGAGTGCCTCGGCATACCGGTTATTTCTTTCCAGCGCCCGGTCCAGGAGGGCCATAGCCTCGGTCGTCATTTTCTCTACAGACCGGTCGTGGCTCACACCATAGGTCAGGGAAAAGGCAAGGATTTTTACCGCGTCCACATACGCCTGCAGAATGGCCGGATTGATGGCCAGACCCTGATGAAAGTAAGACAGGGCCCGATTGACAGCCGGGTCAGGGTTGCTGCCCCTGGAAAGAAGATATTCCGCCTCCACCCCGGAGGCGGATCCCAGCACAAAGTAGGGAGTGGCACGTTTTGCGTTCAGTTTCAGGCTTTCATTCAAGGCGGTTTTCGCGCTCTCGAGCAGTCCGGAAGGATTTCTTTCCATGGAAAGTTCATATCGGGCCCAGTGAACGTAAGTTTCCCCGATATTGTTGTAGGAAAACATGAAGGTCGGATTGTTTTGAAGCTCTCGCCGATAACTTTCTATGGCATTCCAATAGTCGGGAACGGGATCCTGTCCGACACGGGCACGCTGATCAGCCAGATAGAGCTGTGTGTTCCCCAGAGAGTTAAAGATGTAGCGATTGGACGGCCCCAGGGATGTCGCCTTTTCCAGGGAATGGATCGATTGTTCCAGCATGGGGAGTGCATCTTCCCCGAGGGAGATTGCGTATTCGGCTTTGAGCCGGTAGACGGTACCCACGCTCTGATGTGCCGAGATATTCGCCGGATTAATTCCTGTGAGACGCGTATAGCTTTGAAGGGCTTCATCCAGCGCCCGGGTCGGGTCCTGTTCCCGATCCATCTGAACCTTGGCCAGCTCCTCATAGGTCAAACCGAGGTTATAGAGAGTCTTTTCATTGTCAGGACTGGTTTCCAGTCTCTGATGATAGGCGTCAATCGCCCGGTTGAGATACTCGACCGGGTTCTCTCCCCTGTCTCTGAGGAGCCTCGCCTTTCGCAAATAGGCCGATCCAATTTCGTTCAGGGCCAGAACATAATCGGGTTTATCTTTCAGAATCTGTTCGAGAAGGTCAATCGACGCATCGATGAGTGTTGCCCGGTCCCCTCCCACCATAAGGGCGCGCTCTTCCTTGACCTGGTAGATGTTGCTCAATTCGAGCCGGCTCATCAGGTGGCCCGGCCGAACCTCCAGTGAATGGCGTGCATGAGACTCTGCTCTGGCCAGGCTTTCTGCAGGATTCACGCCGCGGCCGACCTCGGTATAGGCCCGGGCCCGCCATGCCATGGCCAGAAACGTGGAAGGCAACGGGGAGGTCGGATCTGCTGTCATCGCCTGCTCACAGGCAGACGTGGCATCGTTCATAAGAGCGTCGAGGTTGTTTTCCTGGATGAACACCGGGAACTTCAGTAAACCTGTCCTGAGGCGACATAGGTCCAGGAGGGAACCGGGATCGCTGGGTGCCGTCGCAACGGCACTCTGGGTGGCTATCATCGCGTTCTCCATCATCGAGACACCGCTTTCTGTCTTCCCCTCTTCGAGGGACTTCTCGGCCATGGCCCGGAGGATCCTTCCTTTGAGAGAACGGGCTTCGTATAACCAGGGAACTTCCTGAATTGCTTCTTCCACTCTTGCTATCGCCTGATCATATCGTTTTTCGTAATAGAGGATCAGCCCTTCAACGAACGCCGGAGAAGCGATATCCATTCCCTGGCTTGCATTCAGATAGGTGATCGCTGGAATTCGGTACTCGACTTCAAGTTCTTTTCGGCGCTTTTCCCTGAGCTCCCGATCCCGTATTCCTTCCAGCTGGGATAGTTCTTCGAAATAGACCTCACCGAGGGCGCGCCCCAGGGCGTAGGCGGATTCGGGCCTTCGATTTCCCTGGTCCCACGCCTTTTGAAGAAACTCCAGGGCCCGGTTCCAATCCCCAAGATCCAGATATCCCCTTCCAAGGGCGTAGTATCCCGATGGTTTTGCAAGCCGGCTTTCCCTCTCAATTCGTTCCTCCAGATCCGTCAGCCGGTTCAGAACCTTATCCCGTTCGGGGCCGATATCATGTAGAGGTGAAGTAAAGGCAAAACGCAGCGTTTCTTCGACAAAGGCTACTTCCCGATCAAAAGTCTGGTCATACGTTCTTCTGAGCTGATTCGTATGGCTTGACCAGAGAGCATGGATGCCAAGCAGAACAAGGGCAAGAACCAGGACCCCGATCGCCGTGGAGACCGTGGGGTGACGTTTCACCCGCTTCCACGTCTTCTCGGCTATGGAAGCCCGTCTTGCAAGAATCGGTTCCCCTTTCAGAAATCGTCGCAGGTCTTCCGCCAGGGCACGGGAGTTTTCGTACCTTCGGGATGGATCCTTTTCCAGGCACTTCATGATAATGGTTTCCAGATCCCCAGGAATTTTCGGCTGGTGGCGACTCAGGGGAATCGGATCCTGCTGAATCACCTTCATCAGAATATCCACGGTGGAATTCCCCTGGAAGGGCGCTCCCCCGGCCACGATGTCGTAGAGTGTTGCACCTAAACCGTATACATCCGTCCGCCGATCCAGATCGGCACCCCGCCCCGATGCCTGTTCCGGAGCCATATAGGTTGGAGTACCGGCAATAATTCCGCTGTGAGTGATGTTGGGTGCTTCGATTTCCTTGGAGAGACCAAAGTCCAGGACAAAAGGCATGAGACCTTCTTCTCCATCCTGCACCATGATATTGGCCGGTTTCAGGTCCCGGTGGATTAAACCGCGCTCATGGGCTGCGTGAAGTGCATCGGCAACCTTAGCCATCAGCGCGACCTTGCCGTCCAGGGTGAGGGTCCGGGATACCTCCTGGAGCGTGCGCCCCTCAATGTACTGCATGGCAATGTAGGGCCGGCCCTCCGCCTCGCCCACTTCGTACACCTTGCACACGTGAGCATGGTCGATCTTTGCCTGGGTCCGAGCTTCCCGCATGAACCTCCGCTCCTGATCCGGAGTTTCCCCATGCAGAAATTTCAATGCAACCGGCCGTTCCAGCGTTTCATCCCAGGCAAGGTACACGACCCCCATCCCTCCCCGTCCGAGGACACGTTCAATTCGGAAGTGAGAAATTCGGCTGCCCGTTGTCAGACCTCCGGATCGAACACCGGAATCTCCTTTCTTCACAGTCCTGTTTCCTGAATCGGATTTCCCAATCAGAAGCGTGGCCTGGTCCTCTCCGGGGATGCCGAGCTCCGACATGATTTCCGAAAGAATTTCATTATCGAGGGAGCCGGACTGGAGAAGGTGGACGATTCGGGGTCCTACAATGCGATCGGAAATATCTGCATCCGATTGCTCCACCATATAAACGGTTTGAATTTCTTCGATCAGTTCCCTGGTGATGTACCCCCGCCGTATCGCAAGATCGAGGATGTCGTCTTCCGTACAGTCAAAGGATTTCGGATGCTTATCCATGGCAGGCCATTATAACATCCGGGTAATATGCCCCTTCCTGGTTAAGGAATTCGACACGTCTTCCTGATATCGGAAGTCTCCCTCAGCCGATCGATGGCCGGTGCTCCTTTATTCGTAATGGATAGGATGCATCCCCTGTCGCCATGCGTGCAACTCAATAAACAGGGCGAAGGCTATTCTTCGGTGTGAAGCCCGCCGACCTTTTCTTCCAGATCTGAAGTCTTTTCGGACAGGGAAACAATACCCTCGAACAGGGTTTGGATGTCATCTTCAAGCGTTCTGAGTGTGTCCCGAATTCTCTCCATATTATCTTTCAGTTCAGTCACGCGATCTTTCATGGATCAACCTCCTGACCTTCATCCATAGTAGTTCGTCACATTCCTTACTATCCTATCACATTCCGGCGGATGTGTACTTCAGGGAAGGTATCCCACCTGTTTTAACCTGCGGTGAATTGTCGCTGCCTGGTCTTCGATCAAGGCCTCGGTTTTCACCTCTTCAGCTCCACGGGTCATCGTTCTTCCTCTCCAGGCCTCTTTTGCCCTTTGAAGGTCAATGAAGATCGCGGAAATATCCAACCGATCGATGTACGGTAACGTATCGGGAGCCTTGAAATTATCCTCCGAATAATCCAGAAAGCGCTGATCGGCCTGGGGCGGATCACAGGCGTTCCGATCCCCCCACCCTTTCATCTTATTGGCTCCCACCCTCAGAAATCCTTCCTCCGCCGATTCAATGTCGGCAGGAGCCAGAACCAGGAGTGCCGTGGCCCCCTTTTCAAGCGCAGATCGGACAAGACCTTCCAACGATTGGTCATTACCATTGGATGCGAGATCCCCCCTTCCAAGGACACTCACCCCTGCCTCCTGCAGGACATGCTGATATGCACGGAAAACGGCCTCATCCAGCAAGGGTTCTCCAAATATCGAGAGAACGACCACACTCCTGTGAAGGGAAGAACGGATATCGGCTCTGCTTTCCAGGGTAATGCGGGTCGTCGAGCAGGCAACTACCGTGAAAGCTCCAATCCCGATGATCGTAAAAAGAAAACCCCTGATAATGGAATGTCGCATAGATGCCTCCAGATAGACACTTCTACTCATACTATACTGCAAAACATGTGTCATAGTTTCTCCAAAACCTGAGAACACAATTTTATATTACTCAGTTGAAGTAAGGAGAATTGAAAGCGGACATATATTGTCTCATCTTCTGTAGTATTGAAAAAATTAGCAGTGGTGCTAACCGGTGCCATGATCAGGTATACTATGATCAACGCCCGAACTCGGACAGAAAAAGTTATGCGTAAACCGGAGGGCAAAGATTCAATGGATGAGAAAAATACAAATCGGATGTATGCCCACAGCCTGGACGGAAGGCTCTTAAAAGGATGGACGGCAATCCATGATAGATCATCTTGTGGGTGTGATAAGAAATGAACTATCAAAATGATGTATATTTCGCTCATTCTGATTATAAGCATCATGGAATGCTGCCCGGGGAAAATGGTTGTCATTGGCAAACCTTGCGTGAACACCTCCACGGAGTTGAGAGGCTTGCAATGATTTTCGCTGAGGCTGCAAGTAGAGATCATGTTTTCGTTGAAAAAGTTTGCAGTGCTGGATTGCTTCATGATATCGGAAAGTATTTAGACTCCTTTCAACAATTGTTGCGCGATACAGCAATGGGAAAACCAAAATCCAGAGTCGAGCATTCAGGTTACGGTGCGGCCTTTGCCCAAAGAGCAAAGGCATATGACATCGCACTTGCCGTCGCTGGTCATCATTCAGGCCTTAGCAACCCAAATGACATTAACTTGCGTTCAAAACGGATCGAAAACACGCTGAATAATATTTTGGAACGCGCCAGAAACGACCTTGGTGAGGAAGTGGTGGACAAATTGCTGGACACGTTAACTTCACATTCAGATCAAAACAACATGATTAGTAAAGATATGTGGATACGAATGATGTTCAGTTGTCTGGTAGATGCAGATCGCATAGATACTTCTGGGATGCCATATCAACCCAATGACCTTTTGGATGCATGGAATAGATTTCAGCGCATACAAGCATACGTTGGCAAACAGGCCGAGAAAGTCCCCGCAGGGCCTTTGAAGGATGCTCGCCAGTCGATTTTTGAGGCTTGCAAAAATGCCGCACAGTGGGAAAACAAGCTTTTATCTTTAACCGTGCCCACCGGGGGAGGGAAAACGCTTTCCTCTATGGCGTTCGCGCTACGGCGCGCGAGCTTGAATCCTGAAGAAGTCCAGCGGATCATAGTGGTCATTCCGTTCCTATCGATTATCGAACAAAACGCCAGTGTATATGCTGAAGCGATCGGCAATGATGCAATAGTCGAACATCATTCCGGCAATTTCATAAAAGACGTGCCAGCCGGTGAGGATTACAATCTTCAGCAACGCCGAAACCTATCGGCCATTGAAAACTGGAACGCTCCCATCATTGTTACGACTTCCGTACGTTTCTTTGACGGTCTTTTTTCCAACCGACCGTCAGACCTACGCAGGCTTCATAATGTGGCCCGATCAATCGTGATCCTTGACGAGGTGCAAACACTTCCCCGTCATTTACTTCGAGCTTTGCTCACGGCGATGAAAGAACTGTCCACTAACTGGGGAACTACCTTTCTTTTTTGCACGGCCACCCAGCCAGCTTTTGAGAAGCCGGAGCACGCCGACCAACATGATCCACGTTGGACAAAAGGAACGATCAGAGAAATTGTTCCAAATACACAATATCTTTTCCAGAACTTAGCACGGGTTACAATTCGCTGGCCGGAAAAAGATGTTAGAGCGGGACAGTGTTCATGGAATGACATGACCGAACGGATAGCTTCTGAACCGCGATCACTGTGTGTCGTAAACTTGAAAAAACACGCAAGCCTTCTTTTCAGCAAACTTCATGAGAAGCTAGATTTTGAAAAAGATTCCCTCTGGCACTTATCCACACGCATGTGCCCGCAACATCGCCTTGAGGTATTAGACACAATCCGAAAAGCTCTTGACGACTCAAATTGCCCCTGTAGGGTCGTCGCCACCCAGCTTGTAGAAGCTGGCGTAGATTTGGACTTTCCGGTGGTATTTAGGGCCGTGGGGCCTTTTGACTCAATCATTCAGGCGGCAGGGCGTTGTGACCGGGAGGGCAAGCTAACGGCATCAAAGGGTCAGCCGGGAGGGAAGGTCATCATCTTCGAACCGGATGATCCCTCGGGGAAACCCACAACACCGCCGGGTGCATACCGAGATGCTACGGAAATAACTAAGACCATGCTTGCGGGAAGCGAAGCGCTTTCCATCCATGACCCCGCCCATATAAGGGGATTCTTCAATCGCTATTACCAGTCAGATCTCGACACCCATGACATCGAGGGGTTGCGCAGGCGCCTTGAGTTCCGGGAGATTGCGAAGCGCTTTGCCATGATTGAAGAGCCGATGGTTTCCATACTTGTGCCCTACAATGAAAAAGCCGAGAAGTTGATTCGCCAGTTAAGAAACCAGGGGGTACTCGACATGGGGCTTTCCCGGAAGCTCCAGCGTTATCAGATAGGGCTTTATAACCACGAGTTTGTTCAGGCCAGACAATCCGGCGCTATTTTTGAGCTTCTACCGGGTTCCGATATCTGGTGTTGCGAACAAAGATTCTATTCAAGGAAACTGGGATTTATGATTCACTCTGATGACGTTTTGATCATATAAACAAAAAGAAAGGAGGCCAAACATGCCCGAAAACACATATGTGCGAGTGCGGGTGGCCGGACCTTATGCTTGTTTCAGCCGGCCGGAAATGAAAGTAGAGCGTGTAAGTTATGAGGTAATGACACCCTCAGCTGCACGCGGCATCTTGGATGCTATTTTATGGCGACCTGAAATGCGCTGGATCATCCACAGGATCGGGGTTTTGAAACCAATCAGGTTTACTTCAGTGCGAAGAAACGAGATCCAAAGTAAAATCCCGCCAAGTGCAGTGAAGCAATGGATGAAACAACCGGAGAAATATGAGCCCCAAACTGCCGGTGCCGGGAGTATGGATGCCACCCCCAGAAACACCTTGGCCCTACAAAACGTGGCCTACGTGATAGAGGCCGAGCCGAGAGTGTATGATCCCAACAGTGAGAACCATTCGGCCAAGTATATGGCCATGTTCAACCGGCGAGTGGAGAAGGGTCAGTGCTTCCATCGCCCTTATCTCGGTTGCCGTGAGTTCGCCTGTTTCTTTTCATATCCGAACCAGGATGAAAGGCCAATTGAAGTCTCTCAAGACCTTGGGCTCATGCTCTATGATGTGGTATTTCAAAAAAAGAAAATGAAAGAGAAAGAGGGGGTGGATAACCAGGCCGTGTTTTTCCATGCCAGGCTCGAACAAGGCGTAATGGACACCAGCCCGGACCGCGTCATTGTGGACCCTGGCCAGAGAGAAGAGGTACTCCGATGCTCGTACATGCACTAGCAGCCTACGCGGACACCTATCTCACGGATCAGCTTGCAGATAAAGCTTTCGAGGAGAGGCCGGTTCCCTATTCTATCCAGCTTTATGAGGATGGAACTTTTGCCGGAATCCGGGAGCGAACAAAGGAGGTCACTAGGGGAAAAAAAAACGTTCGAGACCCACTCCCCCTCAAGGTACCCAAATCACCAGTCGCAAGGAATAACCCGAATCACATTCATCCTCTCCTGGGCTGCGATGCTATCTCCTATGTTCTTGGAGTATATGTTTACGTTGAGGAGGATGGAAGAAAGAAGGGATGGACCAAGGACAATGAAGTTGAAAAGCACAACAAGCACTATAAGGCCTTCATTGGACTCATGAAGAAAGCCGCCCACGAAACACAGTATCAGTCGCTCAAAACCTGCTCCAAATTCTATGAACAACTCGATGAGATCAACAAAGCCAAGGAAAAATTGGCCATGCTCAAACCCAGACCCGGCAGCCTGGTAACTCTTGCCGTAGTACCCCGGGACCCGGCTTCCGAGAATCCGGGAGGGCCTGTGATCGAACACAGTAACGTTCGCGACTACTGGCGCAAGCATTACGAGGAAAAATTTTCAGAGCGGATTGAAAAAGGTGGCAAGGGTATGTGTCTGATCTCGGGGAATATCGGGCCATTTGCACCAACCCATGACAAAATTATGGGAACCGCTAAGTTGGGGGGACAATCCTCTGGCGTGTCTCTCATATCCTTTGATAAAGACGCCTACCAATCCTACGGCTGGGATAAAAACGCCAACAGCCCGGTCAGCCCGGACCGCGCCACAGCTTATGTCCTGGCTTTGAACGACCTGCTTAAGCCCGGGCAACACCGCTGTGGATCTTCAAGGGACAAAATAGTATCCACTCGGTTCGATGCCGGCGGCGTAGCTTTTCTCTATTGGACTCGTGTGCCTTCCGACGACGACATGGACGCTCTTTTCAACCAGGCTCAACCCAAAATGGTGAAACGCTTACTCTCTGCGCCCTTCTTCGGCCGCGCCGATGCCGACACGGACCCCAACGACTTCTACTTGGCCGCAGTCTCGGGAAACGGTGGCCGCCTTCTAGTTCGCTATTGGTTTCGAGATAAGCTTTCAAACGTGAGAGCAAACATACGAGCGTGGTTTGTAGACCAGCGCATTCCGGACGTTTTCAAAAATGGCAGTCTTTCCGATCCTGAACCTATGTGGAAAATTCTACTTGCGGTGTCACCGCCGCGTGTCAAGACGGATAACAAGATCAATGCCAAACGTTCTGTGATGCTCATTCGCAGGGCATTGTACGGTTTGCCTCTGGATCGGACTATCCTGGCCGCGGCGCTTACACGTTTGCACGTTGAAACCGGCGATGCTCGCATGTCGCCAGTCCGAGTGGGTTTAATCCGAATGTCTGTAAACGACATTGAAAAGGTGGAAATGAAAGGAGGACCGATTATGAAGGAAAGACTCGAAGAGGACCTGGATCATCCGGCCTACGTCTGCGGCCGGCTCCTGGCAGTGTACGATAGGCTCCAGTACGCGGCCCAGAAGGAGGTTAGCGTGACCGTGGCCGACCGTTACTGCAACATGGCTTCCACTTATCCGGTGCTTGCTTTTCCCAAGCTGGAATCTCTCAGCAAGGCCCACTTGAAAAAGCTCCGGCGAGACAACCCGGGCGCCGCAGTAAATATCGAGAAGCAAATCAATGCGCTCATGGAAAAGCTTGCCGGAAAATTCCCTTCCCAACTCAGCATGGAGAATCAGGGACGGTTTGTGATCGGGTATCACCACCAAAAGGCGGAGGATGCCCGTAAGAGTGCGGAGATGAAAGCAGAAAAGGAGGCACGGTTAGAATCTATGGCAAGCGAATAAATATGATGAACGCTAAAAGTCGCACATTAATAAAGAAACATTGATAAAGAAAGGAGATAAGAATGAACCAAGAATGCAAACCTAACATTGTCGCTAACCGTTATGATTTCGTTTATCTATTCGACTGTAAAGACGGGAATCCCAACGGTGATCCAGACATGGACAACACACCCCGCTTCGATCCCGAGACCTTCCAGGGCATCGTCTCCGACGTGTGTCTGAAGAGGAAAATCCGGGATTATGTGTTCTCTTTAAAAAACATAGACGGAAAACCGGAAAGAGGTTACGATATCTATGTCCTCCAGGGACATTCCCTTGAAAGTCGTCAGAAAATGCCCTATGAAAATCTATCGGAATTGGATGACAAAGGTACACGAAAAGATAAGAAAATTCTTGACAGTGATATCGCCCGTGATTGGATGTGTAATAATTTCTTCGACATCCGGTCATTCGGCGCAGTCATGAGCACAACCGATTTTAACTGTGGGCAGGTAAGGGGACCCGTCCAAATCACATTCGCCCGGTCATTCGACAGGATTATGGCAACCATGCATGGGATCACGCGGATGTCCCATACTACACAAAGTGATCAGGATGCCAAAGGACCGGCAGGAACAATGGGCCACAAGCACACCATCGCTTATGGCCTCTATCAGTTTTACGGATTTATCAATCCCTTCTTCGCTGAAAAGACCGGCTTTACCGAAGAGGATCTCGAAATTCTCTGGCAGGCTCTTTTAAACATGTTCGACCTTGACCGCTCTGCATCCCGCGGTCTTATGGCTTGCAGGGGTCTCTACATTTTCAAACACGACTCAAAACTCGGGAATACCCCAGCCCACAGGCTTTTCGAACGCATTTCGGCAAGCAAAAAAGATGGTATCGAAGTGCCCCGAGACTTTTTTGATTATGAAGTTGTAGTTTCAAAGGAGAGCATGCCCGAGGGTGTTAAATTGATCGAAATGGTTTAATCTTGTTGTTTAGCGAAGCCGATCTTTTACCATTATCGGGCATCCAGCATATGGCGTTCTGCCCGCGAAGGGCCGCTCTTATTCATATGGAAGGGGTTTGGGAGGAAAACATGATGACGGCGGAGGGGCGCATTTTCCATGAGCGTGTCCACAAAGTTGGGCATGAGTCACGGGGAGAAATTCGTATTGCGTTTTCGTTACCATGCCGGTCTCTCCGGTTGGGGTTATCCGGAAAATTAGACGTTGTAGAGTTTCGTAAAATAAAAGATCCAATCGATGAACTCGACACGAAAAGGGGTGCTGTTTTGGGTGATGTGGATGGGTGGTGGGCGCCGTTTCCCATCGAGTACAAACGGGGCAAAAAGAAACATGAATTGAGTTTTGAAATCCAACTTTGCGCCCAGACCATCTGTCTTGAAGAAATGTTACACGTGGAGATTCCGAGCGGCGCGATTTATTATGGAAAATCCGCGAGAAGACAGGAAGTAATCTTCACGTCAGGTTTACATGAGAAAACCGAGGATATTGCATTAAGATATCACGAGTTGATTGCTTCCGGCCAAACCCCTCTCCCCTCCTACTCAAAGAAGTGTTCCTTTTGCTCACTTTTTGATAAATGCATGCCGAAGGTGACCGGTTCGAAGAAAAACGTTTGTCATTACATCAAGAGAGCTTTAACTGAAACTGAGGAGAATTGATTTTGAGAAAGCTGCTCAATACGCTTTACGTGACCTCACAGGGAGCCTATCTCTCGAAAGAGGGAGAGACAGTACTTGTAAAGGTGGACAACCACATCAAGTTACGCCTTCCCATCCATACGCTTGAAGGTATCGTTTGTCTGGGCAACATCCTGTGTTCCCCCGGCTTGCTGCATCTTTGCGCGGATAGAAATGTAACCGTCTCCTTTTTAAGCAGCTACGGAAAATTCCTGGCCCGCGTGACCGGCCCGGTATCGGGCAATGTGCTTCTCAGGAGAGAACAATTCCGCTGGGCGGATGATGATGGGAAAAAGATACCCATTGCCAGAGCCATAGTGTTGGCGAAGATCTTTAATACACGAAAAATCCTCGAAAGGGCGGGGCGGGACCATCCGACAGGGACGTGCAATGAAGAGCTACTATCCAGATCAAAGATGATGGCTCGCATTTTAAGGCATGTCGAATCCGTCGACGGTGTGGATCAGTTACGCGGCAAAGAGGGTGAAGCGGCTAGGGTTTATTTCAGTGTTTTCAACTATTTGATAACCACACAGAAGGAAGATTTCACCTTCTACGAACGAAATCGACGGCCTCCTCTGGACAGCGTGAATGCATTACTTTCCTTCATCTATACCATTTTACTGCACGACTGCATATCCGCCCTGGAAAGCGCCGGATTGGACCCGGCTGTCGGTTTTTTCCACGTCGACAGGCCCGGAAGACCCGGATTGGCTTTGGATATCATGGAGGAACTGCGGCCCATACTTGCAGACCGACTTGTCCTTTCTCTCATTAACAGGCAACAGGTTAAGAAAAAGGGCTTTAGGAAAACGGAAAGCGGCGGTGTGATAATGGACGAAGAAACGAGGAAAACTGTCCTGATGGCATACCAAAAGCGCAAGATGGACGAGATCAACCATCCCTTCATCCAGGAAAAGATACAGTTGGGAAATATACCCTATGTGCAGAGCATGCTGCTGGCACGCCACATCCGTGGTGATTTGGAAGGGTATCCACCATTTTTTTGGAGGTGATAGACGATGCTTGTCGTTGTCGTATACGATATCAACAGCACTTCGGAAACGGGGGCAAAGAGATTGAGAAACGTAGCAAAGGCCTGTAAAGATTTTGGACAGCGGGTCCAAAATTCAGTCTTTGAATGTCTCGTCGATCCTGGACAATGGACTATCCTGAGAGACAAGCTGATCCGGATCATCGATATGGAGAATGACAGCCTGCGTTTTTATTTCCTGGGGAAAAACTGGCGAAGACGTCTTGAACATATAGGATCGAAGGCCTCTTATGATCCCGAGGGACCATTAGTCGTGTAATGATGCGAACCTTAAGTGCCCATTAAAAAGCAAGCAGGTTCGCAAATACTGTAAGTGCTTATCTTTAAGTAATATATGGATGTCAAACTCAGCGCGCTCTTTGACAATTGATGATCGGCAGAGGGGTTCGCGAATCCATTTTGAAAAATAGACGTATTTGTTTAGAATATTGAATATGCTGTCGCCCCCCACGCGGGGGCGTGGATTGAAACCATCATGGAGCTTGAAGGAGATATCCCGATCTAGTCGCCCCCCACGCGGGGGCGTGGATTGAAACCAGGTATCACTGCGCGGAAACCGAAGCACATCTTGTCGCCCCCCACGCGGGGGCGTGGATTGAAACCATCTATCGCAGAGCAAGTCAAAGAGAAAGTACCGTCGCCCCCCACGCGGGGGCGTGGATTGAAACAGATCAAGTCGGTGAAGGCTCCTCCACAACCTGAGTCGCCCCCCACGCGGGGGCGTGGATTGAAACCATGGGAGGAAGGTTGCATATAAAACACCTCATGCGTCGCCCCCCACGCGGGGGCGTGGATTGAAACATGGCTCACCCTCGCACATCTCCATGAAATACGTCGCCCCCCACGCGGGGGCGTGGATTGAAACGTGTATTTAGCCGCCAATTCTGCACACTCTACCGCGTCGCCCCCCACGCGGGGGCGTGGATTGAAACAAACCATGTGCCATTTTCACTCCCACAATGCGGACGTCGCCCCCCACGCGGGGGCGTGGATTGAAACAAGAATCCCGGCTTCGACGTTCGGCTGTACGTCCGTCGCCCCCCACGCGGGGGCGTGGATTGAAACAAAAAGAAAGACCTCCTTGTATCCGATGATACTGCGTCGCCCCCCACGCGGGGGCGTGGATTGAAACTTTTTATCGGTCTCCTGGCTGCAGTCATGCTCCTGTCGCCCCCCACGCGGGGGCGTGGATTGAAACACGATACAGTCCGCATGATGCGAGATTTCTTTCCAAGTCGCCCCCCACGCGGGGGCGTGGATTGAAGCGCGGTGGCGAAAGATGCCTCGCCGGAATCGTTCGAAAACCTGCCTGTTGTATTTCATTATTATTTATGAGATACTTATGTTTCTCACGGCCACCTGGCCCTGACAAGAAGCGGCAACAACCGGGCACGGATAACTCTCTGCCTGATGCCTATAAACGGCGGCCTCACCGGCGATTCCATCGTTTATCCCTTACACAATAGCAGCCGGACCTACCTTCGGCCTTATGAAAGGTCCGTTTTAAGGAAATAGTATGTCTTTTACAATGTATGAATTGAATCCAGCGCTTATCCGTTCCCTGAAAAAGCTCGGATTCTCAACTCCAACCCCCATTCAGAACATGGCGATCCCCCCACTGATGCGTGGAAATGACGTTCTGGCCGCAGCAGCCACAGGCAGCGGAAAAACGGCTGCATTTCTTCTTCCCATTCTTCATTCGCTTCTTTCCAGGCCTCGAGGAAAGACTCGCGCACTCGTCCTGGCTCCGACACGGGAACTTGCTGCTCAGATTGTGGACCACTTTCAATCTCTGGCATCCGGTACTCCCCTGAAGGCTGCCGCGGTGTACGGAGGAGTGGGCATGGAACCTCAGGTGCTCGCGTTCAAACGAGGCGTTGATCTGATCGCGGCAACACCGGGTCGTCTCCTGGACCACTTTCAGAATCCTTACGCTCAGCTGAAGGATCTTGAAGTCCTGGTGCTGGATGAGGCGGACAGGATGCTTGACATGGGCTTCCTCCCCGATGTAAAGAAAATCATTGCAGCTCTTCCCTCCCGACAGCAGACTATGCTTTTCTCCGCGACAATGCCCCGGCCAATTATTCAGCTGGCAGAGGAAATGCTTCGAGAGCCCGTGGCTCTCAATATCCAGCGGAAATCAGCTCCGGCGGAGGGAATAAGCCACACCGTTTTCCCGGTGCCCCATGAATTGAAGAAAGATCTACTCCTGCAGCTGCTCAGGCAGGAAGAGAGCCGAAGCGTTCTGGCCTTCACCCGCACCAAGCATCGTGCCAACCGCCTTGCTGATTTCCTGAGCAAGAATGGGATCCCGTGTGAACGGATCCATGGCAACCGCACCCAGCATCAGCGAACTGCCGCGCTTCAGGGATTCAAAGACGGAAGATACCGCGTTCTCGTCGCCACCGACATTGCCGCCCGCGGCATTGACGTAGTGGCCCTCGGCCTCGTGGTGAATTTCGATGTACCCAATCTTCCCGAGGACTACATCCACCGCGTGGGACGAACGGCCAGGGCTGAACTTTCCGGCAATGCCTTTACATTCGTCTCTCCCGGCGAAAGAAGCGATCTGCATGCTATTGAAAGGCATCTCGGGAAAGCGATTCCAAGCCGGAAGCTGGAAGGGTTTGACTACAACCGCAATCCTTCTGAGCAATTTGAAATCCCCATCGGGGAACGGATTGCTGCGATACGGACCCGAAGGTCCCAGGAGCGTTCCCGTGCCAGGGCCAAAGCGGAAGCCAGAACCAAAGGTTCAACAGAACCCAACCGCCGTCCTTCCCCGCGAACCCATTCCCGCAATACGGACGTATCCAGGTACGAACGCGCGGCAGCAGATTCTTCCCATGGCCGAAGCATGAGGAAAACGGTAACCGCTTCTGCGCCTTCTCTGGAACATAAGAGCTCTGCCAGAATTACAGAGAACAGCAAGTATTCCGGCAGTACTCCAAACAAAGAAACTGCGGGAACTTTTTCTCAGCGAAAAAACAGAACCAAAAACAGGCGGTATTCACCTGCCCGTAAAGCATAATCGAAGCGGGACCACACCAGGAGAAGAGAGTCGAGGACTGTTCATCCCGAATGTCCCACACTCTCTTCGCCTGCGGTGGTATATGGACGGAATACTCGGTTATCAGGTTCTCTGACACTGCCGGGCAATGATCTCTTCCTGCCCCTGACTCAACGGTCGGTCTGGGTTTCCTTCAGATAGGTGTAAAAGGCTTCCTGGGAGCGAACCTTTTTACGCGCTTCGGGAAGCTTTCGGTACTCATTCGTAAAATCTGCATCGATCAGCCTGGCCTTCACGTTGTCCTGCCACTGGATTTCAAACATGGCTCGAAGCTCAGCCTGCAGGCGGAGATCGTAGATAGGACACGCCACTTCGACCCGATAATCGAGGTTTCGGGTCATCAGGTCCGCAGAGGAGATATAGTAAAGCGGGTTGCCCCCGTTATGGAAGATCAGGTAGCGGCTATGCTCGAGATATCGGTCGATGATACTGATCGCCTCGATGTTCTCACTCAGACCTTCCACCCCGGGAACCAGTGAGCAGTTACCGCGCACAATAATCCGGATTTTCACTCCGGCCTTGCTGGCCGCGTACAGCCGCCGAATGATCGTGGTGTCGACGATATTGTTCATCTTGATATCAATCGAGGCGGGAAGACCTCGTTTCGCCTGATCCATCTCGTTTTTCATCAGCTTGTCGAGGGTCTTCCTCATGTAAAGCGGGGAAACCAGGAGGTGCTTGTACCGTGTTGTCCGGTAGTTGGTCTCCAGAAAGTTGAAAACCTCCTCCACCTCGGCAGCAATACCAGGATGGGCGGTAAAGAGGCTGTGGTCCGCATAGATCTTCGCGGTCTTTTCGTGGAAATTCCCGGTACCGATACCGGCAACCCTGGATACTTTCTTCTTTCCCTCCCGGTACGTGATCAGGCATAGCTTCCCGTGAACCTTCAGCCCGGGAACCCCGAAAATAACCCGCACACCCTCCTCCTGAAGCTTCTTCGACCAGAGAATATTGGCTTCTTCATCGAATCTGGCCCGGAGCTCCACGACGACGGTAACCAGCTTCCCGTTTCGAACCGCACTGATCAGCGCATTAATCACCTTTGAATCTGAAGCCACCCTGTACATCGTGATGTGGATGGACTCCACCCGCGGATCAATGGCGGCCTCCCGAAGAAGGTCGATGAGGTAATTGAAGGACTGGTAGGGATAGTGAAGGAGAACGTCTCTTTCGCGGATCACCCTTTCCATGCTCCGGGAGGCTTCCAGACGGGGATGGGGCACCGGAACGGCGGGACGATATTCAAGGGACGGCATATTGACCTTCGGAAAGTCCATGAAATCTTTGAAGTTGTGGTATCGGCCCCCGGGAATCACCGTATCGTCGTCTCCGAGGTTCAGCCGTTTCATGACGTATTTCATCAAAGGCTTGGGCAGATCGGCGTCATAGACAAAGCGTACCGGCTCCCCCCACTGCCGATCCTTGACGCTCTTGTCGATCTTTTCGAGCATACTTTTGGAAATATCGTTGTCAAGGTCAAGTTCAGCATCACGGGTCACCTTGATCGTGTAGGCGTCCATCGAGGCGTAATTGTAGAGTGAAAAGATCTCTTTGAGACAATATCGGATTACATCGTCCAACAGCATGATGTAGGTTTCGCCCCCCTGTTTCGGGAGGACGACAAACCTTGATACGGTGTCGGTGGGAAGTTCCAGCAGGGCAAAGTCCGGTTTCTCTTTTTCCTTCTTTGCCCGGGACAGGTTAATGGCAAAGTAAATCGAACGGTCATTGAGCTCAGGAAATGTCGGGGCCAGCCTGAGCATGATGGGGACCAGAGCCGGCCGGACCTTTTCCCTGAAATAGGCGGTTACGAACTCCCCCTGGTCCGGGGTGACCTGAGTTTCATCAATGATATGAATACCATGGGAGTTCAATTCTTCCAGGATCCCGACGTAGATAGCCTCAAATTTCTTCTGCTGTTCGAGAACAATCCCGTTGATTTTATCCAGGATTTTCTGCGGCTTTACATCCAGAAGGCTCCGTGCCTGTTTCCCCAGTACGACCATTCTTCGCAGGGTGGCGACACGGACCCGGAAAAACTCATCCTGGTTATTGGAGAAGATACCCAGAAAGCGGATGCGGTCCAGGAGGGGTACGGCAGGGTCTTCCGCCTCCTGTAGGACCCGGGCGTTAAACGATAGCCAGCTGATTTCGCGGTTCAGACTTCGAAATTTATGTGCCATGGTCTGCTGAATCATCCCCCCGATTGGAACATGGTTCCATTAAGATTTTATGAAAGACGAAACGCTCTTCATGCCCAGCTTTGGAAAATCATACAGCTCCAGAGTCGCCTCTCCACCCTCCTCGACTTCGTTCCAGGTCATGGAACCGAAATTCACCACAACAAGGCCGCACGTCGGCAGCGTCGAGACTTCACCTCTGGATAACTTCCCTGACAGCGATTCCAGTTCGGGGTTGTGCCCCACGACCATCAGAGATGAAACGGTATCCGGAACCTTCCCGATTTCCATGAGAAGCCGCCCCGGGGAAGCTTCGTAGAGAGAACTTTCAATGGATATGGTCCGTGTGGACAGCCCCATGGCACGGGAAACGATTACCGCGGTGTGAAGCGCCCGCTCCGCCGAACTTGACAGGATTCCATCGGGTTTGAGATCGTGATCCAGAAGCCGTCGTCCCAGGTTGTAGGCATCGCAGATTCCACGGAATTTCAGCGGCCGGTCGATATCTCCAATATCATTGTTCTCCCAGTCCGATTTCGCATGCCGGAGTAACATCAGCCGCCTCATGGGCATATTGTACCCCAGAACTCTCAGGGATTGTTCTGTTTCATGCAGAGGTCCGGGAATTTTACAGGATGGTGACAAGGGTATATTATGGGGGGAAGACAGATACCAGGATCCTGAAACCTGATGAATGTAGAAATAAAGGACTCCCGCACGGAAATTGAGAGCGGCCGGAATCCCTTCCCGGCCAGGGTCGGGTGTGTGGAAATCGGGACCAATGCCATTCGGTTTATTGCCGCATCCCTTTCCCGGCCCGGTACCTTCGAAGCCCTCGAAACCCAGCGGGCACCGGTGCGCCTGGGACACAGTGTCTTTCTCACAGGAAGGTTGACGGACCAGGCCCAGGGACAGGCCTTGCAGGCCCTGGGTGATTTCAAAGAGCGATCTCACTTTCATGGCCTGACCCGATTACGGATTGTCGCCACCAGTGCACTGCGGGAAAGCACCAACGGAGCCGAATTCTGTGAACGGGTCCACGAGGAGCTGGGCTGGTCCATCGATATCATTTCAGGCTCCGAAGAAGCACGTCTCGCCCACCTTGCCATCGCGTCCGTGATCTCCCTCGGGCAAGCCCGCTGGTTTCACGCCGACCTGGGAGGAGGGAGCGTGGAAGTCTCCGTGATGGATGGAACGGGAATTCACTGGAGCGAATCTCACACCATGGGGAGCGTCCGGCTCCTTGAAGTTCTGGCAGATCCCAACGACGATGCCCGCTCCTTCTCCCGTCTTCTTGCCGAATACGTGTCGACCCTGAACATTCCGGAAATCGTCCGGAATCAGGAGCTCGCGGGATTTATCGCCACAGGGGGCAATATAGAAACCGTGGCACGAATGGTGAACCCTTCAACCTCAAAAGAAGGGTTGCTGACCGTATCCGTGGACGACCTCCGTTCCCTGATTGAAAAGCTCTCCCGTCTCTCCTACCGGGAGCGGGTGGACCAGCTCGGCCTTCGGGAAGACCGGGCCGACGTCATCCTTCCCGCCGCCCTCGTCTATGAAAAGCTGGCCGCTCTCGTGGGTGCTTCGACCATCATTGTTCCTTTCGTAGGAGTCAGAGAAGGCGTCATCCTTGATATCGGGGACGAGCTGGCGGGTCGCGGAGGCTTTGAACAGAGAATCGAGTCTCCCATCCTCATGGCAGCCCGAAACCTGGGGCGAAAGTATCTCTATGATGAAGCCCACGCAGAACAGGTCATGACCCTGGCCCTCTCTCTCTTCGATCAGATGCAGGAAACCCATGGCCTGGGATCCAAAGACCGGCTTTTCCTGGAGGCGGCCGCCCTGCTGCATGATATCGGACAGTTCATCAGCTTCAAGCGCCACCACAAGCATTCGTACTACCTGATTGCGAATTCCGAACTGCCGGGGTTGACATCGGAAGATATGGTTCTGATTGCCACGATTTCCCGATACCACCGGAAGAGTGAGCCTTCACAGGGCCATGAACCCTTTGCCTCCCTTCCACGGGCAGATCGAGACCGCGTGATGAAGCTTACCGCGATATTACGGGTCGCCGATGCCCTGGACCGGGAACACAAGCGCGCGGTGCGATCCATCTTCCTGAAGGAAACTCATGGAGAGATCAGGCTTCAGCTCCACGGGGACGGCGATCTTCTGCTGGAGCAATGGGGATTGAAGCAAAAATCACAGCTCTTCAAGAAGGTCTTCTCCAAAACGATCACGATTGAACGCCTATGATTTCTGGAAAACAGGAGACCGGACCCTTCACAAGAAAGGAGATCCCTCCCCACCTGCAGCCCGGCCCGCAAGATAGCCTTGTCACCGGAATATCGGCCATCCTGGTCTCTCAGGGCTGGCTGATGGAAGCCAACCTTCCCGGAACCATGGAGCAATCCGATCCTGAATACCTGCACCAGATGCGGGTGGCGACGCGAAGACTCAGGTTCACGCTTCGCCTCTTTCAACGGATCCTGATTACCCGGGAAAGGGCACGAATGGTGGATTCTCTGCGCTGGATCGCCTCTTTGCTGGGAGATGTCCGGGACGATGATGTTCTAATCATGGAGCTATCCCGCTGGATGGAGGACATCGATATTCCCGAAGATTCACAGAACCTTGTTTTCCGTGAAATCGTGCGTGACCGGGATCGGCATATCCTTCCCCTGAAAACCGCCCTGACCTCTCCTCGCCTTCGCGCACTCCTGAAAAAGCTTGTATCCATTCGCCCCGAATCCTCTCTTTTCCGGAGGAGCGGCCTTGCAGCGGCGCCGCTGATCGATGCCGCTCCCCTCTTTATTCTTAAGAAATCAAAACGGGTACGGCGCTGGTTGGACAGGACACCGGATTCCTTTAGTCCGGACGAACTGCATCGCCTCCGGATCGACTTTAAGGGACTCCGCTACACCTGTGAATTCTTTTCGTCCTTCTATCCGAAGTCTTTTTCGAAGCACATCTCTCGCTTCGTAGCCTACCAGGACTGCCTGGGTGCCCACCAGGACGCCCGGGTGGCGGGAAACCGGATTCGATCGATTGCGGAGCGGCTGAGCTCGGGAGACGAGAATGCAATCGAAGCCACGCTTCACCTCGGACGACTTCTCCGCCATCTCGAACAGGTAGCCCAGAACCAGCGCAAAATGTTCGCCGAGATGTGGCCGTCCTTCCCGAAGCAGTTCTCCCGCTTCCGCTCCCTCGTCAAACGATTTTAGAATAAGTGCGAATTGAAATTCCTTATGAGTAGCGATGGAAATTTCAATTTCCAACTTGAGAAAAACTATCACAAATGTAGAACTGATCACCTTGCACATTATTTCGAAGAACTGAGATATCATCACTGCACATTTTCCTCCAATCTATTATTGTGCAATGATTTTCGCACTTCGTACAGTCTCCTAATTTCCATGTACTCCATACATCATAGACACAAAATAAACTGGCCAAGGAGCCAGCATGATAGCTAGACATTATTTGTCTTCCCAGATAACCTTTACACTGGGTACATTTCTGGTCAATACTCCCTATTGTTCCATTCTTTCTTTCATTCATTAACCAAATTTCGATCTGTTTCTTTTCATCCGAAGTCATTGATTCCCATAGCTCAATATATTTGCTCTGTTCCAATTTCCACCTTAAATACTGTTCATTTACCTCATCATCTCTTAATGTATTTTCTGTAGCTGCCTTAGGTGTTTTATCATCATGTTTGGCATTATATATCTCATTTTGAGTATCCTCTGATGCATCTACCCTCTTGGTATTATCGTTATTGGCTGAAGAGTTCTTCATGTCATTAACTGATAATGGAGACCCCGCAAGGTCGGTTGATGACTGTCCAGGGGATTGTGTCTTGATAAGGTAATAATCACCTTGCTGAGGGTCATATTTAATATCCCATTTCGAGGTGCTTGATGAAGCCGTAGTATCGTTCAACTGCTTTACCATTGCCTCCATCTTCTCTTTGTTTCCGCGATGCATTGAAGTTTGATCTTGGGAAAGATATGGATTTTTATTAGATCCAGGCGTGAGCGACCGTAATTGAATTTCACTAATTGATAATCCTTTCTCCATTTCTTTAACTTCCTTCTTCAATTCGTTTAAATGCTCAATATCCATATATTTTTCCTTAATTAGATCCATCTTTAAAGTGTTTATTTCAGCAGGATTCTCACCATCTTGAAGTCGACATTCTAACCATGCTTTACCAAAAGCAAAGTAATTGTTCACTGAATCGCGTTTGCATGCAACATCGCAGGATATTCCCCTATATGACTCACCACATTTTTCACGATTTTTCAATAATTCACACTGAAATATACATTTTGATTCAGATCGTTCAGAGGTGGATTTCAGTTCATTTTGCTTTCCTAAAAGAAGTGCTTTATTTTGTTCGTATTCTTGTATTACCAATTTCTGCTCATTATCAAAAGAAGGTAAACTCTTCTCATCCTTAGTATTTACATTTTTATACCAAGGTCTTTGATTTTGTGATTCTTGTGATAATAATGTAACTGAAAAATTATTGAATAAATAAAAAATGAATATTATGAAAAAGCAAGATTTTCGTGTGAACGCAGAAAGCATAAAACCTCCATAATACTCCAAATATATATTACCATAGATTAATTAATAGTCAATAGATATAAGAATGACTTGATAATTAAATCATATTATTCCCTACAATAAAAAAAGGTTGGATAAATTCAATTTTCCAATTTAATAACGCTTTTTCACACCTTCAAAAACAGTTATTACTGCCCGTCAGTTGCCCATTCTGGAAGAGACGGTGGCAACAGTTCCGGACAGTGTGGCCCTGGGTCAGAACAAACGTTGTAGTAGACTTCGCAACGCTCATCCCAATTTCGATCATATAGACCATCATCATATTCACAGAAATTCACTTGTTGGACCTGGTTTACATCGACCATGTACCCGAACGGCATATAATTGTACACAACAAGAAGGGATGCGTCGCATGTGTATCGGAAACTTGCCTTATCCCAGCACGCTCGTGTCTTCTCTGCATAGTTTTCAAGACATGACAAGTCCCCTTTAGTACAATTCTGTTGGTATTCTCCCTGGTAATAGTCACTACATGAACGGAATGTCGTCCCACCTAGATCGATGGGACAATTTTTTTTACAAAGTTCGACTCCCATGTAGGCCAACTTGGAAAAAGCGGCATTTTGGGCTTCAGAAAAACTTGAACCGCTCTTATCAGCCAAAAAGCCTCCATAATCCCATGTATCCCAACCAATACTGCGTGCAACAACATTGACTTGGCTTGCTTGTAGTTGGTTCCATGGGATTATGCATCGCCGATCAATCAAGCAAAGGACTTGCTCCATAGGTGCAAGTGAAGTCAGATCTTGGGAATTTGAACCCCAGTGTTCATAATCAGCATTTAAGAGACCTTCAAAGTGATCGATTCGTGTACAGCGGGCATTGAATTCCCTTACCGCGGGAATATATTCGTTTTGCCATCTGGAATTCCATTTTTCTATTAATGTTTGGCAAATATTTCTTTTATTATTAAGATCTTTTTCTATTCGTTGGGATTTTGCATCATTCAGCCATCTCCCTCTAACATACTCATTATATTCTCGTTTTGAAGAATGAAAGGCATAGATGGCAGAAGCCACCTCCTTATAATTCTCTGTAAAATCTGCCATCTGCTGTTGATATTTAATCTCTTGGCCCATACACCACATAGCGTCTTCTTCTGAGATTTTGGTGGTTTTCAGTTCCTGGGCCAGGATGTGTGATATGGAAAAGATCAGAATGAATAAAATGAATCCTATGGATTCATATAAACGTGGCCTCATAATTATCTCCTTCCACTGCTTCTATATTTCAGGTTACTTTATCCTCCAAAATGGCCTAAAAGTGCCTATCATATCTCTCCCCTTTTCCGTCCCATAGTAGATTACCACAAAAGGGAAAATAGAATTTGAAAAGACAAAATATATTCTTATATCAGAACTGATGCAGGGCTTCGTAGAGGGCCAGGCCGCGGGCGGGGCCCAGGAGGGCCTGGAGAGTCTCCACTGGAGCTTCCTTGACCTTTTTCACCGACCCGAGTTCTTTCACGAGACGCTTTGCTGTCTTTTCCCCAATTCCAGGAATCTCGGTCAGGGGGCTAGCGAGGGTGCGTTTCTTTCTCTTCTTTTTATGCCGGGTGATCGCAAAACGATGGACCTCGTCACGAATCCGCTGAAGAAGCTGAAGAGCAGGATCGGACCTGGAGAGTGTCAGCGAGGGTTTCAATCCGGGAAAGACAATCTCTTCTTCACGCTTGGCGAGTCCGACCAGGGGGATGGACAGGTTCAGGGAACGCAGAGCATCGGAAGCGGCACGGACCTGGGTCGGCCCTCCGTCAATAAGAATCAGATCGGGTAAAGACCCGCCCTCATCCGCAACCCGACGGTATCTTCTGGAAACCATCTCCCCCATTCCCGCCACATCGTCTTCCGGGTGAGAGCTTTCCAGGCGGAACGTGCGGTAGTTCTTCTTTACGAACTGTCCCCGGTCGAAGCAGATCATCGCACCATAACGATCACGGCCCCTGTAGTGGGAAATATCGAAGGCTTCGATTATCCGAAGGGCAGGACGCTTTAATAGGGTTTCCAACTCCTCGAGACCGGGAACGGGGGTCACGAATCCCTTAAACCGTCTCTGAAAAGCCAGCCTGGCATTCTCCTTCGCCATGGCCATTCGTTCCTTCCAGATGCCGGGGGGACGGGAAAGGACCCGCACTTTCGCGCGACGGACCAGGGACAGGTTGATTTCAAGGTCCCGGGAAGAAACCGGGGCCGAATCGAGAATCACACGGGATGCAACCCTCGGGTTGTAAACATAGAAACGGGGAACAACCTCGTCGTAGAAGTCCTCCCGCCAGGGTATGCCTTCCCAGAAGTATTCCCGCTTATCCACCAGGAGCCCTTTTCGAAAGACAAGCACCACCAGGGCCACGTTTGCACGATCCCGGTGGTGGGCTATGACGTCTACGTTTTCATCAGAGGCATCGGCAACTCTGCGTCTTTCCCCCATTCGCGTGATTACTTCAAAGAGATCCCGATACGCCGCGGCTTCCTCGAATTGTTGTTTCCGGGCCAAGCGTTCGATCTTCAAACGGATCTCCTTCCGCAGTTCTTTATCCCTTCCTGAGAGGAAGAGTACGGCTTCCCGCACCCGTTCTGCATAGAGAGTGGGGTGAGTCAAACCCGGAACACAGGGCCCGAGACAGGAACCCATATGGTAGTAGAGACAGGGCCGATCCAGGGGGCGATCCAGATCGAGATCGCAGGTTCGGATCTGAAAGTGTCTCGCAACGAACTTGACCAGGGAGCGGGCCGTCGCCGCCGAGGCAAAGGGACCGTAATAGGCGTCCTTAAGGTGGCCGATTCTCCGGGTAAACCGGATCCGGGGAAAGGGTTCTGATGTGGTCAGAACGATGTACGGGTAGGTCTTATCGTCCTTCAGCAGGATATTGTAGGGCGGCTGGAGACGTTTAATCAGTATATTTTCCAGAAAGAGCGCGGACCGTTCATCCTGGGTCACGATGTAATCGATCCGGTCCGACTGCCTGAGGAACGTCCGATGCCTTTCATCCCCGGGAGCCTGAAGGTGGTCAAGGACCCTCCGTTTCAGATTGACAGCCTTTCCGACATAAAGCGCCCTCTCCCCCTCCTTGAAAAGATAGACGCCGGGAGACTCCGGAACGGAAGCGAGCTCCTCTTTCCGAATGGTCACGAAAACACCTGCATGGCCTTCAGTTCCCTCAAACGGTCCCGAAGTTCTGCAGCCTTCTCAAACTCCCAGCGGGCGGCAGCTTCCTTCATCTCCTTTTCCAGCCTCTTGATCGCCTTGAGGAGCGATTCTCCGTCCTGGTATTCCCTGACCTCTCCGGTGGAGGGGGTATCGAAGTAATCCAGGTTGCTCATTCGAACCAGTTCCGAATTCACGTCCTTGATGATCGAAGCCGGCTCAATGTTGTGTTCCCGGTTATAGGCTTCCTGAATGGTCCGCCTGCGTTCGGTCTCCTCCATTGCCCTGCGCATGGAACGTGTGATCGTGTCAGCGTAGAGAATTACCTTTCCGCCCAGGTTCCTGGCCGCTCGACCCGCAATCTGAATCAGGGACGTCTCGCTCCGGAGAAATCCTTCCCGGTCCGCGTCTAAAATGGCTACCGTCGAAACTTCCGGCAGGTCCAGTCCCTCCCGGAGAAGGTTGATGCCGATCAGAATGTCAAACTCTCCCCGCCGAAAATCGGACAGGATGGCGATTCGTTCAAGGGTATCGATGTCGGAATGGAGATAACGGCATTTCAGTCCCATTTCCCGGTAGTGTTCGGTCAGGTCTTCCGCCATTCGCTTGGTCAGGGTCGTTACCATGATCCGTTCATTTCTGCCCACGCACTCCAGGATCACGTCATAGAGATCGTCCACCTGCCCCTTTGTCGGGCGGACCTCCATGATTGGATCGAGGAGACCCGTAGGACGGATGACCTGCTCAACAACCTGACCGCCAGCTCTTTCAAGCTCGTAAGGACCCGGTGTGGCAGACACATATATCGTATCTCCTACCCTTTTTATAAACTCTTCGAAGGTCAGCGGGCGGTTATCCAGGGCCGAGGGGAGGCGGAATCCGAAATCGACAAGGGTCTGCTTTCTGGATCGATCTCCGTTATACATGCCCCGGACCTGAGGGATGGTCTGGTGGGACTCGTCCACGACAAGGAGAAAATCGCTCGGAAGGTAGTCCAGGAGCGTCGGCGGAGGTTCACCGGGATTGCGACCGGTAAGATGGCGGGAGTAGTTTTCAATACCCGGGCAATGTCCCACCTGGGTCAGCATGTCGAGATCGTATCGAGTCCTCTCCTCGAGCCTCTGTTTTTCAACCAGTTTGTCCTGTGCCTCGAGATCCTTGAGCCGAATGGCCAGCTCGTCCCGAATCGACTTCACGGCTTTGTGAATCTGATCCTGGGGCGTGACATAGTGTGTCTTCGGAAAGATGGAGACCTTCTTTTCCCGCTGGATTGCAGTTCCACGCACTGGATCAATGCGTTGTATCGCTTCAATCGTGTCCCCGAAAAATTCGACCCGCAGAGCAGTCTCCTCGTAGGCAGGAAAGATCTCGAGCGTGTCTCCGCGAAGGCGAAAGGCTCCCCGGTAGAGGTCATAGGGTGTCCGCTCGTACTGCATGGAAACCAGGGAGGCCAGAACTTCCCCGAGAGGCTGCTCCCTGCCCTCTTCGAAGAAATAGAGCATACTGTAATAGACTTCCGGAGCCCCGATGCCGTAGATGCACGAAACAGAGGCAACGATAAGGACATCTCGCCTCTCAAAGAGGGATTGGGTGGCTTTCAGGCGGAGTCTGTCGATTTCATCGTTGATGGAGGCATCCTTCTCAATATAGGTGTCACTCTGGGGTACATAGGCCTCAGGCTGGTAGTAGTCGTAGTAGGAGACGAAATACTCCACGGCATTGTCGGGAAAGAAGGTCTTGAATTCCTGGTAGAGCTGGGCCGCCAGGGTCTTATTGTGGGAGAGCACCAGGGTCGGGCGATTGATCGCCTCAATGACCCTCGCCACGGTAAAGGTTTTTCCAGAACCGGTAACACCCAGGAGTACCTGTTCCCGCTGACCGGCGGATAGACCTCTGACCAGGGACTCAATGGCCCGGACCTGATCTCCCTGGGGCTGGAAGGGAGAGACGAGGCGAAATTGATCGGACATATCCCCTATTGTACCAATGAGAATCTGTTTTCATTCCCGATCCTGTATTCCGGTGCGGAAACAGCCGTGAGTGTCATCCACCTTTTTCCGGTCAGGTGAAGACTGGTTGGTTCAATGGAAAGATCATTGTACAATGGTCGGATTGTGCACGGAGTACATTCGATGGAGGAATTGGAATGAGATCTTGTCGCCTCTTCTGGATTTACCTTATTCTTGTTGTCGGCATGCCGATCATCTGCACGGCATCATCTGCGCCCCTCGTCATCGGGGAACATATTCGGGATACCATCCTTGAAACACCTCACCCCTATCCTGGATCGGAAAGCGGAAAGACCGTACCGGTCTGGGAAGACACCTATACCCATCCGGGGGCTGCGTACCTGGTGTTCGAATTCAGGACCTTTGATCTGGCTCCGGGGGATTACCTTGAAATATCCGATGGTAACGGTAAGATCTTCCAGATCCTCGAAGGAAAAGGCTTTCTTGATCAGGGAGGTGATTTCATCTCCAAGATGGTTCAGGGCAAACAGGCTGTTCTGACGCTCTATTCGAGCAACAAGGAACAAGAACATTATGGCTACAGGGTGGAACGGATCACGCGGGGATATAACGACCAGGAGCTTGACCGCATGTACGGCATGCAAAGCATTTGCGGAATCGATGACAAGAAGGATGCCATCTGCTATGAATCATCGGAACCGGATGTGTATGAAAAGGCCCGGGCAGTGGCGCGGATCGTCATGGATGGCAGTTCCCTGTGCACGGCATGGCTCGTTTCCTGTGAAGACCATATCATCACAAACAACCACTGCACGTGGGATGACTCCGATTTTGACACCCAGGGCGAGCTCAATCGTATGGAATTTCAATTCATGTACCAGGATCCCACCTGCGGCGGGTCGGGAGCGACGTGGGAATATTCCTTTATGGGCGGGACCTGGCTCGAAAATAACCATAATCTGGACTACACATTGATCCAGGCACCCGTCTCTGAAGATCCGGCCGCCACCTATGGCTGGCTCCATATCGACTATCGCCTGGCAGATATCGGAGAGCTGATGTACATCGTCGGCCATCCCAGCGGACGGCCGAAGGAAATCAGCCTCGAATCCACGGCTTCCCAGGATGATCCGGACGATCGTTGCCATGTAACCTCGCAGACGGAGCCCGTATGCGTAGGCGGGAGCGTTCCTGAAATTGGGTACTATTGTGATACAGAGGGTGGAAATTCCGGGTCGCCCGTTCTCTCCTATGGGAGCAACAAGATCATAGCCCTGCACCACTGTGGGACCTGCGCCAACCGTGGTGTGCGGATTCAGAATATCTGGGATACGAATCAGGCCGGTTCCCACCCTCTCCCCTCCTGTTCCATTAATGATGAAATTGGGAAAGTCGAATTGGATGCCGAATCGTATACCTGTAACGATACCATTGGGATCTCTGTCTATGACGGTTCCCTTGTGGGGGCGGGCACTCAGAATGTCACGATCTGGTCGGACACGGAATCGACGCCTGAAACCGTTTCCCTGATGGAAACCCCCGCCGACTCCGGCAATTTCTCGGGAACGATCCCCTCAGTTTCCCTCGTCCCGGTCAACGGGAATGGCGAACTATCTGTTTCGGATGGCGATACCGTTACCGTACAATACATTGACGCCAGTGATGGTCAGGGTGGCACCAATATCCCACGAGTTGACACGGCCGCCATCGATTGCCTGTCACCCATAATTTCCAACGTCCACTCCGACAATGTGACGGGAAACAGTGCCGACATCCTCTGGGACACGAATGAAAATGCCGATTCCGTCGTCCATTACGGTCTGACGCCTCCAACCTGGGCCACGGAAACCGATGCCGATTTTGTAACATCTCACACCCTTTTCCTGACCGGTCTTACGGAATGCTCTACATACTATTACCGGGTGGAATCCAGTGATTCAGCAGGAAACACGGCCTATGACGATAATGGAGGCAGCTACTTTACCTTCCAAACGGGCAAGAATGTCAATCCCACCATCCCTTCTACCGACGTGCCCAAGGCGATCAGCGACAATGTGACGGTGACTTCCAGGATCGACGTACCGGACACGAAGGAAATCCTTGATATCAATGTTTTGATCAATATCACCCACACCTACGACGGAGACCTGGATATTTTCCTCATTGCACCGGACAGTACGCGAGTCGAGCTTTCGACCGACAATGGGGTTGGTGGAGATAATTACATCGATACGATCTTCGACCAGGAAGCGGCGAATAGTATCACGACGGGTGCGGCACCCTTCACGGGCTCCTTCCGACCGGAGGGCGACCTGTCAAGGCTGTACACCATGATGGCGAACGGAACGTGGACGCTGGAAGTATCCGACGATGGAACCGGGGACTCCGGCACCCTTACGGGTTGGAGCCTGATCTTCACCTTCCCTGGATCGGCATGCGGACCCCATGCGGCGTACAGCACGCACGCTCTGGTGACGGACAGCTGTACAGGAACGGGTGGCTCGGTCGATGGGATCTGGGATGCTGGAGAACAGGTACAATTCAGCCTGACGGTGGAAAACAATGGCACCGTGGATCTGACGAACGTAACCGCCACGGTCACCTCGAACACGACGGGCATGACGATGATAGATGGGTCTGCATCGTTTGGAGCCATCGCCCGGGGTGCAACGGGACTCTCCCAGGGAGACCATGTGACGGTCCAGCTGCCGTCAGGAGCCCCCTGTGCGGACGTAGTGGACTTTTCCATCGAGATCACGTCGGATCTTGGGACTACGTGGACGGACACGTTCAGCCAGACGATCGGCGAGATTCTTTTCGGAGGTGGATCTCTCCTGAATGAAGACTTCGAGGGAAGCTGGGGCCCTGCAGGGGACAATCCTCCGGCGGGATGGACGATCGAAGATCACGGAAGTATTCCGGGGACGTGGAATAACAATGACTGGTACAACTACGCCAAGGGCGGGAGCTACGGTGCCGTGGTCCGGGTCTACTATTCTCCAGTAGAGGATCAGGACGAATGGCTCATTTCACCTGCCTTCGACATTCCCGCAGCGGCCACAAGCGTGGATCTCGAGTACGACCATTATTTCTATGTTTTCTCGGCTCCTGGAGAAGATGGGTACGTGGACTTCATTTCGGACCAGACGACCACCTGGACTGAGCTGGCCCACTATTCCGCCACAACGGGAACCTCGTCTGTTTATGCCCACGCATTAATCGACCTCATGGATTACGCGGGAGAGACAAACTGCCAGGTCCGGTTCCGTTACGTATCCAACAACGGCTGGTACTGGGAAGTGGATAACGTGGCGGTCAACTATACGGCTCCCGAAGGATGCAACATGAACGCATGCACGCCGGGGTCCACGGGACCGACGCCAATTCCGGACGGAAGCGGCGGGTCGACGGCTGTGATGGTATCCAAGACCGACCCCACGGGTTCGCAGCTGACGGTTTCCTGGGATGACATGTGCTCTCCGGCAGAGGCGGACCTGGTCATGGGACCGCTAAGTTCGATTGCTTCGTACACGGTTTCGGGATGGCAGTGTACGCTGGATAACCCCCATACCTGGGAAATTGGATCCACAACGAATGTGTGGTTCGTACTTGTGGGAACTGACGGTGCGGGAACGGAGAGTACGTGGGGAACAGCCACAGGCGGCCCCCGCAACGGCACAACCATATCAGGCGTCTGCAGTAACAGCGCCAGGGAGAATTCAGGGACCTGCCCATAAAATGTAACCGGATCCGGGTAGAATCGAAAGACTGGACAGACTTGATATCGGATTTCCGTACCTGAAGAATTCCGGGTGTATAATTATAGGGTGATTTTTCACCGAAACAGACAACCGGTTCTGCATTCAGAATCGAGAAGCGCTTCATGAATCTACTCCGCAACGACCTCCTGGATCGGGCGATTTCCCCTGTCGCTACGGGACTGCTATCACTACTACTCATCGGGATCATCGGTATCGTGGATTACGTCACCGGAGCCGAGCTCAGCTTTTCCATCTTTTACCTCATCCCCATCATGGTCGCTACCTGGTTCGGGGGCGCTTACGCCGGAATGATCATCGGCATTATCGGGTCGATTGTCTGGGGAACGGCCGACGTGGCATCGGGACATCAGTACAGCAACCCTCTTTTTGTATACTGGAACGCCGCAATCCGTCTTGGTTTCTTTCTTCTTATCGCCTTTCTGCTGGACAAGGTTCACAACCTTCTTATATCGGAGCGGGACCTCTCCCGCCAGGATCCCCTGACCGGCCTCTCCAACAGCAGGGAATTTTTTGAGATCGGTGAACGCGAACGTCAGCGATCGATGCGTAACTCATCCCCGATAAGCCTCATCTACCTCGACTGCGACCGGTTCAAGGAGGTGAATGATACCCGGGGGCACAGCGAGGGAGACCGCCTTCTGTACCTGCTGGCAGGAACGTTAAGTCTCTCCATTCGTGCGACGGACATTCTGGCCCGCATGGGGGGAGATGAATTCGTTATTTTACTGCCGGATTCCCGGGCCGAGATCGCGTCGGAAGTTGTGCAGAGAATCCGGGATAACGTGCGTGAGACCATGACCCGTCATGGCTGGGCCGTTACCCTGAGCATGGGGGTGGCGACGTTCCCATACCCCTGCTGTGCCCTGGATGAAATGCTGAATATGACCGATGCACTGCTCTACCGCTCGAAGCAGGAAGGCAGAGATCGTGCAACCTATGCTACGTTTGAGAAAGAAGATGGAAAGGAGTCCGATCGTGGGCAGACTGGCTAATGGACGCCGTACCCAGAAGATAGGGCTCGCCCCGGGTTCCCTGATCTTTCTGGGAGATCAGAAAAGTGATTCTGTAACGATTTCCGTTTTTGATTATTCTGCAGAAAAAATCAGTGAATATACTCCGACCGCAGTTCCCGATCTTAAAAGCCTTGTGGAACCGGGGACCACTTCCTGGATGAATGTGACCGGACTGCACGATGTGGAAACGATCCGAAACATCGGAGAGATCTTTCACCTCCATCCCCTGACCCAGGAAGATATTCTGAATACCGGCCAGAGGCCCAAGGTCGAAATCTTCGATAATTACATTTTTGTCGTTCTGCGCATGATCTCTTTCGATCCAGGGCGAAATGAGCTTGTATCCGAACAGGTCAGCATTATCCTGGGAAAGACCTTTGTGCTCACCTTCCAGGAACGTGATGGAGATGTTTTTAACTTCGTTCGATCCAGGATCCGGGCCGGGAAAACCCGGATTCGTTCCCTGGGGAATGATTATCTGGCATACGCCCTCATGGACGCCGTCGTCGACCATTATTTCGTCGTCCTGGAGCAGATCGGGGAAGTCATCGAGTCTCTGGAAGAGGACCTGATAGCCACGGTTACCGAAACGACTCTGCAGTCAATTCACCGTCTGAAGCGGGAAGCCATTCTCCTCCGCCGGTCAATCTGGCCCCTTCGGGAAGCAATTGGCCTTCTCGAACGGGAAGAGACGAATCTGATTTCCCTGGAGACCCATCTCTACCTGCGTGATCTCTACGATCACACGATCCAGGTCATGGAAACGGTGGAAACCTATCGAGACATCATCGCAGGCATGCTGGATCTTTATCTCTCCGGAATGAGCAACCGGATGAATGAGGTCATGAAGGTTCTGACGATCTTCGCCACGATCTTCATTCCTCTCACCTTTGTAGCAGGCGTTTACGGGATGAACTTCAAATTCATGCCGGAGCTGGAATGGGTACACGGCTATGCCGCAGTGTGGTGTGTCATGATCATGATCGCGGGCGGACTGATCTTCTACTTCAAACGTAAACGCTGGTTTTAAGGAAAACCTTATTCCGCGGAATCCTCTTTCTCCTGCTTGAGATAAACCGTGCGAATCGGAAAAGGAATGTTGATGTTTTCCTTTTCGTAACGGCGATGGAGACGCTTGATGAATTCATGACGGAGAATATACTGTGACTGAACGTCCTTTGTTCTGAGAATGACGTTGAAGAGAATGGCAGAATCTCCAAAGGAACTGTAGCGGACCCGTGGCTCAAAATCCGGAACCCCCCCTTCCACGGTTTGAAGAACATCCCGGGCCACATCCAGGGTAATCTCCTCCACTCTCGAAAGATCCGATGCGTAGCTTACTCCGACTCCCACGGGAACGGAAAAATCGTTTTCCGGAAGCTGAAAATTGGTGACGATCGCGGAGGCCATCGTGGAATTGGGGATAATAACGATATTATTCTGAATCGTTTGAATCGTCGTATTTCTCCATCCCACATCCATGATGAAACCCTCCTCGCCGGACCCGATTCGGATGAAGTCCCCGGGTTTGACCTGTCTCGTGGCCAGGATATGGAGACCGGCAAAGAGGTTGGCAAGGGTGTCCTGAAGCGCCAGGGCTACGGCCAGACCTCCCACACCCAGGGTGGTGAGGATGGGAGTAATGGAGATCCCCAGAAACTGCAGAATGATCAGGACTCCCATCGTACCGATCACAAGGTTGATGACGACCCGGATGAGAGTCGTCGAAGCAGGCATGTAACGGTCCAGATACTCGGTCATCATCGAACTGGCGATTCTCATCGCAACGATAATGGCGGAAACAAGGATAAGAACGGTCAGGACATCAGAGAGAAAGACACTGGTATGAAGAGGAAGCTGAAGACTCTTGAGGCCGACATGGGCACCCAGCAGTGTGGACCAGAGAAAAATCATCCATCGGAGAGATGCGACCAGGATGTCGTCGAGCCTGCTTTCCGACCTTCGAGCCAGGCGCTTCAAACGCGCCAGGACTACCTTCTCGGCGATAAAGCCCACGGCAGCGCCTCCCAGAACCCAGAAGGTCGGTTCCAGATATTTCAATGTAAAAAATGCATTCACCATGCCGTCAACCTATCACGCATTGCAAGGGCTTGCAAGCAGAACGAGAAGGGGTGCTATAATCGAAAGATTACAATAACGATAATCAGGAATACAGGGGGGAAACCATGTCACATTGTCTGAAAAACTGCCGTCTTCATACCAAAATCATTCACTGCGGGAGCCATCCGGATCCCCACACGGGATCGCTGAGTGTTCCTATTTACCAGACATCCACCTTTGTCTTTGAGAGTGCAGAGCAGGGCGGGCGTCGATTTGCGGGCGAAGAAGAGGGTTACATTTACACCCGCATGGGTAATCCCAATCACGTCGTGATCGAAGAGAAGCTGGCCATCATGGAGGGCGGGGAAGCTTCGGTCTGCTTTTCATCCGGCATGGGAGCCATTTCCGCCACCCTGCTGACGATGCTGAAGCAGGGAGACCATATTGTTGCTTCGAGAACCCTGTACGGCTGCACCTTTTCTCTCATGAGCCACGGCCTTCCCCGCTTCGGTATCAACACCACTTTTGTGAACGCCTCCAAACCCGAAGAAGTCAGAAAAGCCATTCGTCCGGAGACAAAGATCTTCTTTTTTGAATCACCAGCGAACCCGACTCTGGATGTTTATGACATCAAATCCCTTTCCGATCTGGCTCACGAATACGACCTGCAGGTCGTCTTCGACAATACCTTCTGCACGCCGTACCTCCAGCAGCCTCTGAAACTGGGAGCTGACGTCGTGGTTCATTCCGCAACAAAATACCTGAACGGCCATGGGGACGTGATTGCAGGGTTCGCTGTAGGAAGTAAAGAGCTCATGGCACGGGTCCGGGGCGAAGGCCTGAAGGACTACACGGGCGCGGTTCTCGGTCCTTTTGAATCGTACCTGATCATGCGGGGAATGAAGACCCTCCCCATCCGGATGGACCGTCACTGCGCCAACGCTCAGGTAATCGCCGAATATCTCCAGAGACATCCGAAAGTGGAGCGCATCGCATTCCCCGGCCTCCCCACCGACCCCGGGTACGATATTGCAAAGAAGCAGATGCTCAAACCCGGAGCCCTCATCACCTTTGATGTTAAGGGGGGATTTGAGGCAGCAAAACGGGTAATCAACAACGTCGAAATTTGCGCACTTGCCGTAAGCCTGGGAGATATTGAATCCCTGATTCAGCACCCGGCCTCCATGACTCACTCGGCGTATAACAAGGAGGAGCTGGCCGAAGCGGGGATTCGCGAGGGAATGGTTAGACTTTCTGTCGGACTGGAGGATCCGGAAGATATCTGCGCGGACCTTGACAAGGCCTTTTCGAAGATTTAACCTGACAAACTGAACCTGAAAATTCAAAGGAGCAAGCAATGGAGAATCTTCCCCCTCTGGGCAAGATACCGCCCGAGTTCTTTCATCGTGTCATCTATCCCCGCCTGGGTGCGAGGGATGCTGCCGTCCTGGTTAAACCCCAGCATGGCGTCGATTTCGGAGTCATCGATCTTGGCGAACAGGTCATGGTCCTCTCCACCGATCCCTTCTACATCGCGAAGGAGCTGGGGATTGAACGGGCCGCATGGTTTGCCGTCCATATTATTGCAAGCGATGTCGCCGTAAGCGGTATCCGCCCCCGTTTTCTCTCTGTCGATTTAAACCTTCCCCCGGAAATGACCGAACCCGAATTGGTTGCCATGTGGGAGACAGTTCACAGCGAATGCGAAAAGCTGGGAATCGCCGTCGTCACGGGTCACACCGCCCGGTATGCGGGCTGTAATTACCCCATGGTGGGAGGCGCCACGATCATCGGAGTCGATCGGAAGGAAAAACTGATCATTCCAATGCCGAAGGTCGGCGACGCGGTCATTGTCTCCAAGGGACCCGCGGTAGAAACGACCGGTCTCATGGCCGCCTACTTTCCAAAATACATTGAAGAAGCTCACGGAAAAGATATCCTTGAGCAGGCGCAAAAGGTCTATTACCAGATGAGTACCGTTCAGGACGCCCTGGTTGCAGCCGAGGCGGGCGGGGTAACCGCCATGCACGATGCAACGGAGTGCGGAGTATTCGGCGGACTCGTCGAAATGGCGGAGCGTGGACAGGTTGGGATGAAAATTGACCTGGACGCCATGATCCTGCAGGACGTGATCGCGAAGACCTGCGATGTCTTTTCGATCGATCCCTATATTGCCATCAGCGAAGGCACGCTTCTGGCCACAGCAAAGATGAATCAGGCCGATGGCGTGGTGAAAGCCCTGCAGGCGGAGGGCATCCCCGCCAGTATCGCGGGAGAGGTTGTACCTCAATCAGAGGGTATGACCTACCGAAAGGGAGGAGAAACGTTCCCCCTGGTCCACCCGAAGATCGACCCGTTCTGGGGAACCTTCGAGGAGTACCTTTCGAAGTAATAGTAAGGTCGGCCTGCCGACCGCTTCTTCAGAAGAATTCCGCATCCTCGTTTCAATCACTTCAAAACGAATAAAAGGAAGGTCAGCCTTCCCGTGCCCTCCCCTGTTCTTACAATTCGAGATTACACCAAAAGGAAGGGACACCGGGGAAATATTCCATTTTTATAATATATTTTATTTACACCTTATTATAATACATGATATTGTTTTTCCTTTCATATTTTTGCATATATGATTTCATGTGTTATAATATATTTCATGTCTACAGGAAACATGATATACAATAAATGCTGTACTCAACATTATCCTATAAGGTTATATAAATGAAAGTATATGATAATTACCAAAAAAAACTAGCTAATAAAATAGAACCCTACGTTCTGATTGACAAATGGAAAGATTGGAAATGGCAGATTAAACATTCCGTACGAGACCTGGACGTTTTCGAATCTCTTACCGGCATTCGCCACGATCCGGAAGAACTGGAACATATTCAGGAAACCCTTGCAAAGTTCCCGCTTTCCGTCACCCCCTATTACCTCTCCCTCATTGATACCGATAATTATCGAAATGACCCGATTTATCGTCAGTCATTTCCTGATGTAGCGGAACTGACCGTCATGCCCTACGACATGTCTGACCCTCTTCGCGAGGAATCTGACAGCCCCGTTCCCGGCATCACCCATCGTTATCCCGACCGCGTTCTCTTCATGATCAGCAATATCTGCTCCATGTATTGCCGACATTGCACACGGAAACGTAAAGTCGGAGACCGAGATTTTATCCCCTCCAGGGAGGAAATTATGGAGGGGATTCGATACATTGAGGAAACTCCGGCGATTCGGGATGTCCTCCTGTCGGGCGGTGATCCTCTGATGCTATCTAATGACGCTCTCGATTGGATCCTCACGATGTTACGCGCAATCCCTCACGTAGAGATCATCCGTATCGGAACACGAATGCCCGTCGTTCTCCCCTACCGGATTACCGACGCTCTTGTCACGATGTTGAAGCGCCACCAGCCCTTATGGATCAATACCCATTTCAACCATCCGAGGGAAATCACCGCCTCTTCGAAGGAAGCCCTGGCACGACTGGCGGACGCCGGGTTTCCACTCGGAAATCAGACTGTTCTCCTCGCGGGCATAAATGACTGCCATCGAATTATCAAGAGCCTGAACCATAAGCTCCTTCAGAACCGTGTCCGTCCCTACTATCTCTACCAGTGTGATCTTTCGGAAGGCCTCTCTCACCTGAGAACCCCCGTCGGGAAGGGCATAGAAATTCTTGAAAACCTGATCGGCCACACGTCCGGCCTCGCCGTTCCCACCTATGTGATCGATGCTCCCGGCGGCGGCGGAAAGATCCCACTTACCCCCAACTATATGATCTCCCTCTCCACCAACAAGGTTGTATTGCGCAACTATCTCGGTGTCATTACGACTTATAAGGAACCCGACTCCTACTCTGCCGTCTTCTGTGATCGACGGTGCGACCGGTGCGAACTCCTCCTGAATCTCGAAGAAGCACCGGAGGAGCGATCCATTGGAATTGCCAATCTCCTCTCCGATCACGATTCTACCATTGCCCTGGCTCCCGAAGAGGAGATCCGGGCAGATCAGAAGGAGGATGCATGAGTTCACCGTCCGTTCTCGTTGTCGGCAGCTGGGCCAAGGAAGAAATTACCCTGAGACACCTGAAGGAAGTCTCTTCTCTGACCACCCATGCTTTCCTTGACACGCCCAATCCCGGGATCCAGACCGTAGTGAATTCTCACGCCATGGGTGAGCTCGACGACGTTTCAACCATTACGTCCTTTGCCCGGGAATGCGGAGCCGACCTGGTCCTTCCCACAACCGCTGCCCCTCTGGCTGCGGGACTGGTGGACAACCTGGAAGAAGCCGGCATTTCGGTCTTTGGACCTCCCAGACAGGCCGCCCGGCTGGAATTCGATAAAGCATTCACGCGGGACTTTCTTAAACGATACGACATCGGGTATCAGCCCGCATATGCATGCTTCAACGACCGGGCCTCCGCGGAGACGTATGCGGAAACATTGAACTGGGACGTTGCAGTCAAGCCGATCGGCCTGACCGACGGGCTGGGGGTTCGCGTAGCCGGGGACCAGCTGAGGGGGCCTGACGAAATCAGAACCTATATCAAAGAGGTCCTCGCGGGTTGCGGAGATGATTGCCCCGCTGTAATCATCGAAGAACGGCTCGTCGGAGTGGAATTCACGCTCCAGTGTCTCGTCAACGGATCCACCGTCATTCCCACACCCCTGGTTCAGGATTTCAAGAAGCTCCTGCCGGGGGACCTGGGGCCGAACACGGCCAGTATGGGATCCTATTCCGGTCCCGGACATCTTCTGCCCTACATTACCCAAAATGACTACGACACGGCCCTCGGTCTGATCCGCCGGACCGTGGCGGAGTTCCTGAAAGAAACCGGTGTTCCCTGCCGTGGTTTCCTCTATGGACAGTTTATGCTTACTGGAAATGGGCCCGTATTGATCGAGTACAATTTCCGCCCGGGGGATCCTGAATGGATGGACATCATGACTCGACTGGAAGATCCCCTCTTTGACACGATTCTATCCCTGATGAACGGTGAGACGCCTTCTCCTTCCTTTTCTTCAAGCGCAACCGTCTGCAAGTATCTTGTCCCTCCGGGTTATCCCGAATCGTATGACCTGCCCCTCCAGGTCGATGTGGATCTTTCCACGCTGGAGAATCTGGGTGTTCAGGTTTACCACAGCGCCGGACTCGATCCGGAGACGGGCCTCCTTCACGTAGGATCAGAACGGGGCATTGCTGTAATTGCGGAAGGTTCCACCATTCCGGAAGCCAACGAACGTGTGGAATCCGCTATTGAAACGATTGAGGGGACCTTTGTTCACCGATCCGACATTGGAACCACTGAGCTTATTATGCGTAAGCGAAAAAATGCCGTATCGGCAAGGCTTTCAGGTCTCTCCGTGCGACCCGCCCGGGAAACTGACGTCGATCACTTCCGGGCGCTCAGCGCCGCATGCCCTCCTCTGGAGAACTATCCCTATCACGTCTACGCCATTTTGCTCAGAATTTCCCCCTCAACCTCTTTTCTCCTTGAATATAGCGGGGAACCGGCCGGGTTTGTCCTGGGCCTTCCCTTCTCGGACGAATCGGAGGCCTATTTTCTATGGCAAATCGGGATCCTCCCGGACCATCAGGGTGCTGGATTCGGAAAGATCTTTCTGACAAAGATCGAAGAGATTCTGGCCGTTCGCGGATTTCGTCGTATCGAGCTTACGATCGATCCACAAAATGTGGCCTCGAGGAGGCTCTTTGAATCCAGCGGGTATGTAAACGTGAGCGAAGCTGCGGGGAGACCGGCCGTGGTCAACCAGCAGACCGCGGTGAAGGATCTTTACGGTCCCGGGCGCCATTTCATGCGGTTTGGCAAAACCATATAAGCATGAAAACTATAAGAAAAAACGGCCGGGATGTCTCATCCCGGCCGCTTATTTTGTTCACATTCCTTAGGTTTCAGCCTATCCGTTAACCTGAATTATTAAAGAATTTCCTTTACGTTTAGATTTCATTCTTCTTGTGTTCCAGGATCGTTGTGATCTCACCTGTTGAGCGGTTGAACCTCAGGATTTGAATCACCTGATTTCCGTACACTTCTATCAGGACATCTCTATCGTTCGACGGGAATACGTAACTCCATCGGACATCGTCAAGTGTCTTGAGTGGATCGCTGATGTTCCCGCCAAGAAGATCGACCTTCCTCATGAGGAAACGCTTACCCTTCCCCACCGTCGCCGCCGTGTACAGGGTTTCTCCGTCCTCTCCGGGAATGACCCAGGCGGATCGCTCCGGGAAATCAAGCTTAAGGATCTCCGAACCGTTGTCCCAGGACTGCAATGTAAGCGTTCCATCTTTGATGGTCACGACTCCCCTGTTTGTCGGTCTCATCCGGTATTCTCTGTTAAATGCTACGCACTGAGTACTGTCGTCTACCGATCGTTCCCTGAGAAAGATCATCCTGTCTTCCACCTGGAACCAGTCACGACTTGGCATGAGGCCGAACTGCCACTTTCGTTTCGACTGGTAATGCTGACGGGCCTGGGTTCCGGACTCACAGGCGGAAATCCACTCCCCGCTTTTCCGTTTCCAGATCCTGTACCCATCTTCACCATATACGGAAAGGAAATACAGGGAGTCACCCAGTACGGTCATCTGTACATCATCGGTAATGACGTCCGATTTTGGGAGATCGATGGTTTCGATCGAATTTCGGTCGACATCGTGAACCTCAATGGATTTCCTGCTGAGAAGGGCCAGTCGATGGGCGGCTCCGGGTAACCATAGAATCTGCTCCACGGGAACCCGGCCGTCCAGGCGGTCCAGGGAGTACCGCACCTTCCCCTCCATGTCCCATACCGTGAGCACCATGCCCCATTCAGTTGCGCCTTCCCACTGGTAATACTGGCCCGCCATCAATGTTCCATCGGGAGAGACCTGGACTGCGTTGAGACTGATAAACCGTCCCAGCTGCGTGACTTTACCGGTTTTCAGGTCAAGAAGAGCTGGTAGAGGCCACGCGGTCCAGTTGACATCCATCTTTTTCGCCAGGCTTTTTAGCCAGGAGGGTCCAACCCTCATCCCCTCTACAAGAATCGTGGATTCATTTCCGGGCTGGATCCAGACGTTTTGAAGGTCATCCAGGGAACGCAGACTCGTGTAGTGCAGGAGAACAGCGTTGTCGAGAAGAGCGGTGCAGAACACCGAAGCCACAATGAGGCCGCCACCCAGAAGGGCGTTAAATACAGGTCGAGTGGGTCGGACCCTGGCAAAGAGGAGATACCAGGAAGCTTTCAGGAAGAGAATCAGGACCAGGCACAGGATTGCTGCCCACAACAGGGAAAAGTAGATGATGCTCATGGCCACGCGAAGCCACAGGCCCGTGACAAAGAGCAGAAAGAGAGAGACCGCGACCGAAAGAATCAGGAAGATGACTCCATGGACCGCCCGCTTCGTGGCAATACCTGCAATCACGCCAAGGACGAAGAGGATTGCGGTGACGAGCCAGAATGCTACGATCTCTGAGAAAACAATATCGGGTACCGACGTCATCGAGAAGATCATCAACGACAACAGGGCCGATGCCAGAATCAGGAAGAACCCGGTCAGGGACTTTCGGGCCAGGACCCTGAACTTTCCGACGGGAAAGGTCCACACCATCGTCCATGATTCGAGCTGGAAGAGGGTCATTCCGCAGGCAAGGGCGGTAAAAGGAAGGATCAGCCCGAAAGTCAGCATGAAGAGACCTTCCGAGATGTCGCCGGGCCCGAAGCCCCGATAGGAAAGGTTAAACAGCTTCACGATCACGGAAACAGCGGCAATCGCGAGAGGGACAAGAATCACCCACAGGTTATATCGGAAATCTTTACGAATCATGGCGTGCCTCCTCAAGGGTTAACAGAACCAGGTCTTCGAGAGCAAGGGCCCGGGTCTCGCTGCCGGAAGATGTAGAAAGTCCCTTCAGATCCTCGACGAATCCGCTCTTGAGGATCCTTCCGTTGTCCATGATTGCGGCATGAGTCAGAATTCCTTCCACCTCAGAGGGAAGATGAGTGGCGAATAGGATCGTGACTTCCCTCTCTGCCAGGTCTTCGACGATACTGCTGTAAAGATATTTGCGGGAAGGAATGTCCAGGCCCAGGGTTGGGTCGTCCAGCAGGAGGATCTCACTCCGCCGCCCGAGAGCTGTCAGGAGGGACACCATACCTCTCTGACCCTTGGAGAGACGTTCTACGGCCGTTCCCAGGGGAACCTTAAAGGTGTCCAGACGCTCTTTCACGTATGGAAGGTCCCAACCCGGATAGTTCCTCGCATAGAAGGCAAGGTGGTCTTTTACCTTCATCCAGGGATAGAGATAGGAAGACTCGGGAGCGAAGCCCATCCTCTTCTGAAGCTGTGCGCGGTCTTTCCAGGGATCCAGCCCGAGGATACGGATCGTTCCGGCACAGGCGGGGATCAGACCGTTGAGGAGCTTTACGAGCGTGCTCTTCCCGGCACCATTGGGCCCAAGGAGACCCGTGACCGTTCCCCGGTTCAGTACAAGATCAATTCCATTCAGGGCACGTTTTCCGGGGTAGTCGAAAACGGCACCTTCGACAGTGATAACAGGTTCAGTCATGGGATTCCTCCTTGATCATGCCGGCGAGCTTCTCTCTTGATACACCCAGGGCCTGCGCCTTAACGACGAGGGATCGGATCTCCCGTTTCAGGAGGCCGTAACGCTGTTCCTCGCGGGCCCGGGCTTCACCGGCGGAGACAAAGCAACCGCTTCCCTGACGGCTCTCGACAAAATGTTCACCTTCAAGGTCGCGGTACACCCGGGCTACGGTATTGGGGTTGACGTTGAGCTCCATGGCAAGAGCACGAATGGAGGGCAGCTGGGCTCCATCCTCCATCGCGCCCGAAACGATCAGGAACCGAAAATGGTCCTTGATCTGCTCATGAAGCGGAAGCGGGGATCGGGGGTCTAGGGTTATGTGTATCATTGTACTACTACACTAGTACACTTTTTCCGGTTTGTCAAGCCCCTTTGTCTCAAAAAAAACGCCCCTGAAATCAGGGGCGCTAATGATTAAACTATTTATTTACTTACTATTTATTTGCCGGCCTGGCCGCGGAAACCCATCTCACGGTTCAGCATGAAGAGACCCTGTTGTGAGTCGCCGATCATCTTGAGCTTCTGGACAATCTCGTCCGCGGAATTTTCTTCCTCGACCTGCTCGGTGATAAACCACTGTAAAAAGATATGGGTTGCGTGGTCTTTATCCTTCAAAGCCATGTTCGCGAGCTCGTTAATATGACCCGTGATGAATTGTTCGTGTTTGAATGCCTCCTGGAAGGCGTCCAGCGGGGATTTCCATTTCGGCTTCGGCTCCTCGATCGCCTTCAGGGTCACACGTCCGCGGCGTTCGTGGATGAAAGAATAAAATTTCATCGCGTGCATATATTCTTCCTGGCTCTGTACCTGCATCCATGAGGCAAAACCTGGCAGGTTACTGTCCTCGAAGTACGCCGCCATGGAGAGATAGAGATAAGAGGAAAAAAGTTCACGGTTGATCTGTTCGTTGAGCGCCTGTTCCATCTTCTTGCTAAGCATTACTACCTCCTTATTTTGTTGACTTTTATCTTGGATTCACCGGGTTTATTGTACCACGGAGAGTCATTTCTATAGATTTTTTAGCGCAGCGAGAACATCCTCGTAATTGGGTTCGCTTGTGACTTCTGGAACAACCTGACAATAGCGCAGGATTCCATCGGCATCGACAATGAAAATGGCACGGGCAAGGAGACGAAGGGCACCAATCAACACGCCGTAAGCCTGGCCAAAGGAAGCTGTCCTATAGTCAGAAAGGGTGCGGACCTGTTCGACGCCGGCTGCGCCGCACCAGCGCGCCTGGGCAAAGGGAAGATCCATGGACAGGGTCACGATCTTGACATTGTCGTCGAGATTGGCGGCTTCCTTGTTAAACCGCCTTACCTCCATGTCACAGACGGGGGTATCCAGGGATGGAACGGAAACAAGAACCAGAGTCTTGCCCTTCAGGGATCCAAGCGTCACAGGAGAGAGGTCGTTGGCTGAAGCTTCAAAATCAGGCGCGGGCTTCCCGATCTCCGGAAGGGTGCCTTCCAGCGGAAGAGGGTTACCTTTCATCGTCACTGTTCTCGTATTCTGAGCCATGGGTTACTCCTTTAGTTCAATTGTTGGGGTCCACTGTGTAACACGAAACGATCGGTGAATATTTCCTGAAGCTTAAAATCCATTTTCCGGGTTCATGGAAGCGTGCCCAGAATTCTCGGCTGATGAGGCCGCTTGCTGACCGGGCTCAAAAGAGTACGATTTTGAGGCGGTGGCCCCATAGATTCCACTACGGCTTCTTCAAATACCGCGTCTCCGGTAACTTGATCCACAACAGAGAGCCAGGCCCAGATCGAACCTCCTCTATCCGGGTCGGAAATGGAAATCCTGATGGTTGCCGATCCCAGATCGTTCTGGCTAAACAGGGTTAGAATGTGATCAACCTGGACGGAACTTTCTCCTTCGATCGTCCATTGATGTGAAAGCAAGGTTGTTCCGTCGGGTGATATTCCCTGAAGCGTGATATCCACGGGATCTTGTCCCGGGTTGATCAATCCAAGATTGCTCCTCGATTTTTCCGTCTCCTCCCCCATGATCAGGTACCCCGCGTTTTCACCCGAGATCGCAAGATCGGGGCGGAGAGAGACCAGTCCCTGTCCGTAGGTGCCAATTTCCTTCTCTGTATAGGTTCTTCCCGTGACCAGGACTTCCGGCCCGGTTTCCAGCACATAGGTTCCCGAGCCCTCTGCAATGTGCGAGATCTCATTCAGAGCATCGTTCACATGAATCATCGCACCGGGCTGGATAATAAGAGGCAGGTCTTCATACCCGGACTCTCCCTGCCGAGGCAAAAATTTCAGAATCGCCTCCTGTTCGTAGGAGGAAGTTGAAAGAATCCAGAGTTCGGTTCTCCACAGGGTCCCGGCTTCTCCCGGAGCCCGGGAAACACCGGGAAGTCCCCGTGTGGCCCCCAGTGCGCGCTGGACCGGCCGATAGACAGGATCTCCCGTTTTCTGATCCACAATCGAAATGTAAGAAAAAACAGCACCGGAAAGAATTTCAACCTCCGCTCGGGCCTCTTCGATGGGAGGAGTCCCGAACTGTTCCAGCACATGATCGATCTGAACAAAGGAATGCCCGGAAAGAGTCCATGATCGTGAAGATCCAATGGGATTTCCCGTTGTATCGTACATGGTGATCCTGACCGTCGAATCGGAGGATAACGGGTTCACAAACCCCAGGTTGGTTCTATGCGTATCCGATTCCGCCAACCCGATCAGGTATCCCCGTTCTCCCTCAAGAAGAGCATCTTCCTCCCTCTGTCCCGGGATTGCCTGTCCATAGGTACCTTCCTCGAGGAGGTTATAGGTCCGTGAGGATACCAGGATGGGCTGATTCGATGAAACACGGATGGCGCCGGCACTTTCAAGCAGCTGAAACCGGTCCTCAATCACATTGTCTATCTTCATCACAGCCCCGGGCTGAATGGAAATGGGAATGGGAGTCGGCTGAATGCCCTCCTGGGGCCAGTACTCCATCATGGCGTCCGCCGGAGTGCTCCCCTGGTTTCGAATCACAAGATCGGTGACCCACCTGGTTCCTGCAGCCCCGCTGATCCGCGCAGCGGCGGGAACGATCCAGTTCCAGGTCGTTCGCGTCTTTCCATCCGCAATGATGAAATCGTAATCCCCGGTACCATGGTTTCCATATGCGCCGATTCGAATCCAGATCGTATCACCCGCCGTCAGATCGATTCTGACCGATGCATTCTTTCCTTCACCGCCGTCATCATCACGGGTGAGGATCTGGTAAAGACCGTCTTCCACCTGGAGAACCGTGTCGGTAGTTCCCTCCGTGTAGATGTCGTACGTCCCGGATTCGGGTACCTGAAAGACGTAATAGTCAATATCCCCGGTACAATCGACGGCTGCATGCCATATTCCCGTTTGCCGGATCGGCAGTGCAAAGGGGTGGTCGTCATTGGCCGGATCGATTCCACAGTTACGCCGGCCGGTGCAACCCGAGAGAAACAGTCCATATTCGCCCGTGGATGGATACCCTTCGCCTCCGACTCGAACACCATAGGTCGTACCTCCTTCGAGCTGGATCTGGATACGGGCATTCCCCTGCTGGCCCCCGTTCTGATCGGATTGAAGGATCGTTCCACTGGAATCCAGGATTTCAAGACGCGTATCCGTGGAACCGGTCGTTTCGAAGGTGTACTCTCCCAGGATGGAGGGTTGAAACGTATAAACATCGACATCTCCATCACACTCCAATGCCGCCTCAGAGGTTCCGCATCCGGGCAGAGGACGGGCATCAGGCATCGTGTCCCCTTCCCAGTCTCCCACACACCCGGAAAAGAGGTCGTCCATGTAGTATTTCTTGACCCCCTTACCCAGCTCCTCCTTCAGGTTCATATGGAGCGGGCGCGTAAAATCTCCCCGATAGAAGAGCGTGATATCGAGGGTTTCGGGATCGTAGAAGACCGACCAGACCGTGTAGCCCCCCCATGCCGTTCCGTGAACCATTTCGACCAGCATCATTAATTCTTCTTCCGAATAGTCCTGCGAAGCAGAAAGAACATAGTCGATCAGGTTGTATCGGCCACACGGATAGCCCCCCAGCCAGGGCCGGGTATAGCAGAAATTCGTGATCATCTGGTAGTACCCCTGCCGGGGGGATACCACATCCCCTTCATGGACCGCCGAATTGCCCCAGCGATCGGTCCAGAGCATCTGTCCCTGCTCAAAGTAGTTCGGCCTGGAGGAGAGGTCGTAGGTATCCAGGAACGCAAGGACTTCCGGTACAGTGGCACAGGTTGTGAAGAGCTTTTCCCAGAAGTCCAGCTGCATCGTCAACTTTGCCGGGTCGGAGGGAATGTCGTGGAAGGGGGTGGCGGTCATCCCCAGGACCAGACCCTGGTCATTCATCCCTCCCTGGGGCCAGATGTGCTCCTCCGCTCCAAAGAGGACCACACCGTATTTTCCTTCTGTCGGCTGAATAAACTGGATCCAGCCGTAGGAGCTGGGAATCCAGTCCAGGTTCCTTCCCACAAAGGTCTTTCCGTCACTCCTCGTGTAGTTGAAGACGGAGCAGGGAAAGAGAAATCCGGCGGAAAGAAAAAAAAGCCCTAGCAGCGGCAGGAACCGTTTCATAATGTTGCCCTCCAATTGTGACGGACAGTCGGGTATGTCCACATCTATTATACAGGCCGGTGGAAATGAGGTTTCTTTCAGGCTTACGGGCCTCCAAAGGGACGGCTGTGGCGGCGGGAGGCGGTCCCGTATTCATAGGCTCCCATGTCGATCCCGGCACCGATCGGGCGCATATTGCCTTCCACGTCATCGTCGGGAGCGCCATTGAAGGTCCCGGCATCGATGGCAGGACTCTCGGGAAGAAGATGACCGTCGTACCGGTCGATATCTCCATCTGAGACCAGAGGATCGAGACAGAGATCATGCACTCCCATCGGGCACCACTCCGTCTCGTCCTTGACATTGAAGATCAGGTTGAAGTCGATCCTGCCTTCCGTGAAGCCGTCCGGGTCCCAGAGAAGGCCCGTTTGCTCTCCGGTCGGGTACGGGGTAAATTCGTCATATCCGGCAAAGATGTTGTTGATGACGGTAACCGTTTCGCTTCCGTCACAGTTTTCAAGTGCCTCATCACACTGCACTTCCAGCAGGACGTCACCCTGGCCTGCGATGGTATTGTTGACCACGGAGCTGGCATCGCCTGCCTGGAGACTCAGGGCCAGGGTATTCCCCCCCGCCCGGCACCATGTGAGAATTTCCTGGGAATAAGGCTTCCCGAAAAGATATCCGCAATTCCCCACGAGGACATTGTTTTCCACCAGGGACGCTCCCCCGATCTTGACCTGGTTCCCCAGATTTCCCACGGCCACAGTCCGGCGGACCTCGACGAAGGAGTTTTCCTCCCCTTCCCGGCCGACGTAGAGAAGATCCAGGCCATCGGAGGTGTTATAACCAAAGTAAGAGTCCTCAAAGATCCAGTGACCTCCCGTAGCTCCCGTTCCCACACCGTCTCCGTACCCCCCGGTTTCCTGCTCCCAGCAATGGTCATGTCCTTCTCCCGGGTAGGTCTCCGCGCATCCGTTCCACTCCACGGTGAAGTCCCGAAAGATCAGGGTCCCGCTGTTGGAATCGGAATCCCCATCCCAGAGATCACCGTCCCACCCGGCGAAGCCGTTCCCGGCAATCCTTACACGTTCGACGGTCCAGTCCCGGATCCTGCCGGCATGGATCCCCGTCGCGGCCAAACCGTGGATGTTCAGGTCCTTCAGAATGACATTGGAAGAATCGGAAGCATAGATGCCTTCAGGCGCCCAGTCTCCAAAGGGGTAGGCATCCCTCTCACAGGATACAGCTGGATCGGTGTGGAACTCTACACATCCGGAATGGTCGGTGATCTCGAGGCAGGAAAGGACCGCGTTGGAGGTCGATTCGAGGGAGAGGATGCTCCAGGGACGCTGGGTTCCCCACAATTCCGGAGGATTGGAGCATGATCCGGAGATGATCGTGGGATGGATGGGATCGGAACCGGAGGGGAGCGGCGGCAGACGGCATTCAAAGGCGCCGTCGGCATCGCACCAGCCGGTGTTAGGCGCTCCGTACCCCATCTCAAAGCTCCCGGAACCAATCAGGAGCGTATCTCCGGCCTGGAGGATCCAATCTCCTCCGCTGTCCAGGGCCCAGAAGGGGTGGGACCAGGCACAATCTCCGCTCGAACCCGTGCCCGGATAGGGTGCGTTGACGAGACCGGAGCACTCGGTTCCCGTTCCACCGTCGGTTCGTACGTAATAGGTCGTGCCTTCTGCCCAGGAAGCTGTAAAAATAATTCCACAAAGAGTGATAGTAAGGAGTTTTGTCCGCATCATTCCCTCCCTGTATAATTCACAAGCGTCATCCACTCATTTCCCGTATCATTACTATAATCCTTAAAATGAATTCCTGCATGAATGAACATTTCATTTTTCAGAACGTACGAACGGGAGATGAGCTCTTTTCAGCGGCTGGCAACCGGGATCCTGATCTTTCTTCTGGTCTATTCCCTGTCCCTCTTTGTCTTTCCTCACGTACTATCCCTTCCCCTTCCTTCCGGTGTGGTCCCTCAAATCTCCTTTTTATTCTTGTCTTTACTCCTGGTTGGAACGGTCGGAAAGGGCCGCTTCAGGGAATTCGGGTTTCAGGGCACGTCATTGCGGACGATGGGCAGGGCCCTGGGTATCGCCTTTGCCGTATCGGCACCCCTTACCTTCCTCAACCTGGTGATTATGTCGATCCTCATGGGACCTTCTGCCGGACCCGAAGGGGGACCCTCACCATCGGGAATCCTGGAACTGATTCTCACGGTCTGGATCCTGGCCAGTACCTGTGAAGAGATCTTTTACAGGGGGTTTCTTCAGAGTTTCCTGAATCCTCTCCGAAACTACGGAATCACGATTGCAGCATGGCGGATCCAGGCCCCCATCCTGTGCAGTGCAGCGCTCTTTGCACTGGGCCACCTGTGCCTCCTTGGATCCATGCCCGGACCTTTCGTCGGATTGATCGTCTTTTCATGCTTTGTCAATGGAATCCTTGCCGGACACTTCCGTGACCGGAGCGGAAGCCTTCTTCCCGCCATTGGAGTCCACATGATGTTCAACGTAACGGGAATGGCGATTCCATCGATTCTCATGCTTCTGATGTCCCCATAAATTTGACCCGGAAAGAAAATTCTTCGTTTTACTGTTTCTCTTTGAGGCCAGGAGATCCTTAGGACACCGATCCTCATGCTATAATGGGTGAACATTTTTCGGAGGTTCGATCTTGGTGTATCCACGATTTAAAGGTATTGTATTCACTTGTTTACTGATCCCTTTTATTTTGCTTGCCGAAAAGCCAAATGAAATGCCGGAAGTTGGAATTGTCGAAAAGCTGGGCGACACCATCCCCCTCGATGCAACCTTTTTCGACGAATCCGGTAACGAGGTCAAGCTCAAGGAAATTATCGACAAACCGACCATCCTTTCCCTGGTTTTTTACAACTGCCCGGGGATCTGCGGCCCTCTCCTGAACGGGGAGTCCGACGTCTTTGACAAGGTCACCCTGGAACCTGGAAAGGATTTCCAGCTGGTGACGATCAGCTTCGACCCCAAGGACACGCCCGACCTGGCGGAGAAGAAAAAGGCAAATTACCTGAAGACCTTTACCCGCCCCTTTCCGCCGGAGGGCTGGCGGTTTCTAACCGGTACGGAAGAGAATATTCACAGGGTCACCGATGCCGTCGGGTTCTACTATAAAAAGGATGGGGATAACTATCTCCATGCCGCCGCGCTGATTGCCCTCTCCCCGGACGGAAAAATTGTCCGCTATATTTACGGAATTTCTTTTCTTCCCTTCGACATGAAGATGGCCATAACGGAGGCATCCGAAGGCAGGGTCGGTCCCACGATCAGCCGTGTTCTTCTCTTCTGTTTTTCCTACGATCCCAAGGGAAAGACTTACGTGTTCAACGTTCTTAAAGTAACCGGAAGCCTCACAATGGTCTTTGGAGCCATGTTTGTCATATGGCTTATTGTAACGACCCGGCGTCACCGGAAGAAGGAGCAGCTCAATGGCTGAATCGGCTACCCTCGCGGCACAGCCCGCTAATTATCTCAACTGGAAAAAGGGGATTGCATCCTGGATCTTTTCCACCGACCACAAACGGATCGGGATGCTCTATCTCATGGCAATCGTTTCCTTTTTCTTTGTGGGTGTGACCCTCGGTTTCTTCATGCGGATCGAACAGATGACCATGGGAAAGACGCTGATGTCCGCCCAGACCTATAACGCTCTCTTCACCCTCCACGGGGTGATCATGATTTTTCTCTTTATCATTCCAGGTATTCCCGCAATTCTGGGAAACTTTTTCCTTCCGATCCTGATCGGTGCCAGGGATGTGGCTTTCCCGCGGCTGAACCTCCTTTCGTGGTGGGTTTACATGGCGGGAGCGGTTCTGGCGGTCACGGCTCTCTTCACAGGGGGAGGCCCGCCCGATACGGGATGGACCTTCTATGCACCCTACAGCATCCGTACGGGAACCAACGTCACGCTGGCTGTCTTTGCCGCCTTCGTGCTCGGGTTTTCCTCCATTCTGACCGGACTGAATTTTATTACGACCATCCACAGGCTTCGTGCGCCCGGGATGACCTGGTTCCGCATGCCCCTCTTCGTCTGGGCCCACTACGCAACGGCCTGGATCCAGCTCCTGGCAACGCCGATCCTTGGCATCACCCTTCTGCTTGTCATCATGGAGCGAATCTTCAACCTCGGCCTCTTTGACCCGTCCCGGGGTGGCGATCCCGTTCTCTATCAGCACCTGTTCTGGATCTATTCCCACCCCGCAGTCTATATCATGATCCTGCCTGCCATGGGAGTCATCACGGAAATCCTTCCGACGGCCGCCAAGAAGCCGGCGTTTGGATACAAGGCCATCGCCTTTTCCAGCCTCACCATCGCCTTTGTCGGCTACCTGGTATGGGCCCATCACATGTTTGTCAGCGGAATTTCCGACACAGCTGCCTGGATCTTCTCCCTTCTGACCTTCCTCGTCGCCATTCCATCCGCTATCAAGGTTTTCAACTGGACGGCAACGCTCTACAAGGGATCGATCACCTTCTCTCCTCCCCTCCTCTATGCCCTGACCTTCATCTTTCTCTTTTCCATCGGGGGGCTGACCGGCCTGGTCCAGGGAGCGCTCCTGACTGATGTCCATGTTCATGACACCTACTTCGTCGTGGGGCACTTTCACTACGTCATGTTCGGCGGTACCGCCTTCGGTCTTCTCGCGGGCCTGTTGTACTGGTTCCCGAAGATGACGGGACGGATGTACTCCTTCAAGCGTTCGTATGTGGCATGGTTTTTTCTCTTTCTCGGTTTTAACACCCTTTACTTTACGATGCTGGTCCTGGGGTGGGAAGGCATGCCCCGACGCTACTACGACCACGTTCCCGAATTTCACAGCGGCCATGTCATTGCAACGGTCGGGTCCTGGATTCTCATTCTCGGCCTCGTTCTCTATGCCTGGAACCTCTTTCGATCCCTGAAACGTGGAGAGCCGGCTCCAGCCAATCCGTGGGGCGGCGTGACCCTGGAATGGACGATTCCCTCCCCGCCGCCCCACGAGAACTTTGAAGAAATTCCCACAATCACCGGCGGCCCTTATGAATTCCCCACCGGAGAACCGGCATGAGCAGCGCAGCTACCGCCATGCCCCATGTCCATCGAGATCCGAAGGGGGCCAAGATCGGCATGTGGCTCTTTCTCTTCACGGAACTTCTCCTCTTCGGCGGGCTTTTTCTCCTGTACGCCGTCTACCGCTACCGATATCCAGCCGATTTCCACTATGCCGCAACTCACCTGGACACCTTCCTGGGTACGGTCAACACGCTTATTTTACTCACCTCAAGCCTCACGATGGCCCTTTCCATTGCAACGTTTCAGCAGAGGAAACGAAAATTATCCGCCTGGTTTCTTGTCATTACCATTGTGTTCGGGTTCATCTTTCTGATTAATAAATATATTGAATGGTCTACCAAGATCCACCACCATATCTATCCCAACTCTCCTGAACTTGTTCAACATACGCCGGGAGAGAACATTTTTTACAGTCTCTATTACGCAATGACAGGACTCCATGGCCTCCATGTCATTATCGGAATCATTCTTCTGACGGTCATGTGTGTTCTCGTCGCCCGGAAACCCAGAAGACACGTTCGGGTCCCCCGGGGAGAAGGCGCTGCCCTTGCCCTTCTGGACAACTCTGGATCTCCCATCCTGGAAGAATCTCTGGGATCCGGAGTTACAGAAGTCGGGTTCACACTCTTCGACGAAACCGATGAGGAAACACGGGAAAGCATGTTGATCAAGCTTGAAAATGCCGGCCTTTACTGGCACTTGATCGATATTATTTGGATCTTTCTCTTCCCGCTGTTTTATCTCATCACATGAAAACTGGAGGCGGAATGGAAAAGCAAGAGACCCTCTCCTATGGAACCTACATCATGGTATGGCTGGCCCTGCTGGTCTTTACAGGACTGACAGTCACCGCAGCAGGTCTTCATCTGGGTTCGGTGAGCATTGCGACCGCCATCGCAATCGCAGCACTGAAAAGCACCATTGTTCTCTTTTTCTTTATGCACCTGAAATATGACGACCCGGTTTTCAAGGTCATGCTCATGGTGGCGATCCTGACCCTGACCGTGATCATGGTTCTCACCTTTGTCGATGTCCTCTTCCTGCCGGGAGGTCCAGCTCAATGAACGATCCCACTGCCCTCACCACGGAAGCCGTAAACCATACCTTTCTGTTTATTACGGGGATTTCCGTCTTCTTCCTTCTACTGATCACGTTCCTTCTTATCTTTTTCACATGGAAGTATTCCAGCAAACGAAATCCCGTCGCATCGCAGATCCATGGGAACATAATTCTTGAAATCATCTGGATCGTAGTTCCCACCTTAATCGTGCTCTCCATGTTCTATTACGGATACGTCGGTTTCAAAATGATGAGAAACGCTCCCGAGGACTCCATGATTGTCCATGTAACGGGCCGGATGTGGGACTGGTCCTTTGAATATGAAAACGGACGGCGCACCGATGTCCTCTATGTCCCTGTCAATCGACCCACGAAACTGATCCTCCGTTCGGTCGATGTCATCCATGATCTCTACATACCCGCATTTCGGATCAAGCAGGATGCCGTTCCCGGAAGGGAGACCTACCTCTGGTTCAAGCCCGAAACTATGGGGCCCGCCGATGTATTCTGTGCTGAATTCTGCGGAGCCAGCCACGCTTACATGATCACAAAGGTGGAAGTGATGTCGGAATCAGCCTTCGATGCCTGGTACGCCGGTGAGGAAGATTCGGATGACAAAGAAGATTCACCGGGAATGGTTCTTCTCCGTCAGGAAGGCTGCCTTACATGCCATCGGCTGGACCGTACCGAGGACCTGGCCCCATCTTTCAAAGGCCTCTATGGATCAAAACAGATTGTCCTCGCCGGAGGAACCGAAAATGAAGTCACTGTGGATGACGCCTACCTGAAACGTGCGATCCTTCACCCCTCGGATGAAATCGTCAAAGGCTGGGATGACATCATGCCTCAACCGGAAAAGCTCTCCGATGAGGATGTTACTGCCATTATTGAGACACTGAAAACTCTTCCATGAGTGTCTATTTGGAACTGACGCGGATTCGGATCACGGCCCTGACCTCCCTGTCGGCGGTCACCGGTTACATTCTTTCACGGGGAACGATAGATCCTGGAATCCTGGTTCCTGTTCTGGGAGTTGTTTTCCTGGCATCCGGGGCCACCGCACTGAACCAGGTTCAGGAATATTCGAAGGACCGCGTTATGGAACGGACCCGGAACAGGCCGATCCCGACAGGTAGAATTACAACCGGCAGCGCGCTTTTGATTTCCATCGCATTGATCATCTCCGGGTTCATAATTCTCCTTCTGGGACATAGCCTGCCTCCTGCTCTGCTCGGCATACTGGCCATCCTTCTCTATAATGGGGTCTACACGCCGCTGAAAGCCCTTTCGGCCTATGCGGCCGTGCCCGGCGCTCTTGTCGGGGCCATCTCTCCCGCGATTGGATGGACCTGCGGCAACGGTTCTTTTCTGCATCCGGTTAATGTGGCCCTGATGTCGATCTTCTTTCTATGGCAGGTCCCCCACTTCTGGATGCTCCTTCGACTTCACGAACAGGACTACAGGAATGCGGGATTTCCCGTTCCCACAGCTCGAATTTCCCGGGATGCCTTCATGAAGATGATTGCCAGCTGGACCTTCGCGTTGATATCCTCGATCCTTTTTCTCCCGGTCTTCCACCTGGCTAACCATCCGGCGCTTTACGCGGTTCTGATTGTCTCCTCCATCTTCATGGCACTGCAGACCCTGCGCATGGTGCGGGAAAAAGACCGGCCCGGACAAACCTTCGCCGCCATCAACATCCTGATCCTGGTCACCATGATGGTCCTGATTACCGGCCGTTTTCTGCACCGACCATCTCTCGCACTCACCTGCAGTGTCAGGACGGCCTCCCATTCTCATTTCCAACCCGATATGCAAGGATTGAAAACGCAAACCAAGGAGGTTTTTCATGAAGATCGGCGATAAGGCTCCCGCCTTTACTCTACCGGCTTCCACGGGGCGTAATGTAAGTCTGAAAGAATTGAAGGGATCCTGGGTTGTCCTCTATTTTTACCCGAAGGATTCTACTTCAGGATGCACCCTTGAGGCCCAGGAATTTACCGGATTAAAAAAGGATTTTGACGCATTGAACGCCGTGGTTCTCGGGGTATCCCCCGATTCCGTCAGGAGCCATTGCTCCTTCCAGGAGAAGTACAACCTTGACGTCCTCCTGTTGAGCGATACGGAGCATTCCACACTGCAAGCTTACGGGGCCTGGCAGCTGAAAAAGATGTATGGCCGGGAATATTATGGCGTTGTTCGCAGTACCGTCCTCATCGATCCAAAGGGAACAATTACCGCCATCTGGCCGAAGGTCAAAGCCAGGGGACATGCGGCCGAGGTCCTGGAAGATCTGCGTTCGAGGACGAAGTAGATGAATTTCACCACGAGAAAGGGGGTCCCCTTCCATGGGCTCGCTTGAATCCATTATCCTGCCTCCCCTTCTTCCCCACCTGCCCCTTCTGCCCTACCTGATCTTATTTATGCTTTCTCTCTATCTGCTCTATACGGGGATCACCCTGGTCACATCGATTGCCTCCATGATCGTGGGTGCCGCCGGTACAGGGGGTGACCGGGAACTGGCTGACGTGGGGCTGAAAAACCCTGTTGCATGGCTTGTTCTGGGAGTTCTTCCCCTCCTGTGCCTGATCTTCCTCGTGGGACAGCACCTTTACGGAGCTCCCGTGGCCGCAGCCACGATGCTTAGTCGGGTGGCTCTCCTTGCCCTCCCCGCCTTTCTGGGACTGGCCCTTTACCGAAAAACACGCCAACCGGTTTACGGGGGACCAGCGATCCTCCTCTTACTGGCTTCCACCTTCTTCCTCTTTTCGACGCTGGGGCTGATCTACACGCCGGAGCGATGGCCGCTGATCCACGGCCCCCTCCCGGGCATCTTTGCCGTTTCGGTTCTGGTGGACTTTATGACCTACCTTTCGCTCTCTGTCGTCGCGGGGGGCGCAGCCATACTCTTTTTCTGCTTTACCTGGCCGGACCGCCGTCTGCCAGAAGACCATCCGGCCCGTACCCGGATCGCCGCAATCGGTAAAATACTTACCCTTGGTGGGACCCTGGTCAGCCTGCCTCTCCTGATATGGAGCCTGGCCGTTTACCCTCTGCCTTCGGTTACTCCCGTCCTTCTGAAACTCTTTATCGCCGTCGTTTTCGTCCTGGCTCTCATCGCCCGGGGAACCCTGGCTATGCTGTTTGATGGCACGGAACGCCTTTCCACATTCGTCTTTGTGTTGTCCATCTGCCTCCTCGGCTTCTTTGCAGCGTCAATGACGACCCTGCAGGCCGGGGCCAACCGTGAACAGGAAGTTCTCCTGGCTCAGAGTGTGGAGAAATCCCAGCAGGAACTCCAGGCGTCCAGGGAAGCCCTCTACGCTTCCGCGGTTCCCGCCGATGCCAATATGGGAGAAAAGATCTTTAACGAACGTTGTTCGGCCTGTCACAAATTTGACGTCCAGGTCGTGGGACCGGCGTACAACACGGTCCTTCCCAAATATGTCAATGATCCTGACGGCCTTATGGCTTTTATTCGTAACCCTGTAAAGATCAACCCCGACCTTCCTCCGATGCCGAACCAGGGATTGAACGAAACAGAAATCAAGGCTGTAGCCACCTACCTCATTACGCACTTTGAAGCCGAAACGGAGAAGGGAGGCACACCGTGAGCCGACGACTGCTGACCTTCGCCGTTCTCCTCTATTTTATGGTGGGACTGGGAGCTGTTGTGGCTCTCTATACTTTCCGTGCTCCCGAGGCCCTTGCCCCGGAACAACCCATCGCCTTCAGCCATGTGATACACGCGGGGAAACTCGGCCTGGCCTGCACCCACTGCCATGTCAACGTGGAACGTTCATCTCAGGCAACCGTTCCCACGCTTTCCATCTGCATGGAATGTCACAAATCGGCCGCCACGGACCGCCCGGAAGTCCAGAAACTGACCCGTGCATGGGAGGAAGGGAGGCCCGTGGAATGGATCAAGGTTCACGATCTTCCCTGGCACGTACGATTCACCCATAAACGTCACATCCGGGCCGGCGTGGATTGCGCGGTGTGCCATGGAGAACTCAAGGCCATGCCGAGGGTTCGCAGGGTCCGATCCCTGGAAATGGGATGGTGTATCCAGTGTCACAGGGCCAATAACGCACCCACGGACTGCCTGGTGTGCCACAAATGAGAGAGTCTGGAATGGTGTCAGGAGCGAATCGATGAAACGACGTGACTTTCTGAAATTAATTGGAATTGGATCAGGCACGGTAATTTCGGCCTGCAAGTGGAACAGTCCTGAGAAAAAGCTGATTTCCTACCTGGTTCCTCCTGAGGAGGGCATCATCCCGGGAGAACCTTACTACGTCCGATCCACATGCACTGAATGTCCCGCCGCCTGCGGAATGGTGGTCAAGCTCCGGGAAGGCAATCCCGTAAAGCTCGAGGGAAACCCGGACCACCCCCTGAACCGGGGGGCTCTTTGCATCCGGGGTCAGGCTTCCCTCACACGTCTCTACCACCCGGATCGAGTGAAACAGCCCCTCCTGAAAAGCAAGGACGGTTCTTTCGCACCCGTTTCGTGGGATACGGCCCTTTCCCAAATCAGAGATGCCCTGAAGGAATCGAAAGCCGCCGGAAAAGAAAGCGTCTATATGGCAGGGCGAACGACGGGCTCCCTTGCCACTCTCATTGACGAATTCTGCGCCTCTTCCTCGGTTACACGTGAGAAAGAATTTGAATTCTACAACCACGGTGCCCTTCGAAAGGCCTACAACCTTCTCTTTGGAACATCTTCCCTTCCCTCCTTCAATTTTGATGGGGCTGACCTCTGCCTGTCCATCGGCGCCGACCTTGCCGGAGCCTTTTTGAATCCGGTCCATGCGACCCGGATCCTTGCAGACGCCCGAGAAAAAGGAATGACCTGGATCCACATCGAGCCCCATCTCACCCTTTCCGGTGTCAGTTCGGACCGCCGGTTTGTAATCCACCCGGAAGGTGAAGCCCATCTTCTTGCCTACCTGCTGCGTCAACTTCCCGCACGCCGCCCGATTCCCGCCCGCCTGATGGAGAGCCTTCCCAATCCAGGTCGGGAGAGCGTTCTGGAAGCCACGGGACTCACTTCCGCCCGGATGGAAGATCTGATCCAATCGATTACTTCATCGACGCGGCCGGTGGTCCTGTGCGGGGATGTGTCTCTTTCCGGGTCAGCGGGCCTTATGACCGCCCTCCTTGCCGTTCTTCTTCAGTGGTCTCTGGGCAACATTCCGGATTCTCTGGACTTTACCCATGATGAGGTCATGGATTCCGTGGGGACTCTGAAAGATGTTCAATCCCTGATCACTCGGTTGAATGATGGAAGAATCGGAACGACCTTCCTTTCCAGGCTGCATGCCCTGCACACGGTGGAAAACCTTGAAAGTTCCTTTTCAAAATCGGACTTTTCTATCGTAATGACCGATCTCTTCCAGCCCTGGATGAAGGGGTGTTCCCTTGTCCTTCCCCTTTCCCATGGTCTCGAATCATGGGGAGACGCTTCCTCCAGACGGGGCATCCGTTCGGTCGTTCAGCCCGCCATCAAGCCTCTCTACGGGACCAGGACCGAAGGAGACATCCTGCTGGCGCTCATGGGGGATGGACGAACCTACCAACAGTACCTCATCGACCACTGGACCGGATTCGGTTCCGAATGGATCGACCGCGGTGTCCGGGAGGAGTCGGTACCTTCCAAAAAGCCATCCCTCCAGGCCTCGTCAGCGGCAGAGGCCGTCTTCAAGAAAGAGATCCTGCCAAAATCGGAGGGAGGAGCGGCCCTCTATGTGACCTCCGGGATTCGCACGTTCGATGGAAGAAGCCGCGATCTGACCCTTCTCCAGGAAATTCCCGATCCCCTGTCCTCTGTCTCCTATGGCGACTACCTTTCGGGATCTCCGGAGGACCTGAAGGAGCTGGGCGTGAAGGACGGGGATGAAGTCGAAATTGGATGGAGGTCACTTTCCATTCAGCTCCCCGTGCGGCAGCAGGCGGGGCTTCCCGGGGGTAGATGGATGATTTCCCTGGATGCCATGCGCAATGCTCACCTGCCTGTCGTGGATACCACGGGGGAATGCCTGACCTGTCTCCGGGGTATTTCGACGAAAAGAACGGGCCGAACGGTGACATTCCCCATCCTTTCCGGCTCCACGGATGCGAAGGGACGGGGTATCGTCCCCCACGAAGACGGAGCGGAGCATCATCATCACGGAGATGCCACCCTTTACCCGGACCATGAACACGATACGTACCGCTGGTCACTGGCTATCGATCTGGATCTCTGTACGGGTTGTTCGGCCTGTGTGGCTGCCTGTTATCTTGAAAACAACGTGGCCATTACCGGATACGAGGAACACCTGAAGGGGCGCGAAATGTCCTGGATTCGAATCTCCCCTTATGAAAGGGAAGACGGGGGGCTGGAACTGATGCCGGTCATGTGCCAGCAATGCGATAAGGCGCCCTGCGAGCCGGTATGCCCGGTATTTGCAACCTTTCACAACCCCGAGGGTCTTAACGCCCAGGTCTACAATCGATGTGTGGGCACACGGTACTGCGCCAATAACTGTCCCTACAAGGTCCGGCGCTTTAACTGGTTCGATCATACCTGGGAATCTCCTCTGGATCAGATGTTGAATCCCGATGTATCCAAACGTCCCAAGGGAGTCATGGAAAAGTGCACCTTCTGCATCCAGCGCATCCGATATGCAAAAGATCGTGCAAAAGACGAAGGCAGAGAAGTACGGGATGGGGAAATCATTCCGGCCTGTGCACAAACCTGCCCCGCCCGGGCCATTACCTTCGGAAGCATGATGGATGAGGGATCCCGTGTTAAAGCCCTTGCCGAGGATTCCCGCGCATCACGGATCCTGGAGCAACTTGGGACGGAACCGGCGGTATATTATCTGAAGAAGGAGGAGGGAGGCCGCCATGAATCGTAAGGCCTATTACGACCAGGTAGAAACCGATGTCATGGCGGCCGTCAGCCGACCCTCACGGTTCTACTTTCTGGCCCTTCTGGTTTCCGCCTCGATGTTCGCCCTGGGAATGGCCTGCTGGGGATATCAACTCCTGACCGGGCTGGGCGTGGCCGGAATCCGCAACCCGGTGGGTTGGGGCGTGTATATCACCGACTTCGTCTTCTGGGTCGGTATTGCCCATTCCGGCACCCTGATTTCCGCGGTCCTCTTCATCTTCCGCGCCAGGTTCCGGAGTTCATTCAACCGATCAGCTGAGGCCATGACCCTGATTGCCGTCATGACCGCCGGTCTCTTTCCCCTGATCCACCTGGGACGAGCCTGGCGCTTTTACTACCTCCTCCCCTATCCAAACCAGCGTCTTCTCTGGGTGAATTTCCGCTCTCCCCTGATCTGGGACGTCTTTGCCGTCTCCACCTATTTCACGGTCAGCCTCATCTTTTTCTACGTCGGACTGATTCCCGACCTGGCAGCGGCACGGCGCCACCTCAAGGGCATCTTCAAATGGGTCTATCGAGTCCTTTCCCTGGGCTGGCAGGGTACCCAAAAACAGTGGAAGCACTATAACCAGCTCTATCTCTTTCTCGCCGCCTTTGCGACACCCCTGGTCATATCGGTCCACTCGGTCGTCTCCTGGGACTTTGCCATGAGTATCGTTCCCGGATGGCACACCACGATCTTTGCACCCTACTTTGTAGCCGGAGCGATCTACTCCGGCACAGCCATGGTCTTTACCCTTGTAATCCCCATGCGAAAAATCCTCGGCCTGGAGAAGTACATCACCGTGGATCATTTCGAAAAGCTGGCCAAGGTCATGCTTTTCACCTCCCTCATCGTCACCTATGCCTATGTGATCGAGATCGTTCTTGCTTTTTACAGCGGGAACATCTTCGAAACCACGCACTTTTCCTACCGTATGGCCGGCGATTACTGGCCGTTGTGGGCCATGATGATCCTGTGCAACTCGATTCTCCCCATGACAGTTTTTGTAAAAAGCCTGCGCAGGAACCTGATCTACCTCTTCATCCTTTCTCTCTTTGTCAACGTGGGAATGTGGCTTGAACGATTTGTCATTATCGTCACGGCCCTCTCCAAGGATTACGATCCTTACAGCTGGGGAACGTACCGGCCGAGCCTGGTGGAAGCGGGCATTACAGTCGGGAGTTTCGGGTTGTTTTTTACCCTCTTCCTTGTCTTCGTTAAAGTACTTCCCGTACTTTCCATCACCGAAGTAAAGGAGCAAGCCCATGAATCATGAATGGACCTTTGACGATCAGGAAGCCTTTGTCGAAAAGCTTAATGAGCTTGTTCAGGACGGCTGTACGGAAGACGATCTCGAGATCATCACCCCCTTCCCCGTTCACGGTTTGGAAGAAACCTTGAAGGAGCGTCCAAGCTTTCTGAAGTTTTTCTCCCTCGCAGGGTCCCTGGCCGGACTCTTAGCCGGGTTCGCCTTTACAATCTATACCGTGCTTTCCTGGCCCCTGATCACGGGAGGGAAACCCCTCATTTCCATCACTGCTTTTGTCGTGATCGCATTTGAACTGACGATTCTGATCGGTGCCATTACAACCTTTATCGGCTTTCTGATTCTGGGACGATTTCCATCCCTTCCGGGAATTCTTCAACCCAGGGAATCCGGAAATAGATTTATCATCATCGACCGAAGGAGGGCAAGCGCATGAATCGCCATCTCCTAATCGCTGCGGTCACCGGTATTATTGCAGTCATATCCGAAACGCTCTTTCATGACACCACGGGCTCAGCCCTTCTCATCGCCCTTCTTTTCTGGACGGCCATCGGCCAGGGAATTATGGCCCTGGCTGCGGCTGCTTACCTTTCTCAGGGATCCTGGATTGCTCCGATTCGTGACCGGCTTCTTGACCTCTGGCCCTACCTCCTTATGCCCCCGATCGCCCTTGTAGGGCATCTTTTTCATCTCTCCGACTACCCCTGGTATCACCATCCGACCGCCTATCTTCAGCCCGGGTCCGCCATGGGTAGAAACGGTCTTCTTCTAACCCTGACCCTTCTGGCAGCCTTCATCTTCGTACAGGCGGTAAAGGGCGAAAAAAAGCGTGCTCCATTATGGGCCTGCATCTATCTCTTTCTCTTCGTCATTTCCCAGTCCTTTATGGCGGTTGATTTTGTTATGTCCCTTGAATATCCCTGGATCTCCACGCTTTTCCCTCCATTCTTCTTTGTCGAGGCTGTCTTCCTCGGAGTTGGAATGTGCGCGATTCTGGCATCCGTTCTTTACCTCCGCTATGGCGAGCCATACCGCAGTGTCATGCGTGATTTTTCCACGCTTACCCTGGGCTTTTCCCTCTTCTGGGGCGGTCTCTTTTACGCCCAGTTCCTGACGATCTGGTATGGAAACCTTCCGGAAGAAGTTTCCTTCATTGCGAAGCGTATGCATGATCCGGCGTTTTATAAAATCGGTGCCCTTGCCGTCATCATGATGTGGGCGATTCCCTTTACCTCCTTCATTACGAAGAAGGCCAAGGTCACTCCCCTGCTGATCCGGATTCTCGTGGCCTCGGTTTTCGCGGGATACCTGCTGGAAAAGATCTTCTACATCCAGCCCGTGATCAAGGCCAATCCCATTTTCCTGCTGGGTTACGGAATCCTCTTTGCCGTACCCTTCATCCTCCTCGCCAAGGACGGGGTCAGGTCTTGAATTACGACATTTTTACCTGACGATCATTCAGCATAGTCCTTATAAAGCCACCATCCATTTCTGAGACCTGATCTTAGCATCAGTTCAACCGAATTCTTCTCTGAAACGTAGACAGGAGTGATTAAGGTCGCTTGAAGGGACACAATGATATCATCTAATAACTCACATTTTTTCATTTCATTTTTCTTTCTATTTATAATTATTTCTTTGAATATTGCGGCCGCGGTTTACGAGACAACAAAGATTGAAGCAAAACTACCTGAGGTACTGGGCTTGCTGGAATCACAGAGTAGGCTTATGTTTCCCTCTGCTGGAAAAAACAAGCTCATCCAGGACTTCATTGTGATTTTCAATTACGATTGGGAATATGCTGAATTCTACATTGAAAGCAAAAGAGAGTATATTATTGACCGAGCAATTCAACTCTTGAATAGAGCTGTGGATATGGGGGCAGTTGTAGATGCAGATTTGGACTATATTTTGAAAAAGATCAAGTACCCGAATTCTCGGATCAAGGAGATTCTTTTAAAAAATAAACACGCTGTGAGGATTGTTAAAAGGAAGGAAATTATAGAAAAAAGAATTCAAGAAATATCAAATCAGGCGAATCATGGTATTTCCTGCTATGAAACGATTTTGCGAGAATCTATTTATAAAAATGATTTAAGCAATATTTGTAAGTACCGGGACCAAATGGACAAATGGGTAACTTTGGGAGGTTCAAAGACCGACTTCAGACTTGGTCATTATAGTGAATACGAGAGTCGAGACTTTGTTAATGTGCTTTGTTCCGAAAACTCTACCAGGGGTCTCATTGCGTTTTTTCCACTCCCTGAAAGTTGGTTGCAATTTACAAAGTATACGGATGAACACCCTTTCATTTTTGAAATGTTGCTAGAATATACTCGAAAAACAGATGATGAAACGCTTGTGATGTATTTGAGACAACTTGAGGTTCGATTCAAGGAAATAACCCCCAATCCAGACTACACACATCCTGACCAAAGAAAAATCCAAATCCTCCTCCATTCCCTTAATGTACCAGGGTATAAGGATATGAGATTTCACTTTAAAGGTCCTCGAAAGTATTTTTCAAATGATGAAATGCGTCTATTCCAGGAATCTTGCTGCGATGCATATCCCCAGAGCTTAGCAAATAAGTTCGATTATGGAATCATGGTTTTCTATTACCGAGACAGGCAAATTGGACTTCGTATCATGCTTGATGTTGCCTTGAAAGCTGATAAATGGAAAGGTGAGGAGCCAGGAGTCCTGGCCATGGAAGACATGATCGGGCGGATTATGGGCGTTTATCGTTCCCTCGGTGACCATGAAATGGTGAATACATTGGATAAATTGCGAAAAGAAAAAAACATGACAGAGCTGCACAACCTGCTGAAAACCCAACCGAGTACTCAAAGGCTGAGAACAGTGCAACCAAATCAATCAGGGAAACTAGGTTCACGCTTATCTGTTGCTGATTAGAGATTGTTTCTTATGAATACCAATTTTGGCATAACCCTAGTTTCGTTATAACAATAAGCAATAATAGAATACTTATTCCACATATTATAAAATAAGATGTTCTGGAGATTACCGCATTTAGAGATCTTTGATATATTTTTTCCTCATTTGTACTATTTCGATAGTTTATATGTCTTTTAATGATAATTTTAAAACCATAATACAAATCCCATACCAATAGAATGATTTGTATTTGCCATACAAGGATATATATCGGAGACACATCATAGCGTGAAACTTCATACCCAGTAATAGTAACCGTTTCTAACAGAATTAACACCAAGACATCAATGGAAAATACAACAGCGTATGTTTTTCCTCCTTTCAGCATGAACAAACACGGAATCATACTGATACTTAGCTGCAGAAAAGTATACTCGAATCCCTCATCCAAGTATCGGAACGGAAATGCCCAGAACAGAAAAACGCAAACTAAGAACAGAATAATGAATAATAATCGGTCAATTTGCTCATCGAAATAATTCACTATCCCCTCCTTATAATATATCCTATCTAATGAAATCATAGCATGGCGTTGGGAGAAAGAGTAGAGATATTGTGGTTTTTGAATAACTTAGAGTGAATCATACTTTCGTAATTCCGATACCGTGTTCCTATTAACGAAATTTTAATGCGATCTTGGCAGGAAATTTACAATCCCGACGTATGGTTAGGTTGATGAATCAACCCATTTTCATTATTGCCTTTTCAGCTCTCATGCTCCCAGCTACACTGCTCTCCATTCGCTTCGTCATTCAGATAGCAGCTATGGTGAATTTCTTCCTCCATCTGCGCCACCTCCAGGAACCCTGAACCGGTTACATACAAAGCCACGATCAGTCACTTCCCGGTGACTATAAGGTTATTCCTGTCAGTTGAGGTACAATTCCGCATCCATTCTCGATCCAAACGTTGCAATATGCTACAATCTATTTGTGAATTCCCCATACGAGCGCTGCCAAATCTACGAACGGATCCTTGATCATATCAACGAAGGTGTCTTTGTGGTTGATCGGGACATGCGGATCACCTATTTCAATGCGGCCGCGGAGCGGATTACCGGCTTTTCTGCCGCCGAGGCGATCGGGGAATACTGCTATGACATCCTCCGCTCCACCTACTGTCCTACAGCCTGCGCTCTCAAGGAATCCCTGGAGTCCGGCCTTCATGTGGGTGAAAGGGAACTGACCATCTATTCGAGGGATCAGAGGGAAATTCCGGTCTCCGTGAGTACATCCCCCCTCCGGGACGAGGATGGAAACCTGATCGCAGGCGTCGAGACTTTCCGCGACCTTTCCCTGATTCACTTTTTGAGGGAAGAAATCCAGGAGTCCCACACCCATCACGATATCATCACGAAAAATCCCACTCTTCTGGACATGATCGGCCATCTCCCCGATATCGCCCAGAGCGATCTTCCCGTACTCATTGAAGGAGAAAGTGGAACCGGGAAGGAACTCTTCGCCCAGGCTATTCATCGCTTAAGCATCCGTCAGGACAAACGTCTCGTGCGGCTGAATTGCGCGGCCATTCCCGATAACCTCATTGAATCGGAGTTGTTTGGATACAGAAAAGGTGCCTTCACGGGTGCCTACCAGAATAAACCGGGGAAATTCAATCTCGCGGATGCGGGCACTCTCTTTATGGATGAAATCGGTGAACTTTCCCCCCATGTTCAGGCCAAGCTTCTTCGTGTCCTTGAAGATGGTTGTGTGGAAGCAATTGGGGCCCTGGAACCGGAGCAGGTCAACTTCCGCCTGATTTCCGCGACTCACCGATCCCTATCCTCCATGGTGGAATCCAATCTTTTCCGCCAGGACCTCTATTACCGGATCGGCGTCATCCGCATTCCCCTTCCCCCTCTTCGTGAACGGCGGGAAGACATTCCCCTTCTTATTGACCACTTCATCCAGATTCTTAACGCACAACTGGGTAAATCCGTGGAGCGCCTTTCCCCGGATGCCTGCAAGCTCCTCATGGATTACGATTTTCCGGGTAATATCCGGCAGCTTCGAAATATTCTTGAGCACGCTTTCGTACTCTGCCATGGGAAAACGATCCGCTCCAACCACTTCCCCTCTGAAATTCGTGCCTCAGGCCGGAAGACCTCGATTCCTGGAGGGAGCAATCTCCGCGAGATCGAAAGAGAGACGCTCCGCATGGCCATGAAACGTTCCGGCGGGAATATCACTCGGGCCGCCGAAGACCTGGGGATTCATCGTACGACCCTCTGGAGGAAGCTGAATAAATACGGCATAAAGTGATGCATCCTGCAACACCCTTGCATTCCCGCAATACACAATAAATCCATATTTATCTCTATTTATTAAGGTTGTGTTTTTATCAAACCTGGCATATCTTTTGCTATACCCCTGTTGCCATGATCATCGCATTTCCTGTTCTCGACGAAAGAATCGCTCCCGTGGCCGACGTCGCCCCCGGGTGGATTCTTTACCGGGAAGGAGAGGAAGGGTTGGAATATGTTGACTGTTCTTCCTACTATCCCCCATCCTATCCTGACGTTCTTCGAGAACGAGGCGTGGGTATCGTGATCTGCAATGCGATCAGCCCGCTCCTGACCCGCTTGCTGGTCTTGCAGAACATCCAGGTTGTTCCCGGTGTTCGCGGGACCCCGGGAGAAGTTGCAAAGTCTCTTCCTGATTTACTGACCATGCAGCCTTTCCCTTCGGGACGGAGAAGAATGCGGTGCAGGCGTGGACATCAACGCAGGAGGTAAGACAATGCCAGGAGGAGATCGAACCGGACCGTATGGAATGGGACCCAGAACGGGCAGAGGCGCCGGATACTGCGGCGGCTTCCCCTATCCAGGAAGCATGAATCCCTTTGTTCCCCGCCGGGGAATGGGTCGAGGCATGGGCCGGGGAAGGGGTTTTGGCCGTGGAGCTCGAGGATTCTATGATGCCGCCCCCCCTCTTCCCCCCACCCTGCTGCCTGAGCAGGAGCAGGATCTTCTGGAACGACAGATCAAGTTCCACGAAGAAGCCATCCGTGCTCTGAAACAGCAGCTCGGTGAAACGCAAAAGACTGACCGGGAAGTGTAGAAATGCCTGGAGGAATGGGTAAGGGAGGAAGTGGAGGCCGGATGAAAGGAGCCCAGGGGCGCCAGGGGGGAAAAGGAGGAGGACAGGGAGGTCAGGGAGGAAAAGGGGGTGGCATGGGACTGGGACCGGGTGGTGACTGCATCTGCCCGGCCTGCGGGTACCGCGAGACCCACCGAAGAGGAACACCCTGTTACCAGGTCGTGTGCCCCATGTGTGGGAAGAATATGACCCGGGCCCGTTCGTAAATCTGGTTCTGGCTGAAGAAAAATGCCATCTGGAGTTCGAAAGAACCTTCCGAAAGGAGAAACGATGAAGATTGCTTTACCAACCACGGAAAAAGACCTGGATTCACCGCTGGACAGCCGATTTGGTCGAACTTCCTATTTTCTCATTTACGATACGGAGGGCGAAATTTTTCGGATCGTGGATAACCAGCAGATTCTGAATTCACCCCAGGGAGCCGGGATCCAGGCGGCGGAAAACCTCGCCCGGGAGAAGATTGACTGCCTGATCACCGTACACTGCGGGCCCAAGGCCTACCGTGTACTGTCGGCTGCCGGGATCAAGGTATTTCATACCGATGAATCTTCTGTCCGGATGGCCCTTGAAGCCTGGAAGAACGGGAAATTAACAGAAGCCGACTCAGCCAATGTTGAAGGTCACTGGGTGTAGTGAGACCGTGCAGGAAATTTGTTCACCCATTTCAGCCCTGCTGCAGCGGGATGTTAACGGAGCAGACACCATGATGATTGCCGTCGCCTCAGGGAAGGGCGGGACCGGAAAGACAACCGTGGCTACGAACCTGGCCAGAGTGAGTGAGACAGAAATTTATCTTCTGGATTGTGACGTGGAAGAACCCAACGATCACCTCTTCCTCAAAGGAGAGCTGAAGAGGGAAGTAAAGGTCAACATGCCGGTTCCCACTGTGGACACCAGCCTGTGCAACGGGTGCGGGGAATGCAGCCGTCTCTGTGCATTTCACGCCATCGTGTCGATCGGCACCCACCCCCTTGTCTTTCCGGAGCTCTGTCACGGCTGCGGTGGGTGCGTAAAAATCTGTCCAACGGGGGCGATTTCAGAATCACCCAGGGAAATAGGAACGGTATCGACCTATCAAGCGGACCACGTCGTTCTGATTGAAGGTCGTCTTACCGTGGGTGTTTCCCTTGCACCTCCAGTGATTCGGGCTGTTCGCGACCGGATTCCCCCGGGAAAAACAGTCATCCTGGATGCGCCTCCGGGAACATCCTGTCCCGTGGTCGCTTCCGTTCGGGATGCGGACATCCTTCTACTCGTGACGGAACCTACGCCCTTTGGCCTGAATGACCTGAAGCTCGCCATTGCCATGGCCCGGGAACTCAGCGTTCCCCATGGCGTGCTGATCAATCGCGTGGGTGTCGGTGACTCACGCGTTCATGACTACTGTCAGGGGGAAGGAATCTCAATCCTGGCCGAAATACCCGATGATCGGAGAATCGCCGAAACCTATTCCACCGGGGCCATGGTTATCGATACGCTTCCTGAATACCGGGCCATTTTTCAAACCCTGCTGAATGATCTTCTGACAGGCAGTTTCGGAATCCGTAAGGCGACATAACCGTGAACGAACTTCCGAAGTGTTCGTTTTATGGGCCGGTGGCCTCCCGCAGGCTTGGCCGCTCCCTCGGAGTGGATATCGTTCCTTACAAGGTATGCACCTTTGACTGCATCTACTGTCAGCTCGGCCGAACCACAATCAAAACCATCCAGCGCACCGTGCTCACCTCCGTCACAGAGTTGAAAACCGACCTGGAGAGACAACTTTCATCGTCCGAACCTCCCGACACCATCACCCTTGCCGGATCCGGAGAGCCGACGCTCCATTCAGGACTCGGCCGCATCATTCGGGAAATTAAGGGGATCACAAATATTCCCCTTGCGGTTCTGACCAACGGGTCTCTTCTGTGGATGCCGGAAGTACGGGAATCGCTGATGGAATCCGATCTTGTCCTTCCCTCTCTCGACGCAGGGAATATGCATACTTTCAAAAAGGTGAATCGACCCCATACGGACCTCGTCTTTGATCGCATGGTGGAAGGCATTTCGACATTTACTCAAGATTTTCCCGGCGAAGTATGGCTGGAAATCCTTCTTGTGGCCGGAATAAACGATGATCGATCTGACGTGAGACGGATCGCGGACCATGTTGCATGGATAAAGCCGGCCCGGGTTCAGCTGAATACGGCCCACCGTCCCCCTTCCGAATCCTTTGTGCGTCCTGTACCTCGAAAGGAACTCCTGGATCTGCTGGATCTATTCAAAACACCAGCGGAAATTATCGCTGAATTTATGCCGGCACACCCCTGTTCGCACACCCCCCATTCCGAAACCTCCGACAAAGAGATTCTTAACCTGTTGATGCGAAGGCCCTGTACGATCGCCGACGTTGCTCAGGGAATCGCCATTCCCATTCTGGAAGCCATCAAACACCTTGAGCGACTGCACAAGACAGGAGCTGTCACTGTTGTGGAAAGTGAACACCAATTTTATTACAGAGTTTCCGATTCCCGGGCTCCCTTCACGAAGGGTGACTCATGAGGGAAATCGTAATTCTGAGCGGAAAGGGCGGCACGGGTAAGACCAGCATTACCGCCTCATTTGCAGTTCTGGCAGGCCATTCCGTCATTGCCGATTGTGACGTCGATGCCGCCGATCTCCATCTTGTCCTGTCTCCGGACGTCCGAAAACGCCAGTCGTTCACCGGTGGACATGAAGCGAAGATCCGCCAGGACGATTGCTCTGCCTGTGGTACATGTTTCGAATATTGCCGATATGGAGCCATCGTGCGAACCGCCCCTGACCGTGACCTGTTCACATATCTTGTAGACCCGATCGCATGCGAGGGATGCGGTGTATGCGTCGAATTCTGCCCGGAAGGCGCTATCGAATTTCCTGAAGTGGTCTGTGGGGAATGGATGATATCGGAAACCCGCTGTGGTCCTATGGTTCATGCCAGGCTCGGGATCGCAGCGGAGAACTCAGGAAAACTCGTTTCTCTGGTTCGGAAGGAAGCCAGGCGGATTGCGGGCGAACGTGAAATCGATTTGATACTTATCGACGGACCGCCCGGGATCGGCTGCCCGGTTATTGCTTCCATGACAGGATCCTCAAGAGTTCTCGTCGTGACGGAACCCACCGTGTCCGGAGAACACGATCTGATGCGGGTTCTCTCGCTGAGCCGGCACTTTTCCCTTCCCGTTTCCGTCTGTGTGAACAAGTGGGACCTGAATCCGGCCATGACGGAAAGGATCGAGAAAGGAGCCCGCCAGGCCGGGGCCTCATTGTCTGGAAGGATCCGGTACGACCGGTCAGTTACCCAGGCACAGCTGGAGGAGCGCGCAGTTGTCGAACAGGCCGCACCGTGCGCAGAGGATATCCGAAAGGTCTTTGACCATCTGATCACGCAGGAGGAATCCTGAATGGACAGCCACAGACATGGAAATAGTCTCCCCCGGCATGCCATCGATCATGCACACAGTCCAAGAAATCGGGGCCCTATGGATTCTTTTCAGGGACATGCAAGGATGAAAGGTCCCTGTGGAGACACCATGGAATTCTGGATCCAAATTGAGAACGAATCCGTGAAAAAAGCCTCTTTCGAAACGGATGGATGCGATTCAGCCCTGGCCTGTGGAAGCATTACCAGCATCCTTGCGGAAGGTAGATCAATTCTTGCCATTCTGAGGCTTGAACCGGAGGAGGTATCTCTGGCCCTCGGTGGATTGCCGCAGGAGTACCAGCATTGCGCGCTCCTTGCAGTTAAAGTATTAAAAGAAGCCTGCCTTTCCTGGCTGAACCGTTATATGAACAAGGATCAAATCGAGGAAGATGGGATCCTGCAGGGGATCGGTATTTCCCCTGAACCTGTAAATAGGGATACAATTCATAAGGAGGTAGTTATGAAGATCGCCATACCACTCGCCGACGGGAAGTTGTCCATGCACTTCGGCCATTGCCAGACATTTGCACTCATTGATGTGGACCTCAAAGAGCGAAAAATAGTAGACAGGACTGATGTAGATGCCCCTCCCCATCAACCCGGCCTCTTACCGCAATGGCTTGCAGAACGGGGGGCTTCACTCATTATCGCGGGTGGAATGGGGCAGAGGGCTCAGGGACTCTTTTCTTCTTACAATATCGGGGTTTTCATAGGAGCACCCCAGGAAACCCCGGAAGCCCTGGTCACGGAATACCTGGAAGGAAACCTCCGGGGAGGACAAAATATCTGTGATCACTGAAGCAAACCAATCCGACTCTTTAAGGTCTGACCAAACGATTCGGATCACGATCCTCGTCGATGATCACGCAGGCCATGGCCTGATGCAGGAACATGGATTTTCCCTGTGGATTGAAACTCCGGAGAAGCGCATTCTCTTTGATACGGGGCAGGGTGAAGCCCTCCTCCCCAACAGCCGCATTATGGGAGTGGACCTCTCCACCTGCGATGATGTCGTTCTCAGCCACGGCCACTACGACCATACAGGGGGGTTACCTGATCTTTTTCAGAAAAATCAGAGGGTGAAAGTTTATTGTCATCCAGGAGCCCTCCTCCCCCGCCATGAAGCTGGCGGGAAAAATGTTCGGTCTGTCGGTATTCCTTCGGATTCCCTTTACAGTCTCGAATCGATTCCAGACACCCGGATTCACTGGGCCACCGGGCCCTGCCGCCTCTCCGATGGGATCGGGTTGACCGGCCCGATCCCACGGTCAACCGGGTACGAAGATACCGGAGGGGCATTCATTCTTCACCCGGATCTGCGTGACCCGGATCCGATGGATGATGATCTGGCCCTCTGGATTGAGACCGAAACCGGCTTGATCGTATGTGTGGGCTGCAGCCATGCCGGCGTTATCAACACCCTTCAGTACATTCTTGATCTCAACCCCGGTTCGAAGATCCGTGCGGTCCTCGGAGGGTTTCATATGCTTCACGCATCTTCCGATCGAATGGAAAGAACGGAATTCGAGCTTCACAACATCAACCCGGACCTGGTCATACCCTGCCACTGCACCGGAGATGCTGCAACGAAGGGTCTGGCCAAAACCATGGGAAACCGGCTTATAGCCGGAGAGGCCGGCCAGGTTTTCCACTTCTGACCAGGGTCATACCACATTCCCGTATCCTGAAATAAATCGGTTCCAAATCCCTGTACGACAGCAAATTTTGTCATCCTTTTTGGTTTTCCTGTCGTCCTGAGTAACGTCGATTCTTTATTTCAGGAGTCACTATGTTCCTCGCTCATATTCGCTGCTATCTTCATTCCCTGCTGTTATCCTTCCTTTTCTTTTCCGGTTTCACGATTCCCTGCCATGCCCAGGACATCGTCCTGGAGGAGGAAACCGGGCAAAACGCTCTTAATGAACTTCGTTTAGCTCTCAAGCTCTCGGACGAGCAGACACATCGCTGCAGTGAGCTTCTCAAGGTTGTGGAGGCCCAGGCCCGCCTGGATCGACAGAACTACCGTGGCGATTTTGATTCTCTCGTGATGGCCTATGACAAGAGAATGGCGTTCATGGATCAAAACCTGATCTCCATTCTGACCGAACCCCAGCGGCCACTCTATGAGGCGTGGATTCAGAACCGAACAGACCAGCACGAACTTCTTGCCCTGCGGGAAGGTCTGGACCTGGCCGCATCTCAAAAAGAAGCGATAGCGGAAATCCAGGACCGATTTCGCCAGCGGGCCGAGAAAGAAAGGGGCGAGCAAAGGACGCGTGCACTGGATCTTATTCAGGCCGCCGAAAGACGGGAGGAAGAGAGGGTCACGGCTATCGAGACCCTTTTAAACAAACAGCAGAAGAACGCCTTTAAAAAATACCTGGATGGCAGGATTGAAGACCCCATCGAGAATGAGATGTTCCGTCTTCGGGAAGGTCTTCTGCTGACAGCGGAGCAGGAGCGTGTTGTGAGGAAAATTCTCGCGCACTACGGAACGTACGAGCCAGGAGAGCAAAGACGGCCTCGAGGTTCCGGAGAAGGCAGACCGCCGGAAGGAATGGGAAGAAGACACTCTAAATCGGGTGAGACAGACATGGATGGGCCGCCGCCTCATCGGGGTGCTTCCCCCGGGGATGAAGAAATCCGGAAACTATTGGACGAACAGCAGAAGGTCCTCTTCGATCAGCTTCTCCAGGAACGTATGGAGAACATGCGGAATCGGAGACCCAAAGGCCCCGGTATGGGGGAAGAACGACAGGGAAGACCCGGACGACCGCCCGGCGGAGGATTCTGATCCTCCTTACCTGCTAAAATTGTTGCAATTCAAGACCTGACCCCTTATTTTAGCCTCTTCTCCAGGGCGTCGATGTAGGTTTCGATGACTTTGACACGGGCGAAGCGCTTGCTGTTCGCTTCCACCAGGGTCCATGGGGCCGCGGTGGTACTGGTCCGCTGAACCATGTCCTGGATGGCCCGTTCGTACTCCGGCCATTTTTCCCGGTTTCTCCAGTCTTCTTCCGTGATCTTGAACCGTTTCCACGGTGTGGCCTTCCGTTCCTGGAATCTCCGGAGCTGTTCCTCCGGAGTGATGTGGAGAAAGTACTTTACGACCACATAGCCGAATTCGGTGAGCTGAGCCTCAAAATCGTTGATTTCATCGTACGCCCGGGACCACTCCCCCTCCGTGGCAAAGCCTTCGACTCTCTCCACCATGACCCTTCCATACCAGCTTCGGTCAAAGATCGTGATCCTTCCCGCTCCGGGCATATGCCTCCAGAACCGCCAGAGATAGTGCTGGGAACGTTCTTCGTCCGTCGGTGCGGCGATGGGGACAATCCGGTAATCCCTGGAATCGAGGGCCGCCGTAATCCGACGGATGGCTCCCCCCTTTCCGCCCGCGTCCCACCCTTCAAAAACCAGGATACTGGAAACACCTTTACTTTTTGCCTTCCTTGAAAGGGCGTTCAGCTTTGCCTGCGCCCGGGATAGTCGTTTCTTATAGGCCTTGTCCGCCAGGTCCTGTTCCATGTCCAGGGTCGTAAGGATCGTAGGGCCTTCTTCCGGAGTCACGATTCGGGAGGCAGAAGCCGCCGAAGACTTTTTGCGCCTCTGTACCCGTCTTAACTGTCTTTCCAGAGCCTTCAGGAGGGTTCGGGCCACCGTGACATGCATGTAGCGCCGGTCGGTTGCCTCCACAATGGTCCAGGGAGCCGCTCCCGTGCTTGTTGCACTGATCGCCTGTTCGTCCACCTTGAGGAAGGTGTCGTACAGCTTAAGGTGTTTCTTGTCCTGCGAAGTCACTCTCCAGGCTGTATTCGGTTCTTTTGCCAGGGCCTTGAGCCTTTTCTTTTGTTCCTTTTTTCCAAGATGGAGCCAGAACTTCAGCAGAAGCATGCCGTCATCCACCAGCTTTTTCTCGAAGATCCGGATCCTCTGCAGTGATGCGAGGAAATCGCCCTTCCCCATGGTTCCATAGGCTCTCTTAAGAATGGGAGCGGAATACCAGGATCCAAAAAAGATTCCGATTCGCCCCTTGGGGGGCAGAGATCTCCAGAATCGCCAGTACGGAGGCCGCTGAGATTCTTCGTCGGTAGGTTCACCAAACCCATAGGTCAACAGAAAACGCGGATCCATCCATTCGTGCAGCGTGTTGACCACATCCCCCTTACCGGCTGCATCCACACCATTGATCAGCAGAAGTACCGGGAAACCGGCTGTTTTTAATTTTTCCTGCGCATGCAGCAGCTTAATTCGAAGTTCCGCCGCTTCCTTTTCATATTCCGTTTTTGGAATGCTTGAACCAATTTCCGCCGTTTCGAACATAGAATCTCTCCTTTCCATCCCTCGGGTGCCTTCCCGGCAATCATACCATAAGGTTTATCCAAGCGATCCATGATTGACGAAGACAATTTGTCTATGGCATACTACGGTTGAAGGTTAAGAAGGTTTGGATGTACCGGCTGTAAAGTTTTACCCTTTGCCGTACGTTTTACAAACCTCCTTAAGTTTCTAAATTATTCAGGAGGTAGCAGCAGTGACCAAAGGGACCGTGAAGTGGTTCAATGACTCCAAAGGCTATGGCTTTATCACGAGTGAGGATGGCGAGGACGTATTCGTCCACTATTCTGACATCCAGGAAGACGGTTATCGCAAGCTGGCCGAAGGACAGGCCGTGGAGTTTGAGATTACCCAGGGTCCGAAAGGTCCCAAAGCCACGAGGGTGGCCAAGATCTAAGGACAACAATCAGGGCCCCGGAGCTCCGGGGCCCACTAGTTTATTTCGTTGTTACTCTTCACCTTTTATCGGGTGAAGTTTTTGTTTCCTGGGGAAATTTCATTCCCGATCCCGCCATTAAGAACGAGATATTGTCAGACCACTGAGAGGCCAGTTTCGATAAGGTTGTTCCTCCCCCATGCCCTGAAGCCTTTTCCTGGAGAAGGTAAAAGGGACCACCTTCAGGATCGGTCGATTGCAGCATCGCCACCATCTTCCGTGCATGGAGAGGGTTGGTCCGCGCGTCGTTTTCGCTTCCCGTGATCAGCATGGGAGGGTATTTTACTCCCTTTTTCACATTGTGATAGGGAGAATATCGGTAGAGATACCCGCACTGTTTGGGATCTTCACAGCTTCCATATTCGACAGCCCAGATATTGGCAAGACCGAAAGTGTGATAGCGGACCATGTCCAGAAGGGGAACCTGACAGAGAACCGCAGCGAACAGGTCAGGCCGTTGGACCGCAGCAGCTCCCACGAGAAGTCCACCGTTGCTTCCGCCCATGATCGTCAGGTGGCGAGAATCCGTGTAATGGTGATTAATCAGCCACTCCGCCGAGGCGATAAAATCATCAAAGACATTCTGTTTCCGGTCAAGCATCCCCGATTCATGCCACTCCCGACCATATTCGCCTCCTCCGCGGAGACAGGGAACGGCCAGGATTCCTCCCGCTTCGAGCCAGACTCCGTAGATCGTCGAAAAGGACGGCGTCTGGGGAATATTGAACCCTCCGTAGCCGGTGAGCAGCGTTGGATAACGGGCCTTTTTTTTCATCGATTTCGGACGGACTACAAACATGGGGAGCCGGGTACCATCTTTTGATGTGACCCATACCTGCTCGGTGATGTAAGCGCTTAGATCCATCTTTACAGGCGAGCGGTGGACGAGGGTCAGGTGATCTTTCTTGAGATCGTAGGTATAGGTCGTGTCGGGCTGGTTGTAGGATTCGTAGGCAACCCAGACTGGAGGTTTCGACATATACCCCCACACTCCCGCCGACCCGATTCCAGGAAGAGAAAGCTCCTTGACGGGCGAGCCGTCGAGTTTGAAAATCTTAATTCGCGTGGAGGCATCGTGCATATAGGTCGCGTAGAGGTATCCCCCAATAAGCTGGCACGATTCAAGGGTGTCGGCACTTTCCGGTATGATCTCCTTCCAGTTTTTCCGAAAGGGAGAGTTCGCGGAAACAGCCATGACGCGCCCCTTTGGTGCATCCCAATCCGTCCGGATAAAGAAGGTACCGTCATGTTCATCGACGGCATAGCTTGCATCAAAGCCCACCGCGAGGGGAATCGGCGGCTCTTTGGAATCCAGCTTTCGGAAGAAGACCTCGTTTTTGTCAAACTCCCAGCGGTAGAGAATAAGATAGGTCCCGTCCTCTGTGATCTGAGCGCCATGGTAGTATTCCTTGACCGAGTCATGGTAAAAGACCCGCTTATCCTTATCCGGCGTGTCTCCGAGCTTATGAAAGTAGACCGAATGCCAGTAAAATTCCTCTCCATCCGGCACTTCTCCCTTCTCCGGATGTGCGGTATAGAAAAAACCTGAACCGTCAGGTAACCACGCATTCACATTCTGCCTGAGACCGTGAAGCCTGTCCGGAAGGATTTTCTTTGATGGAACTTCCATCACCTGGACCACAGGACGCTCATCTCCGCCCTGAGCTTTTCCGAAGGCAAGGAGGGATCCATCCAGGGATGGAGTGACGGAATCCACTGTTTCCTCATCCTTCCACTGGTTGGGGTCGATCAGGATAAGGGTTTCCCCATCGGAATCGGCCCTTGTGCAGTAGATTCGTTTCTCCGCGTCATGCTTTTTGAGCCAGAAGAACTGGCGGGATGAAGCCAGGACCTCCATGGGGGGAGTCTCATCATCGTATCGCCATAACAATTCCAACCTCTCCTGGAGAGCTTTCCTCTGCGGCAGGTTATCAAGGTAGGCACGTGTCAGCTTTTCCTGCTCGGCAACCCAGTTTTTCACTTCATCGGAAGATCCACTTTCAAGCCAGCGAAAGGGATCACGTATGGTCAAACCGTGCATAACTTCGCTCCGGTCTTCCTTTCGGGTGGGAGGATAATCCCGAAGGTTTTCAGGAATGGAAAGAAGGGTGACCAAACCCAGAGCGGTGCACAGGGACAGGAAGTCGGACGGTATCATCGATTTTCTTCTCCTTCCGCGGTAGAATCTCCTTTGGATTGTACCAGAGGCGAAGAGTGATCGTGGACGGAATCTTGACAACTTATGCCAAAATCGATAAGGTGATCACACGATGAAGGCAGGCTTCCAGGTTTCCCACATCATGATCATGGATCATATGTCATGAGAACGCTGCTCCTCTCATCGGACCTGAATCGTCTGGGCTCTCTCCAGGAAGCTCTTCTTCAAAGGGATCATGATCTTTCCGTTGCCCGGGAAATCCATGCCGCCCTCGCCGTCCTGGATGAGCATCCCTTTTCCCTTGTCATTATTGATGCTTCCCAGAATCTACAGGATGCAGCTAATCAATGTGAGCGGATCCGGTCTCATGCCGTCGGAAGAACCAGCGTCATTCTGGCAGTCGTTTCCGACAGCCATCCGGAAATACTCAATACCTTATTAGATGCCGGGATGGACTTCTACATCTGCCTGGAATGGGAGAAGGAAGTCCTCGTTCCCCATCTTTTTATTGTGGAGCGACTCGTTAACCACATCTTCAAGAGAGTCCGGGCGGAAGAAGCCTTCTGGTCGGCGGAACAGCACTTCCGCACCCTGGCGGAAGAATCCCCCAACATGATCTTCATCAACTCCGGGGGCAAGGTCGTCTACGCCAACCAGGCCTGCGAACGGATCATGGAGTATTCCCGCGAGGAGTTTTATGCGCCGGATTTCGATTTCCGTGTACTGATCGCCCCGGAGTACCAGGAGCAGCTCCGCACCAACTACCTTCAACACCTGAAGGGATCCGCCGATCTCATCACGTCGGAGTATGAGCTCATCACCCGGACCGGGAAAAGGATCTATGCCATCCATAATACAAAACTGATCGAATACCAGGGAAAAACAGCCGTCCTTGGAATTGTTACTGACATTTCCTCCTACCGGCTCCTGATGGCCGAGCTGAAGGCCTCGGAACAGCGCTTCCGATACATGGCGGAAAACGCTCCGGTGGGGGTCTTTCAGACCACCCTGGACGGAATGGTTAAGTATGTCAACCGTCACCTCGCGGAAGAAATGGGATATATGGGCCCGGAGCACATGCAGGGAAGCGATGTTAGACGGCACTATAAAAACCCAAAAGAACGTATCGCAATGCTGGACATGCTTGCAAGGGATGGCATGGTCCACGGACTGGAGCTGGAGCTGGTCACCCTGTCGGGAAAAGAGATTACCGCTCTTCTCCATGCGGTGGTCGAGGAGGAAACCCTCACAGGAATCTTGATCAACATCACCCCCAGAAAGTATGCCCTGCGGGCACTGGAAGAACGGGAGGCCCTTCTTCACTCCATCGTCGAAAGTATCCCCTTTGACGTGTTCGCGCTGGACATGGAAGACCGCTATACCCTTCAGAATTCCACCTGCAAAGCCCACTGGGGGGACGTCATCGGGAAACATCCCAGAGAGATCGCTCCGGACAAAGAAATCCTTGGTCGATGGCTTTCCAACAATCAACGGGCCAGTTCCGGTAAGATCGTGGACGAAGTCGTTCACTATCCCGTTGGCGATTCAGTCCAGCACCTGAGAAACATCATCTCACCCATCTGGGATAAGGGATCCATCACCGGTATCGTGGGTGTCAATATCGACGTCACCGATGCCACCCTGGCCCATGCCGAGCTGGAAAGGAAAGAATCACTTTACAGGGCGATCGTGGATTCATTCCCGGACCCTATCATTCTCTGCAATCCTTCCGGCCTGTTGATCACGATCAACCTTCCCGCTTCCCGGGCCCTGGGGTATCCCTACCCCATGAATGCGGCAAAGGAAGCCATTCAATGTACTGATATCTTTCTCTGCGACGATCCGTCGGGAATAGAGAATACCATCGAGGAGGTCTTTCGCTCCAGGAAACTAAAAACGATGGAATGCAGGCTGCGCAAGAGAGATGGATCCGATATTCTTTCCAATGTGGAGTCTCTCCCCCTCTATACCCGGGAAGGGGATCCCCTGGCCATTCTGAACATATTTCGGTTTCAGAAATCCAATTCAGCCTGAGCCAGCATTCGTTCCCTTTTCTTTCCAACTTGACATACCATGATAGAGTGGTGGGATATGCCGGAACGACAGCCTCTCTTGCCTAACCGGACCTGGATCCTCCTTATCCTTCTTCTCCCTCCTATTCTCTCTGCAGGAATAGCAGAGAATTCTTCTTCCCTTTCCTATTGTTATTCACGACTCGCCACCGGGAATACGGCCGAAGGAACAGCCTGTCTGAAACGTTTAGCATCTCCCATGGACACAAAGAATCTCTATCCAAGGCTGGCCCTTGCCGCTCAGCAGTTCCGCGCCGGAAAATCCGGGGAAGCACAATCCACTCTTGCGGTGCTTCCCGAATTACCATCCTCCAACGATCCGGCCCTTTCCTTTGCCTACCTCCTCCGGGGCCGTTCCCTCCTTGAATCAAAGGACACTGCAGGAGCCAGGAAGGCCTTCGCCCGATCGTTCGAACTTGGACTGCCCTCTTCTCTCCATTCTCTTGTCATGGCGGAGCAAATTGACGTGCTCCGGGAAGATAAAGCCTGGGAGAGTGTCGCCACGCTCGCCGACGCATATCTCCAATCCTGGCCGGATAGCAGCCAGCGATACCGAATCCAATGGATCAAGGTACAGTCACAATCCGAGCTGGGTGCGCCTGATACCGCAGCGACAGAAGCCTGTACCCTGTGGCAGGCGGATCCCGGCGGTCCCTGGGGGCGAAAGGCTGCCAGCTGGCTGCTTTCCCGCAAAAGAGAAGAATCCTGCATCAAGGACACTCTCCTGGCTCTGCCCCGCGCGCTGGAGCGCTCCGGGCTGATCCGGGAAGCACAACGAGCCATGGATACCATTCACACGGGAAAGCTCTCCCCCACTCTGCGCGAAGAATATGATCTTCTTCAGGCCCGGTTGCTTCTTGAACGGGGTGAGCATTACCGGGCGGGAGTCCAGGCACGCCGTCTGATGAAGCGATTACAGCCGGGAACCCTGATGGATGAGGCTGCCTGGATTCGCTTCCAGGGGGGCAGATACCGCAACCAGTACGAGCTCCTTGAAGAGCTGGGGCAGTGGTTTGATCGTTCCGGGACTGACCGGGACCGCGTCTCGGAGGTGCACTATATCCTCTCTCTGGAGGCCAGGGCTCGAGACCAGGCAGATCGTGCGATTGGTCATCTGAAGAGGATCGTGGACATGGGTGCGTCCGTCTCCCGGTTTCAGGAAGCCGCCTGGCTCCTGGCCTGGACCTACGAAAGTGCAGGCAGACGGGACCGCGCCCTTGCAACGTTTACGACTCTCAGGGACGCGCTTCCGGAGTCTCCCTACACGGTACCCATACTCTACTGGCAGGGCCGATGGGCGGAGGAAGCTAAGGATACACCCGGTGCCCGTTCCCTCTGGGAACAGGTTGTTCAGTCTTCCCCCTTCACCTACTACGGACATCTGGCGAACCGTCGGCTCATGGCAAGTCCCGCTCGCCGATCCGATGATTTTCGTGATACGGACGAAATCCGGCATGCATTTGATACCCTGATGAAGGATGAAGTCGTTGGTGTGGTTGTGAAAGCAGGACTCTTCGAAGAGGCAATCGTGATTCTGGAGCAGCAGGAGAAGAGCGATGTACAGGCCTTTCGCATAAGCCTGCTCCAGGCGGCATCGGGAAAACCGCGACAATCTCTCCACACTCTGTACACACGCCTGTCCGGTACCCTGAAAGGAGTAGAATCCCCGCCTTTTGAGGCTTTCTGGCCGCTGGCCTATCCCAGATGGTACGCTGATGAAATTCTGGAAACGGCAGGATCGTTCCGCCTTGATCACCACCTGGTCTTCAGTCTTGTCAGAAGAGAAAGCGGATTCGATCCCGCGGCCCAATCGGGAGTCGGAGCCCTGGGCCTCACCCAGCTCATGCCTTCTACAGCTCGCACCCTCGCGAGATCCCTTCGAATCCCGTACCCCGGCCGTCGAGGTCTATTGAAGCCGGAGACCAACCTCAAACTTGGGTTCTCCTACCTTTCCCAATTAATCGGACGGTTTCCCGACAATCTTCATGGCAGGCCCTACCAGGCCCTGGCTGCGTACAACGCGGGTCCGGGTGCGGTCCGCCGATGGCAGTCTGCTTCCCGCGGACTGGACCCGGAAGAATGGATTGAAATGATTCCTTACGTGGAAACCCGTCTCTTTGTAAAAGAGGTTCTTCGATCCTCCTGGGAGTACGAGCGTCTGTATGGACCGGTCCAGAAAACGGAACTACTACCCTGAGAATCCTTATTTTTTCCGGTTCGTAGCGGATTTCTTCTTTTTCAGGCCCGTGGAAGACAGGGCGGACAGAAAGGGAACAAGACGGTAATGAGCCCGTTCGGCCTCCTGATGAAAATGATGGAGCGGGTACAGGATGTCCTCCATGTTCCGTTCTTCTTCATCGGATATTTGTTGCGCCCGGCGGTCCCGGGCAATACGGTTCGCAAGGGTGAGTGCTGTCGTCAGGCGTTCGAATCCCTCCCGGTTAAACCATAGATCGTCCAGGTACCGGTGCACTCCCATGGCCTTCCGTGCCGCGGGATTGCGGAAAAGGAGGCGGACCAGGGCGGCCTCCTGGCGAGACCCTGAAATTTCCCGGGAAAGGTAAGGGTCATGTTCCAGGAGTACCGGTACGACACCCCGCACGGTCAAAATTTCCCCCGAAGCAAAACCAATTTCATCGAGACGGCCCGAAACGAGATCAAGAAGGCGAAACCGGCTCACTACCTCACAGGCCGCCAATTCTCGGTCTTTCTGGTCTCGCTCACCGCCCAGACATCGGAAGAGAATCCAGAGAAGGACGGAAACCTTAACCGACCGCTCCTGGAAGGGGTTTCCGCTGCCTCCTCCGTCCGTTTCATCCCCTTCCGGGCCGGGCAGGGTTCCATAGTCCAGGAGGCGGCCCAGATCAGGAATCATATGGTCTGAAACGATCCCTCCGTCCCCTCCGACACTGGGCTCCCGGATGAGTTGTTGAAGGCTGCCGGAGAGGGCGTGGAGATAGCCCTCCCACCCTTCCGGTTTTTGTTCTCCTGTCGTTATTTGGAGGAAAGGACCCGGAACGGCAGTGGAAAGGAGAGATCGAAAACTCTCCAGGATGGGCTGCCGAAGGAGTTCCTCCATGGCTTCCTCAAGGGAAGGCACACCTCTCCCCTGAAGCATGGCCGACAACCTCCCGTACCGTCCGTCTGCCTGCTCCTGAACCACCTGAAAGTCTACAAATACATAGCGGCCATAGGCATGGAATTCAAGGTAGAGTCCTCTCTCCCCGATTTCACTGCAGGATTGCAGATACTCAAGTCCCCCCACCGCATCGCGAAACCGAAGAAATTGATCGGATCGGCCGGGGATATTCAACCCTTTTGCCAGGGTCGTCATCACAAGATCCCGTTCTCCGTCCGGTCCTCCCGAGATCTCGCGGAAGGATACTGAGGTACGGATCCATCCCGACGTCGATGCGTAGGCATTGTGATAGGCCACGAGGGAGCGATCTTCTCCGGAACGGTTGGAATAGGCAAAGACATTTTCATCCACACTGCCGTGGTGCGTGAAGAAATCGTAGAGAACAAAGTGCGAAACACCGGAAAAGAGATGCCGCAGCTTCAGTAGAGGAAAGATCTCGCGTCGATGCCGTTCGACGAGCCAGGAATCCGGCTGTTCTTCCCGGTAGGCACGACGGTATTCCATGCCGTACTTTTCCTCAAATCCTTCCACCTGGCCGTGACCGAACATGGGGAGGCCCGGAAGGGTGACCATCATCGTGCAGATTCCGAAATATTTGTCTCCCTTCCCGAACTGAGCCACGGCCGTTTCTTCGTCCGGATTATTCATGAAATTAACGTAACGGCGCATGATTTCCGGGTTGAATTCAAGTACCTGTTTCAGGTAGGCCCGATACTTTGAATTCTCTTCCCTCTTCAGGCAGTTCATGAACGCACTGTTATACACGCGGTGCATCCCGAGCGTCCTGACAAAATAACTCTCCATAAGCCAGAAGGCTTCAGCCAGCAGCAGGGTGTCCGGAGCCTCGGCCGCCACGCGGTCCACGACCTCCCTCCAGAACTCCTGCGGCATATGCGCGTCCAGTTCTTCCCGCGTCATGGCATGCTCGGCCCGGGATGGGATATCTCCTCCACTCCCGGGTTGAGGGTACCAGAGCCTCTGGTAGTGCAGTTTCGCAAGGGTCATCGCGGCATCGAACCGTATGATGGGAAAGGAGCGGGCTACATGGAGAATGGTTTGGATGACAGCTTCCCGCACCTCCGCTTTCAGGTAGTCGAGCTGTGCTGTATCATTCCACGGCATCCGGGTACCGTCGTTTCCATGGTAGATGTACCGGGTATGACCCGAAGATCGCTCCACTCTTCGAAACACCACGGCCGCATCGGTACGATCGTAGTAATGATCTTCAATCTGAATCATAACTCCCGGATCTGGAGAAAGATCTTCCCCGGTAAACCTATATGCAGGAAAGGGACTTTCTGACCTCTGGATAAACCAGTCCGGATGGTGGATGACCCAGGGAGAATCGATTCCCATATGGTTGGGCACCATGTCCGATGCCAGACGGATCCCGCGGGCAGCGGCACGTTGGCGTAGGTTTTCCAGTGCATTCCATCCGCCGAGATCTTCCGCAATTTCGTAAGCGGAAAGTGAATAGGCGGAGGCCAGAGCCTCCGGGTTTCCGCAGCGACGCTTGATTTCTCTGGATGCACGGCTCCGCTCCCAGAGCCCGATCAGCCACAACCCCGTGAAACCATTTCCGGAGATCCGATCCAGTTCCTCGTCAGGAATAGCATCCAGGGTTCGGATGTCCCGCCCGTAATGGACGGAAAGCTGGTGAAGCCAGACGTGCGTGCTTTTCGCCAGAAGGATCAGGTTGGGCATCCATTCCCGATCTGCGGTAAACCTTTCCTCGTCAGCCATCGCCGCATCGGAAAGGGTTTTCCTGTGGGCCAGGATATCCATTTCACCGGGTCCTTCGAACCCGTGCTGCTTTTCCTCCTCCTGCGCAAGATCGAAGGCGGAAAGGATCCTGGAATAGAAGGCACGGATCCACAATCCCCATTTCCTCTGAATGTAGCGAAGCTGTCCGGCCAGGGAATAGGGTTCGACCAGGGCCGGATCTCTCAGCAGATCCAGAAGGGGAAGCGCATCGGGACCAAAGGGAGGCTTTTCATGGAAGAAACGAGTGAGGCTTCGGATGGCATCCCCATAACTGGAACTGAAGGAAAGCGTGCTGTCATCAAAGAGTTCCCGGAAAGGCTGTGTGGCGGGATTCATGTTGGCAACCCATAACATGACCAGTTCTTCCAACGCCACCTCGATTGCAGGTCGATCCTCCACCCTTCCGGAAAGATAATCCTGAACGCTCACATCCCCACGGTAGACAGCCTGGGGAGGAAAGGTTTCCAGAAAACGGATCAGCAGGGAATGGATTTCTTCGTCACCCAGGTCGTTTTTCAGAAAGGACAGCGCATCCGCCCATACAGTTTTTCCAGCTTCTTCCATATACAAAGTGATGACATAGTGGAGGATCTCATCAATGAGACCCATGGCATTCAGGTCTCCCGCACGAACGGCAAGTTCAGGAAAGAGTGCCGTATTTCTCCGGTCGTTGATCTTTCGGGCAAGGCGCCGCACCGAAAGAAAATCGGTAAAGATCACGTTGCCCGTTGAAGAAAATAGAGATTCCTCCAGATCATACCGCTTCCGGCAAAACCGTGAGACATGAAATTCGAGGTGACGGAGAGAGCTGGAAAATTCTGAAAGACTGTCTTTTTGCATCCGGCTCAGGCCGACTCGCAACATTCTCCGAAGATGACGATGGGTTTGCATCAGTGAAGATCTCCCCTTCTGGTGAAACTGCCTGCCTCATGTACGGTATTCGATATGGACCGTTCCGTCAAGGCCGCTCCGCGGTTTTCAGCCCGCCCTTTCGATTTCGAACATGTTGAGATCGCGATGAATGGAGTGTAAGAATTCGCTGTCCTTCTCTCCAGGTCGGCTTTGTATCACTCGTTAACACTTCAAGTTCCCTATCGTCGTGAATGACCAGGAGGGGAAGCGCGCCGGCAGCCACGAAGGATTGCATCCTGGCAATGTCGGATTCTGCCTGGACAGGGAAGATGGTGAATTCTCCTCCTTCCAGAAGCCGATTCTCGATGGCGTCGTGCGTGGCGGACGGGGAAAAGAGACCCCGACCTCGAAGCACACCGGAGGTTTCCACCCGTCGACGCGTACCCTCGACATGGGACGGAACCAGCTGATAGCAGTTGGCCCTCCCAAATATTTCTTCATGACGGAGGCAGGCCAGGGCATTCACTTCTTCGTTCGGCGTCAGAGCCACCATTCGGCCAATCCCGCTGAGATCCAGGGATTCCGTCGTATGGGGTGAAAGTGCGTTTGCCTGCACCGCTTCGAGGCCCGCAGCAATGGCCTGCTCGATATGGAGTGGGTTGGAGTCCACCAGCAGGACCCTGAATCCCTCCTTTTGGACCATCAGAGCCAAATGTCTGGCCCACTCATGGGCTCCGATGACGAGAATTCCCTGTGGCTTGGGATACGCAATACCCAGTTTGAGCGCAAGGGGGTAAGCCGTACCCCCGTAGATGAGAACCGTACCGATAATCACGAAGAAGGTTTCGGTAACGATCTGCTCTGCTCCCGGGATCCCTGCCCGTTGAAGAGAGAGTGAAAATGAAGAGGCTACAGCCGCCGCCACGATTCCGCGGGGAGCCATCCAGGAGAGCATGACCTTATTCCTTGTAGAACATCCGACCCCCACCGTGGAAGCCAGGACGGCCAGGGGCCGGACCAGGAGAATTAACAGCCCGAGAAAAGCGAGGGTCATCCAGTCAATCTGGAGAAGATGTTCAAGTTTCAGGCGGGCCGCCAGGATAATGAAGAGCGAGGAAATCAGCACTGTTCGAAGATTTTCTTTGAATTCGACGATACGCGTAATATCCACAACCCTCTGGTTTGCAAGGATGATACCCATCAGGGTTACGGTCAGAAGCCCTGATTCGGGCTGAAATAGATTTGAAAAATAGAAGGCTCCGACCACGCCCATCAGGGTAAAGGGATTCTCCAGGTGATCGGGAACCCAGTGGCGCTTCATGATCATGATCATGCCGATGGAAATCGTGATTCCGAAAAGCATGGAAATCAGGATTGTCTTAAAGACCCCGACAAGGATCACCGCCGGGGCTAAATGGATACTTCCAACACGCACTGCTTCAAAAACCAGAACGGCCAGCACGGCGCCGATGGGATCGTTGACGATGCCCTCCCATTTCAGGATCGCGGCGGTATTTCCCTTGGGTTTGATCTGCATCAGGAGAGGGACCACAACGGTGGGACCGGTCACCGTAAGAATGGCTCCAAGAAGAAGAGAGAGACGGAAGGACATTCCCAGTACCGTCCAGGCCAGAAAGGTTACGAGGATCCATGTAACAAGAATTCCGATACTTACGAGGTTTCGAACGACAGTTCCGACACGGACCAGTTCCTGGATTTTAAGACTCATCCCCCCCTCGAAGAGAATGATGGCAACCGAAATGGAAACCACGGGAAAGAGAATGTCTCCCAGGAGATGATCCGGATTGAGAAGGTTGGTCAGGGGTCCCACAAGAATGCCCGCGAGAAGAAGCAAAAGAATTGAAGGCAGACGAAACCTCCAGGAAATCCATTGAACACCTATTCCCAGTACGATGATCAGCGCAATACCCTGAAGCGCATTTCCTTCCATGAATTTAGAATCCTTCCCGTTGAAACACCATGGTATGAGGATAGGCTAGAAAGGATTCAATTTCAAGCGAAGAAAAGAATTTTCCCGCAACCAGATCCGGGGAGAGTCAAGGTGTGTGCAACAGAATGCACAGAAAATTCGTACAAGAGGTGCATGAAGAAGAAAATATCGGGGCGGAGCGAGGACCGCAAGGGAAAGGAAAAGCCAGAGATTTCCAAAACCAGGGAGTACTACGAAGCTCTCCTGGTTGCTGTGATTTTCGCCTCCTTTGTCAAGGTCTTTATCTTTCAGACCTACCAGATTCCAACCCCATCGATGGTCCCCACGATCCTCGTCGGGGATCACATGATCGTCAATAAATTCATCTACCGGGCCCGGGCCCTCCCGTTCATGGAGAACGTCCTTCCCCTGGAGTCCAGGATCGACCGGGGAGACATCGTGGTCATCAAGGGAGTGGAAGACCCAAAGATCCTTCTGGTCAAGAGGGTCATCGGCCTGCCTGGGGAGATCATATCGGGATCCGGAACAACGATCTATATCAATGGAAAACCACTGGAAGAACCTTGGGCGCGCTATGAAGCCGGAGGACGCCCCGGATCGGCCTTTGGTCCCCTGAAGATTGCAAACGGCGCCTACTTCGTCATGGGAGACAACCGCGACAACTCCTGGGACAGCCGGGGATGGGGCACGGTGACAAGGGACCGGGTCATCGGGAAACCCTGGATCACGTACTGGTCCTACGAAGCTCCTCCATATAACCCCAACGCCACTTTCGGCCAAAAGGTGAAAAACTTTCTATCCGTCATCCCGAACTTCTTTACCAAAACCCGCTGGGAACGCACCTTCACGATCCCGAAGTAGATCTGAATAATGCTTCTCGCAGTTGGACGACAGAGGATCAGGGTTGTTGGAGAAACGCTCTCCTGTGTTCCACTCGATGGGTAAAAAGATCGATGCCAAGTTTCAGGAATACAAGCACAAAAGAAAAGGTCGCAGATTCCAGCAAACCAACCCAGGCGACAGAGACAAAAATGGCAATAACGACAATGCAGATCATGGCTGCCATTCGGGCGTAGGGCCAGAATAACAGGGAAACTACGTTGTCTTTCTTGAATTCCTTTCGACCGATATAGTTTATGAAAAAAGAAGTCCCGTGACTGAGAAAGAAAACCAACGAGGCGATGAGGACTCCCGTAGTCACGGACGAAAGGCCATCCATGATCTCCCTGAGACCATCTCCCCCTGCTTCTTTTGCCATGATGCCGGGAAGGATCAGGGAAAATATCCCAAATCCCAGCACCAGGCCGCCATATTTGACCATGAAGAAACCGGAAAGAACAATGGCCCACAACAACCGGGCAGCCCATCCCTCCACCCCGACATGCTTCCCGAACGGTTCTCCCCCGAGACACACGAGAAAGATGCGCCCAAGATTAAAGAACCCGATGATAAAGCCCTCGGCCCAGAGCGTGAGAAGCAATGCAAAGTAACCCCAGGAATAGAGCAGGGTAAGTCCCGCCAGAACGATGTGGGCAATAACCAGGGCAAAAACAGGAAGCGATCGCATGCCTTAAAGGATACCAGTGAATCTTAGCTAATGTATAACTTCCCCTACCAATACCAAGGTACCAAGATAATTCCGTGGTTTCTGAACACTTGATATTGATCTTGGCCCTGGAACTTGAATATTCTCTTCATAAATCACGGAGAAATCCCCATCCATATCCTCGACAATCACTTTCATCGTGTAGGTTCCCGGCTGGATGTCTCGTAAGGGTACGCGGACACTCCAGGTCGTGCAGGGGTCAAAGGGGCGGTCATGACCTCCTGTGCTCGTTGCGGGTTCGCAGTCCTCCTGCACCCTATCGGCGAGGAACTGGTACGCATGATCCAGACGTACAGTGACCTGCTTGATTCCCTCACTGTCCCAGGCCTTACCAGAAACGTTAAAGATACCCCCATCCATCTTCACCGAATAGATTTCACCCTCAGGCAGCTCTGTATCTGGTTTCACCAAAGGGAACTCATAATAGTGGTCTTCACCAGCCACATAAAGAGTTCCATTGGCTGCAGCCATGCCAAACGGGTGGGTGTCCATATCATAAAACTCCCAGTAATCAGCACAACTCCAGTAAATCCCCCAATCCTTGTAGAGATAGGTGTGGGCAATGGAATGAGTGTAATAGGATGACATGTAGATTTCCCCGTTATGTACTACGATCTGTTGTACATCATCCACAGTGTTTTCAGGCGTTAACTCACCGATGGAGCTATCATGAGTGGCTGCATAGGTGCACAGAAAATCACTGAAAAAATACTGGTAGCCGGGATAATGCCACAGTTCCAACATGGCAATTCCTGATCCGGCTATATTACTCGGTTCACCACTCGGTCCTGTCCAATGAGACAAAATCATCTCATCTATTGGTGTGTATGGTCCACTATGTCCACCATAGAATGTCAACCAAAGTCCTTCATTCATAAAACATGGATCAGAGGTAACCGCATCCAGATAGGTAGTGGTGTGTGCAATTAAATCTTGAAAAATAGTAAAGAATTTTCCATCGGTAACAAAATCATTCTGAAATGCTAGAGGTTGGGAGCTTCCTGAACTGCATTCTTCCTCCAAATAGCCACTGACAAAAAAGGAATATTGAAACAGATCATCGCTTGGAACGTGATATCGATAAGCTTTATAGTCGTATGTGTAATTTGGTGTAATCAAGCTAACTGTGCCGGAGAAAAACAGGTAATCACCATAAGCATTAAACTGTCCACGCGGGCTGAATACAGTATTTGAGTTAGCTGAAAAACCACCCTGTATCAGGTTATCCACAAATGAAATATCCTTTTGTAATTGGGGTGATTCGGGTGTTTTCAGATCGTAGATTCGGATACCATTTTGGTCATCTGCGTGATAGTAGTAGATGAAAATATGGTTATTGGCAATAACCGAATTGATCGGGATACTGCTTTCGGAATAGAAGATAATTCCCACCCTCTCAGGAGGGGTCTCCAAAAGATCATATATCTCGGTTTTTGAACTAGAAACTACGTAGAGATACCCACCGCTCGCCCTCACGTCTGATACCAGACTGTACACATTTCCAGCCATCATGAGAAGAGCCAAGATTCCTGCGAACGCAATTACACGGATCGAAAGGAATAGCTGTTTCATTATGGTTGTTGGATGGGAAAGTAGATCGGGTTTCCATTCCGATTGTCGATCACGGAGACAAAGGCGAAATAGCCTCCTTCACAGGCATTATCACCATACGCTTCCACGGTAATTCGGGGAGGGACACCATCTGTGTATTGAAACATATGATCCAGTTGCCGATAGCTGAGTGGTGGGATTTCCAGTGTGTAGAGGCTTACAAATTGAGGAATGAATATCTGCAACGGCTGAAAGCTCATGTTGATAATCCCGACATTGACTCGGACAGGCTGATCATGAAACAGAAAATCGACTGATCCAGCTTCCGCACATCCCAGAAGATCGGAAGGTTTTACAACTGGGATTCGTTGTGCAAGAATCCCCTCCTCATCTGTTGTATTGATTACAGACGCAGCAATAGTCAAAGGAACGGTAGAGCTAATAAGAAGTGCACCACGGGAAGCCTGCTTACCAAAGACTGCCTCAAGGATGTTGTCAAACCGCAGTGACGATTCAGCAGCGATAAACACTTCCGCTGACGCCAACATGCTTGCTCCCCCTCTCTCTTCCATATAGTAGAGATAAACGGGTGCATCACCAGCAACAGCTGAAGCATTGTACATCTGAACCATGGAACTCCAGTAGGAGGCTTTTGATCCATTACCGATACCAGCAGAGGGAAGGATATAGGTATAGGTACCCTGCAAGCTTACTGGAGGTATTTCTGTGTTCTCTATCACCTCAATAATCTTTGTTCTGGATGCTGTTCCAAAAATATTGGTTGCAGAAAGTGTCACCTGATATACGCCCGGCTCCTGAAAAAAGTGGATAGGATTTTCCTCTTCAGACGTAGTTCCATCACCAAAATCCCAATGCCAGCTGGTCGGGTAGTTGTCGGATTGATCAGAGAAACGCACCATCTGTCGAACCATGATATCCAATGAATCGGGCAGAGAAGAAAAATCGACATCTGGGAGTTGCTTGCAGTTAGAAAGATCATACAGAGCCAACCCTGCATCATCCATAGCAACCCATACGTGCGAGTCTTCCATAAAGCAACCACTTGCTATTCCATTGAGAGGAGCCATCCCGATGGCATCAATTCCAAATCCCTGATTCAAGATAGGAAAGATATACAGTTTGTCCACTGCGTCATAGTTGTAATCCACAATGGAAGCCAGAGGATAAACCACAGAAAGATCTCCGTGATAGCTTGCAACCCGCTTGGAAACTACTCCCGGATGTGAACTATTTTGGTGATAGTCAACAGCGTTAAGTTTTCCGGATGAAGACACATATACGTAATGGTCATCTATTTCCACGTTATAGTAGTAGTATTCACCCCACTCCCAGACAAGAAGGGGGTTTCCCAGATCAGAAATATCGAAAACCTTTATTCCAGTATTGAGATCATTGGGAGCAATTACAAGTAACGATTCATAGACAGCAAGATCAAGGCAGGAGTACGGGATGATCAGGAGTTCTGATGGTGATTCAGGTTCGGTGATATCGACGACTTTGACTCCATCGTTTGAACTGAAGAAGAGATGAGAATCATTTGCCTCCATTGCGTTTACACTGCCAAGGTTCATCGTGGCGAGTTGGATACTATTCTGAGGGTCAGAGAGATCATAGATGGCAAGAGACCCTGTACTTGTTTCACAAACGAAAAGATACGGCTCTTGAACCGTCATGATAAAGCGATCATCAACCGGAATTACATCGACCAGGGCAAGATCATAGTCTTCTGATATCTCGTATAGTTTTACCCCGAAAGGATATTCGTTTACTATCAGGATTGATCCCATCTGGATCATGTTCACAACTTCCCCCGGCATAGCAATCGTAGAAATCTGCTCGAGAATCTCAGGATCAGACAAACTGTACAGTGTCAGTCCCTGTGTCAATGAGGAGGCAAAAAGGTAGGAATTGTTATTGTGAAAATCGAGCAAGGGTGTTTCTGCATCAAGCGTTGAAAGGTAGACAGGATGTATGGGATCAGAGCGATCTAAGATGTGGATTCCATTCTCTTCTGTTCCAACGTAGAGATAGTTGCCGAATGAGGTAATGAAATCTGAGGAACCGGTTACCTCTGCATATTCCACCAACTGAGGGGAATCTGGAGCGGAAAGATCGAAAACGCTCACACCATACCCACCCTGTGCAACGTACAGTATCTCATCGTTTAACGTAAGGGCACGTGCTCCTAGAGCTTCAAATACTGTATCTATCAGGATTGGAATAGAGTAGGAAATATCCACGATAACCAGACCATCATTCAAACTTGCAGCATAAAGGTTTAAACCGTGGATAACCATATCGCTTGCAACCGATGGTAGTTGGAGGTCCATCTTAGAGAATGGTGCGTCAGGGTCAGAACAGTCATAGAGGGACAATGTCGAGTATCCTGCTCCCCCACGTGTGAGGATGTAAGCCTGATCGCCATCAAAAAGGACACGGTATGCCTGTTGGGAATCCATCTCAATGCGACCCCGATACTGTGGGGAAAGGGGATCGGATATATCAACCAGCTGAACTCCAGCAAAGCCACAGGCTGAAGCTACAAGATCACCTCTGATGGCAATGTCCTGTATTGAGCTTGGCATCAGTATCTCTGATATTTCTGTTATTGCCTGATTCTCATCAAGCTCACCGCAGATTAGCTTGGCTCCAGAACCATAGATAATGTGATCGCCAGAGGTTCCCACTGCCCTACATGGACCAGCGTTCCACTGCTTCATCAATGTGGGGCAGGACTGAGCCTGAGCCATTATGAAACATGATACAAGCATTAGTGCGATAAATAGGATCGTTGATTTCATCTTCATATGCACCCCCATCAATTACTGATTACTTATTATTGTAGCACTTCCGCTGTTCTTGCCTGCGAAATTACTATTTCCTGCTCATGTATCACCGAAAAATCCCCATCCATATCTTCTGCGATGATTTTCATGGTGTAGGTTCCCGGCTGGATGTCTCGTAAGGGTACGCGGACACTCCAGGTCGTGCAGGGGTCAAAGGGGCGGGAGGTACCCTCAAAAAGTGTGGAAAAAGAGAAAAGCGGCGTGTATCCTGAGGTTTGAGAATAAACCAAGCCCGAGAGGGCAAAAAGGAGGACACACGCCATGGGTAAGCAAAGCACAAAGGAGCAGT
>Ga0209203_1000040_pt1 | contig 106474 bp, 78 predicted proteins | sample AD_UKC109_MetaG_FD_184423 | JGI IMG/M metagenome (GOLD analysis project Ga0209203, IMG submission 184423) | Active sludge microbial communities of municipal wastewater-treating anaerobic digesters from Hong Kong - AD_UKC109_MetaG (SPAdes)... | ecosystem: Engineered > Bioreactor > Anaerobic >... | reverse complement strand
CAAGGGTTTTTGGACTATTGGGCTGTTTTTCGTGCATTTTGACATGGTTTATCAGATCATTATATCACATTAACCCTATAATTACCAGTGGGATAAGGTCGATCGTAGACTTTTTCAGCAGACCCTACTTATTGTAATAGGGAAGTTACGGTGGCTTCTTTGACAGTACCTTATTGACAGTACCCCCTCTGGTCGCAGGTAATTCGGGAGAACAAATCCCTTATTAATTGTGCGAAATAATATTGAAAATGATAAACTTAGCCCTTTTTTATAATTTACAGGGTATATCGTAAAAATATAAAAAACTAAATACTCAATTTATCAGAAAATCTTGCATATCTTTTACTGTTGACATGAAGATTGCTTTCAATTACAAATTGCCGAAACCAACTATTCCTCTTCCATTCTCGAAACCACACTTGATAATCAAGGGCTAAAGCGAGTTTTTTAGCGGAATTATTATCATTATTATTGATGTGCCATTGAACACACTCTAAAATAAATTTACTTGTGCGACTAAATCCAAAGATAAACGGCGGGAAAAACGAAATTGAAAATCCTATAAATACTAAAAGAATGATAGGGATTTCAAAATATTTTCCTGTAATTGTATTAATAAACACACAAACTTTCTCACTTAACAAGTAAACTAAAGCGAATGAAGGTGCGAAGAATAAAATGACTGATAAAAATGTTATAGCTGGTCCCTCTTTAACAAAACGTGGGACTGGTAATGGTATAAGATTATCTACTTTCTTTACTGTCATTCATCATTCTCCAAAAGCATTTCAGGATAAATGAAACATTAATGCACATCCGTTATGCCATAGAAATTTGTTGTGATTACCATTCCATTATACATAGCATCTCCATACAACTGGTTCCATTTGGGGGGAATTGTATATTTTCGCAACATTACACCTATTGAATAACCGGCCCCGAACGAACCTACAGCCAAGATACTACCAGTAGCAATTGATAAACCAGATGCTGCAAAACCTAATGGCACCAAAACTTGTTCACCACCGATTGAATATATATAGGCTGCCAATTCAACTTGAGCTGTAGTGGCGGCCACTGATGATGAAACGAAGTAGTAAGTCCCGACTAAAGTTCCAGTTGAAGACAGAGTGTTTACTATGTCATGAAGAACAGGATGCCCACTCCAGGCGTTTGAAATACGATTTGAAGTGTAAATTAATGGCCTATGAAGTACTTGATGAATAGGAGTAGGAGAAAATTGTGGTAATGCTGACATGACATCAAGAGACAAAGACATCGTTTGCATAATTGTTCGGTACACGAATGCATCAAAAGAGCGATCATTATAGTCTTCAGCAAAAACGAGGTCGTCTATTGGAATTCCTCCACATTCGCAGCCATTGGATGTCCATTCACATTCATTTGTTCTTTCACATTGCTCTTGTGTCACCGTATTATTGGCGGACTGAGGCCCTTTCCTTGCAAATCCGAGAGGATCTACGTAATTTAATGGATTACCTGCAGTATAGCTATATAAATTAAGTGTTTGAGGCCTATTAATACTACCGTTAAGAATATCTGTGGAAAAAAACCTCCCCTTCCCATACGAATAATGCCTGGCGTGCATATAGTCCAAATTGAGATCATAATCCCGTTCGTGGCCTGTATAGCGGTACGACTCCTCGTTCCACTGCGAGCTGTACATCTCCTCCCCATACGGCCAGTAATCATACGCCATTAGGAAATTCTCGTATCCGTCCGTGACTGCGCGAACGGATCCAAGATGATCGTGATAATAATATCGGCGACCGAGCGCCTCGGGATATCCATCCCCGTCCATATCGTCCAGTATACCATCCGCCGCGACCATCCTTCCGAACGCAAAGTAGTTGTAACGATGCCAGGAATAGGTGGTCAGCTGGTCCGTTTGACGGTCGAATTCCGCCAGGATCCTGCCGGCTTCATCCCGGATATAGATCGTATCCAGCGACCATGCGCTGGTCACCGACGGATCCTGATCCACGCACCAGCAGGCGACGGCATCCCCGCACGTGCTTTCCACGACGCTTCTTTTCAGCGCGACGGTACGCTCGCCCTGCCAGTTGTAAGCAAAGATCTGCTCCACCATCTTGTTCTGTCCGGCCTGAGCATCCCACACGTCCTCAAAGTACGTGGCCATCTTGTTTTCCGGGGAGTATTGATAGAAGTGGATTCTGCGGTCCGGCGTGGTGGCGTTCCCATCGTCATCGACCGGTTCGCCTCGAACGAGATTCCCTCTCCCGTCGTAATCCGGCCCGATCAACTGGTTGGTTACAGGGTTGGTAGGAAGATCCACGGTAGCATTAAAAATATTACCGCGGTTTCCCGTTGAATATTGGAGAATATTACCATACTCATCATAGGTCCAGTTTCGAGCAAATGTATTCGTAAAAATGTCGCAACCGAAGCTCCCATAATACTCAGTTTCTTTCTTATACGTCATCACCCTGGAGGCCGCGTCGTACGTGGCATAATAGTTGCGCCATTTTGCCCTGCATTTAATTGGAATCGGAACTGGTGTCGGCCCAATTTCAATAGGCTCACTTGGATCAATAGGCTTAATCACGGCATTATGGAAGTAAGTCAGATTGCCCGTACTGTCGTACGTCATAGCAATCTCTTTGAACACGTACTCCAAGCCATTGACTCCCTGAAAACCTTGAATATCTCTCGGGCGATTCAGGCCGTCGTACTGATATTCCATGCCCGACAGGCCCTCGCCGTAAAAGATGGAATCAAGCAATCCCTGCTCGTTATAGAATGCGTCCCCGATGATCGAAGCCCTGATCCCGGGACGGCTCAAGCCGGACAGGTAGGCACGATAATTGTTGTCATAGGCATAACTGACGGTTCTGTTCAAGAGGGTTCCTGTCTCGTCCTTGACCAGTCCAAGCGATTGCTGGGTGGCCACGTCGAATGCCTCGGGATAGTCGATGGAGGCCAGGTTCCCGTAATAATCGTAATTGTATCCCCAGGAGAAATAGAGCTTCTCCGTCTGGGGATAGGTGCTCCCGTGCGCGAATCCATCCGAGTAGAGCCTGCGTCCCGTGATGCGTCCATACCCGGTCGAGGCGTACTGGTAGACGTCCGTCAAGGAATTGACCCCGACGGTACAGGGGCCGGTGCTTAGACTGCCGGATCGGTTCCCGTCAATAATGACGTATTCCTTCGCCATGGTCAGTTTTCCCCGGACGGAGGACGTGGTCCCGACCGTCAGGTTCCCCTGGATGAGGCTGCCGTCGGCCGCCGTGACGGTCAGCGTCGGGTTGTCGTAGGTGAGTTCCCTCAGGGGGTAGCAGCTATTGTCAGGCGTGCACGCGTCGCCGGTCAAGTAGCTCTGGGTGGAGACTTCAGAGCGCGTGAGCCGCCCGGCATAGTCGTAGCTGTTCGTGAAGTAATAGGAAAAGGCCGTCCCGAGATAGTCCTGGTAGGTCTTGTATTCTGTCACGTTTCCCAGGGCGTTGTACCCCTGGTACTGGATATTCTTCCCCTCCGGGTGGAGCTCCGATGTCATCCGGCCCAGTAAGTCGTAAGAGAAAAATCGACCCTGGATGCCTTGATGGACCTCGGTGAGGTTTCCCTGTCCGTTATAGGTGTACGTGGTCGGGTTGCCAAGCGGGTCTAGGACGGAGATCAAATTCCCCGGCGCGTCGTAGGTATAGACTGTACTCGATTCCGTTTGAAGCTGCTGCGAGGTCTGCACCCATGTGCGGACGGTCTTCGATCGTGTGCCGTCATAGGCGACCGTCATGGGATAGGGATCCCCCGATTTATGGGTTGAGAGAATCCGGCCGAGACCGTCATAGGTCATGCTGGTGCCGGAAAGCCACATCTCCGGCGTGTCAGGGTGAGCCCATGCGGAGGCGAATGTGGTTCTTCCCAGGATGTCGAATTGCTGGACCTTCTTGGTGTACGTGCCGCCAGGCATGTACTTCCTCTCCTCCTTGACGTGGCCGAAGCTGTCGGAAAGGACCTCCGCCTGAAGGGGGCCGGTGCTGGTGTTTCTTCGGGTTTGCACGGTCATCCCGCTTGCGGGGTCCAGTTGGTATGAGAGATAGATGGCGGCTTCTCCGGGAGGAACGATCGACGTGGGCAAGCCGAGCTTATTGAAGGCCGTCGCCGTGAAATAGCTTCCGGTTTCGTCGTAGCTCCGGGTCACGAGGCCCGTGGTCTTGTCCCGGACGACTTTCGTCAGGTAGCCCGCAAACGGCAGCCAGACGCCATTCGAGCGAAGTTCCATGAAGCGGCGTTCGGTCAACAAGTTGTACTGGTACGTGTTGTCAATCTTGAAACTTGGACTTGCCGTGCCCCCGAACGAAGATCCCGCATAGATGAGGTGCTCCTCGTTCGGGAGGCCGTCGTACGTTTCCCCGATCAGCGTGATGTCCGGATAGTAGGTCATGATGGAGTAGTCCGGTACTTCGTAGTTGAATGAGTTGTAACCGATTTCGGCCGAACAGGTTTGGGCAAGGTTGGAAGCATAGATTTTTTCGTATTGGCAGACGGCGTTCAGGTAGTGGTTGCCGAGATGCGTTCCCGAGGAGGCGTACTGGTATTTCGTGTAGGCGGCATAGCTGCCGTTCTGGTCCTTGACCCAGGAGTAGTCCTTGGTATTGAGGATCCAGTGGCTGACATCCGGGGTGAAATCCGTGAAGGATTCCCTCAGAGGCGTGATCGTGGTGGTCGAGGGGACATCGCCATCATAGAATTTCGTCCGCTTGAAATGGCCGTAACTGTCCCATTGTTCATTGATCGTCGTCGTGACATCCTCGCCGGAGGCTTTGGCATAGCGGGAGACGACCCGCTTCGTGCGGATGTTGTGGTTTTTGGAATAGGCGGGGATGTCCAGCGTTTGGGACGCGCAGTCGCCAGCGGCGTGGCATGCCTCGATGAGGCTCATGTCATCGTACTCGTACTCATAGTCGACGGTGTTCATCACGGTGCCGGACGAATCAAGCCGCTCCTCTTTCACCAGTGATCCGTGGAGAGGATATTCTCCTTCGCAGACCGTTTCCCCGAGGGGATCCTCCGAAGGCTCGACCTTCCGGTAATCGAAAGTGAATCTTGTTTTCCTCACTTCCTGGACCGTCCGGCTGTCGGTCACCGTCACCGTGGTGCTGATGAGATCCGAGATCAGGTGTTCCGATACGGAGTCAAAGCCTCCGAGGTCGTATTCATAGGTCCCGACAAGCTGATCGTCGGCATTGTAGTATTCTCTTGTCTTCACGCCCACGAAGATCGACGGCGGCGTGTCCTCCCTGGGCTCGCCGAATTCGGGCTCGCAAGCTCCGGGTCCGCTGAACCGCAAGGTTCTCATGTAGGTGTAGTCCACGCGGCCACCGGTCGGCAGCGTGATGGAGGCCAGCGTGCCCACTTCGTCATTGAGATTGCCGATGTTGTCGGGTCGCTCGTAGAGATCCGGGATGGCGTCGTAGTTGTAGTCGAATGCGTAGGTGTACGTATTTCCGCCCCCGTCGTCGGCACTGACGGAGGTGAGCATGGGTACGTAGTGGGTGTTCTGCGTCGGGAAGATGGGGGTTCCACAGGGATTGTTGATGTCGATCGCCCAGCAGCTCAGGGTGCCGGGGAGGCGGTCGGGTCGCGTGATGAGCTTGTTCTCCACCTGGAAGGTGTAGGAGAGCGTGGCTCCTCCGACGGTCGGGAGATCGATCCCGGTCAGGACATCGTACGTGTAGGTGACGGTTTCCGTCGTGCAGGGTTGGTTGTAGGGGCAGAAGTCGTAATCCATCGAGTTCTGGATCGTGGTGTAGTGGAAGGCGATCGTCCGTACGTTCAAGTTCTTGCCGTCCCGGAGGGTGACTGTATCGATCTTGTCGCTGCTGTATCCTCCGGAAGTGACGTAGGCTGCCTCGATCTTGTTTCCCCATGGATCGGCGATCTCGGTGACGTAGAAACCGTTTCGGTTGTATTGGAAGTCGATCACGCTGCTACAGTAGCGCGGTCCCGTGGTTTCGGTGTAATGGGTGACCGGGTGGCCGAAGGTGTAAACGATTCCCGAGCCGTCTTCCATCTTGAAATATTCGGAGGGGGTCGTGTACCGCGTGAGTTTCAGGTAGCTCCCGTCGTGCGTCCGATATGTGCTGGAGGTCTCGGGATAAAACGCGTGGCTCGATCCGTCGGGCGCGTTGTAGTGGTAACTTCCGTTCAGGTCGGTATCGATATGCTGCCGGGAGATGTATCCAAGATGGATGTCCCATCCCGCGCCGTACGTGTCGCGTCCGCTTATGGCGAATCGGGAAAGTTCCAGTAATTCGCAGGTCGGCGTGTAATTGGGGTCTTCCAGCACATTTGTGATGATGTGGACGTCCGTCCATAGGGAGAGGTTATAGAAGAGGGAGAGCTGAAGGGCGAGGTTTGGGCCGACGGAATAGGATTGTCCGATGGGGATGTCGACGGAGAGATTCCCGTTGTAGGGATTGACGCTGTCGATGTCGTTGAAGAGCGCGTTTTCAAAGATGCCCTTCGCCGTGACGGAGGAGGAGGATTCTCCCCGGGTGTTTGAAGTGGCCAGGGCCAGGGATGCGAGGAAGGTGAGCGCGATGGTCAGGATGGTTCGTTTCATGGGGGGCCTTCCTTATCGTTCCTGGACCGCGAGGGTGCCGAGGGGAGAGGATCCGTCGAGGGAGATGGTGGCGGTGGTCTGGTATAGGGCGGGATCGAAGAGGAGGACCTGGGCTGCCGGATCGCAGAGGATGGCGTCGAGTAGCCGGAACGTCACGAGATCCTGGATTTCAAGACATCCGGCCGCGGAGAGATCGGTGGTGGCGAGCTCTCCGTTTTGCCCGTTCGTCGGGCTGTCGTAAAAGCGCAGGAGCGGGAGGCCGTGGAAGGTGGTTGCGAGGGCGGGGATGCCCCCGGCGGTGGTTCCCAGTAGGTGCTCGGGCGCATATCCGGTGGTCTTGAGCGATACGCCGCTGAAGGTGTTGCTGCTGACGTCGAACTTGAAGATGCGTTCATCGTGCGGCGCGCTGACGTACAGAAGATTGCTGGAGGGTTCGTACGCGAGCGAGGCTTCCACGATGGTCTCCGTGGTGAGTTCGCCAGCGGATTTGCCGGCGAGGATGTGCAGGTACGCCTCCCCGTCGGTCATGTCCGGTGGCGCGGCCAGGTCGAAGACGTTCAGGGTGAGGCGGCTCTTGTGTGTGTTGTTCGGGTCGGATGCTTCCGGGCCGAAGGTGAGGAGGTAGAGCCGGTCGCCGATGATCGCCTGGTCGGCCGTCAGGGTCTGATCGTCATGGCAGATCGAGCCGTAGGCCAGATGGTCCAGGGTGGCGGGATCCAGGGCCTCGATGTAGGTGGATGGCGTTCCGGGCAGGGTGACGCCTGCCGTCAGATAGGTGTCGTGATAGGCAAGAGAGAGGGCTCTGGCTCCCGCAGGGATCGCGAATTCGCCCGTGACGGCTCCGCTTGCCGTGTCGATCCTGTAGATGGCTTCGTATGCTCCCAGGTAGAGATACCGTTCGTCGGGGCTGAGAAGGAGGGCCGTCGGATGCTGAATCGGGAACGATTGGCCGTGGATGGGCAGGAGCGCGGATGGCGTTCCTTCTTCGACCGGCCATGGGTAGAGTGTGTAGGAGTTCAGATCGAGTGTTTGGACCGCGTTCAGGGAGGGAAGGGCTACGAAGCCCATGGTGACGTAGCGGTAGGCGTCGGTGAGTTCATGGGTGAGCAGGTCGTCGGTCGCGTCGTGGACGGCGATCGTGTAGCTGTCAAGTCCGCCGGAATGGCTGGGGGCTTCGACCGTAATGCTGGTGCTGGAGGATGCGTGGATTGGGGCGGCCTGTCCATCGATGGTCACGGTGGGTGATTCGGGGAAGGCGTTCCCTGTGAGCGTGATTTCGGTTCCTCCTGCGGAGGTGCCGGAGGGCGGGAAGCTCGTGAAGGTTCCTGTGGTGATGGTGACGTCCTCCGTACATGTGGCGGTGTTGCCGCAGAGATCGGTCACGGTGAGGGCCAGGGTGTAGGTACCGGGTCGGCCGTAGACGATAGCGGGTTCCGCCTCGGTCATGGTTTGTCCGTTTCCCAGGTCCCAGAGGTACGTGAGTTGCTCCCCGGTGCTTTCTTGGTACGCGCTGATCGGTTCTCCCGCTTCGGCCTGTTGCATGGAGAGGGTGAAACCGCAGGTGGGGGACGCGAAGAAATCGAACGCGAAGGGTTCCGAGGCGCCTGTGCAGTCGTTTTCGTCCGTGTAGGCCACGGTATAGATGCCTGGCTCGGCGGCCTCATACGTTGCCTGGGTGGCTTCAGGGACGGGGATCCCGTCTTTGGACCACTGGTAGTTCTCTTTGTCGGGGTCCGTGCTCAGCGTGGAGGAGATGCAGGCATACGGTTCTCCCGTGATCGTCGGGATGGGGAGTGCGTGGATGATGACGGTATCGGTCCTGCTGGATTCCCCGATGGGGCTCTTGGCCGTCAGGGTGACATCATAGTTTCCGCCCTCGGGGAAGGCGTAGGAAAGGGTTTCTCCCTGCCCCAGGTCGCCTTCCGGGTCGGTCCAGTACCATCTTGCGGCAAGCCCGGTGGAACTGTCGGTGAAAGTGATGGGGGATTCCGCGCAATAGCGGGGTGCCGCATGCGTGAAATTGGCTACGGGTTTCTCCAGGGTCAGGCGGTTGAAATAGGCGGCTCGATAGGAGGATTCGGTGATCCCGTCTGGTCCGACAAAGGTGATGATGTAATCGACGTGGTCGGTGGCTCGCAACGTGATATCCATAGGCTGGATATCCGTGTACACGGCTTCCGGCTCGTACTGCAAGATGAACCGTTTGTCGAAGAGCCTGGGTTTGGCGTCCCGCCGTTTCGTCAAGAAGGGCAGCCGATAGATGACGTAGGCGGTCGCGTCCGGCACCGTCGTCCAGCTTATGGTGATCGAGTCTTCCGTGAAGCCTGTCAGTTCCGGTTGCAATGGTGCGCCCTGGCCCCAAAGAGGAAGCGTCAGGAAAAGAAAAGAGATACCCAATAATGCGCGCTAAGAATCCCCCCATCATGAGACTATGTTGGCTGTTTATAGAATCAACTATTATATGCAAATTTTCCGCCAATGTGCAAAGGCTTTCTTGCCTTAATTTTTTGCGTACGTATAGTGAGCTTTGATTTCATTTGTGAGATCAATTCGCAACAATATCGCGTTAGAAAATCGAATCAGGGTGGCACAATTAGTAACAGCTGATTTCGCCTCAATTCATGATAAGACTTTTCACTCAGTACCATCGGTCGATCCAAATGCAGAGATGAAACCCTGATAAAAGATCACCCCCTATTTGTCAGTATCAATCGGCGTACATTATTAAGAAACGGATCAGGATTCGTTCACACAGGCCAGGGAGCGGTAGATCGATTCTGCGACGGAAGCGTGGTCCTCCCCGAACCCGAAGACCATGACCATCAGGGTCTGGTCGCCATGGGAAAAGATCGTCTGGTAGAGCGTCATGGGGGCCCGGGTTCCATTTCTCTCCACGGTTCCATTCTGTACCTGGAGTTCAACCTTCTGGCCGCAGAGGGTATCCATCCGGGTTTCCTGATTTTCCACCGTATAGGTTTCCTCTTCGTGGATCACGGTATCGAGCTTCCGTTTGATGGACTCCTCCTGACTCCCCGACCAGGACATCGGGAAGGAAGCCAGAACAAGCAGAGAACGACTCTCTTCGATATCATGGCCATCGTGGACGATGGCCATGGAAAATCCGACATCCATGGCGAAGGCGCCCCGGGAGTCTCCCGGGAGGGTGAAATCCATGATGTCGTGCGCGACGGCCAGGACATTGGCGGAATCGGTGATGACAGCACGCTTGAAGACCCATGCACCGGAAACGATCAGGAAAACAATCAGCAAAGCCACCAGAATCAGGCATCCGCCGCACCCGAAGAACAACCATTTCAGGATCGAGGATCCTGATCGCTTTTCGTCCGGATATTTGAACTCTTCCATGGCAAGGCTCCTTTTCTCACCTATTCTATACGAGAACGCTCTTCGGTAGGTTCCCCCTCCCCGGTTTCCTTCCAGTCCCGATAGGCTTCGATCTCTCCACGGATCGATGCGAGTACGAGCGTGATAATCGCGGTGTCGTCGACGAAGCCAAGACCTGGAATGATATCGGGTACAAGATCAAAGGGATTCACCGCATAGAGAATGGCAAAGGCGGCGGAAGCGATAACCGGCCAGGGAACGCGGGTGTACTGGCCCCCAAAATAGGAACGCACCATTCCCGCAAGGTCCCTCACCGTCTGAACCAGTTCCGCCGGAGCACTCTTTCCCCGACCCCGGCTCCACGGCTCCGCCTTCCGTCCCGCCTCCCTTGCCTCCCGCCGGCTGAGGGAATCTGCACCTTTCCCTGCAAGGAAGGAGAGGCACTCGGGACAGTCGGAGGTCGTCCCCAGGGGACGGCTGCATCGAGAACACAGGGTCATTTCTTCGGACACAGGACTTCCCCCTTCAAGACCGTTACGGCCATTCCTCCGAGGATCACACGATCATCGAGAACCCTGACTCGAACCGTTCCTCCCCTGGAGGAGGCCTGGAAGGCCGTAAAGATGTTCCGGCCCGTCTTCTCCTTCCAGTAGGGTCCGAGACAGCAGTGAGCGGAACCGGTTACCGGATCCTCATCCACTCCCACGGCAGGAGCAAAGAAGCGCGAAAGAAAATCAAATCCTTCACGATCGGAGCGACAGGTCACCATGACCCCCCGGGATGTGAGAGCCTTTAATGCCCGGAAGTCGGGCTGGATCCTGCTCAGTTCTTCCGCGTCCTTAATTTCAACCAGGAAGTCGATGCGGTTGGCGCCGGTCCAGATCGGATCGACCCCCAGTGCCTCCGCCATCCCGGCGGGAAGGCTGCAGGCCGACGGAGGTTCGGATGGAAAGTTTAATTCGATGGTCTTTCCCGTCCGGCGGGCAGTGAGAAGCCCGCTTAAGGTATGGAAATGCAGTTCGGCATCCTCGGAAGCGCGTCCCGTTTCCCTGAGGGCATGGGCGCTCGCCAGCGTGGCGTGGCCGCAGAGGTCGACTTCTGCTGCCGGAGTGAACCATCGAAGACGGTAGCCGTCATCCTGAGGAACCAGGAAGGCTGTCTCCGACAGGTTCATTTCCCGTGCGACTGCCTGCATCCAGTCCTCCCCCCGTTCTGTCTCCAGAAAACAGACTCCCGCCGGATTGCCTCGAAAGGGTTCATCGGTAAAAGCATCAACCTGGAAAATCGTTATCCATTCCACACGTCACCTCCCGATAGAGGATGGAGCCCGTCTCCTGAAGATCCGGGCGGTCATAATCAGGATGCCCAGTACGACAATCCCGGCAGCAACCGGAATCAGGATTGCAAGGAATGATAGAAGGATGCTTCCCCCGGTTTCCAGTGCCGAGAAAATGGGGTTCCCCGCTCCGCCTGTTGTCAGAGTTGATGCGGCCCGCGTTACGGTTGTCCATCCCTGAACCATTCCCGCAGCGCCTCCTCCCGCAATGACCGCAAGGGTCCACTTCAGGAAGGGATCCATATCCTGAATAACGGAAGACGCGACAACGATTCCAGCCACAATGGCTGCCGGCGTTGCAATTGTATCCAGGAGGTTGTCCAGCCAGGGAATGAAATAGGCGGCAATCTCAAGAAGCGTCGCGATCCCGAAGGCAAGAAGGGCAGGCCAGGACCCAATCCATTCGAATCCCGGCGCCAGCGTGAGGTGTCCCGTTTTCATGGCAAGGCTGACAACCAGAAGGGGAACAAATACCCGAAATCCGCAGGCTGCGGAAAGACCAACAGCAAGAAGAACGCTTAAGGAAGCTTCCAAAGTCCAGCCTCAAGAAAGAGAGCTATTTCGGAACACCCTTTGCAATCATGCAAAAATCTGAAAGCGTGTCCTGGGGACCTTACAGACGGGGCAACAATCCGGGGGTTCCCCAATGTGTGTATAACCGCAGACCGAACAGACGTGAACAGCCTGTCCATCGATATCCTTACCTTCCAGGACTCTCTCCCGGGCGTCCTGATACATGACGGCGTGAACCTTTTCCGCTTCCAGAGCATAGAAGATCGTACGAAGGGCTTCCTTATCATCCAGGGATTTGGCCATGGCGTCATAGGCCGGATACATTTCTTCGACTTCAAAGGTCTCTCCATCGATACCGGCCTGGAGATTATCTCCGGTTGTTCCGCCCATGCCCAGCTTCCGTGCATGGTTAAAGGCATGGACCTGTTCTGCAAAGGCAATCGCCTTAAAGAGACGCGCCACATTGGGGAATCCTTCCTTCCCGGCTATTTCGGAGAAGAGAAGATATTTCATGTGAGCCTGGGATTCACCGGCAAAGGCATCCTTGATGGAATTGTTGACCATGGTCTTCATTCTTAGCCTCCTGATTTAGCAATCCCGTCATCCTAACACAGGGCTGAAACCCTCGCAATGAAACCTGCACGAACAAATCAGAGCCTTTTCACATCTTCCACGAGGCTCTTTTCTCCGACAACACAGATCGTCTCCCCCGAATGAAACCTGTGGGACGCTTCCGGCAGAATCTCGTTTCCCTCGGCATCCTTAATCAGGACCACTTCCACATTGAACCGTGAACGGATCTGAAGTTGAATCAGACTCTTTCCAATAAAGGGACGGGGAACGGGAAAGGAAGCCAGAACGAAGTGCCCCGACAGCCGGTATTGACTGGACTGAATGGCTTCCGTCAGTCCTTCCCGCATATCGAGGGCAAGGTCTTCCTTGAGAAGCTCCCGGTGATAGGCGCTGATGGCGCGGTTCCGGGAAACAACACCCACGAGAACACCGTCTTCATCCACAACAGGAAGCTCTTCTTCCGCTGTTCGGGCAAAAAATCGCACCGCCCGGTCCAGGGTATCCTCTTTCGTTAACATTGCAGAAGGTTCAACCATGACATCATCCGCAACCAGGATGGCTTCAAGATCCTGCCACTCGGGAAGGCTCTGGCGAAGGTGGTCAAAGGGAATGATCCCGACCAGACGATCCTCACGATCGATTACAAAAAGGGAACGAATTCCTCCGGCGAGAAAATGACGGGCAATCGTTTCAAAGGGTTCTCCTCGGTTGACAGTTACCGGTGCTTCGTCCATCGTTTCCCCAACTTTCAGGTTTCGAAAGATATTGATATCCTTTCCTTCCTGCAGGTCGATCCCCCTGCGGGCAAGCTTCATCGTGTAAATACTCAGGGGATGAAGCCGCGTGGATATCAGCGTAGCCAGGATGCAGGATGCCATGAGAGGAAGGATAATGGAGTAATCGTTCGTCAGCTCAAAGATGATGATGATGGATGTTATCGGAGCATGTATGGTTGCCGCGACCATGGCTCCCATACCCACAAGGGCATAGGCTCCATGTCCGGCGGTCAGGTGAGGAAAGAGGTGGTGAACGAAGGTGCCCAGAAATCCCCCTAGCATCGACCCCATGAAGAGGGAAGGCGCAAAGATCCCCCCTGATCCTCCCGACCCCAGCGTAAGTGAGGTGGCCACGATCTTGGCAAAAAAGATGGCCAGCAGAAGCCACCCGCCGAAATATCCTTCCAGCGCATGGTCCATTGTCTCGTATCCCACACCATAGATATGGGGAAACCACAGGGCCACCACACCCAGGAGAAGGCCTCCGATGGCCGGTTTGAGAACCGGAGGAATCCGGGAATGGTCAAAGAGGTTTTCAACTCCGTAGAGCAATCGAATAAAAAGGATACCGGCCAGGCCCGCAAGAATTCCCAGGAGGGCATAGGGAATCATCTCAAAGGCCGAAACGAGATCATATGAAGGGATTTCAAAGGCAGGCATGTTTCCGAAGTAGTACCGTGAAATGATCGTGGCTGTCACCGACGAAATGACGATCGGGGAAAATTGTGCTACGGCAAAATCTCCCAGAACAACCTCCAGGGCAAAGAGAGCCCCCGCGATCGGAGCATTAAAGGCCGCGGCAATTCCCGCTGCGGCACCGCATCCAACCAGTGTCCGCATCCTCGATCCGGAAATCTTCAAAATCTGACCAATGGTGGATCCAATCGCGGCTCCGGTCTGGACAATCGGGCCTTCACGTCCCGTTGACCCCCCCGAACCGATACAGATCGCCGACCCCACAATTTTGGCCGCAACAATCCGGGCCCGGATGATTCCTCCCTTACGTGCCAGGGCCTCCATGACTTCAGGGACACCGTGCCCCTTCACCTCCGAAGCAATGTACTGAATGATAAAACCGACCACGAGTCCGCCCGTGGCCGGGATCAGCATCTTCATGAACCATGGCATGGCCTGGAGGAACTCCATTTCCGGGTGAGCCCGGCTGAAGAAGAGAACCTGGAAACCTCCAATGGCCAGCCGGAGGAGGATGGCCCCGATTCCGCTCAGGGAACCGATCACAACGGCAACGATCACAAGCGAAAGGTGGTCCGTCATGCCCAGGGCACGAAGACGATTGCGGGATCGTTTGACCGCGGCAGGGTCGGGAATCGAAGAATGGATCATGGAGGTACGCATGGAATCATAACCGCATGGCTTCTCCGGGTCAACTTATCTCTATCGATATCCAGCGAGAAAGTGGAACCAGCGTATAATGTTACAGGCACCTGACGGAGTACATATGAATGATCCATTTCTCTCTTTCCGCTCCCTCTTTCCCGCATACAGCGAAGGCGTGTATGTCAACCACGCAGCGGTCGCGCCCTTCTCCACCACCGTACGTGAAACTCTTCTGGATTACTGGAGCAGACGGTCCCGAATTCCTGTCGATGTCTATCCTGAGCTTGTCGAGCTTAAAACGCGTTTTCGAAACCTTATGGCCCGCCTTATCGGTGCACGCGATCCGGGTATGGTGGCCTTTCTTCCCAATACCGGGGAGGGCCTGAATATTGTTGCCCGCGGCATTCCATGGAAGGAAGGAGACAGGATTCTTCTCAATCCAATTGAATTTCCGGCGAACATCTATCCGTTCATGAACCTTGAAAATCTTGGCGTGATTCTTGACTGGGTGGAACCGGTAAACGGTCGTATCCTTCCGGACGAAATCGCACGAAGGATTACACCCCGAACCCGTCTGTTCTCCATCAGCCATGTTCAGTTTTCCAACGGGTTTCGTGCAGATCTGGCAGAGATCGGATCCCTGTGCCAGGAGCAGGGAATCTGGTTTGTTGTGGACGGAATCCAGGGTGTTGGTGTAGCCCCGATGGACGTCGACACGTGGGGAGTTGACGCCCTCTCCGCCGGTGGACACAAGTGGCTGATGTGGCCCATGGGTACGGGTTTTCTCTATACGTCCCCCCGTCTTTTCAAAACCATGCAGCCCGCGTACGCGGGCTGGCTCTCCGTGAAGGATGCATGGAATTTCCTGGATTACAAGCTCGACCTGGCAGATTCGGCGGAGCGGTTTGAACATGGGACCATGAACTTTATCGGCCTGGTTGTCGCGTGTCAGGTTCTGGAAACCTTTCTCGAACTTGGAATCGCAGCAATTCATGAGCGCATCATGAACCTGACCGAACAGTTAATCCAGGGCACAGCGGCACGGGGAATGGAGTGTATCTCCCCCGGGAAACGATCGGAACGTTCCGGTATCGTTTCGTACCGGATCCCCGATGCGGAAGGCGTGGTTCAATCTCTGCAGAAGCACAATATCTGGGCCGCGGCCCGATCCGGTATCCTGCGGTTTTCCCCCCATTGTACGAACACTCCGGAAGATATCGAACAGATCTTATCCATCCTTCACACCATTCGCGTGATCTCATGAACTTCCCGGGTGATACAATACCGTTCCAGGAGGTATGCCGTGCCCGTTTATGAATATAAGTGCAGATCCTGCAACCATATCGATGAACACCTGGTTTCTATGGGTCAGGATCCGGATTCTCTTGTATGCTCCGCATGCGGATCGAAGGACATGGCCAAGATCTTTTCAGTTTCAAACGTGTCTTCAGGGCCGAATTCAATGAAAGACAGACCCATGCCCTGCCAGACGGACCGACCGTACTGTGATCCCGGCTCCTGCTGCGGCGGAGGAGGCTGCAGCCACGATTGACGAGCTAATGAAAAAAAGAAGTTTCGTTACCTGAATTATCCTTGATGTAAAAAAATGCGCCCCCACGAAACCGTGGGGGCGTTTTCAGTGTGATGGGACTAATTTCGAGGATCAGTTGATCGGGTTACCCAGACGGTCGCAGAGGACAATATCACCAAAATTCATGGCTTTCAGACTGTCCATGAGCTTTTCCTTGTCTCCGACCACCACGATCTGGAAATTGGCGGAACCCAGGAAGGATTTCGCATAATCCAGCATTTGCTTCAACGAGACCTTTTTCAGCGTGTCATATTCCCTGTTGATCGTGTCGAGCGGGAGGTTGTAGAGCGCGATGTCATCAAGCTGATAGGCAAGATCGGAAGAAGATTCCAGCTGGGACGGCAGGGAGAGGATCATATTGTTCTTACTGCGATCGTACTCCTCCTGGGTAACGGGAATCGCTCCCTGAAAGCCCTGGATTTCCTTAAAAATCTCGTTGAGGGCGGGTACGGTGGCGTCACCCTGGACCGGAGCTCCGGCCGTCCAGGGACCGGGAACGCGATAGGTGGCAAACCGGCTCCGTGCGCCATAGGTGTAACCCTTATCTTCACGGAGATTCATATTCAGCCGGCTCATGAAGTATCCGCCAAGCAGATGGTTTGCGAGCGTGGCCGTGACATAGTCTTTATCGGTACGGTCAATTCCCGGGGCTGCAACCACGACCATCGATTGAGCACTGCCCGGTTTGTCAACGAGATAGATCTTCTTTCCTGAAGGGGCTTTTGCCGGATCAAGCTTCGGAAGCTTGACATCCTTCCCCTTCCACGATTTCACAAAGGGCTGCAGGAGAGATTTCAACTCTTCGGGTGAGTGCGGGCCCACATAGACCAGGGTCGCAATACCGGGCTGATAGTAGGCGTCATGGAAGGCCTTGAGATCGTCCACCGTCAGCGTTTCCAGGACTGCTGGGGTTCCCATCGTCAGGTTGCCGTACGGGTGTCCGGTGTACAGGTTGTGATAGAGAGTGGCGGAGGCCATGGCATACATCGAATCCTGCATACGAAGGAACTGGGACTGGAGCTGCTTTTTGAGAATATCCAATTCCTTTTGAGGGAAGACAGGATCCTCGATCACATCGAAGAGAATCGTAAGAGATTCAGGCAGGTTGTCCGTGAGGGAAGACATGCGGGCAATGGTCGCATCACGATCGACGCCGATGGAAAGATTCGTACCGATTGCGTCCAGTTTTTCCTGAATCTCCTTGGCTGTCTTTGTCCTGGTCCCTTCCATGAGCATCTCTCCGGTCAGGTTGGCGACACCGGGCTTTGCTCCCGGATCGGCAGCCGAACCTACGGGAAGGATCAGATGTACGGAAGCGAGGGGAAGCTCCGTATGGGAGAGAGCAAGAACCTTGAGTCCGTTGCTCAGCGTGAAAGAATTGGGGGTGGGAATTTGAAGTTTGGGAGCCCTGGTTCCTTCGGGCTTGATAGAACGGTCCACGGTGTCTTCCGCAGCCACCAGGTTCCCGTAGGGATGGACTTCGACCACACCGTAGGGCGCCGTCAGGTAGGGACGGGAAGCATCCATGATTCCCTTTAGATCGATGGCGGTATACCGATCCAGGTCCCACTGAAACATGTCGGGTTTTCCCAGATAGTGATCGTAGGCCGTGATCTGGTCGGAGATTCCGCCAAAACCGCCCACGTTCTCGAGGGCTCTCACAAAGGAGGCTTCATAGACGGTCTTTGCCTGGGAAAGTTCTTCAGCCGTCACTCCGTCCTTCAGGAGAATCTGGAGTTCTTCCAGAACCGCCTTTTCAATCTCCGCGAGATCCTTACCCGGAAGCGCCGTGGCCACAACGGCAAAATACCCCGCAAGCTGTCCGGAACTGTGGTACGCCATGATGTCGGACACGAGGCCCTTTTCCTTCAGGACGCTCTGATAGAGCCGGGAGGTCGTGCCCTGACCGAAGATGCGTGCAAGCAGATCCAGCTCGGCGTCATTGGCCGCATAGAGCGGGACCGTGGGCCATACCATCGTGATCCGGGCCAGGTTGACACGGTCCTTCATGACGCGCCGTTTGAGGCTGTCAAACCCGGGTACCCAGGAAGCCGTGTACGCAACAGGCGTTCCCGGAGGAAGGGAAGCAAAATACTTTTCCACGAGGCGTTTGGCTTCCGCCGGATCGAAGTCTCCCGCGATGCAGAGCGTCGCGTTGGAGGGTGTGTAGTAGGTCCGGAAAAAGTCCTTTACATCATCCATGGTGGAAGCTTCAAGATCTTCCTGGCTGCCAATGGTGCTCCAGGAATAGGGATGATCTGAAGGATAGAGAATGGACAGCATTTCTCCATAGGATTTTCCATACGGAGCATCGTCGTAATTCTGTCTCTTTTCATTGACAACGACAGAAATCTGGTTGTCCAGCTTCTCCTGTGTCATGGCATCGAGGAGAAAGCCCATCCGATCGGCTTCCAGCCAGAGGGCCCGTTCCAGGTAGTTGGAGGGAACGATTTCCAGGTACCGGGTCCGGTCCTGGTTCGTCGCTCCGTTTACATATCCCCCAACGTCCTGGAGCGCATTGAAGTAGTCATCGTCAAAGTTTTTCGAGCCCTGGAACATCATGTGCTCAAAGAGGTGGGCAAAACCATGTCCTCCAGGTGCCTCATTCTTGGACCCCACCTTGTAGTTGACGTTGATTCCAACGATCGGCGTGGAGTGGTCCTGGTAGAGATAGACTGTAAGCCCATTGTCCAGCGTATAGGATTCGATGGACAATTTGGGCAGGGTCAGGCCGAACAGCGGCAACGCCGCTACCAGCATGAGAACGGCAAGAAACTTTTTCATTGGATACCTCCTGGGGATTTCACGACATGTGATACGAAGGAAGGGGGTCCCGGGTTCACCCGGGCCGGAATCAGAACGTTCTTCGGTAGGTATACGTGAAGGGCTGAGGCTCACAATCCCTTACGGGCGGGAGAAATTTCATCTGGCGGGCTTCCTGGAGCGCAATCTCCCCAAGGGCGTCATCCCCCGTTGTGTTTTCCAGGACGGAGACTTCCGTTACCTCGCCTTCCGTATTGACCGAAGCCTGAATCACAATGGTTCCCTTTGGCTGTCCATCCAGGAATGAAACGGGGGGTTCTTCGATCAGTTCCGGCTTCTCACGGTCGGGAAGACAGGGACGATCCTGAACCACCAGATCACTGTAAACCCAACCCTCCTGTCCATCTGCCAACCGAACTTTGAACCAGGAACTCCTTTTTTCGAGGATTTGCAATCGATCCCATCGTTCCACCTGAGCCACCCGTTCCGTGTCGGTCCCCGGACCCGAACGGATATTGGCATGGGGAACAAAGACCCGTAAGAATTCAGGTTCCACAACGGGTTCAACGCTGAGGGGGGCGGGAGCCGGTTCGGGCGGTATTGTTTCCGGTGCGGGCTTACGGGTTGCACAGGCCGTAAGGAACATCAGCAGAAAGAAGAAAAGCCAGAACTGGAGCCCGTTGATCTTCATGGGTCCACTCTACCCTGAATCGGAAATTCGGGCAAGATCGATTCTCCGGAGTTGAATAGATGCCCTCGACAGGCGTATGGTAGATATAACTCGATCTTTCATGAGGGGGACGTTATGAGACGATGGATCCTGTCTATCACTGCTTTTCTCTTTGTGGCAGGGCTGTATGCGGCGGACACCAATGCTCTGCCCGCCCCGATTTCCGGCTTCGCGGATGAAGGAACGTTCGCACTCTTTAAGAACGAAGCCAGGATCGGAACCATTACCTACAAGCTTGCTGAAAACGGTCAGTATAACCGCCGGTTTGTTCTTTCCATGGCCGGTCAGGAGGTTACCTTTGATTTCGAAGTGACTCCCGATGACAAAGGCTACTGGAAAGACATGCTGATTGTGGCTCCGACCGACAGCGTAACCGTGACACGGAAGGGTATGAAAGCCGAGTACAAGGTGTTAAGTAAGGACACGTCGGTAAGCGCGGATCTTACGCCCGGACACATTCTCTATGACAATTACGGCCCTGCCTTTGAAAGCCTGATGATCCGGGCGTACGATAAGAAGAAGGGCGGAGAACAGACCTTTTCCCGATTTCTGGTTCCATCCATGTGCATGGATGTCACTCTGGAGCGGAAGGACAACGTCACCCGGAAGGTCGCCGGTGAAGACATAAGCTTCGAAATCTACCATCTGACCATTGCCGGTATCGGCGTGGACATCTGGACCGACCCGGATGGCCGTATCTATCTGATGGACGTACCCGTCCAGTATGCCGCCTTTGTCCGGGAAGGGTACGAAGATCTGCTGAAAAAGGAAGCGGAGACGGGGGAGTCCGTCTTGTCCAAAGCGGACTACACGTTCCGGCGGGAAACCGTGATGGTGCCCATGAGGGACGGGATCAAGCTGGCAACCGATCTGTACATACCCGAGGGTGACGGCACACAATGGCCCGTGATACTGATCCGGACCCCCTATAAGAAGGACATGCAGGAGCTCGACGGCGACTTCTGGGCTCGACGTGGCTATGCAACCGCCATTCAGGACTGCAGGGGACGATTCGGGTCCGAAGGGATCTGGGAACCCTTTATCCATGAGGCGGAAGACGGCTACGATGCTGTCGAATGGCTGGCTGCCCAACCCTGGTCCACAGGAAAGGTGGGCATGATCGGAGGATCCTACGTCGGATGGGTTCAGCTCTGGGCCGCTTCCCTGAAGCCGGAGCATCTCACCACGATCATCCCCAATGTCGCACCACCCGATCCCTTTTATAACATTCCCTATGAGTATGGTACGTTCTTTATTCTCGGATCCATCTGGTGGGCCGAAATCCTGGAAACTGAAGCAACGGCCGACCTCTCCGGAAAAATCATCTCCCGGATCTCCGATCGAAAATACGAAGAGATCCTGAAAAAACTTCCTGTGGTCGATCTGGATGTGGATATCTTCGGAAAGGCCAATCCGTACTGGAGGAAGTGGATTCAGCACAACACGAATGATGGCTACTGGGAGAAAGCCAACTTTATGGAGAAGCTGAAGGACCTGGAAATTCCGGTCTTTCTTCAATCAGGATGGTTTGATGGAGACGGAATTGGTAGCAAGTTGAACTATCTGGCACTGAAAGAGTCAAAGAGTCCCTGCATCAAGCTGGTCCTGGGGCCCTGGGGCCATACGGCTCAATCTTCCTCCCGGCTCGGTGATTACGAATTCGGCGATTCTGCTGCGATGGATCTTCAAACCCTCTACATCCGCTGGTTTGACCGCTGGCTCAAGGGTGTGGAAAACGGAATCGATACGGAGCCGAAGGTGCAGATGTTCGCCATGTTTTCCAACCAGTGGGTCACCGGCGACACTTACCCCCTCGAAGAAACCACGATGACAAAGCTTTATCTGTCCAGCCGCAACGGGGCCAATACATCCAGGGGAGACGGTCGGCTGGTACTGAACCAGGATATCCGGGGAAAGGAATACGATTCCTATACCTATAACCCCAAAGATCCTACACCGTGGCCCGAATTCTATTACAAGAGCAAGGAAGATATCGAAGAGGAAAAGAAGGGCACCTTGGATGTAGAAGAGCGAAAGGCGCGGGCCAAGGCGTTTCACAATAAGGTTACCGATTCCCGGAAGGACATCCTGGTGTACCAGACCGAGCCTCTGAAGAAACCGTTGACGGTAGTGGGGCCCATGTCCGCCGTTCTCTATGCCTCTTCCACAGCTGTCGATACGGACTGGTTTGTGACGATCATCGACGTGAACGAGGAAGGTGAGATTCTCGAACTGGCCCGGGGAACGCTCCGTGCCCGGTTCAGAAACTCGACAGGGAAAGCCGAATTTCTGGAAAAGAAGAAGATCTATCCCTTTACCATTGACCTCTGGCAGACGGGAATTACCTTTGAAAAGGGCCATCGGATCAGGGTGGAAGTCTCCTCCGCTCTCTTCCCGGCCTTTTCCCGCAATTTGAATACGGGCGGCCACAACGAGATGGACACGGATATGGTGAAGGCCAGGCAGAGGATCTATCACAGCAGTGAATATCCTTCCCACGTTCTTCTTCCGGTTGTCGAGCTTGACCTTCCGGAATCGGACGAGCCTGCGGAAAGCGAAACGAGTGAACCCTGAGGTAATCCGGGCTCACCCGGGCCCGGAGGAACCTCCCCTCCATTTCAGGGAAGGTGAAGAAGTATTGGTGAGTGAAGCATCCCCGATCTGGCCGGGATGGGTCCGTTGTACCGGCCTCTCCGGCCGGGAAGCCTGGGTACCGGAACGCTGGATGAAAATTCGGGGAAATACGGGGATCCTCCTCCGTGATTATGACTCCACGGAGTTGAAAGTGTCACCGGGGGACAGGTTGATTCTATTGGAACGTGAGAGCGGATGGGCGCTATGCAAAACCGATTCAGGCGAGAAGGGCTGGGTGCCGGAAGACATTTTCCAGCCGCAATAAGCTGAACTGAATTTCTCCATAGATTGTTACGCTTTCATAGTTCGATAGCAGGGCTGTCGATGCGATTCTACATGTTACAATGAGCGCAATTCTCAAAATCCGGGCTGGAGGAGAGATTTATGGAACTTGCTCATCGTTACTATAAGCTGTCCGGAAAGGTCGAGCCCATGGGATTCATTCTCATGATCCTGTTCGGTCTGTTGACCTCTACGATCCTTGGCATTATCTACGCCTATATCATCTACTACCTTCCGTTCATCTACCTGAATTTCTTTATCACAATTCTTTATGGAGCTGCAATCGGCTTAAGCGTCGGATACGGAGGAAAAATCGGGCTGTCACGAAGCGCAAAAACCTACATGATCCTCGGCCTGCTCTTTGGTCTGCTGGGTGAATATGTGCAATGGTCCCAGACTGTATCCATCCTCTCCAGCGGAGAGGTATCGATCGCATCTCCCGCCCATCTCTTCAGCGTGTTGAAGATTATCGCCTCGGAAGGGGCATGGTCAATCTTCGGCTGGACCCCAAGAGGCGTTGCCCTTTACCTGATCTGGCTGATCGAAGGAGGCATGATTGTCGGAATAGCCGCGCTGATGAGCATGACCGTCATCAATGGCAAGGTTTTCTGTGAAAAGTGCAAAAAATGGCTAACCGTCTCCAGGGTACTCGGACCCTATCAAATGGTTTCCGATCTGGGGGGATTGGTCGTGCAGTTTGAGAATGGAAATTTTGACTCCCTGGGAAACCTTGAGCTCGCAACGGATGCAGATACGACCTACCTCACGGTAGATCTGAGCATGTGCGCGGTCTGTATGCAGATGTATCTGCTGACCGTGAACGCGGTTCAGCTTACCTATGACAGTGAAGGGAAAGAGGATAAAAACGTTACCCCCATCGTGGAGAATCTGATCATTGATCGTACGACCTACGGAATGCTGAGAAAGCTGGACAGCACGAGGCCTGTGACCGAATAGCAAAACCCGGACTTTATCTCCGGAGTGATTGACTTTCACCCGCGGGAAGCCTAGTCTAGGGGAGTCATGATTTCCGTGGAACCGGAACAACCGAAGAGAAAAAGACGAATTCGCCCGAGATGGATGTTCTGGGCGTTCCTGCTGGGCGTCTGTGCCTATCTTGCAGTCCGCATGTTCCTCTTTTCATTCCTGGAGGATCAGATTCGAAGGAAGGCACAGGAATCAGGGATTGAGATCCACAGCCTCTCCATTGTCCAGCTCACGCCCTGGCAGATGCTCCTTCGTAATGTGAAAATCGGGCCTTCCGGTGAACTTCACCTCCCCGTTGTATCGATCGGCTATTCTCCAAAGGGGATTCTTACGGGAACACTGAAAAACATCACGATCATCGGCCCTGTGATGACGGCACAGGTACAGGACGAAGCCGTATACATTCCCGGACTCCCGCTCATCAAGCGGACCGGTTCGACAGGATTCGGAAACCTGGCCGACCTCTTTCACCGCATCCCGATGATTTCGGTTCAGTCGGGAACCCTTCACCTCCAGGTTGAAGATACCCATTTTTCTCTTCCCTTCGATCTGTTCCTGGAATATCCGGAAACCAACACGCTGGCAATTCATGGAAGCCTTCACCTTCCAGACAGCCGGGCGGCCCTTTCAGGAACGATCGATCCCTCAACGGGTTCTGGTGAGCTGAACGTACAGGGGACACATATACCCCTGGAAAGCGTTTCCCCGGTATTGAATCCGGACATAGACCTGGAGATCCGAGGCAGGCTGGATTTCTCCGCCAATCTGAGAATGGAGACCTGGCTCTTGACCGGCGGATCCTTCCAGGGATCCATCCCCGATCTCTGGATTCAACAGGGTGATCGATTCCTGCAGACTACGATGGCCCTTTCGGGGAACCTGGAAAAGAGGCTGATACCCTCGTCAATTCTCGCGGACGGGAAGATTCAGAATCTGCAGGTTCCGGGATTTGTAATCCAGGCACCCATTTCCTTCACGGCAAGGGGGAACCTGAACGGCACCCTGGCTCTATCGCTATCGTCCGTTCACATTCACTCACCTCTTTCCGCTCGCGTACTGGCACCCCGGGCAGAGGTTCGTTTCCATGAAGATAGAACAGAATTCACCCTGGATTGTAAAGTCAACATCGATAAGGGTCCACTGGAGCTGTCCGATCTTCACATCCTCCCGCCGATCTCGACGAACCTGTCAATGAAGGGAACCATGGGACCGGACCACCTGCAATGGGATTGGAACTTTGATCTGGATCAGCCGCTTCAGCTGACCAATGGGAGCCGATATTTCAGGGCAAAAAGGGTTCAGGTCACCATGAAAGGGGCCGGTGAGAGCAACACTCTCAACGCTCAATTCAATGCGGATCTCTACAATCTGGAGATGGGGGATCGATCATTCCAGGGTGATATTTCCCACCTCAATCTGAAGGGGAAAGCCCGTGGATCCGTACCAGACAGCCCGGATGTGGAAGCTGTCCTCACAGCACCGGGAGCCGTTGTTACCATAGGGAACCGAAGGGTGGAAGCCCGAAACCGGGAAATGGTTTTGACGTTGAATCTTAAACATTCTGCAAACCCTGCCGTGTCGACCATGAACTTCGTCTCACGGGATCTGGATATACTCAGCGGGGAAGACCACTTTACCGCAGACAGCCTGATCGTAACGGCGGAAGGAAAGGGCAAAGCGGTTTTTCCATCTTCATACCTCGGCAGGATTCTGCTGGACAACGGTCAGTTGAATTCGAGTTCCGGAAACCTGCAGGCCAGAGGAATCTCCTTCGACCTTCCGGTTTCCTCGCATTCCCTGGACACCGGGGGCAGCCTTCATGCCGACTCTGTCAGTCTTGAGGGAATCAGCATGGAAGATGTGGCAGGTACCGCTTCCATCGAAGGTACCTCACTGGCTTTTACCGCAGAAGCGCGTCTTCCTGTAAAGAAGCTCCATCTTCGCGGAGAGGGCCTCGCGGATCTGTCAGATCTTCGACCCAACATCAACGCCCGATTTGAAATCCCGGAAACCAATCTCTCCGTTCCGACTCCTCTGGGAGCCCTGACTCCCATGGCCAAAGGGATGAACGGTCAGGGAACGATTAGCCTCTCCGGAACTCTGATGAGCCGGAATACTGGAGCCATTCAGAGCCGGGCCACACTGACACTCACCGATTTCAGAGTGGATCAGGCGGACGTAAAAATGACCCTCTCCGGTGTCAATACGGTGATTGAATTCTCCGACTTTCTTTCTTTCACCACCCTTCCCTCTCAGAAACTCACCTTTTCCAGCCTGACCCGGGGATCTGTCACGGCAACGGATGGAAAGATTATGTATGCTCTTTCAGGTCAGGATTCGATCTTCGTAGAAAAGGCCTATCTTCGCTTCTGCGGCGGCTCGATCCGCACCGATGCCTTCCGGTTGGCTCCGGATCTGTCCGAAAAACGGATCCTGGCCTTCCTGGACCGTGTGGAGCTTACAGGGCTCATCAACCTTGCCATGGGAAAATTGCTGGCCACGGGAGAGGGTACGGTAAGCGGAATGATTCCGGTAACTTTGACAAAACGGGGCCTGTCCATTGAGGATGCGTACCTCTATTCGGTCCCCGGACAGCGGGGCATAATCCGCATTCCGGAGGGGGGACAGCTGGTGGGCGATGTCGTGCTGGCGGAAGAGGCCATCAAGGACTTTGGATATGACTGGGCTCGAATCACCCTGAACTCCCTGGGGGATCGTCTCACTATGAAGGTGGAGCTGGACGGAAAACCCAACCAGAAGCTCCCCCTGAAGCTGGACCCGAAGTCAAAGGAGCTGGTACGGGATCCTTCCGGTGAACGGGCCGTGGAGCTTCAGGGCCTCTCCCTGGATCTGAATTTCGTGGACATCGACGTCAATGAACTTCTTCGGGAAAAGGGATTGATGGACCGTCAGTCCTCTTCGCGATAGGATACACACAGGCTGGCAGCTGTTCTCTGAATCTGGGATAATAGGAAGTCGCAAAAAGGAGGCACCATGAAACGCAGTCTCTTCCTTCTTCTCTTCACCCTCACGCTTGCGGCCCCGGGCTGTATTCGCGTCAAGCACGAGATGACCATTCAACCCATGCACATCACCGTGGAAATCCGGATCAAGATTGACAAGGAACTGGAGGATTTCTTCGGTGATCTCGATGCTGCCGCTCCCGACACCCAGAGTGATTCGGGCGGCGCATCCTGAATCCGGAACCCAGGAGGATCCCATGAAACGCTATTCGTGGCTTATTCTATTCATGATAGCTCTGTCAGCACTTTTCGCCTTCGCAGACGATGAGGCCATCAAGGATCGCATGCTTCAGCGCCTCCCCGTATTGAATGACCTGAAAGACAGCGGGATACTTGGAGAAAACAACAAAGGTCTCCTGGAATACAGGGTTCAGTCCTCCGAAAAGGCAGAGATGGTCAAGGCAGAGAATGAAGACCGTCTCAAGGTTTATGCCTCGATCGCTCAGAAAACAGGGGTCACGGCAGAGGTCGTCGGTCAGCGGCGGGCCATTCAGATTGCCGAAAAGGCTCCTTCGGGGCACTGGCTCCAGAAACCGGACGGAACCTGGTACAAGAAGCCCTGACCTGAAAATAGTAGGGGAGTGTGAGAAACGCGGGCTAAAGTTTTACATCAATCAGGATCAAGTCGGACAAGGATTCAGCCTCGAAGGTGAGGGTGTCTTCCCCCTCGGTGCGAACCTGATCTCCCGCCTCCAGAGCCTGACCCTTGAGCGTAAGCTTTCCTGAAAGCAGGTAAAGAAAGACGCCCCGTCCCTGTCCCGTAAAATATGGAAGCCTTCCGCCCTTTTCCAGTGCACAGCGGTAGAGTGTCGCGTCTGCGTGAATCGATACGGCTCCCGATGCACCCCTCCCCGAAGCGAGGGGGAGCAGACTTCCCTTCCACTGTGCCTCCGCAAACTGTTTCTGCTCATAGGAGGGCGTGAGGCCGGGACGATCGGGGAGAAACCAGACCTGGCAAAGATGGACCGGGGTTTTACCCCGGTTGTACTCCGAGTGGGTTACTCCTGTTCCCGCCGACATCCGCTGGACCTCTCCCGGGCCGATTACGGTACGGCTTCCCATGCTGTCTTCATGGGTGACTTCCCCTTCCAGGACTACCGTCACAATTTCCATCTCGCGGTGGGGGTGCGTGGGAAAGCCGGTCCCGGGCTCCACAATGTCGTCATTAAAGACCCGGAGGGGGCCAAACCGGTTGTTGTCGGGATCGCGGTAGTCAGAAAAGGAGAAGAGCCAGTAGGTCTTCAGCCATTCGAAATCATTGAAGTGACGCTGCTCGGCCGGAACATGGTGAATCATCGTTAATCTCCTCTGCGTAATCGAATGAGAACAGGGAGATCATGGATTCGATTCCATCAAATGCCACTGGATTCAGAAAAATTCCTTACCAGTAAAACCTTTACAGACCTTTCTGCTGAATAAAATAGAACCAGGACTGAACTCCGTCCTGTAATACGGGATCAGTCGTCATCGAATCTTCCACACGTTTCAGCTCGGAGGTTCCCTGGGGGGTCGTGGACCGAAAGACACGATACTCCGGAAGCCCCACATCGTTCCAGTCCAGGTTGGCATGGATTCCGTCCGGATTCTTTGCGATCGTGAGCGTAATCGGCGATGTGGAGACCCAGATCGAACTGCACGCCGTCTGCTCATTCCCTGCAAAATCAGTCGCGGTGACAGCATAATTGTAGGTTGTCTCCGCATAGACGTGCACGTCCTCAAAGGTTGCCGTCGGGGAATTGACGAGTCCCTCAAGCCCATTATCCCGGTACACGGAGTAATGGCTGATGCCGGAAAGTGCATCGAACGCCGGCAGCCAGGTCAGGATCACATGGTCCTCCCCCACTTCGGCGGCAAGAAGATTCCCGGGACAGGTGGGCTGAACTTCATCGGTCGTGTCCACCATATCGCATCCGGGTGAAGTCCATCCCAGGGCATTGACCGTTTCGATGTAGTAATGGGTCCCGTCGGCAGGATCGAAGGAAGAATCGGTCCACCACCGATCGGCCGAAATGTCATACTCCAGGCCGTTTTTATAAATCCTGTAATAGGCAATTTCGGTTTCCCGATCCTTGCCGGGTCCCCAGCAGAGGGTCACCGTGGAAGACATCCGGCTGCATTCCGCAGGCTGGGCCGGACAGTAGGGATCGGTGACGTCGTCATCACACCCGATGCTGTAAAATTTATAATTCATGGAGAGCAGAGTCAAGATTCCAATACCGTACCCGGCATTTCCCACAGCAAGCGAACTGGATGAAGTAAATTCAGCCTCTGTTGATTCAATTAAGAGTAATTCGGAATCGATCATCGTTCCATCTGTTGATAATCGAACAAAGTACACATCCGTAAGGTTCGATGGATTACGATTATCCATAAACACCATACCAAATTCTCTGCCCGACCAGGCAAGAGAAGGGACTCTCTGGGTGGCGGAATCATTCGTAATTTGTCGGTCGTTTCCTATTTCCGTTCCATTAGAGTCCACCAATGTAAAGTAGATATTTTCATTTCCATCTCGATTATCTGTCCAGGCAATGCCCAGGTATACACCGTTCCATGCCAATGAAAGGTCGATAGAATCTCCGCTGGCAACCACCAGGTTAATCTCCGCACCAACCAGGGATCCGGCATTCGATAATCTTCGACCAAAAATATCGTAGTTACCATTTCGATCATCTTCCCAGAAGATAAAATAATGGTCATAGACGAATTCGATTCTGGGTTCGGTTTGTGAGTTTACCTGTTCAGAAACTGCCGTTTCACTTCCGGCAATATATTCCCCGTCCCCATCAATTCGCGCAAAATAGATATCGTCACCTGATGTTCCTGCATTTCGGGGATCCTTCCAGGTCAGACCAAACTCTGATCCAGTCCAACAGACTGCTGGACCGCTCTGATAACCAGCCGCACTTGTAACTTGAACCGGCTCAATGATTTGATTTGCATCCCTGTCCAACAACACAAAGAAAACTTCCGAATTTGAGCCATTTTGATTCGTCCATGCAAGGGCGTACATATTATCCGCCCAAATAAGATCAGGTTCATAATTTTTTGTTAAAGCTGGAGTGATTTGTCTGGGGCCTGCTAAAAAGGTCCCATCGGCTGCAATTCTGGCAAAATGGATATGATCGCCGGCCACCCATACGGCACCATAGGCGACACCATCCCATACGATACCGATTTCATTATAAGAGGAAGCGGAAAAGTAAGGTCCGACCTGAACCGGTCCTGTCAGGATTGAGGGTGTGTCACAGGTAAGGCTGGACATGAGTTCTTCTTCCGCTGTACCGCCAAAGAAAAGACAGGCCTGTAGCAGCACAAGCAATCCAATCAACAGGTTTTTCATGGAAAGCCCCCTAATGGTTTGTTCTTTCTCCCATTCCCGACCCCATGGTTGCACACGGGGTTAGTGATGTCAACCCACGGTTATCCCATCCATTGTGCAATTTAAAGACAAATAGTATGAAATTGCGTTACTCAGGTACCCTTTTTCCCTCGGTACCCTGATCGTAATAGCGAATCGTCGGGTAGGCAAAGTCCATGTCGTCCCGCTCGGAAAATTTCTCCAGGATTGCCTCCCAGAGCCTCTCCTCGGTCGACCGCCTCTGGCGGGGAGGACAGAGGAAGCGGGCCGTCAGGGCAACCCCGGAATCTTCAACGGAGGTGTACACGATCGGATCGAGGCGATTGAAAACGATGAACCACTTCTTGGTCGCCTCCTTCAGGTAGCGCTCCGCTTCCCGGGCATGGTCTCCAGCAAGATCGCGGCAGAGGTCCTGAATCAGGGCCTTTGCCGCCTTCCAGTTACTCTCGAAGGTGACCAGAATGGACAGCTCCGTCCAGATGAAGGGAAAGTCCATCGTGTAGTTGGCAAGGGGTGTAAAGAAAACCTGGCTGTTGGGAACGTGAATGATGCGGCCGGTACTCTGTTCTGCGCGAACCCATTTCCCGATTTCCAGGATCGAAAATTGAAAGATCCGGATGTCGATCACATCCCCTGTGTGTTCTCCGATCTGGATCCGGTCTCCGACCGTGAAGGGCTTTCTCCAGATAAGGAAGACCCAGCCTGCGATATTGGTGATGGGGTCTTTCAGGGCGATGGCAATACCGGCGGAAAGAAGGCCGAGGAAGGTACTCAGGTGGGCCAGACCGGAGAGCCAGATCTGGCTGATGGCAAAGAGACCGACAAAGAAGGCGCTGTAAAGAGTAGATTTTTTCCAGCTATACCGGGAACGGAGCTCTTCCACTCTCTTGAAGGCGAGGAAGAGGACCAGACGGCGCAGAAACCAGAGGAAAAGAATAACGACGAGGGATTCGGCAACCTTGTCAAAGAAGCCCGGATTCTGCATGTAGAGCTCAAAAAAACGGTGTACCAGATTCTCCATGGCCTTTCTCCTGTCACTCACCTCTCACCCGATGCATCGGGTTCACCTCAACCTACATTTCTGTGGAGACGAATCTGCCGGCTCTCTCCCCTGTCATCCACCGCTACAACATCGATCCGAACGGGAACATCTCCCAGCCGCTCACGTTTGACGTAGGCCTGCGCCAGCCTGCGGAGACGATCCAGCTTTTTCTGCGTTACCGCCTCCTCGGGACTTCCCTTCCGGGGAGAAATCCGGCGTTTGACCTCCACGATGCAAAGATCTTTCCCGTCCCGGCCGACGATGTCGATCTCCCCCATGGGGAAACGGACGTTTCGCTGGAGAATTTCATATCCCTGCTCCGCAAGATATCGGGCGGCGATCCGCTCCCCGACTCTACCCTTACGGAAGAGCTTCCGCAGCCAGTTCCACCACATCGAGGGTGGATAGTTCCTTTTCATTCTCCTTGGCGGCATCCGACAGCATCGAATAACAGAAGGGGCAGGCCACGGCCAGATCCTTCACGCCGCACGCTTCCACATCCTTCAGGCGCAGGTGGTTAATCCTGGTTCCGAGATTCTCTTCCATCCACATGCGCCCTCCCCCGGCCCCGCAACAGACGCCCCGTTCCCTTGAGTGGTCCATTTCCTTCAGCGTAATGCCGGGAATATGCTCCAGAAGGTAGCGGGGTTCATTCAGGATTCCGTTGGTCCGTCCCAGATAGCAGGGATCGTGGAAGGTCAGTTCTTTTTCAATCGATTTCGTGAAATGGAGACGTCCGCGGGAGACCATTTCTGCCACAAACTGGGAAGCGTGAACCACTTCGTAATGTCCCCCGAAGTCGGGATATTCATGGGCCAGCGTATTGAGGCAATGGGGACAGTTGGTGACGATCTTTTTCACACCGTACCCGTTCAGCGTTTCCACATTCTGCTGGGCCAGCATCTGGAAAAGATATTCATTCCCCATGCGGCGGGCCGAATCTCCCGTACAGGTCTCTTCACCCCCCAGAATGGCAAAGGAGACGCCCGCGGCTTTCATGATTTTGACCAGGGCGCGGGAGACCTTCTGTCCATGGTCGTCATAGGCCCCGGCACAGCCGACCCAGAAGAGAACGTCCGGGTTCGGGTTATCCCCAATCAGGGGGACATCGAGGTCTTCGCACCAATCCGTCCTTCGGTCGGCGGGCATGTTCCAGGGGTTGCCGTTCACCTCCATCCCCTTGAAGGCGGTTTGCATCTCGGAGGGGAAGTTGGATTCTTCCAGGACGAGGTTTCTGCGCATGGCCGTCAGCTTGTCCGTAAAGGAGATAAAGAGCGGACAGGCATATTCACACCACCGGCACGTCGTGCAGGCCCAGATCGTGTCTTCCGAAATTGTCTCCCCGATGAGGGCCGGTTCTGGAGGAACCTCTCCCGCGGTCTCCCTGGCAGCAAGGCCGGGGGTCAGGTCATAAACGTAGTTGCGGACCGCGTTCCCGAATTCCATGGGGGAAAGGGGCTTATCGGTAAGCCGGGTGGGGCAGAGTTCTCTGCATCGCCCGCATTCGGTGCAGGTGTAAAGGTCCAGAATCTGCTTCCAGGACAGTTCACGGTAGCTCTTCACGCCAAAAACCGTGTCATCTTCCACCGTTTCCAGATCCATCGTCTCCATCTTTCCGCCGGGCTCAAGCCGGTGGAAGAAGACGTTAAAGAAGGAGGTGTAGACGTGGAAATGCTTGCTGTAGGGAAGCATGTTGGCAAAGGAAAAGAGGGTGAGGATGTGGAGCCACCAGGACCATACGAACCAGGACTCCGCCGATCCGACAGGAATCCAGGAGGACACCATGGCTGAAAAGGGTGCATAAGCCGCCCATGAGGGTGATCCAAGGACAATAAGCGCTCCGTCCGCGGCCAGGTCGGTCACCATGAGCATGGCGATGAAACTCAGGGTGATCCAGGCATCCAGGCTGTTCTTGAGGCGCTCCGGCTTGAAAAAGAGCCTGCGGAGTACCGCGAGCGCAATTCCGGCAAGGACGAGGACTTCCCATCCATCCTTCATCATCTGGTAAGCCGGATGGGTCAGGAAGGGAAGGGAAACTCCAAGTCCTTCCAGGACCAGTCCCAGGGATCGAAGCCCAAGGACCAGAAATCCCCAGAAGATCAGGATGTGATAGAGGCCCGCGTACGGGTCCCTCATCATCCGCTTCTGAAAAATTACGTAGGTGAAGAAGTCCTTAACGCGATCCCACCAGCGGTTGAAAACATCGGCCGGACGTGAATCCTGAAGGGGCAGGAACCGCCGGTAGAGGCTGTAGGCCAGCAGGAGCATGAAGGCCGCAAAGACCAGGGCAAAGACACCGGGCCGGGTGGCGGTTACCATGAGTACCTCCTAAAGGTTTTTCACTTCCTTTACGAGCTCGGGAACGATCTGATACAGATCCCCCACGATTCCATAGTCGGCGACGCCAAAGATAGGAGCTTCCGCGTCTTTGTTGATCGCCACGATCACCTTCGAAGACGACATTCCGGCCAGGTGCTGAATGGCTCCGGAAATCCCGCAGGCAATGTACAGATCGGGGGAAACCGTCTTCCCCGTCTGCCCGACCTGATACTTATGGTCGATCCATCCCGCATCGACGGCCGCGCGGGAAGCCCCCAGGGCTCCGCCGAGAAGCTGGGCCAGTTCCCGAAGCATCGGGAAGTTCTCCGGCCCCTTCATGGCCCGGCCTCCAGACACGATGACGCGGGCTTCGGTAACGTCGAGTTCCGCGCTTTCCGGCTTTTCCAGGGCCACGGCCCGGGAACGGATGCCGAGATCGGAAGGGGAGAGGGCTTTCTGCTCCGCCTGACCTGCCTTTTCCTCCGCCCGGAAGATGTTGGGACGGAGAGAGATTACGGGAAAGGACCCTTCGGTGAAAGAGACGGTGGCGAAGGTCTTTCCCGCATACATCGGCCTCCGAACCTTGAAGGTGCCCGCAAAGGAGACCTCCGTACAGTCATTGGCGACCGCGGTGGAGAGGCGGGCGGCGACACGGCCGGAGAGATCCTTCCCCATGGCCGTGGAGGAGAAGAAGAGGGCGGCCGGAGATTCGGCACGGACGGCTTCGACAATGGCCGTAGTGTAACCTTCCGGAGAGTAGAGCCTGAGGTCGGAATGTTCCACCGTGTAGACGACCGATGCGCCATACTGTCCGGGAACATCCTTCAGTGCCGCAAGATTGTCACCAACGAGAACGGCCGAGGCTCCCATTCCATGGGCCCCACCGAGGCGGACAGCCTCGGAGAGCGCCTCAAGGGAGGCCTTTTTGATCTGCCCGTCGCGAACTTCGATAAAGGTAAGAATCGTAGCCATGTATGCCTCCTAGAGAACCTTGGCTTCTTCCTTCAGAAGCCGGACGAGTTCTTTGGCCGCGGCCGCAGGGTCTTCCGCGTCGATCAGCTTGCCCCTCTGCTTGGCCGGCGGCAGTTCCATCGATTCGATGACAAGAATCGGCTTAGCGTCAGGAACCAGGGATTCCAGAGGCACCGTGTCTATAGGTTTCTTTTTGGCAGCCATAATTCCCTTCAGGGAGGCATACCTGGGTTCATTCAGACCCTTTTCTGTGGTAATCACCGCGGGAACCGGAAGTTCCATGACCTCGGTCGCACCTTCGATCTCCCTCTTTGCGACAGCCTTTCCCTCCTGGAGCTCAAGGTGGACCGCTGCGGCCACGTGAGGAAGGCCCAGAAGCTCTGCAACCATGGCTCCAACCTGGTGCTGGTCATAGCCGACACCTATTTTGCCCATAAAAATCAGATCATGAGCCATGGTCTTGATCTGGGCTGACAGTGCCCGGGCTACATTGAAGGCGTCCATGTATCCGCCTGCGGACTGGATATGAACGGCCTTATCGGCACCCAGGGCAAGGCCTTCCCGCAGACCGGAAGGGACACGATCCGGTCCGATTGAAATGAGGGTCACTTCTCCCCCGCTCTTTTCCCGGGTACGAAGGGCTTCCTCAATGGCAAATTCGTCGTAGGGGTTGATTACAAATTTGACGTCCGCGGTATCCAGACTCTTTCCGTCAGACGCGATTTTAGCCTTGATGTCCGTTGCGGGCACCTGAGCCATGCAGACAAGGATGTCCATAGCGTCTCCTTTCCTCTGTTTCCTTGAACGGTACTATACCACATCGCCTGAGCGCCCGGTCTGCCCCATCTGTCCAGAATAAATTATGGGTATTCCCTGTTATCACTTTGCAACCTAGACAGACGACCCATCTTACTGAAGGAGTACATCGTGCCCAAGACAACGATCTACGAGGCTGTGACAGAACGTGTAGAAATCCTGGACAAAGATGGCCAGGTTGACAAATCATTGATGCCCGATCTCTCTCAGGACCAGATCCTTTCGCTCTATCGCTGGATGGTGTACATGCGGGCCCTGGACACCAAGACCCTCAAGCTCCAGCGTCAGGGACGTCTCGGAACCTATGGATCGATCCAGGGACAGGAAGCGGCCCAGGCCGGCCTTGGACTGGCCCTGAAGCCGGAGGACTGGCTCGCCCCTTCCTTTCGGGAACAGCTGGTCATGATGATGCACGGTATTCCTGCCCGGCAGATCCTGATGTACTGGAAGGGCGACGAACGGGGATCAAAGGCACCCGAGGGTGTGAATGTCCTTCCGATTTCCATTCCCGTGGGAAGCCAGCATGTCCACGGCGTCGGGATCGGAATGGCCCTCAAACGACAGGGAAAGAAGGCCGCGGCGGTGACGTTCGGAGGTGACGGTTCTTCGTCCCAGGGAGATTTTCACGAAGCCCTCAACTTTGCCGGAGTCTTTAAGACCCATACGGTCTTTTTTATCCAGAACAACCAGTGGGCGATCTCGGTCCCCTTTCACAAGCAGACGGCCGCGACGTCCGTCGCGCAGAAGGCCCATGGATACAACATTCCCGGGGTCCAGTTTGACGGTCAGGACGTCTTTGCCTCCTATGCCGTCTCAAAGGAGGCCCTGGAACGTGCCCGGGCCGGAGAAGGAGCCACGCTGATCGAAGCCCTGATGTATCGTTTCGGAGATCACACCACGGCCGACGATGCCAGCCGGTACCGAAAGGCGGAGGAGGTCGCGAAGTGGAAGGAATCCGATCCCATTGTCCGTCTCCGCCGCTTTCTGGATCGGGAGTCAATGTGGGACGATCAGAAGGAAGAGGCCCTTGCCGGGGAGGTTTCTAAACGCGTCGATGAAGACGTGGCCGCCCTGGAAGCACTACCGAAGGCCGATCCTACGGACATGCTGGATTATATGTATGAATCCCTGCCTCTGAACCTCGCCGAGCAGAGACAGGCTCTTGCCGAGGAGGTGAACCGATGACCGCCGCTGCCCAGAATCCCGCCGCACAGCTGAAGGCTGTGCCCTCTCAGCAGACTGAGAAAGTTACCCTGATCCAGGCCATTACCCGTGCCCTCGCCGACGAGATGCGCCGTGACCCCTCGGTCCTGATCCTGGGTGAGGATGTCGGAGTAGACGGAGGCGTCTTCCGCGCCACGGAGGGCCTTCTGGAAGAATTCGGCCCGGACCGGGTCATGGACACGCCTCTGGCGGAAAGCGGAATTATCGGTACATCCATCGGGCTGGCCGTTGCCGGGTTTCGACCCGTTCCCGAAATTCAGTTCATGGGCTTTATCTACCCGGCCCTCAACCAGATCTTTGCCCATGCCGCACGAATGCGAACACGTTCCCGGGGCCGCTTTACAGTTCCCATGGTGATCCGCATGCCGTACGGAGGGGGAATCCGGCCTCCGGAACACCACTCGGAAAGTTACGAATCCCTCCTGATTCACACACCCGGGCTGAAGGTGGTCGTGCCGTCCAACCCCCACGACGCCAAGGGCCTGTTGATCTCCGCCATCCGGGACAACGACCCGGTCATCTTTATGGAACCCAAGCGGATTTACCGGGCCTTCCGGGAAGAGATCCCTGTCGAGCCCTTCACTGTTCCCCTGGGTAAGGCCCATGTCCTTCGCGAAGGAACCGATGTGACCCTTGTGGCCTACGGCGCCATGGTTCGCGTATGCCTCGAAGCCGCTCAGTGGCTGGAGAAGGATGGCATATCCTCCGAAATCATCGACCTGCGTACCCTTCATCCGTTGGATCGGGACACGGTGTTGAACAGCGTAGCCAGGACAGGCCGGGCGGTTGTTGTTCATGAAGCACCCAAAACGCTGGGACTGGGTGCGGAAATCACGGCCCTGATCAACGAACACCTTCTACTCCAGCTTCTGGCGCCGGTGGAACGGGTGGCCGGGTTTGATTCCGTCTTCCCCCTGGCCCAGCTTGAAGACCATTACCTTCCCCACAAGGACCGCGTGATTGCGGCCGTGAGGAAGACACTCGAATTTTAATAGTAAGGGGGCATCTATGGCTTTTGAATTCAAATTTCCCGATGTCGGGGAAGGCATTCACGAGGGTAAGATCCTCGAGTGGCTGATCCAGGAAGGGAACAAGGTGGAAGAGGACCAGAACATCATGAAGGTGGAAACGGACAAGGCCGTTGTCGACCTTCCTTCGCCCGTATCGGGAACGGTCCTGAAGATTCATGCGTCCGCCGGGGACATCATCCATGTGGGAGACGTCATCCTTACCGTGGGAGAACCGGGGGAAACCGTGAAGGAATCGACAGCCCCATCAAAGTCCCCGGAACCTTCGAAACCCGAAACCAGACCCGAACCTTCAAGCGAAAAATTGGAAGACAAAAAGGCTTCCAGTCCCCCTCTCCAGACGAAACCTCAATTCCATTCATCTCCCTCTGCCGATTTCCGTCCCCTTGCGACCCCCCACACGCGGGCCCTGGCCAGAAAGCTGGGCGTGGATCTGTCCCGCATCCAGGGAAGCGGAAAGGGCGGCCGCATCACTGATGAAGACGTGGAGCAGGCGGCGGCCCGTCCCCACCTCATGGCCCCTCTCCCGGCTTCCACCGGCGAAGGAGCTTCTCAGACCCGTACGCAGTCAGATAGTCCCCGGTTTTCTGGAACGACCAGCTCGACCGAGGAAGGGGAGGTTGAACGGGTGCCGTTGAGCCACCTGCGCAAGGTCATCGCCTCCGCGATGACCGTATCCAGGCACACCAGTGCCCATGTGACCCATGTTGATGAAGCCGACGTCACAAGCCTGCTGGAAATTTACGGGGACATCAAGGCGAGGCAGGAAGAGCTCGGCGGCGTGCGTATGACGCTCATGCCCTTCTTCATCAAGGCGGCTGTGGCCGCACTCCGGAAGCACCCTCTTCTCAATGCGTCCTTCGACGAAGAAGCCGGTGAGATCGTTCTGAAAAAGTATTTCAACATTGGAATGGCTGTGGACACGCCCGAAGGGCTGATCGTTCCCGTGGTGAAAAATGCTGAATCGAAAAATCTTCTCCAGCTCGCGGAAGAGGTGCAGTCCCTGGCCCTCAGAGCCCGGGAACGGAGGCTTTCCCTCAACGAGATCCAGGGCGGTACCTTTACCCTCACCAACATCGGACCGATCGGAGGCCTCTTTGCGACCCCCATCATTCACCAGCCTGAGCTTGCCATCGTGGGCCTTCACACGATCCAGGAGCGTCCGGTTGTCCGAAAAGGAGAAATCGTGATTCGAAAGATGATGCACACCAGTGTATCCTTTGACCACAGGATTATCGATGGAGCCGAAGCGGCACGGTTCATGACCGATTTCGTATCGCTTCTTTCCCACCCCGGAATGCTGATGGTGAGGCTCTAATGGTTGTCGGCTCGATTTCCCGCGGATGTCAGGTGGCGGTAATCGGAGGCGGACCCGGCGGGTACGTGGCCGCAATCCGGCTTGCCCAGCTGAAAAAGGACGTTATACTGATCGAACAGGAACCATCCCTTGGGGGAATCTGCCTGAACGAAGGCTGTATCCCCTCCAAGGCCCTCATCCATGTCGCTGATCTCACCCTCGATGCAACCCAGGCCCATGAAATGGGTGTGGATATCGGAGGTGTGGAAGTATCCATGCCCCGTCTCATCGCCTGGAAAGATTCCATCGTTTCCAGGCTCACCGGGGGTGTAAAGATGCTATGCGAACGGAACGGGGTGGAGATCATCCACGGAAAGGCCTCTTTCGCCTCGGATCGTTCCCTCTCGGTTGAAACCTCATCGGGAACCGTCTCCATCGATTTTGAAGAAGCCGTCATTGCAACGGGAAGCTCACCGATGCCGCTGAAAAACTTTCCCCTGGACGGGGAAACGGTGATCGGATCGAAAGAGGCTCTCTCCCTGAAGGAAGTTCCCCGACGCCTGGTGATCATTGGAGCGGGCTATGTCGGCCTGGAACTTGGCATGGTGTACAAGAAGTTCGGTGCCGAGGTTTCCGTCGTGGAATTTCTCCCCGACCTTCTTCCCCAGCAGGATGACGACGTGGTTGCTTCCATTGGAAAACGCCTTGAGGCTCTGGGAATGGATCTCTACCTGGGCCACAGGGCGGATCGCTTTGAAAAGGGAGATCCTTCCCGGGTATTCATCGTGGATCCCGACGGAAAGGAAGTTGTCCTGGAAGCCGACACCATTCTCGTCAGTATCGGGAGAAACCCGAATTCAAAGGATCTAAACCTCGAAACCATTGGTGTAAATACGGATGAAAAGGGGTTCATTACTGTCAGCGATAGAATGGAGAGTTCGTCACCTGGCATCTATGCCATCGGAGATGTCATCGGGGGTCCCCTCCTTGCCCACAAGGCCTACCGCGAAGCCAAAGTCGCTGCGGAAGTGATTGCCGGGGAGCCGAGTGCCTTTGATAACGTCGTAATTCCCGCAGTCGTATACACCGACCCGGAAATCGCCTGGGCGGGACTGACCGAGAAAGAGGCGAGGGCAAAGGGTCTCAACATTGTGACCGGCACCTTTCCCTTCCGGGCTTCCGGCAGGGCACTGACCCTCAACCAGCCCGAAGGGTTTGTCAAGACGATCGCTGAAGCGGAAACCAAGGCGATCCTTGGAGTTGTGATCGTGGGATCCAGTGCATCTGAACTGGTTTCCGAGGCGGCTCTTGCCATTGAAATGGGAGCATTCCTGGATGATCTGGCCGGAACGATCCACCCCCACCCAACCCTGTCCGAAGGTCTTCTGGAATCGGTGGAAGCGGCCCTGAACCAGGCCATCCACATGGTGAACCGTTAGAACGTCTGATCCGAGACGGCTCTTTTTTTGTTTCCGGCCTGTTTTCCAGGAACTACAGGCGCGTAGTGCTCCTCCAGCAGAAGGTCACATTCCTGAGGCGGAACTGCCCGTGAAAAGAGAAAGCCCTGCATGAGATCGCAATCCTTCTTTGCCAGAAGGCTTTTCTGGGCTTCCGTTTCCACTCCCTCCGCCACAACCACCAGATCCATGCTGTGGGCCATCGCGATGATCGCCTCCAGGATCGAAACAGCCACGGTATCAAAGGGCATGCTCTGGATAAAGGATTGATCGATCTTCAGGGTATCAATGGGGAAGTTGCGCAAATAGCTCAGGGCTGAATACCCCGTACCAAAATCGTCGATGGAGATATTGACACCCAGGTCGTGCAGACTGTTCAGTACCTCACGGCTTGCATCCGGGTTTTGAATGGCCACCGTCTCGGTGACCTCCAGGTGAAGATTTTCCGGAGGGATCCCGGCCTTTCCCAGAAGAGAGCGAACCTCCTCCACAAGGCTGGGGTGCTGAAAGAGTCGGGCCACAAGGTTGATTGCGATAAAGAGGTCCTTCATCCCCCTGTTATGCCATTCCTTTACCTGTTGTACGGCTTTTCGAAGAACCCGGAGGTTGAGTTCATCCCCGATCCCGATTGTTTCCGCCAGGGAGAGAAACTCGGCCGGGTAGAGAAGCCCCATGGTGGGATGCTCCCAGCGTACCAGGGCTTCCAATCCGCGGATCTTTCCAGTTTTCAAGTCCAGAAGGGGCTGATAATGGAGAACGATCTGGTCCGAAGCCATCGCCTTCCGAAGGTCACCCTCCATCGACAGGTGCTCCGAGTCCTCCACCCGCATGACCGGATCGTAGAGCACGGCACGATCCCGTCCCCTTTTCTTGGCTTCAAAGACCGCGCTGTGTGCGCCATCCAGGAGATCGTCGGGATAGTACCCGTGATCGTTAAAGAGGCTCACGCCGATGCTGGTGGTGATGTAGACTTCCCGGTTCTGGAGGTGGTAGGGCTGACGGAGAGACGCCAGAATCTTTTGCGTCACGGTATCGACGGCGGAGGTTTCATGAAGACCGGTCACGATCAGACCGAATTCGTCACCCCCGAACTTGGCAACGGTATCCCCATCCCGAATGCATTGCTTCAGACGTTCGGCCGCAGAGCGCAGGAGCTCATCCCCGAATGCGTATCCGAGGGTATTGTTAATGGTCTTGAACCGGTCCAGGTCGAGGTAGAGAACGGCCACCTTTTCGCGCTCCCGGAAGGCATGAGCCAGGGCCTGGGAGAGACGGTCCACGTAAAGGTGTCGGTTGGGGAGACCGGTCAGAGGATCATGGTAGGCCATGTGCTGAATCTTTTCGGTCGCGTCGACGACCCTGGCCTGTGCTTCTTCCAGAAACCAGAGAACCATGCTGATTCCCATGAACATATAGAGAAGAAAATCGACATATCCAAGGTAAAGGGCATAGCGGGGATAGGGTTGTCCCGCAAGCTGCCCCAGGGTGGTAACGAAGTAGAGAAACTGCTCCATGCCGTAAACAACGAAGGATCCGCTGATGAAAAGGTAGCCGATCCTGGCCGATTGGACCCTCTGACGCCACATGACGACACCTGACACAACGAAGGCAATGCCCGCCACGAGGGACCGCACGCCGACCCGGACGAAGAAACGGACAAACTCCATGGAAGGATCGAAGGGAAAGATGAAGGTGGAGGCAATACCCGCAAGGGAGAAGATCACAAGGACCCGGATCATCCGGGGCCGGGGAACAACCGTTCCGCTTGCAATCTCCCGCATTCCGAAAAGCAGCCACGCTACATGGAGGTAGGCCGCGGCAAGAGAGATGGCGCTGATGGCCAGGCGACCCTGCGACTCAATGGAAACCTGCATCTGATAGTAGAGGAGACCCGCACAGCTTCCAAAGAGGTAGATGGAAACGGCCCACCAGCTTCTGGACCACTGGAGAAGGAAGTTTCGATTGTAGGTTCGATAGAGTCCCGCAAGGACCAGAGCGATGATGATCGATTCCAGGGCCTGGGCCATGTGAGTGGCGAGAATCATGCTCGTCGGATTGATCATCGAGCCCCATTGTAGCACGCGGTTCGTCTATCGATTGACCGTTGAACTCTATCCCTGAAGATTGTCTATAATGAGAGAGATGAGATGGTTTCTTCTTTTCGGGTCGATTCTCTTCTCTCTTCTTCCCTCAATCCTCATCGGGGGAATGGATCTGAAGATCCGTGACGCCCATACGGGAGAAGGCCTTCCGGCCCGTGTGCTTGTGAATGGATTGCAGGAGTACGAAACGGATACGGGCATTTTGCAGGTGGAACCGGAACATTCCCCTTTCACCCTTCGAATCGAATCGGTCGGATATAAGAGTCTCGGAGCCGAATTCCTTTGTGAAAAGGAAGAAGATCTTCCCGTGACCTTCTGGCTGGACCCGGTCGAACCCTATCGTACTTACTTTCCGGAAATCGAAACCGGTGTTGACGACCAGGCCTTCCTCTGCGGCCGGGTCATGGATGACAGGACCCTGAAGGCGCTCTCCGGGGCCACAGTCGAGGTGGAAGAGTACGGGATCTCCATGCAGACCGGTCCGGAAGGAATCTTTTCACTCTATGTCCCGGCGGAAACTCTTGAATCAGATCGAGCTTTCCCGACCCTTACCCTGCGTGTCCGGCTTGAAGGGTACGCATCACTGGAGCGAACCTTCCTTCCTGCAGCCGGAACCACCCGGTTTCTCCTGGATCTCCATCCTGTAGGACCGTACTCCGCAGATATCCTGGACCATAAATTTCTGGCGCCTCTTCAGGACCAGGAAGAGGGTCAGATTCCGCCCTCACCTGAGAAAATACAAAGACAGCCTGCTTTTCCGTTGTACACACCGGTATCCCGAAGTTCCGGCATGGCTCCCCTGCTCATTTCCAAGGATCCGCCCTCCACGATCCGGGTGGGGACTTCATGCTCCTGTACCTCCTGCGCCTCCGTCGATGTCGTCTCCATGGAAACCTACGTTCAGCGGGGCCTCAACGACGAGTGGATCTCCTCCTGGTCCCAGCACTCCCTCCGATCGGGTGCCGTGGCTTACCGCTCCTATGGTGCCTACTACGTGGAGCATCCGATTTCCGGAACCTATGACATCTGCAGCACCACCTGCTGTCAGGTCTACGATACCGATACCGCCACATCCACCAATACGGCGGGAGCCAGAACGGCCGGGATCCTCCTCCAGCGGGGCGGGTTGACGTTCCGGTCGGAATACTCTGCAGAAAACAACGCATGGGATGACCCGAATGACGGTCTGAACTGCTCCAACGGCGACTTATCCTGCGGAGACGGCTATGCGGGAAGCCCTTCGACATCCTGGCCCTGCCTCTCCGACTCCCTCTGCGCGGGCCACGGCTGTTTCGGGCACGGACGGGGGATGTGTCAATGGGGAACCCAGCGCTGGGCTCTCACCGGCGGCCGTCTCTTCAACTGGATCACCAACCACTATTACAACGCCAGCGGCTCCGGCACGGGATACCGTACTGCGCAGATGACCGCCCCCTTCGAACTTCCTTCGGCCGCCCCAAATCCCTCGGAAGTGGAAGCGGGAAGCTCCTTCACGATCCAGGCCTCGGCCGACAACCTGGCCGATCTCTCCCATGACTGGATCCTGATCGGGGCCAGCATCTATTCCCCGTCCACCGGGTACATCAGCGATCCTCCCGGAGATACGGCCGTTTCCCTCGTTCCGGGGCTCCAGTCCACCAGCCGTCCCTTTGCCGTCCCGGCGGGAACGCCGGAAGGCTCCTACGATCTCATCACCTCCCTCTGGCTCGACACCGATGAGAACGGTGCGATTACCGGGGACGACCTGGCCTTGATTTCCCGGACCGACACCGGCGTGCTGTCCGTAGTTCCTCCCGTCGCGGGAACCTGTGACGATCCCTACATTTTCGATCCCTTACCCGCGACGCGTTCCGGATCCACCTCAGGGGGTGATCAGTTCCTGGACACGGTCAACTGCGCCTCGACCCGGGACCTGTCAGGACCCGAGCGGGTTTACGAATTCACCCTTTCATCCATGGGAACCCTCCAGGCGACCCTTACCCCATCGGATCCATTGGATCTTTACCTTCTTCAAACCTGCGATCCTTACACGTGCCAGGGGTGGGCTGACAGCTCTCTGACGCTTTCCGGCCTGCCCGCCGGGACTTACCTGCTGGTCGTCGATGGACCGTCCGCAGGCTCGTACGATCTCTCCGTCACCTTCACGCCCGGAGACTCGATCCGCCCGAGAACGGTTCAATCGCTCCGGGCCGACAAGACGGGAGGAAAGGTTCACCTGTCCTGGGATCCCGTTACGGAGGATGTCCTGGATCATCCGGAGGTGATCGACCATTCCGACATCTGGCGCGGAACGGGCCCGAGCGGTCTTGCCCCTTACGATGTGGGACTGGCCACAAGCTATGACGACGATGTTCTCACGGATGGAATTTCCTACTATTACCGGGCCAGCCCCGTGGACAATTCCGGAAACCGGGCCTACCTATGCCCGGAGCAGACCCTGGATGACCCTGATGCCGTGTATACCGGGACGTGGTCCGAAAGTTCGACTCAGCCCGATGTTTACGGCTCTGCCTGCCATCGAATTACTTCTGCCGGAGCGGGTGACGTAACGGCTCGATATCGCCTTTCAAACATCTGCGACGGACCCTACACCCTCTACCTATGGCACCCGGCTTCGGCGGATCAATGCAATGCGGTTCCCTACTTGATCCAGACATCGGGAGGTCCCGTTCTTGCCTCTGTGGACCTGACCTCGAACGGAGGTCTCTGGGTGCCCGTGGGAGCGTATGATCTTTCCTCCCCTGCAAGTGAGGTGACTCTCTCCGACCTGGACTGTCCGGCCGTCTCCTTCATCGTGGCTGACGGTCTCCGGGCCGTACCCGAATTACCGACTGAGGTCATCATGGATGAGGATCAGGCCAACTTTACCGGAACCTGGAGCCTTTCCTACCATTCGGAAGGGTACGACGGGGACTACGCCTGGCAGTCCACGGGTGGCACCGGCGCCGATTATGCCCGATGGATTCCCATTCTCTGGGAGAGGGACCTCTACGACATCTATGTATGGTATCGATCCGGTACCAACCGGACGACTGTGGCTCCATATACCGTAGTGACCGCCGACGGTCCCGAAACCGTACTCGTCGATCAGAGCCAGAACGGGAGCCAGTGGGTCTACCTGGGCTCCTGGATCCTGAACCCCGAATCCGTTTCCATTTCGGTGTCCGATGACGCTCCGTCAGGCAAGGTCGTTATTGCCGACGCCGTGCGTTTTGTCCGCCCATGAATTCCCCTGGAGGTGTGCTGATGTCCCGAGAAGAGCAGGCAGTGATGAGATTCAATGAAGGGTTTTCCTGCGCGCAGGCTGTCTTTTCCGTCTTTACGGATCCTGAGGAGATCGACCCCGCGGTTGTGATGAAAATCGCGTCGGCCTTTGGCGGTGGAATGGGGCGAATGGGAGAGACCTGTGGAGCTGTGACCGGAGCCCTTATGGCACTGGGCATTCAGGGGGGACCTTCTATACAGGAAGATATTGAAGCAAAAGAGATCACCTATTCACGGGTCCAGTCCCTTGCCGAGCGGTTTCGCGCCCTGCATGGAACCCTGGAGTGTAAAAACCTGCTGGGATGCTCTCTTCTTACACCCGAAGGCCGGGAGGAGGCCGACCGCCGCAATCTCCATGAAACTCTCTGTACGAAACTTGTCCGGGACGCTGTCCGCATCGTGGAAGAGCTTCTCTCTGAATCGTAGACGGAACCGTGCCCGACTTGCGGCGGGTGAGCACCTCAAGTACAATGAAACCTCAGTCGCTGAACGAGACAATTCCGGACAAGGAGGAACTCCAATGACCGATATCGCCCACATGCTCCGACTCGCCATGCAATCCGAGCGCGACGGATATAACCATTACGCCAATGCCGCCCTGCGCACGGAAGACCCGAAGGCAAAGGAGGTCTTTCAGGGCCTGGCCAATGATGAGCTCCTTCATCACAAGGCCCTGGACGAGATTCTGAAGGAATACACCCAGCAGGGCTCCCTGCCCAACATCCCGCCCCTGGAAGGAAAGGCCTCCGTGGATGTAGACAATTTCAGCCCCATCTTTTCGCCGGAGTTTAAACAACGCATTCAGGACAAGCACTTCGAAATTTCCGCTCTCTCCATCGCCATGACTCTGGAACAGGGTGCGATCAGTTTCTACACCGACCTGGCAGGAAAGACCGATAATTCCACCTTCCGCGCCTTTTTCACCAAACTGGCTGACTGGGAAAAAACCCACCTCGAGGCCCTCTCCCGCCAGATGGGGTATCTCCGGGAAAGCTACTGGGCCGAATCCCGCTTCGAACCCTTCTGATTCGTTCTGGAAAGGCCTTCTCAGGGAATCAGCGCGATTCCCGAAATATGAATGATCACAATCCTTCAAGCTGAAGGTTTAGCTTTCTTGTCTGCTCTTATTACGGGTCGAAAATTGTAGTACAATAACTCGGTTTTATTCAGGCTCTATGGGAGACAAACCATGCTACATTCCATCAAATTCACCGGGTTGGAAAAGGTGCGGTTTATTCTTTTGGTTTCATTCATCATGCAGTTTGGACTGTCAGGACTTCGTGTTGCACTGCTTGCCGGCGATTACAGCGATGTTCTTTATTCAGCATCAGGATACTCAGACAATAATCAATATCCTTACATCGACAACGAACCGGGATTCAGCGAAACGGATAATCCCTATCTTGTGAAGGATATCAACACACAATTTGGACAGGTGAACTCCGAACCGCGAGACATTACAGAGGTCAATGGAATCGTCTATTTTTCTGCCTTTACACCTGATTATGGAAGAGAGCTCTGGAAAAGTGATGGAACTTCCGAAGGAACGTTATTCGTAAAGGACGTCGAACCCGGCCTCGATTCTTCAAGCATTGCTCTATTGACCGACGTAAATGGAACTCTATATTTCAGAGCGGATGGCGATGAACTCTGGAAAAGCGACGGGACCCCGGACGGAACTGTGCAGCTCCTGGATTTCGGTCCAACGAAGGCAGTGAAAATAAACAAATTGATCAACTATAACGGAACCCTATTCTTTACTGCCACGGACGGAATCCACGGCGTGGAACTCTGGACCAGTGACGGCACACCGGAAGGAACCTCCCTCTTTCTGGATATCAACCCGGGATCCGCATCCTCCGTGACGGGCTATTTTGCGATAATGAATAATATCCTCTACTTCTCCGCAACAGATGGAATCGCAGGAACCGAACTGTGGCGGAGTGACGGCACAATCGTTGGAACTTTCATGGTTAAAGATATCCTGCCGGGCTCCAGCAGTTCAGATCCTAGAAACCTCACGGCAATCAATGGAACCCTTTACTTCAGCGCTGGATTTACCAGCTCGACAGACTACGAATTCTGGAAAAGTGATGGAACCGATGCCGGTACGGTGCTCGTAAAGGAAATCAATATCTTCGGGGGAAGTTCCGGTCCTGCATATTTCACGGATTTGAATGGAATCATCATGTTTACAGCAGATGATGGATTTTATGGCCGTGAGCTCTGGAGAAGCGATGGAACCGAAACGGGGACCTGGATGGTAGTGGATATCGATCCGGGTACGATGATACCTGCTTCACCAACAAATCTTACGGTATCAAATGGAAAGTTGTACTTTGTAGACAGCGACAGCATTCATGGAAAAGAGCTCTGGGTTTCCGATGGCACCGCTCCCGGAACCTTTATGGTGAAGGATATATATCCGGATGGAACCTCATCAACCCCCTCGTACCTTACCGATCTGAACGGGACTCTCTACTTTCAGGCCAATGACGGAGTTCATAACAAGGAAATCTGGAGAAGCGACGGAACGGAAGCTGGAACCTACCTTTTCATAGACTTAAATCCTGGAGATACTGTCTATCCTCCAGCCTATCTCACTTCAGTCGATGGGATTCTCTTTTTTCAGGGGGATGATGGTTTATATGGATCGGAACTCTGGAAGAGTGACGGGACAGTGCCAGGAACTGTACTTGTGAAAAATATTAATTCCGGTACCACGCCTTCCCGGCCCCGTGACTTTGTCACGATGGAAAGCACAGTCTATTTCTCCGCCAATGACACCACCCACGGGGAAGAGCTCTGGAAAAGCGACGGTACATCCGAAGGAACAATGATTGTCAAAGACATTGCTTTCGGAAGCGCTTCGTCTTCTGTGACCTGCGTTCCTCCAGTTGGTGGTTTTCTCTATTGTTCCGCGGATGACGGAATTCATGGCTCAGAGCTCTGGAAATCTGATGGAACCGAAGAGGGGACGGTTCAGGTAAAGGATATCAACCCGGGCTCCAGTGGCTCCAAGCCGGACTATTTTGTCGGGATCGGTGATACGGTTTATTTTAGTGCGGCCGACGATACGCATGGAAATGAGCTCTGGAAAAGTAATGGAACGCCAGAGAGTACGATCATGGTGAAGGATATTTCCGATGAACTCTATGGCAGTCAACCTGCATATATGGCTGCACTGAATGGAATCCTCTATTTTTTAGCGGTCCATCCGGATTCCGGATGGGAGATGTGGAGGAGCGATGGAACCGAAGCAGGAACCTATCTGCTCAAGGATATTTATCCAGGAACCGCAGGTGCCTTTCCTAACTTTCCAGACGATCCGGTCGTAGTTTCTGGATATATTTACTTTTATGCCAATGATGGGATTCATGGCTATGAACTCTGGAAAAGCGACGGGACACCGGATGGAACGACCATGGTGAAGGATATCAATCCCGGAATTGGAGAATCCTATCTCGAAGAGCTTACAGGCTGCAATGGGATCCTATATTTTGCGGGATACAACGGCAGCTACGGAGGCATTCTGTTCAAGAGTGACGGGACGGATGAAGGAACGATCATTCTCAAGAACTTTTTTGAGGGTGATCCGCTCGCAAAATGGCCACGTCATCTGACCTGCGTGAACGATGTCCTTTACTTTCAGGCTGGAACCGGTCTCTACGGTATAGAGCTATGGAAATCAGACGGCACACCTGAAGGAACGGACCTGGTCGCCGACATCAATCCGGGAAGCAGTAACTCCTATCCATTCAGCCTGGCAAATGTTAACGGTACTCTCTATTTTTCAGCCCAAGATCCCCTTTATGACGGAGAATTGCGGAGAAGTGATGGATCAGCGGAAAACACGGTGAGGCTTGGTGACATTTGTGAGGGTGGATGTTCGTCGGATGGTGAATGGATCACACCGATTGGGAACAGGTTCCTTTTCAGTGCATATAAACCCGATACCGGCGTGGAGCTGTGGGCTTATATCTGGGATGCGGATTCGGATCTAATTGCAGATCATAAGGATAACTGTCCCGAGATCGCCAATCCGGGCCAGGAGGATAATGACCTGGACGGTTTGGGTGATCTCTGCGATCCGGATGATGACAATGACAGCGTTCCTGACGAATCCGATTGTGCCCCCTTTAATATCCATGCCTGGTATCTTCCTTCTGAAGATATCTCTAATTTTAAAATCGATAAATCTACAGAAGATAATTTTGTCTGGACCGTGCCAGATTCAACAACATGGGGTTCTGAACCTGCCTCGACATTTATTGATATTCTGGGAAGTCTGAGCCCGTCCGATTTTTCTTCGGCAGACATACTGCAGCTGAATTTACCTGTTACGACAACGTCGGCTACGATTGAAGCAGGGGATGAAGACCCGTATTTTTATCTCGTTCGAATAAGAAACAAATGCGGCTCTTTTATTCCCTAGAGCAATCGTTTAATCTGACACAATCCGGCCTCCCGCCATCCGGTCCGCCTTGGGAGGGGGAGAATCGCCCAGGCACAGACAGGCCCACGAACCCAGCTCTTCGTAGTTATCTCCGTAATTAAAGGTGATCGCATAGGCGGATCCCTGTGCGCAGAGGCTGTCTCCCCGGCTCAGGAAATCAATCGTGGGAACCCGGACCGTGACACCGGAGGTCTTTCGGATGAAGGGAACCTCAATTATGGAGTCGTTGTACGGTTCTGTGGTCAGGATGGCCCACTCCGTTCCCTGATACATGTAATACCGGACGCTCATGTCGATCTGACCGTCTCCCAGGGTGTCCAGCCACCAAACGGCCGCGTAGAAATCCTCCCCCTGGAAGAAGCTCACGGGTAAAAGCGGAGAGGCCACATCGAGATCCAGCAGGACCTCGGTTCCCGCCTCCCCGAGGGAAATCTGCACGATGTCGGCAGACCCCATTTCGGGAGCTCCACCGAAATCACCGGCCGGATCGGATACGCTGGCGGATGCGATTTGAATTGGAAGATCGATCGTCGTGGAACCAAGGGTCACGGGAAGAAGAATCGTTCCCGGCAGATTTGAGGATAGATCGGCATTGATCGAGGCATGGTACTGATTGTCCCGGGTTTCCGTCACAGTCTGGAGAGAAATGTTCGCCGGGGGAAAGGCCCTTGCTTCTGAAACCGGATTCCCGAAGGAGAGGGTCTGGTTCGATGAGGATCCTCGCAGGGTCAGATGGATTTCGCCGCCGCAGGGGGGCACGACTTCCGGCTCCACCCGGCTCCAGTAGATCCCGGGTTCGGGAAAGGACTGGGACAGGTCTCCGCCGTAAAAGGTGACCGTCGGATCCCCGTAGAGGTTGTAATCATAGAGGTTGGCCCACCAGTAACTGTGGCTTCGATCGGCCGCAGGATCGGACTTGGCCATCAACAGAGCGGTACCGGCATCCATTCCTTCCAAAACAAGGTTTTTCATTGTACGGAAGCCGATCCCGGGGGCGGTGCAGTGTTCCACGAAGTCGGTTTCCCACCCGATGACCGCAGCCCAGCGCGTGGCCCCGAAGGTACCGATGGCGCCCGTGCGCAGCATGGAGGCGGCGAGGTTATTCTCGTTTTCCGGCGTACCGTTGTTGCAGGCCACACCGAAGACGAAGGAGGGCATCGTGGGGTTGATGTCCCATGAATTCCCGGAGGCAAAGAAGGCGTGCTGGGCAATTTCTCCCTGATCAGCTTCGGGACGGCCGTCGCCATCGTCGTGGTCCCAGAGGGTTCGGACGACGATATCTTGCCCGCCGTGGCCGTAGTAGAGAACGCCGGAAGCTCCCATCTTCCATGCAGCCACCACGTTGGCCTCCGTGATCGGAAAGTCACACTCATATGGACTCGGGGCAATTCCACCCTTTTCGTACATCTTCCAGTAGGGGGTACCCACGGGATCCAGGACGTCCCGGGAAAACTCTTCCCCCAGCTCCGCTCCATCGGTCATGGGCTCGCCCAGTCCCATTTCGTTGGGAAGGAAGGGGATCGAATCGGGAAGGAGGAAGGTCCGGTCGGTTCCCTGGATGTGACTTCGAAAGTACAGAATTCTGCGGAGGTATCCGTCAAGCTGCTCGACCTGGGAGCGGTAGACCGGAATCCGGCCCACGATCACTTCCGGATAGAGATCGACACCTCCGGCAAAGGTGTCCAGCCCGTACGTTCCCTCGTACCCGTCTCCGTCGAGATCCCAGTTCCCGGAAAGATCGGCATAGTAAAGGTCAGTGGGAACGGCATGGGAAGGGTCCTCGGGGAGGGGGTAGGCATACCGCATGGGAAGGTCTCCCGTCAGGGGGTTGGGATCCCCGATCAGCAGGACATGGGTCACACCCTCAACCACCCTGGCACGGATATACTCCCGGATGGCCGCGGCGCGGGCCTGGCCTTCCCGATCGCCTGCAAAGGATTCGACCCCTACCGGGGTCACGACCCATCCGCTGGCCCGGAGGGCCAGAATATAGGTCGGAAGCTGTCGGGTCCCTTCAAAGACCCGGTTGGTTGTGAGGATCAAAAGATGGCTCCCCTCGCTCCGCGCGGGAAACCACCGCCTGGCTTCGATCCCGTTTACCGCGTGTTCCAGGACTATCCCCGCGTGAGGGGGAAGAGGGCCCGCCATGGTCTTTCCGGATTTACAGGAAAAGACCAGGGTCCCGCCTACCAGGCGTGAAACGGTATTTCCTGAAGCCTGATAGGGGTAGATTCGCAGGGAGACAATGGGAAGGGGGCCAAGGTATCCGGTCGAATCAATGCGAAACCATACAGGGGAATTTGATGGGTCTGCCGCCTCCTTCGGTTTCCAGATGGCCCGTTCGGGATGACCCGGAACCAGGATCGGACCGGCTGTCGTGAATTCAGCCTCCACCGCCGCTTCAATGACGGGGGAGAGGAGACTCACGCTCAGGCTGGACAGATCGGATCCGGGAGGTAGAACAACGGTCCCCCGGATTTCCGGAATGGCGGGGGCGCCGGGAAGGGTCCGGGCGGCGGGAGTTCCCTGTTCCAGAAAATGGCTCACGGGAACGGTAATCGATGCGGCGTAGATAGATGCTGAACAGGCCAGATAAAGAACGATTCGATACATGGACCCTCCTCACCTTATAGAGTAATGCATGGATTCCTCGCTGTCCAATTACAGGAATCTTGACATCCCCCCTCAAAGGCCGTAACCTTCGAAGAATGAAGTCAATCCATGCACATACAATGGAAGGGGTTGCCGAGGTAACCCTCGATCGCCGGGAGGTCCGAAATGCCTTCAACGACGAGGTGATCGGAGAGTTTCTCGAAACCTGGAAAATCCTTGCCTCCGATTCAGACCTTCGCGCCATGATCCTGCGGACTGCGGGTGACACCTTCTGTTCCGGTGCCGATCTGAAGTGGATGAAGGCCATGGCGGGTTTTGGAAAAGAGGAAAATCTGGCGGATGCCGGTCATCTCTACGACTGCATGGATGGTCTCTTCCGCCTTCCGGTCCCAACCGTGTGCCGGGTGCAGGGACCGGCCTTCGGCGGCGCTCTCGGCCTGATCGCCGCCTGCGACATCGTGATTGCTTCCTCGGAAGCAAGCTTTGCATTCACCGAGGTCCGTCTCGGTCTCGCTCCGGCCGTCATTTCTCCCTTTGTCGCCCGGAAGCTGGACCCCGCCTTTCTCCGCGAAGTCTTTCTGACCGGCCGGAGATTTTCAGCGATCGAAGCGCGGGATCACGGGCTCGTCACCGAGGTTGTCGGTCCGGAGGAGCTTGATATAGCTGTGGATAAGACGGTCCTCCACCTTCTCAAGGGGAGCCCGGAAGCTCAGAAGGCCATTAAAGAACTGCTGGACCATTTGCCCTTCCCCTCCCGGGAAGAAGAACGCCGATTCACATCTGCCCTGATCGCTGACCTGAGGGCCGGAAAGGATGGTCAGGAAGGAATTACCGCTTTTTTTGAACGGAGGAATCCGCGATGGGTGAAATAAAGAAAATTCTGGTAGCCAACCGGGGCGAAATCGCCGTCCGGATCATTCGGGCCATCAAGGAGCTGGGCCTGACATCGGTGGCCGTGTACAGTGAAGCCGATACCGGGAGCCTGCACGTTCTGGAGGCAGACGAATCATGTCTCATCGGCCCCCCCCCGCCTCTGCAGAGCTATCTGGATATGGACCGGATCATCGAAGCCGCCCGCTCCTGCGGAGCCGACGCCATCCACCCCGGGTACGGTTTCCTGGCGGAAAACCCGGCCTTTTCAGGAAAGGTCCGGGACGCGGGCCTCGTCTTCATCGGGCCTCCCGCCGAAGCCATCCGCCTGATGGGGGACAAGCTCGAGGCCCGGGCCCTGGCCAAACGGGCCGGTGTTCCCATCACGCCGGGAAGTGACGGTCCCGTCGACCTGGAGCATGCACGCAGGATCGCAGGGGACATCGGTTTTCCCGTTCTCATTAAGGCGGCTCACGGCGGCGGGGGTAAAGGCATGCATATCGTCCGAAAGCCCGATGACCTCCAGGAGGCCCTGGAAACAAGTATTCGGGAGTCTTCCTCCGCCTTCGGTTCCTCCACGGTCTATCTCGAAAAGTACCTCGAAGAGCCGCGTCACATCGAGGTCCAGGTTCTGGCCGACAGCCACGGCACCGTGCTCCATCTCTTCGAGAGGGAGTGCTCGGTCCAGCGCCGCCACCAGAAAATCATCGAAGAGACACCCTCTATGGCCCTCACCCCGGAGCTGCGGACCCGGATGACGGAGGCCGCCGTGGCCCTGGCCCGGGAAGCCGGCTACGTCAACGCGGGGACGGTGGAATTTCTCTTCTCCAAAGGGGAATTCTACTTCCTCGAAATGAACACAAGAATCCAGGTGGAGCACCCGGTCACCGAAATGGTGACGGGAGTCGACCTGGTGAAATGGCAGATCCGGATCGCCCGCGGGGAGAAGCTGACCCTGAAACAGGAAGATCTCCGTCAGCAGGGACACAGCATCGAATGCCGGGTCTACGCCGAAAACCCGGAAGCCAACTTTCTCCCGGCTCCCGGGACCCTCCATCTCGTCCGTGAGCCCTCGGGTCCGGGGATCCGCGTCGATTCGGGAATCCGAAGCGGCTTCACCGTGCCCGCTGTCTACGATCCCATCCTCTCCAAGGTTGTGACCTGGGCCGAGACCCGGGATGACGCCATCGACCGGATGGACCTCGCCCTCAAGGAGTACGTCGTCCTGGGAACTCCCACGATCATCCCCTATCTTCGGGACGTCCTGGCCCACGAGGTCTTCCGCTCGGGCCACTACGACACCCACTTTGTGGGCGACCACATGAACGGGTGGAAAAACGAGATCCCGGAAGAACTCCTTCTTCTGGCCTGCGGGCTGGCGGTGGAGGGTCAGGGTGCACCGGCAAACGGAAGCGGCACCTCATCGCGTGCTTCGGGTCCGCCGCCGACACCCTGGCAGACTCTGGGCCGATTCCGACTGGGGGAGCGATCATGAAACGAGAACGATTTCACGTCGGTCAGGATATCTGGGAAGTGGATGTCGAGTCCCGGGAAAACCGGATCACCGTCCGCCGGGGAGAAGACACCCTGGAAGCCGCCATATCCGGCCCCCTGGTTACGCTTAACGGACGGACAATCCGGGCGGCCCAGGTAACGGTTAAGGACCATACCTATCTCCACATCGACGGCCACGCGATTCACCTTCAGCGCTCGATCAGCTCCGGAGGAGAAGATGCCGCAGCCGCCTCCTTCGACGGGAAGATCCGGCCCCCGATGCCCGGAAACGTCGTGAAGGTCCTGGTTCAGCCGGGCGACACGGTGACTCAGGGACAACCCCTCATCATCATCGAATCGATGAAGATGGAACACCCGGTCACAGCTCCGGTGGAAGGAACCGTCACGGCCGTTAACGTTGCGGCGGGAGAACTTGCAGAACTGGCTAAAGTCATGGTGGAAATGGCGGTGGAGGACTGAGACCCAGGAATACGGGAAGCCGGACGGCCGTTTGATGAGAGATAAAACAATGGATCAGCCCTCCATCGACCTGACCCGCGCGCGGATCGCTCTCGAAGTCACCTCCTACTGCAACCTGCGGTGCGCCATGTGTCCCCTGAAGACGATGAAGCGGGGCTTCGTCCACATGGACCTGGACCTTCTTCATAAACTGCACCGCGAAATCCGGGAAATGGGCGTGAAGGTGCGCTGGCTTCACGAGATGGGGGAACCCCTGATCTATCCCCACATCATCGAGGCCCTGAACCTCTTTCCCGAGGTAACCCTCTCCACCCACGGCGGCCTCCTGAAGGAATCCGTCTCGGAAAAGATCCTCACGACCCCCCTGGAGCATATCCGAATCTGCCTCGACACGGTTAATCCGGAGATCTACCCAAAGATCCGGATCGGAGGCAAGTTCGATGTTGTCGTGGAAAACACGCGCCGTTTCCTCGAACTTGCCCGGGGAAAGCCCATCGACATTCAGATTCAGCGAATGATCACCCGGATCACCTTGAAGGAATCGGTGAAGGATTTCGAGCGGCTTTTCAACCTGAAGGACTACCCTAACGCCCGTGTCATCGAAAAGACCTGCGAAGCCCTGGACACGACAGACGCCACGGAGCTTCACGGTGTATACGCCGGATGCTTCCAGGGCGGCCCCTTCAACTGGTTCGTCGTCCTGGCTGACGGAACGGTCACCCACTGCTGTTACGACTACGAGGGCCACCAGATCATCGGGAATGCCCGGGAGGAATCGATCGTCGAAATCGCGAAGAGCCCGGTCCTGAAGTCGATCCACGACGCTTTCCTCAACCACGACTTCTCCTACCTTCCCCGGTGCGCCGAGTGCTTCAAGCACCAGGGCGAAGTAACCATCTATCCCACCTGGCTCTACCGCCTTGTCCGCCAGCTTCCCTTCCGAGACGTTCTCCGGAAAAAGATGTTCCGCCGGGGCGGTTCCTGATACAGGTCCGGTCACTATCTCGCAGCAAAGGCTGAAATGACCTGAATCCGCAATCCGCATCTCAAGGAAATGCATCATCGGATCGTTGACAGTATAATGGAATCCAGCGAGCCGCTACGATGAAAAAAGTACCGATTCTCTGTATCCTGTTTTACGCCGCTTCACTCACGGCCGGATGGAAGTGGGAGAAGGTAAATATCGAGGTCCCTTTTCATCCTTCCACAACTGCTGCCGCATACGATCCAGTCCGTCAAAAAATCGTCATCCTAAACCTCAATGATGATGCTCAGAGCAGTGATGTCTATGACACGTATCTCTTTGACGGCCAATCTTTTGAAAAGGTTTGCACAAGATATCCAGACAGTGTTTCTTCCTGTTTTCTTTATTCAACTAGTTCACTTTTCTGGGATACGAATCTGCAAAAATTGGTATCTTGCCAATTATGCAGTAATCCGTATTCGTCCTATCTGAATTTTTATTTATTACAAGAGGACAGTTACTATTGTTGGAAGACTTTTAGTCAAGGCTTGTCTTATGATGCCGGTTTTGATCCAATTAGAAAACGAGCCGTCTTTTTTTCATTGAATTATAATGAGATTTATGAATATGATGGCACCTCCATTTATACTTTCTCTGGCTTTCCATATACCTTTGGAGACCAAGGTTATATTACCTTTGATGAGACTACCCAAAAATTAATATATTTTGGTTGGGATACTAAACCTTCTGTAATTCTGTATGAATGGGATGGGATTAATTTAATTGCAGTTAATCCTTCCCCCCCTGCTGGATATGATGTCAGTTCGTATTCACCCTACAGCATTGCATATCATCCGGCTCTGGGAGGGTCTGTGTCACCCTATGGAATGAAGGGGGCACTGCTATACAAAAACAAGAAATGGGAACCGCTGATCCAGGGAAACACACCATGGGGTAACCTTGTCATCTATTACCCTCCAAATGGAGAGATGTACTTCATCACCTACCTCGACGGAGTTTTCGTCCTCCGCCGGTCCCATGAACGGCCGTTCGAGAAACCATGAATAAGTTATTCGCCTTCATTCTGCTCCTGCTCCCCTGCACCCTCTTTTCCGGATGGAAGTGGGAGAAGCTGGATATTGAAGTCCCCTATACCTACTATTTGAAAAATGCAGCCTATGATCCTACCCAGCAAAAAATCGTCATCCTCAATGCCTCCGGGGAAGGCGATGATGCCTTAACCACCTATGACACGTGGACGTTTGATGGAAAAACCTTTGAGTACGTATGTAAAACAACCTATCCATCATCTCTTAAATGCTGGATGAGGCCTCAGGGATTGGTTTTTGATGAGAATCTGCAGGAGTTAACCTTATTTCAAATTTGTGGTGATCCAGGCAATATCAATGTAGGTTTGTCCATATTAAAGAGGGACGAATCCTTATGCTGGAAAATTTATAAAACGGGAGGATCGCCCCTGACCGCTTATGATACGGTTCGAAAGAGAGCCGTATCATTTCTTTGGGGAGATAATAAAATCATCGAATTCGATGGGAGTAGATTCTACACGTTTCCTCAAGCCATGGTCCTTGACAGTAATGCAAGCGTGGCTTTCAATCCTGAAACGGGGAGCACCGTATATGTTGGTACAACAAACTTCGGTCACGTAATCGAAGTATGGGAATGGGGTGGGGTTTCCTTGCGGCAAATTGAAGCTCCCTATCCTAATGGTGTTGATCCACAATCAGGTGCAGGCATTCAATATAATCCTGAGATAAGAGGATTAATCGGGATCGTGACCTGGGAAAGTACGATGATTTACAATGATTATAAATGGAGAAAAATAATCGGTTTAGATACCCCCGTGAATGGACCCATGGTCTACTATCCTATTGACGGCAAATTCTATTTATTCAGTATTGATGCTGTGTATGTCCTCCGCCGGTCCCATGAACGGCCGTTCGAGAAGGATTAGATGGCCAATTCCCTCATACTTCTCGAATCGTATTTTTCCTTTATTGTCAGCTGGAATCCCCAGATGGAACGGGAAGGCAGTCATGACCTGGCGGTACACTGATTCCGGGATGATCGTGACCAGCTTTCTACGTACCCCTTCGAGATTCAGATTTTCGCTTCCTGTACTCATTCTTGTCAGCACGATTCTACCGCTCACCTTAGATGCCGCGACGCTCCAGGTGGGACCGGGAAAGACCTATGCCAGTCTCCAGGAAGTCGTGGATCTGGTCAACCCGGGGGATGTCGTGGAGGTAGACGGGGACCACACTTACCCCGGAGGAGTCATCTTCGAGCGGCCCGGCCTGCCCGGGTCTCCCATTACCATCAGGGGGATTTCCATCAATGGAAACCGGCCGATCCTCTCCGGAGGAACCAATACGATCACCTTTTCCACTCCGAACCCAAATGTTCCCGACGATGGCGCCAACCACTACATCCTGGAGAACTTCGAGATTACGGCAGGGTCCTTCCGCGGCATCTTTCACCAGGCCGACGACCTCACCGTCCGGGACACCCTCGTCCACGATTGCCCGGCCCATGGAATTCTGGGAGCCGACCAGGGCTCGGGTTCGGCCACTCTGGAAAGAGTGGAGGTCTACCACTGCGGGAACGACGGGAGCCAGCACCAGATTTACATGGCCACCGATGAAGTCCACCACCCGGGGAGCGTCTTCCGGATGGTTCACTGCTACATCCACGACGGCAACGGGGGAAACAACGTCAAGAGCCGGGCCGAGCGCAACGAAATCTATTACAACTGGATTGAAGGTGCCTACTATCACGAGCTGGAGCTGATCGGGCCCGACCCGGGAGGTGCGCCGGACGAATGGAGCGAAGGCCTGGTCCGGGAGGATTCCGACGTCGTGGGGAATGTCCTGGTCAAACGGAACGACTTTGCGGTGATCCGGCCGGGGGGTGACGGAACGGGTCAGAGCAACGGCCGGTACCGGTTCGTGAATAACACGATCATTCCCGGGTCCGGCGTCGTCTTCCGCATCTTCGACGGGATTCAGAGCATCGAAATGCATGGTAATGTCCTCTTCCGGGCGGGAGGCGGAGCCGTGAACGTCACACGGACCGTGGAAGCGGAATGGACAGACGGGGAGCAGATGGTGGGCACGGACAACTGGGTCACCACGGGATCGACCAATATTCCTTCCGGATGGACGGGAACTCTAACCGGCTCCGATCCCGGCTTTTCGGATCTTCCGGCCAACGACCTCCTCCCTGCGCCGGGAAGTCCCCTTCTGGACCATGCGGAAGCGGATCTGCCCACCCATCCCGATTTCCCCTTCCCCGAGCCCCTTCCCGTGCCCCGTACCCACCCCCCCGGTCATTCGGTTCCCGATCCCGGCGACCCTCTGCCCCGCCCCTTCGACTGCCGCCTTGACATCGGCGCCCTGGAGCGGCCGATCTCACCCTCCGTTGTTGCCTTCCTGACCCTTGCATCCGATGGAACTCTCACCTGGGACGCGGTTCCCTCCGCGACGGCCTACGATGTCGTCAAGGGAGACCTGATGCTTCTTCGGGCGGGAAACGGGGACTTCACCGGAAGCCTCCTTGACTGTCTTGTGAATGATGGATCGTCTCCCGCGACATCCGATTCGAATATGCCCCTTGCCGGGGAGGGATGGTATTACCTGGTCCGGGCGGCGGCCCCGACAGAAGGATCCTACGACTGCGGCTGTGCGGGTCAGCCGGTCTCCCGGGACACACACATAGCGGCATCCCTCAACGCCTGTCCCTGAGCTTCCGGATCGATACAAATCGCAAGAGTCCGGCCCGGCTCTGTGCTACAATCCACTACATTACCGCTGATTGATAGGGAGGTTTCGTGACGATCTACCTCTGGCTCCTGGTTGCTTACCTGGCTGTCCTGACGGTCTTTAATTTTCTCCGCGCCCGCAAGGTGAAGACGCAGGATGACATGATGGTTGCGGGCCGGTCCCTGCCGCTTCGGGTCATGGTCTTTACGTTGATCTGCACGTGGATCGGCTCGGGAACCTTCATCGCCGGAGCGGAGTACGCCGCCCAGGCCGGATTCACGAGCCTCTGGCTCGCCGCGGGCGCCTGGGTCGGAATTATCCTCATCTACTTTCTGGCCGGGAAAATCCGCACCTTCGGCCAGTACACCATCGGTGACATCCTGGAAGTCCGGTACGGTCCTGTAGCCCGCATCCTCGGGGCCATCGCCCTGATTATCTCCTTCACAGCCATCGTATCCTACCAGTTCGTGGCGGGTGGATTTATCCTTAACGTCATCACGGACGGAGCCATCTCCGATTCCACGGGAACCCTGATCACGGCCGCCTTCGTCATCCTCTTCACCGCCCTGGCGGGTATGGTAGCCGTGGCCTATACCGACCTGCCCAACGGCATCATTATTCTCCTGGCCTGCATCACCTCGGTCCCCTTCGTCTACGCGGCGGCCGGCGGTCTTTCCGGCGCCATGCAGGTCCTTCCCGCCGGTCACTTTCAGATCGTGAACGAAACGTTTGGAGCCCACCCGATCCTCAAAGCGGGAGGGTACTTCCTGAGCACGCTCCTCCTCCTCCTGGGCATCCAGTCGATGTACCAGAAGTTCTATTCGGCCAGGACCCCCAAGGATGCGAAGCAGGCTGTCCTCCTCTGGGTCATTGGAACGATCTTCGTCGAAACGGTTGTCGTGATCATTGCCGTTTTCGCCTACAGCAAATTCCAGGATCGTCTCGACCTCACGATCCCCAAGGAGGGAGGAAAGCTGGTCCTCATGGCCGCACGGGAGCTGGTTCCCCTGCCCATTGGAATCCTTCTCCTGGGCGCCGCCTGCGCCGTTGTCATCTCCACGGGAATGAACTACCTTCTCTCCCCCACAACCAACATCATGCGCGACGTTTACCAGCGCTTTATCAACAAGGACGCCAGCCAGGGATCAATGGTCGCACTCCAGAAGGTATTCGTGGTTCTCCTGGGGGTCGTAGCCTTCTTCCTGGCAACCCGCCTCACGTCAGTCCTTTCCATGAGCTACTTCGCCTACACGATCTACGGCGTGGCCATCACGCCAGCCCTGATCGCCGCCCTGGCCTGGAAGCGAGCGACAAAGACAGCGGGTATCGTCTCGATGTCTCTGGGAATCATCGTCACCCTCGGCCTCAAGATCTTCACTGCGGTCCGTCCCGATCTCTGCCCCGGCGGCGACCCCTACGGCATTCCCATGATCTACCCGGCCTTTGCCGTATCCTTCCTGGCGCTGGTCATCGTCTCCTACCTGACCCCCCCTCCGTCCAAAGAGACCCTCGCATCCTTCTTCCCGGAGAAATAACATGGCCTTCACAATCATCGAAAAGATCTTTTCTCGACATTCCAGTGACCCGGTAAAGCCGGGTGCCATCATCTGGCTGGATATCGACGTTCGTACCGCGCGAGATTTCGCCGGCGCCAATGTCGTAAAGAATTACCGGAAGAATTACGGATCCGATCCGGTAGCCGATGTGGCGAAGACCTACTTCACCTTCGATTGCAACGCGCCGGCCAATACAATTCCCTACGCCAACAACCAGATGACATGCCGAACTTTCGCCGAAGAGCAGGGAATCCGGGTCTTTGATGTGGATGCCGGGGTTGGAACCCACGTCCTCCTGGACGAAGGTCTCGTCGGACCTGGGGACACGGCCGTCGGAACCGATTCCCACTTCAACATCCTGGGTGCTGTGGGCGTTTTCGGCCAGGGGATGGGCGATACGGACATCGCCTTTGCCTTCAAAACAGGAAAGACCTGGTTCGAGGTACCACCCTCGATGAAGGTCACCTTCACCGGTTCATACTCCGATCCCTGTACAGCCAGGGACCTGACGCTTAAGGTCATGGAACGACTGGGAACACGGGGCGCCCTGAACCGTGCCGTCGAGTTTCTCGGGCCCGCCATCGACGAGCTCTCCCTGGACGGAAGGATCACCCTCTGCAGCCAGGTCACCGAGATGGGCGGCATCATCGGGTTCTGCCTGCCCGGAGGGGAAGCTCTCGAATACGTGAAGGCCCGAACCGGCAGGACCGACTTTCCCGACATCACACCCGACCCCGACGCTTCCTATATCGAGGAGCTCACGATCGATCTGAACAACCTGGAACCTCTCATCGCCCGGCCCGGCTCCCCGGCCGATGTCGTGCCCGTCAGGGATGTGGCCGGTACACGGATCCACTCGGTCTTTATCGGATCCTGCACCAACGGAAGGGTCTCGGACATCGAAGAGGTCGCCCGGGTCCTGAAGGGGAAGAAGGTGGCCGATGGCATCATGGTCAAGGTGGTCCCCACCACCAAGGAAGCCTTCGGGAGCCTTCTCAAGTCGGGTGCCCTGGAGGCCCTCTACGACGCCGGGGCGATCGTCTCCAACCCGGGCTGCGGCGGATGCGCCGCAGGCCAGATCGGCATGACGGGAAAGGGAGAGGTTGCCGTCTCCACGACAAACCGGAACTTCCGCGGCAAGCAGGGCGACGGGGAAACCTACCTCGCCAGCCCCTTAACCGCCGCCTACTCCGCCCTCACAGGCAAAATCACGGTCCCGGAGGGGTAGAGCCAGTACAAAATCCTCCATTGGAGACAACCTCAGTGCTACAATCAGTATTACGAATGAACCAGGAGGATTGTATGAGATTGTGGACTCTTATTCTTATGGGACTGTTGATCCTTGGCGTGGCCGGACTCGTTCTGGCCCAGGAAGCGGAAGCACCCGCCGTCGATCCCCAGATGCAGGCGATGATGGCCCTGATGGAGCAGTACGGCACGCCGGGACCGGAGCACAAGCTTCTCCTTGAGGGTGTCGGGACATGGGATGTGGCCTCCAAATACTGGATGGATCCCGCAGCTCCCCCGATGGAATCGAAGGGGAAGTCGGTTCAGCGGGCCATCCTGGGAGGCCGCTACATTCAGTACGACTACGAGGGCGATGCCATGGGAATGCCCTTCCAGGGGTACGGGCTTTCAGGGTACGACCGGTATAACAAAAAGTATGTCAGCCTCTGGCTAGACACCTGGAGCACGGGCTTTTACTTCACCGAGGGGACCTGCGATCCGGAAAACAAGGTCTGCACTGAAACCGGTGTATGGGATGACTACACCACCGGAACCAAGATGAAGGTCAAGAACGTCTACACCCACATCAACAGAGACAAGTTCGTCATGGAGATGTACATGGTGATGCCCGACGGCAAGGAAGTCCGAACGATGGAGCTGACCTACACCCGCCAGAAATAAGAGTTTTCGTTTGAGAACAGAATCATTCTATTACCCCCTCACCCAGAGAAGGGCATAAGACAGGAATACCACGACATCGGGAAGGAAGTGGATGAACCAGGGCCAGAAAAATCCCCGGGTCTCCACCATGGCCTTCCCCATAATCCAGGCCAGGAAACCCGTCATGAGGAACCCGACCAGCCCCGGGGGAGAACCGTAGAGCCAGTGAGCAAGGCCGAAAAAGAGGATGTTGATCAGGTGAGTATGCCCCCTGCCGATAACCCCGGGAAGCATGGAAAAGAGGGTCGCCCGAAAGTACGTTTCCTCGGCAAAGGCGTTGATCGCGGCAAAGAGAATCACCGCAGGAAGGAGGGGCACAATCCTTCCCATTTCCGTTACGGTTGGCTTCAGGGAAAAAACCGTGGGAAAGGCCACTGCCGCCGCCGCGACCAGCCCGAAGATCCAGCCGAAGGTCTTCCACGACTCCCCGGAGCGGATCCCCAGCCATCGAACCGGTTCGATGGGCGCGGATAGATTCCCCTTCACGAAGAAAAAATCCGTTCTCCGCCGTTTGACGATCCAGAGCGCGAGAATAACCACAAAGGTGACTCCGATATCCCTGAGATAGGGGCGAAGGTAGGCCAGCGTGAACGAACGGGTCGATTCGTCAATCAGACCGGCCCACCAGGCCGACGTGCGAATTACGTCGGAGAGAGACAGCATGGCAAAAAATACCGCCATGACCAGGGCATAGGGCCGAAGGGGCCGAACCATCTTCCAAAGGGAGCAAACCAGAAGAAAAACAGCCAGAAAGACCAATTTCCCCGGGAGGAGCCAGGATGGCACCGGCCCGAAAAGCGAGGCAGCCATGTCGGGAAGATCGGAGACAAGGAGAATGGAAAGCCATGCCAGAATAATCAAGGTTGTGTTGTTGGAAACACCGGCATCGTGGATTTCAGATTCCATGACAGATCTCCCTGTAGGGATCGTTAGAAAAGCCGGGTATAGAACCCCTTTACGGCATCGCCGATTTCATCCACCCAGTCCCCCGATGGGTTGAACCAGGGCCGATCGGAATCCCCCCGATACGCCCGAAAGATGGCCTGGATCTCTCCCGAATCGAGCCAGATTCCACGGCACGTCGGACAGATGTCGATGTCCGCTGTTTTGAAGGTCCGGGATTTCATCGCCTGGTCGAGACAGACGGGACAGGACCGTTTCTTGTTCCGGGGAACCCGGCCGGTTCGAAGAATCTGGGCCGGGAGCTGGCTGATATCAAAATTGACCGCATCACCCAGGGCCAGAAGCTCTCCCTGGTCAAACCACAGTCCCTTGCAGAAGGAACAGTAGTCGACCTCGATGCCCGACAGGGTCCGCCGGGAGAGAATGTGATCGCACTCGGGACAGGACATGGTATGCGCTCCTTTCAGCAGACGCTACAGGTCGGTTTCCTTAATCCAGCGAACGGCATCGGCGATAACGACCTTTCCTCCCGGTTCGGCATCATCCAGAACGACGGGATAGGAACCGTCCGGCTCGAGCCATCGGGTCTGGAGGGTAACCCACTGTCCGCCATTGATCGACTGATCCACCGGTACCAGGGTCGTACCTCCGGCGTGCTGAATCGTGAAGCGGGCTTCGGTGGAACGGTTGGTCCCCTGGGGATAGTAAACGGACACCTGGTAGAGCCCGCGTTCCCGGACGGGAAAGGACCAGGCGGCGGTCGAGGCTCCAGTGCCTCCCGTGGCAATGTACCGGTAATTTTCACCCCATTTATCGGTCGAACTGGTCCCCAGGGTCCATGTGCCGGAAAAAACGGCATCGGGATTGTCGACAATGGTCTCGTACACGCTCACCGCCAGTTCCCGGTTCCCGGCACCATCCACGGCTTCGACGTGGTAGAACCAGCAACCGGAAATGGGTTCATCGGTATCGGTCCAGGCATGGGTCCCGGGTGTGGCCACAATTTCTCCTTCCTGGGCCGGATCCTCGGAACGGTATACGCGATAGGACACTCCGGTTTCCGTGGAGCCTTTCCGGTCGAGGGTAACGGCTGTCCAGGTCCATTGCGTGCCGCTCTCTTCCCAGGCCAGGGTGTCCCCCACAGGGGCTGGCGATGTCGTATCTCCCGGCGTAGCCGAAAATGCAAGGTTTAACGTGTACGCACCGGGATACTGGGTTCCGGAGTCGTGGGTCCAGGTATCGCAGACCAGGAAGTAGGTTCCCGGGGTTACACCATAGGTAAAACCGGTGTCATGACGGGCAAGGCAGGAGGTCGGCGAACAGGCTGCGAGAAGGTGAGGATCGATGTCAACACCCGCGCCGTCGGAGAGGCTCACGGTGAGGTTCCCCGGCTGAAGGATGGTGAGCCGGTAGACCACCTCCGGTCCCGCCTCGGAACCCGTGGAGGGAGGACAGCTGTAACCATCAATCCGGGAAGGCATCCCCGACGTGGTATTGGAATCTACATAGGGAAAGGTGTCAACTTCGATGGCGCCCTCGCATGGATCGGGAACAGAGGTTCCAAAGAAATCCAGGATGTCGGCCATCGTCTCGTTGCGGGCGGAAGCTGAGGTGATCGTCTCAAAGGGAAATCCGAAGAGAACAATCCGGTTCAAACCGCCGTCATACTGGAGACCTGCCGTACCGCCGCTTCCTCCGCTGTAGGAAAGAGCGGCCACAGCTCCTCCCAGTGGGGTCAGCTGATCGGGATAGTTGGCGTCGTACTCGCCGAAGGTGTTGTCGTCAAAGAAAAAAGCGGCGTTTCCGTCATAGATGGATCCCGATACAGGAGCGACGTTGTAGGTCCCGGCATCGTCTCCGGCATAGTCGGCCTTGAGGTAGGTATTGTAAAAGGTGGGACCGTTTCCCTTGTAATCGAGGTCCCACCCGATTTCGGAACCGGATACGAAGAGATTGCCTCCCGAATCGAGATAGGATTCAAGGAGAGACTGTTCCGCATTTTCAAAGGTGTGATCGGTTGTCGATTCCTCGCCGCAGGTCCAGATCACAACGCCGTAAGAGGAGAGGGAAACCAGCCCGTCCCGCACGGCTTCGTTGGCGACGGAATCAAAGGGACTTCCATAGGCATCGATGGAGGTACCGTAAGAAATGATGTACCGGTACGAGTTCATCATGTCGACGTACCCCCGGTGGAGGGCGTTGGTACTGTAGGGATCGTCAGTCACGACGATGAGACCCTGGTCCATGCGGTCGAATGCCGTCACCACGAGGATGGTCACACTTCCCGTAGAGGCCCGTGCCGCCAGGGTTTCCGTGGGAAAGGACTCCCCTCCGGCATTGGCTGCCGTGACCCGGTAATAGGCTACCGTCCCCTCCGGAACTGTAATGTCGGTCCACGTCGTACCCGTCACGGCAGTCCCGTCGTCGAATCCCCGGCCGTCAAAGCTCCGGTAGACCCGGTAGCCCTCCGCCGCGTCCCCGTAGAGGCCGTCTCCCGTGTCGTAGGGAGGGGCGTTCCAGGACAGTGTGATCTCTCCGCCCCCGCTGTTGAGGACCCTAAAATGCGTGGGGGGTTCGGGGAGGAGTGTGTAGGTGGGATCCCCGTCCCGGTCGGCAAAGTACTTTGCGATTCCCTGATAGACCGCCCGGGCCAGGGTCATTCGAAAGTACGGGTTCTGAAGGTAGAGCGCATCTGTGGCGTTGTCGTGAAAGGCCATTTCGTAGATGACGCCGGGCGTCTCATTGTTGTAATTGGGATTGATCTCCCCATACCAGTTGGTGTGTTCCCCCCGGTCTCCCCAGAGAGGATCGAAGGCTGCCCGGAGGTCATTGATGAGTTCCGTGTGGACAAGGTGACGAAGCTCCAGGCTCCCGGCAACCCCATTGAACGCGGCATCCCATCCTCCGGAGGCATAGGCAAAAGACGAGGTGCCCCGGGAAGTCCCCGCAAAAGCGTTGGTATGCCACGAAATGTAAACGGAATCTTCCCATCCCTCGTTTTCCCATGCGACGTAGCGGGGCATGGCCGTGACCGTGCTGGTCCCGCACGTGGCCGAGGGGCATCCCATAAAGTTGGCGAAGTAGGGCCCGGCCTCTTCAAATCTCGGCCAGTTGGAAGGAAAGGGCTCCCCGAAGGGCTGTTCGGCTCCCGTTCCCCCTCCGAACCGGACGGCGTCGGCGACGACAAAGTTCGAGGATTCACCACTCACGTTGGATACGACCACGGATCCTGCGGCCAGGCTTGATCCTGCATTGAAGTGAAACCGGCCCAGGTAGCGGAATGTGTAGCCGTCCACCTCCATGTTTCTTGTAATAACAGTCTCTCCCCCGGTATGGCGGACCGTGATCTGTGCATCCGACGCGTTACTGCTTCCTCCGATATACCAGATCGAGACATAGTAATCCCCGGCTTCCGGAATCGTAGGCGTGAAGGTGGCGGTCGCCGTTTCCGTCGAACTGGTTCCGGCCTGTCTATAATTTCCATCATGGGCATCGGCGGAGGTTATCGTGGTCCAGGACCCGGTTTCGGAGTAGCCAGGATCCCCATTGTCCACGATGACCATGTTGTCATTCATGTCCCGTTCCCGGCAGGTGTAAACCCCCGCCCCGGCGTTCCATAGATAGTGGACCAGGTAGGTGTCCACCGCCTCCGCGTTGGAGAGGTCTTCCACGATGTTGTTGGTGTTTCCGCGCTGAGTCGCCCACCTTCCCAAGCCGCTATCGTAATACCATCCGTGGCCCGGGTTAAGGAAAATGCTCTTTCCCGAAAGATATCCCGCCGGCTGTCCCTGTCCCGGAGCCGGGGGTTGACCAGTGGCCCGGAGCCCTTCGGTCACCTCTTCTTCCGAGGGTTTTGGGGGTACGGGAGGAAGGCGGGGCAGGAAGTGGTCCAGCGGGTAATGGAGACCGTCGGCAGGATCACGGATCATGAGCACGTGGCGTCGAATGGAGGGAACATTGAAATCGAGCCCAAGGAAGATTTCAGATAGGGCCTGGGCCGAATCGGGCGTCAGATTATTGAGGGTGCGCACAGGAAGCGTGACGAAGAACCCGCCCTGATCCCCCCTGACCCGGATTTCATCTATGATGATTCCCTCCGGAAGTGCGGAGCTCAGCCCGTCCGTTCCCTCGTAATAATCGGGCCCGTCCAAAGCAGCCCGCACGGCTGCCCGAAGCCTTGCCTCACCCCATGGATCGGGATCATCCTGGTTGCGGAGTACATTCTCCAGGTCTCGATCCCGTCTCTGAACCCAGATCAGGGATCCATTCGAATCCCGGAGGGGCATAACGATCGTATCATCCTGCAGTTCCTGTGAAGAATTGAGCGCGGCTTCCCCTGGATCAGGGGTATCTTCACCAGGGAGAAAACCGCTCCCAAGGAGGAGAAGTACGGCAAGAAAAACCAGCATCGTGCGCATCACAGTCAGGGCCCTCCCGTGTCACAGGACTCTTTCGGGATTCCTCTATTATAAAGCATCGACTTCGGGCCCGAAAAAATCACACCTGTGTAAGGAGATAGGCGGAGAATCCCATGTAGGCAAGGAGGAGGAGAATGGACTCCACGGTGAAACGTCCGATGCGACCCGGGATCGGCGTGACCATCCCGAGGGCAACAAGTCCGGAGAGAAAGATCCCGACAAGGGCGGTCTTGCTGTGAATGGGTGAGGCTGCAGTCAGAATAGGGGATCGGCGGTAAGCAATATCGGCAAAGAATAGAATATTCATGTTAAAGATGTTGGAACCCAGGGCATTGCCCACTGCAAGGTCCACCGATCCGATCCGGATCGCAGCGAGACAGGTGATGAGCTCCGGTGCGGAGGTAACCAGAGCTACAAGGGTCGTTCCAATGACAGTTTCCCCAAGTCCCGAAAGGTCCGCAATAGTCTTCGCGGAATAGCTCAAAAGGGAAGCCGCCGCAATCAGAAGGAGCGCGGAGGCGGCAAAGAGGAGCCAGAGACGCCCCGTTCCCCTCGAATCGACCTCCATGGTTTCAACCCCGATGGGTGGAAGCTTGAGATCCACCCTTGCCCGAACCCTGAGTAAGTAGATCCAGAGAAGGTAGACGGCCGGGATCGCCAGGGTCCACACTCCGACATGGAAAAGGCCTGTGGTTTCCCCTGCCAGGAGCCCCAGGCAGGCAAGGGTGGAGAGGATCATTCCCAGAACGGCCGCAGGAACCTGGCTCTGGGAAGCGGCCTGAAGCATGGATTTCCCTCCCCAGACAATTCCGCAGATACCCAGGATCGCCATGTTAAAGAGATTGGATCCGAAAACATTGCCAAGAGCGATATCGGCATACCCCATGGTCCCTGCGGAGACAGACGCGGCTGCTTCCGGAAGGGATGTCGCCCCGGCCAGAAGGATGGACCCCACGAAGACCCTGCCCATTCGGGTTCGTTCCGCCAGGGTATCGCAGGTCCGGGTCAGGGTGCGGCCGGCAAGCCATACAGCCACCATACTTCCCAGGAAGATCATCAGGGACTGGATCATCTCGGCATTCTAGCACGGGGATGGCCCGGTTCAGACGGTCGATAGAAAGATTATTTCTAAACCATAGAGTGATATACTGATTTTGCCATGAAGACAATCGTTATCCGTCCCGTCCTTTTTATTGCCACCGCAATCTTTCTTATGTCGGCCCTTCTTCCCGCCGCAGCCGTTCTCTTCGACGCCTCTCACCACGAAATGGCAGCCAATGCCGACTGGGTCATCGATTCCGATGCCTGGAACCTGACGATGAATGCCTATCCCTGCACGGGAACAACAAATGAGGCCAACCCTCAGCGCTATCCGACGCCCGACCAGTCGGGGGTTACGGGGTCCACTCTGGAAACGTACTGGAAGGGCGGCATTTCCGCCTGGGGCATCGAGCTCGTCAAAGCGGGCCACTCGGTCGAAACCCTTCCAGACGGGTCGTCCTTCACCTATGGGACCCCCGATTCCCAGGATCTGAGCAATTACGACCTGGTCATCATCGTGGAACCCAATAAACCATTCTCGTCCGGTGAAATCACGGCCCTTCTGAATTTTGTCGCTGCCGGAGGCGGCCTCTTCATGGTGGCCGACCATGAAACCTCGGACCGTGATTGCGACGGATGGGACAGCCCCCATATTTTCAATGATCTAACAGGGGCTACATCGGCCACAGACGCCGGCGTCTTCGGGATCTGGTTCCGTGTGGATGGAACCGACACCCGCCCCTCCGAGGACTGGTTTGACGATCCGACGGACAACAACGTTTCCACCGATCCCCTGGACCCCATCATTCACGGTCCCTTTGGTGACGGGTCGGGTGGTCTGGGCTTCTTTGGCGCCACCTCAATGGATATCAATCTTTCAGACAACCCGACGGTCAAGGCCCATGTGTGGAGGACGGGGCAGGCCCACGACAACTTTCGGGTCACCTTTGCCACGGCGGCTTACGGGTCTGGTCGGGTTGCCGCTATCGGAGATTCCTCTCCCGCCGATGACGGAACCGGGGACTCAGGAGATACTCTCTATGACGGATGGGACAAGGCCTCCGGAGGCGTCAACAATCGCGAAATTCACCTGAACGCCTGCGACTGGCTCATCAATGCCGTTCCCGATACGACCGATCCCCAGATCACGGCCGGCCCCTCCGCGGACCCGGCCGACTGTTCCGCAGTGATTACCTGGACCACTGATGAATCGGCCACGTCCGGTGTGGACTACGGTGAAACGGATGCCTACGGATCCACTGAAACACTCGTTGGCCTGAGGACCAGCCATTCCATTACCCTGACCGGCCTTTCCCCCTCTACTCTTTACCATTACCAGGTCTATTCTTCCGATGCCTCAGGGAACGGACCGACGTATAGTAACGACTCCACTTTTTCTACCACGGCCACGACACAGCCGACGATCACCGCCGGGCCCTTCGAAACGAACCTGGCAGACACGTCGGTCACCATCTCCTGGACTACGGACAAGACCGGCGATTCGACGGTCCGGTACGGAACGTCACCGGCTCTCGGATCGACGGAATCCATGGCGGAATCGGTCACCGACCACGTCATGGCCCTTTCCGGTCTGACATCCTCCACCCTCTACTACTATGAAGTCGAAACGACGGATGCGTGCGGAAACACCGTCACCAGCTCCCCGTTCACCTTCACGACCGCCGAGACACCGCCCCAGCTGGACATCAGCGGCTGGAAGCTGATCAATACGACCAACAGCCAGTACGTCACCATCATGCCGGCCGGCACCTTTATCGAGTCGGGAGGTTACGTCGTCGTTGGGCGTAACAATTCCCAGGCAGGCTTTGAGACAGAGTGGGGTGCACTTCCTTCCGGTACGGTCTACGTCAACTCCGGCGACAAAATCGTCATCAATTCCAGCAGTTATGCCTATCGTCTGGAAGATGACATCGGGACGATCATCGATGGCCCGACGGTGAGCAGTGATGCCAACCTGTCGGTCTTCCGGGTCGACAACTGCGGCGACCCGGGACTCGGTGCAACATGGCATGAGCGCACCGACAACCTGGGCGACCCGGGAGCGGGAGCTCCAACGACCTGCGGTGCGGGCGTTGTCATTACCGAAATGACCGACGGCGCCAGTTCGATCAACGAATATATCGAGCTCTTCTACGACGGGGGCATGGCAGAGCCGGATACCACGCCTCCCGTGATTTCCAACGTTTCCGTCACACCCTCCGAATGTTCAGCTCTGATTACCTGGACCACCGATGAAGATGCCAATTCCATCGTGGAATACGGCCTCTCCGATCCTCCTCTGGACAGCCAGTTCGATGGTACCCGGGTGACCAGCCATTCCATACCCCTTAACGGCCTGACCCCGGGAACTCTCTATTACTATCGGGTCGGATCGACCGATGCATCGAATAACGGCCCCGCGTGGAGCTCCGTCTCGACCTTCACAACCTCGGCCGCGACTCAGCCAGCGATTACGGTCGGACCCTTTGAAACGAACCTGGCGGATACGTCCGTCACCATCTCCTGGACGACGGACAAGGAAGGTGATTCCACCGTGCGGTACGGCACAACACCCGCCCTTGGATCGACCGAATCTCTAACGGAATCGATCACGAATCACGTCGTTCCTCTATCCGGCCTCACGGCATCAACGCTGTATTACTACGAGGTCGAAACTCGAGACGTGTGCGGAAACACCGTCACCAGCTCCCCGTTCACTTTTTCAACCACAGACACCCCGACCCAGCTGGACATCAGCGGCTGGAAGTTGATCAATACAACCAACAGCCAGTACGTCGCCATTATGCCGGCCGGTACTTTTATCCAGTCGGGAGGCTACGTTGTCGTTGGACGAAATAACACCCGGGCAGGCTTTGAGACGGAATGGGGAGCGCTTCCTTCCGGTACGGTCTATATCAACTCCGGGGATGAGCTTGTCATCAACTCCAGCAACTATGCCTATCGTCTGGAGGATGAGGTCGGGACGATCATTGAAGGACCGACCGTGGGCAGTGGCGCCAACCTTTCGGTTTACCGCGTCGATAACTGCGGAGAATCGGAAGTCGGCTCGACATGGCAGACACGGACCGACACCCTGGGGGATCCGGGAGCGGGAGCACCGACTTCCTGCGGTGCGGGGATCGTCATCACCGAAATGACGGATGGTGCCAGTTCAAACAACGAATATATCGAGCTCTTCTACGACGGGGGAGTGACGGAGCCGGACACGACTCCGCCTGTGGTCTCCAGCGTTTCCGCGACACCCGCCGAGTGCTCGGCTCTTATTACCTGGACGACTGATGAAGATGCCAGTTCCATCGTTGAGTACGGCCTTTCCGATCCTCCCACAGGTAACCAGTTCGACGGCACCCGGGTCACCAGCCATTCCATCCCACTTACCGGATTGGACACCGGAACTCTCTATTACTTCCGGGTTGGATCGACAGACGCCTCCGGCAATGGTCCCACGTGGAGCTCGGTATCCACCTTTACGACCTCGGAAAGCTATCCAGCTCATTCCGGAATTACGGAGTCTCCCATATCCAACGTGCAGACCACGATCTCCTTCACGACCGACGAAGACACGAACAGTACCGTGGAGTATGGAACGACCCTCACATACGGATCCACCCAATCTGATGGTCCAGCCACAAACCACTCTCTGGTTCTTTCCGGGCTGACCCAGGACACACCGTACCACTACCGAATCCGCTCCACCGATGCCTGCGGACTTGAAACGATCTCGGAAGACCGGATGTTTGTCACAGCTCCAGATGGTGTAGGTCCTTCCACGGACCACCTGGTAATCAGTCAGATTCAGACTCAGGGTGCTGCAAATCATGACGATGAATGTGTCGAACTGTACAATCCGACGGGTGCGGCCATCAGCCTCAGCGGAAAGAGTATTCAATACAAATCGGACACAGGCAGCACCTATACTGTGGTCGCATTACCCTCGGTTTCGATTCCCTCCCACGAATACTTTCTTCTTGCGAGATCCGGGGGTTACCTTGGCTCCGTGACTCCGGACCTAACCTATTCGACATTTTACATGGGTGCGGGAGGTGGAAATCTCTTTCTGGTGAATTCCACCTCCGCCCTTTCGGGAAGCTGTTCCACCGACGCTTCGATCATCGACAAGGTGGCCTGGGGCACCGGGAACTGCCCGGAAACGACATCTACACCGGCTCATGATGCCGGGCAATCCCTGGTCCGCCTTCCTGGAGGTACATCAGGTTCGGGCCAGGACACCGATGTCAATGTGAATGACTTCTTCGTGGACACCTCTCCCACACCCCATAACTCCTCTTCACCCGCTGCATCTCCCTCCTCTTCCCTCGGCAATGTCCGCGTATCCCTCTTTCTCACGAAGGGGGTGGATACTACAGACCTGGATTGGGGAACTGCGGCCGGAGCCACGGGTTACATCGTCTATTGGGGTACAGCCCCGGATTTCATGGGTGGGACACCCGATTCCTGGCAGACGGTTATCAGCGAAGGTACGGACGACCGAAGTCCCTCCCCGATCTACTTCTATGACGTGAGGGCCACCAACGGAACCGATATCTCCGACGACTGATCGTTATCTTACCTCCTTGACATATTAGGATTCCTAATATACAATGGCGGGAATGATGTCAAGGAGAGCGTCATGCCGAAAGTCATGAGAAAAATGATCCAAATCGATGAAGACCGCTGTGACGGGTGCGGTCTCTGCATGCCGTCCTGTCCGGAGCAGGCCCTTCAGCTCGTAGATACACCGGCGGGGAAGAAGGCCCGGCTGGTCGGGGAGATTTTCTGTGACGGCCTGGGAGCCTGCGTAGGAGCCTGTCCCACCGGCGCCATGACCGTTCAGGAAATGGAAGCGGAGCCCTATGATGATTCGGCCACGGTTCAGCGGATCAGGGAAGTCGCTCCGGAGATGCTCCAGGCCCACATGGACCATATGCGGGAGCATGGAATGGTAGACAATTCCAGGGAATCAAACACGGTTCAGCTCCACCATGGAGGCGGATGTCCCGGATCCCGAATGATCGCGTGGAAAGAGGAGGCGTCATCAGGGGAAGAGCCGGAAGACATTCCCTCCGAGCTGACGCAGTGGCCGGTTCAGCTGCACCTGGTCTCCCCTTCCGCCCCTTACTTTCGGGATGCCGACCTGGTCATCGCCGCCGATTGTGTACCCTTCGCCTATCCTAATTTTCACCGGGATTTCCTGAAAGGCAAGGCTGTTGCCGTCGGCTGTCCCAAGCTGGACGATATTCAGGCTTACATTTCAAAGATTCGCGACATCGCCCGCCAATCCCGACCCCGGTCCATTCAGGTGGCTTTCATGGAAGTCCCCTGCTGTTTCGGACTCGTACAGGCCGTGAAAATGGCCGTGAACCAGGCAGAACTGGACATCCCCGTGGAACCCGTCCGAATTTCCGTACGGGGAGAAAAAGAAGTCCTTTCCGAGACCCGTCGGCAGGCAGGATAACCTTGCCGGTGGAATAGATGGTCATGCAATATGTTATCCTAAGGATATGAGAGTTGTTTCGGTTTTTATCCTGGCCGGTCTCCTCACCCTTTTGACACCGGCGTTTCCCGTCGGGCATGCCTGCCCGATGTCGGGGAGCAGCGTGTGCCATTGCAACCATAAGGCCCAGGACAACCCCTGTTGTACCGAGACACCGGACCCCCATGATGAGCACGCGGTCACGCTGCGGCCCATGGGATCCGACAATACGGAAATCATTGCTGTCCTTCCCGTCGTGATGGATGAAACAACGAATCCTTCCCGGCAGGTTTCCAGGGAGAACGTTCTCCCTCCCCGACACGGCCCCCCTATTTTTCTGAAAGTTTCTTCCTTACTCATTTAACCAGACCTCCAGCCAGGCGAGTTTTTTTACTCACCCAAGGAGGTGTGTTTTATGCTGCATCGTATCTGTTTCTTTTATCTCGTGGTTATTACCGCAACATCGTTTCTCTCTGCCCAGGATGTTCTCTCACCGGCGGAAGATCTTGTCTCCGCGGAATCGAATGAAGATATTCGATCCCTGCTGAACGAAGTCATTCGCTCCAACCCGGACATCCTGGCTTCGGAGGCTTCCGCACGGGCGGCGGCGGAACGGGCACCCCAGGTCCGATCCCTTCCCGACCCCATGGTAGGCCTTACCACCTACATCATGTCCCCTGAGACCAGGCTGGGCCCTCAGCGGCTTATGGCTTCCCTGTCCCAGACCTTCCCATGGTTCGGGAAACTAAAGCTAAGAGAAAAGGCGGCCCTTTTTGAATCCGCTTCAGCTTTGGCCGGCACGGAAGCCCAAAAACTGGACTTTGTGACCCGGGCCCGGGAGCATCTCTCCGAGATTGCTTTCCTGGATGGAAGAGCCGATCTAATCCGTCAGGATATGGAGATCCTTTCCCATTTTGAAGAGCTGGCGCGAACCCGCTACATTTCGGGGACGGGACTGCAACAGGCAATTCTAAAAATCCAGTCCGAGATCACCCTGGACGAGCAGAAGCTTCTGGACATTCAAAAGGAACGTGCTCGACGCGTCGCTCTTCTGAACGGCCTGATGAACCGCTCCCAGGAGGTCCCGATTCTCTCCGTTCCTCCTCTTCCGGAACCGGTTGAAATCCAGGTTCAATACGCACAATGGAGGGAGGAAGCGGTACTCAGACGGCCCGAGCTGGCAGCCCGGCACGCCATGATCCAGGCCTGGGAAGCTCGTATGGAGGAGGCGAAAGCCAACTTTTACCCCGATATTACAGCGGGCCTGACCTACACCGCCGTGGGACGCCGGAGTGATGCCGACCCCAGCAACAACGGTCGGGACATTCTTGGGCTTACCGCAGGGATCAATCTTCCCATCCATCGGGAGAGAAGAACCGCAGCCCTGGAGGAAGCCACCCAGCGGCAGATTGAGGCCGAGCACCTCCTGCAATCGACGGAGCGCTCCATCGATGAAAGCCTCGGCGATCTTTCTTCCCGTCTTCCTCTGCTCTGGAACCAGTGGATTCTCTTTCGGGACGTGCTGACCCTTCAGGCGCAGGAGTCTCTGAATTCCACCCTGGCAGCGTATTCATCCGGCACTCTGGGAGCGCTGGAACTTCTCGATTCGGAACGCGTTCTTCTGAATGTTCGAATTTCCTCTTTACGAACACAGGCCGATATAGCGGGGGCTTTCATCCGGCTCGAAGGTGTAATTGGAGCCCCCCTGGCCTTGCTGGCTGAAGGAGTCCCCCCTCATGAAAACTAAACTATCCTTTCTGATTCTCGGCATAATCGTCGGGATCATTCTCTTTCTTGATCCCTTTCACATGCATTCCATCGATGAGTGGCTCAGGGGATCCAGTTCCGTAACTTTTGAGAAAGATGCGAAAGAAACACAGCTCTGGACCTGTGGAATGCATCCCGATGTAATTCAGGACCATCCGGGAACCTGTCCCATATGCCAGATGGATCTCGTTCCTTTACAACACGCCGCTGTGTCGAGCGAGCCCGTTTCCCAGGAAAGTAAAATCCTGTACACCTGTCCCATGCACCCGGACATCCTCCAGGAAGAGCCGGGAGAGTGCCCCGTTTGCGGGATGGATCTCGTTCCGGCCCGTAAGCCGGACTCCGTACCAAAACCGCAGGATTCAGACAGCGGGAAAGTACTCTTCTATCGAAACCCCATGGACCCTTCCATCACATCCCCGGTGCCGCAAAAAGATGAAATGGGCATGGATTACGTTCCCGTCTATGAGGGAGAGGCTGACCGCACGGGATCCTCGGGCGCCACCGTGACCATCGACCCTGCAGTGGTGCAAACCATGAACGTTCGGACCGACACCGTTCAGCGAATGGATTTGACCCACTCCATCCGCACGGTTGGCTACCTGGACTTTGACCAGGAAAGGATGACCACCGTGACACCCAAGTACGAAGGCTGGGTAGAGCGGGTGTATGTCAACTACCCGGGCCAGTCTGTAAAAAAGGGTGACCCTCTCTTTGATATTTACTCGCCATCCCTTGTTCAGACGCAACAGGAACTTCTCTCCGCAAAGGCGTATGCCGAGGGACTTTCCGGTGCGTCCCAGGAAACAAGAAGACGTGCAGAATCCCTTCTCGATGCAACCCGGGAAAGGCTTCGGTACTGGGATATCCAGGAGGACCAGGTCCGTGAGATTGAGGAATCGGGGTCCATACTTCGAACCCTGACCGTTACCGCTCCAGTATCCGGCCTGGTCATGAAGCGAATGGACAGCCTTGCTGGAATGGCAGTCCGGCCCGGGATGGAGCTCTTTCATATCGCCGATCTTTCCACGCTATGGCTGAATGTGGAAATCTACGAGGAACAACTTCCGTGGCTTGACATCGGAAGCACCGCGGATGTCTCTCTTCCCTACCTGCCTGGAAAGACCCACACAGGTCGAATCCGCTACATCGAGCCGGCCGTTAAAGAAAAAACGCGAACCCTTACGGTCACTCTGGAATTGCAAAACCGATCGGGAGATCTTCGATCGGGAATGTATGCCACTGTGACCTTCAAGCCGGTTGCAGCCCGCAATGTTCTGACCATTCCAACCCAGTCGGTCCTTCGGACCGGAGAGAAAGATGTTGTGATTGTCGATCTGGGAGAAGGTCGTTATGCTCCCCGAACCGTAACACTCGGCAGGGCAGGCGAAGACCGCACCGAGATTCTCCAGGGCCTCAAGGAGGGGGAAAGAATTGTCACCTCTTCCCAGTTTCTCATCGACTCCGAATCCAACCTGAGAGAGGCGGTCAAGAAGATGGTTGAGAAGCTCACCGGATCTTCCGGTCCGCTTTCCTGAGGCGGCCATGCTTCGTCGAATTATAGAATGGTCCCTTCGAAATCAGACAATGATGGTGATTGCCGTCCTCCTTGCTGTTCTGGGCGGAATCTGGGCTGTCCGGACCACCCGTCTCGACGCCATACCCGACCTTTCCGATGTCCAGGTCATTATCTATACCGATTATCCGGGGCAGGGTCCCCAGGTCGTACAGGATCAGGTCACCTATCCCATCACGACAACCATGCTTTCCGTACCCCACGCCAGGGTGGTTCGCGGTTATTCCTACTTTGGTTTTTCCTTTGTCTATGTGATCTTTGAAGACGGTACCGACCTGTACTGGGCCCGTTCCCGTGTTCTTGAGTATCTTTCCGGACTGACATCCCGTCTTCCTTCCGGTGTTTCTCCCCAGCTGGGTCCCGACGCCACAGGTGTGGGATGGGCCTTTATGTATGTATTAAACTCTCCAGTCCGGGATCTTTCCGAACTCCGCTCGATTCAGGATTACTACCTCAAATACGGTCTTATCTCTCTGGAAGGCGTATCGGAAGTCGCCTCGATGGGAGGGTTTATCCGACAGTATCAGGTGGAAGTCGATCCGGTCAAACTGCGGGCCTTTGCCGTTTCTCTTCGAACCGTCAAGCAGGCCATTCAACGATCCAACCGGGATGTCGGGGGGAGGCTTGTCGAAATGAGCGAAAAGGAGTTCATGGTGCGGGGCCTGGGCTACATCAAGGAGATCTCCGATCTGGAATCGATCTCCCTGGGCACGGGACCCGGAGGTACTCCTCTGACCCTCAAGGATGTCGCCCACATCACGATCGGGCCGGAAATTCGACGGGGCCTCGCCGAATGGAACGGAGAGGGAGAAACGGTCGGCGGGATCATCGTGGTCCGTTCCGGGGCAGACACGATGGAAACCATACAGCGTGTCAAGAAGCGCCTCGAGGAACTCAAGCAGGGATTGCCCGATGACGTTACGGTTTCCGTAGGGTACGACCGGACCGCATTGATTCAGCGATCGATTCGAACCCTCACCCGCACCCTGATCGAAGAATCGATCATTGTCGCACTGATCTGTATTCTCTTTCTCTTTCACGTCCGATCCTCTCTTGTTGCGATCTTCTCAATCCCGGTCTCCATTTTGATTGCCTTCATCGTCATGCGTATCCAGGGCCTGGGTGCCAACATCATGTCCCTGGGAGGCATCGCAATTTCCATTGGTGTTCTGGTGGACGCCTCCATTGTCATGGTAGAAAATGCACATAAACATTACGAGGAGTGGCGCGGAAAGAAGAGTCACTTTGAAATCATCCTGGACTCCTCCCGTGAGGTAGGTCCGACCCTCTTCTTTACGCTCCTCGTCATCACCATCTCGTTTCTGCCGGTCTTTACGCTTCAGGCCCAGGAGGGGAGACTCTTTCGTCCCCTTGCTTTTACGAAAACCTATGCCATGGCGGCCTCTTCGATTCTGGCCGTTACCATCATTCCCATCCTCATGTTCTGGTTTGTTCGAGGCAAAATTCACAGCGAAGCCACGCACCCCGTTTCAAAGCTTCTTCACAGGCTCTATACTCCCGTCCTTCAAACCGTCCTCCACCGTCGATGGCTGATTCTCCTTGGAGCTCTCCTTCTTATGGCCATCACCTGGATTCCCTTCCAGCATATCGGATCGGAATTCATGCCCCCCCTCTGGGAAGGGGATCTTCTCTATATGCCCACGACCTTTCCCGGGATCTCCATTACCAAGGCAAAGGAACTTCTTCAGCAAACGGACAAGATCATTCGATCGTTCCCGGAGGTAGATTCCGTTTTGGGAAAGGTCGGCCGGGCCGACACCGCAACAGACCCGGCACCTCTTTCCATGATTGAAACGACGATCCGCCTCAAGGATCCCTCTGCTTGGCGTCCGGGAATGACCAGAGAAAGGCTGATTGAGGAACTCAACCGGGCCATCCAGATTCCCGGTCTCACCAACGCCTGGACCATGCCCATCAAGACCCGGATCGATATGCTCTCCACGGGAATTAAAACACCGGTCGGAATCAAAGTCGCAGGCCCAGACCTCCGGGAACTGGAACGCATTGCCAGGGAAATCGAAGCTGTCGTAAGGCCCCTGAAGGGAACCCTCTCCGCTTACGCAGAACGTGTCATGGGTGGGAACTATATCGATATTCAGATTGATCGAGAAGCGGCCGCTCGATACGGTGTAGTGGTGGAGGACATCCAGGATGTCGTTTCATCCGCCATTGGGGGCATGAATGTTTCCTGGACGGTGGAGGGGCTGGAAAGGTACCCCATCAATGTCCGTTACCCCAGGGATTTTCGAGACAATCTGGAGGCTCTGGGTCAAACTCTCGTTTCTGCACCATCCGGAGCCCAGGTCCCCCTGAGCTACCTGGCCGACATTCGGATCCACCAGGGTCCCCCGATGATTAAATCGGAGAACGCAAGACCCAATGCATGGATCTATGTGGATCTCAGGGGAATCGACGTGGGCAGCTGGATTCGGTCCGCCAGAGAAACTCTTTCGAAAAGCGTCATCCTTCCGGATGGATACTCTCTGGAATGGTCAGGCCAGTATGAATATATGGAGCGGGCCAAAAATCGGCTTCTGGTAATTGTCCCCATTACTCTCTTTCTCATTATCCTCATTCTCTACCTTTCCACGAAATCCTGGATCAAGACCCTGATTGTTCTTCTGGCTGTGCCCTTCTCGCTCGTGGGTGCCGTGTGGCTGATGTACCTGCTCGGATATAACTGGTCCATTGCAGTTTGGGTCGGACTGATCGCCCTCGCGGGATTGGATGCGGAAACCGGTGTCGTCATGCTGCTCTATCTCGACATCGCCTACGACCGCTGGAAGAGAGACGGGCGGATGGCTACCTACCGGGACTTGACGGAGGCCGTCCACCACGGTGCCGTCCAGAGAATCCGCCCCAAGATGATGACGGTGGTGACCACGTTTATCGCCCTTGTACCGATCCTCTGGGCAACGGGAACCGGAGCAGACGTCATGAAACGGATTGCGGCGCCGATGGTGGGAGGCATTCTGACCTCCTTTATCGGTGAACTCATCGTCTATCCCGCCATCTATTTCATCTGGAGATCCATTCCCCTGAAACGGGAGAATCCCATGACGTGAACCGCTTCCTTCTATGAAACTGAACCTTACGTTCAAAATCTAACAATTACACAAAGGAGAAATTCATGAAGTTCATCACTTTTTCGCTCATTCTTTTATGTTTCAGCCTGTCCGCTGCAGCGGCTTCAACCATCACCGACGAGCTTCTTCCATCCTATTTCAAAATCCGCGAAAGCCTCGCAGGAGATTCCATCAAAGGCGTCACCGATGCGGCGAAGGAGCTGTCTCAACTATCCCAAAGCTACCTGAAGGAGAAGGCCCGGGATGAATCGGTTGTCAAGGACGCGGAATCGATTCGGACGTGTTCGGAAAAGATCGCCAGGGCAGGACTGGAAGATGCCAGAGTCCTCTTTAAAGACCTCTCCAAAGCCCTGATCCGCCTCCATGGCCAACTTCCTGGAAATACCGCCGTGGTGACCTATTACTGTTCCATGGCCCCGGGGTCCTGGATGCAGGCCACGGACGATATCGGCAACCCATACTATGGAAGCAAGATGCTCCGATGCGGAAAAAAAATCGAATCCCGCCCGATCAACAATGATGGAAAATGACATTTTGTCAGACAGGCCTTCTAACCTATAGAAAGGAATGGAGAGACCGGGTCTCGGTCAGTTTGGTTCAGCAGGTCTTCGACGATGAAACTGAAAGACGGCACAGGCCCCCATCAGGGTCAGCCAAGCAAGAACCGTCAGGAATGAAAGGGTGTTCCGCACATTAAGCAGATCGGATCGGGTAAACCATCCCAGGGGATCGGTCGTGAGTCCAAGCCATTGAATAATGCATGTCATGACGAGCCACGAGCCGACAACGGAGGTAGCCACAATCAGGACAACCTTCTGGACAAGAATCGCGGTGACAGCACCACCGACGGCAAAAACCGCCACGATCAGCAGGGCCTGCGAATCCTGGAATGGTGCGGCCACGACGGCTCCAATGGCACCTCCGGCCAGGAGACCCAGGATAAAGAGGCCGACTTTGTAAACAAAAACCAGAAAAAGCGCACCGAACAGCCCGCCTACAAAGGCTGCAACAATGACAAAGGCCTGCCGGCCCGGAAGCATGGCTGAAGCCAGGTATCCCAGCAGGTAGGCTCCAACGATGAAACCAAGAAGCCCTAGTGTCAGTTTTAGTAATCGATACCCGAATAGCCCGATTATCAGACCAACCAGCAGGGTCATGAGCGTGAAGCCCGAGATAAGAGCCTGCAGTGAGGGGAACGCCATGCAGAACAAGTGTACCAGAAAGTCAAACTCCTTGTCACGGAAATCTTCCACCTCCCTTCGACATTATCCTGACCCTAATATTTGATATGATATATATCATATTTATTATCGTTTACGTATCACATACTTGACATTTTGTACAACAGATATTATCGTAAGGGTGAAAATACACGAAAGGAGGTCATAGCCATGACCATCAGACGTTGGATGCCGTACAATGAAGTGGGAACCCTTCGAGGCAGAATGGATCGCCTCTTTGATGACTTCCTCTCCGACTGGTTTACCTCGGGACGCGAAGGATCCAGGGAACTGTCGTTCTACCCGCCCGTTGACATCAAGGAATCCAAGGATGCGATCCATGTCTCCATGGAAGTTCCAGGAGTCAAGAAGGAAGATATCGCCGTAGAGCTGAATGACAACACCCTCACCATCAAGGGCGAACGTAACTTTCAGAAAGAAGAGGAAGGCGAAACCTTTCATCGCGTGGAGCGCTCTTACGGATCCTTCACCCGCGCCTTTACCCTCTCCTGCCCGGTGGAACGGGAAAAAATCGAAGCCAACTACAAGGACGGCGTTCTCTCCCTCCGCCTTCCCAAATGCGAAGAGGCAAAGCCAAAGAAGATTTCCATCAAGGGCTAACACTCCCCTTCACCTGAACCAAAGGGAGACCTCCGGTCTCCCTTTTTTGTTATTAACATAAATATCCATAAGTAATAATACACCTTATTATATCGCGTATATATTTCATATAGATAATAACCTTTATCAATACTTCAATGTATCGTAAATCCACATTCCAGGGTAATTTGAAATCCATTCTTTTTCAGAGTATAATAGTAATAATGTCTTACTATTAAGATGAGGAGGAAACCATGTGGGTCAAGGTAAAAAATCAGGTTATTCATCTTGATCGTGTCGAATCGATCTTGCTCGCGGATGACCAGATCACCTTTCAATTTTCAGCAGGGGGCGATCTGGAACAGTCCTCGATTACCTTCCAGCGGGGCACGATTCTTACTGACCAGGAATTTGTACATCTGAGCCAGCAACTTCAGAAGGTTCTACAGTACACGGTCATACTTTAATTTGATTTACCCGGTGGAGCCCGAAATCCAGACAACACCTTCAGCGCTTACCTTCGGGGAAGTCCTCTTTGATCACTTTGGAGATGAAAAACGTCCTGGAGGTGCACCCTTTAATGTTGCCTGCCACATTCGCGCATTTGGGACTCCCTGCACCTTCTTCAGCCGAGTCGGACAGGATCCGGACGGCAAAGACATTCTCACCCTCCTCAGGGATCTCAATTTTCCCCAGGAGGGGATTCAGATCGATCCAGACTACCCGACCGGACAGGTCCTGGTCACGGTTGACCATAAAGGCATCCCCTCCTATGACATCCTCACCGATCAAGCCTATGACTATCTGGAATACACTCCAACCCTCTCCCGCCTCGTTCAAAACGGGCCGGGGCTTATCTGCTTCGGAACCCTGCTCCAGCGGACACCGCGTGGAGCCGGCCTGACCCGTCTCATCTGGGAGAACCGCCCTCCTAAAACCTTTCTTCTCTATGATGTCAACCTCCGAAAGGGACAGTGGTCCAAAGAGCATGTTCTTGCTTCCCTCCATGCATCCAATGGAGTCAAGTGGAATGACGAAGAAGAGAAGATCATTGCAGAATGTTCCGGGTACTCGGGACCCTTATCGGACTTCCCCTATTTCGCACTTTCCCGGTATGATCTGACGTGGATCGCGAGAACCCGGGGTTCGGAGGGAAGCGATCTTTTTCTTTCCGATAGAACCTTCTCCATATCCCCGGAACGGGATGTTCCCATAATGGATACGGTCGGTGCGGGAGACGCCTACACAGCAGTTCTGGCGGTTGGAATTCTGAGGCGCTGGAAGTTTCAGAACATACTGCACCGGGCGACGGAATTCGCATCCAGAATATGTGGAATTCGGGGAGCCATTCCGCACGACCCTTCCATTTATCATGAACTGATGTCCCGCTGGGAGGAATCCTGTGAGTGAACCCCTGTATATCCAGATGTTCAGCCTCCACGGACTCATCCGGGGCGAAAACCTCGAGCTCGGACGCGATGCCGACACCGGAGGCCAGATCCTCTACGTTGTCGATCTTGCCCGCCACGTCAGCCGTCTTCCAGGCGTGACCCGGGTCGATCTCTTTACCCGCCGCATCCAGGATCGAACCGTATCCGAAGACTATTCGCAACCTGTTGAAAATCTATCCGATTCCTGCAGGATTGTCCGAATCGGGTGCGGAGGCAAACGGTATCTTCGCAAGGAACATCTCTGGCCCCACCTTGAAGAATTTGTGGACGGGGTTGTCCGTTTCACTCGAAGAGAAGGCCGGAAACCCGATATTGTCCATGGACACTACGCCGACGCAGGAATTGTTGCCATGCGCCTTTCTTCCTACTTTGGCGTTCCTTTTGTCTTTACGGGTCACTCTCTGGGGCGGTCCAAGGAGATGAGGCTTGCTGCCGCAGGCATAAAAAGAGAGGAGATGATTCGTAAATTCAGAATTGACCACCGCATTGCGATGGAGGAGAAAATCCTCACCGGTGTCGATCTTGTGATTACGAGCACCAGCCAGGAATCCACACAGCAGTACGGACAGTATGAGGGAGGAACGCTTCCCCGATTTTGCGTAATTCCCCCCGGTTTCAACCTGGAAAAGTTCTTTCCCTATGTTGAAGATTCCGCGCGAACGGACCTGGATCGAGTCGCACATGCCTCGCTTATGGATGAATTGGACCGTTTCTTTCTCCACCCGGACCGACCGTTAATCCTTGCCCTATGCAGGCCGGATCGAAGGAAAAATATCGGAGGACTGATCGAGGCCTATGGAAAGGATAAAGAGCTTCAGGCCATGGCAAACATTGCCATCTTTGCCGGACTTCGAAAAGATATCTCCTCCATGGAGGATAATGAGCGGGATGTCCTGACTGAGATGCTTCTCCTGATGGACAAATATGACCTGTATGGAAAGATGGCCATCCCCAAACGTCATGACTTTGAGGTGGAGGTACCCGAGCTCTACCGAATTGCAGCGGAAAAGAAGGGAGTCTTTGTTAACCCCGCCCTGACAGAACCCTTTGGACTGACAATTATCGAAGCGGCCGCCTGCGGTCTTCCTGTTGTGGCCACCCATGACGGGGGTCCGAAGGATATTCTCTCCAACCTCAAGAACGGAATCTTGGTGGATGCAACATCAACGAAAGATATTTCCAGGGCCATTCGAACTCTGATCGTAGATGAGAAGCAGTGGCGTACCTGTTCGAAAAACGGTATCGTCAACGCCCGGAAAATCTACACATGGGATGCCCACGTCAGGCTGTACGAGAAAGAAATCAGGCTCCTTCGCAAATCAGGCCGAAAGAGAGGCGGAAAAGGGAAGAACAAGGCCCAGCCCGTTGCGGATCGCTTCAGAGATTTTTCCCACCTCCTGATCACCGATATCGACAACACACTCACAGGTGGAAAACCGTCCGATTTGAAAATTTTTCTCCGGGCTCTCCAGGATCTTCGAACCCGCATGGGGTTCGGAATCGCAACGGGGAGAACCCTTGAATCCACCATGAAACACCTTCAAGAACACCACATTCCTCAACCCGATGTCCTGATCACCTCCGTGGGAAGCGAAATCAACTATGGGAAAGATCTTGCCTGCGACTCCGGCTGGGAGGCCCACATCTCCCATCGATGGGACCGAGAGGCCGTGCTCGAAGCGCTGGAGGGGCTATCCTTTCTTGAGCTCCAGGAAAAACCGGCTCAAAGAAAACTGAAGGTCAGTTACTACATGGACTTCTCCAGGGACAATATCGCAGCCGTTCATCACGCCCTCTCCCGACGCCGCCTTCGATATACCCTGATTCATTCCCACGGCTCATTCCTGGACATCCTTCCCTACCGAGCCTCAAAAGGTAAAGCTGTCCGTTACCTTGGAAAAAAATGGGCCATCCCTCTGACCCATATGATCACCAGCGGAGATTCCGGTAACGATGAAGCCATGCTGAGGGGTGGGTTCAAGGGGATCGTTGTGGGTAACCATGCACCGGAAATGAAACGGCTTCGCGGTCTGAAAAATCTCTATTTCGCGAAAAATCCCCATACGGCAGGTATCCTTGAAGGCCTTGCGCATTATGGTCTGGTGAAAATCCCAAAGAAGGGGATTCAACATTATGAGTGATGGTATCGCGGCCTATCTAAATCCCAGGGACCTGCCCGAACTTAAATCCTTTCTGGCCCGGATGGCCACAACACCGGGTCGGATTGTCCTTCGAAATGACATCCTGCTCGGATTTCAGACGTACTGTGACGAGAAAGGAAAGAGCGCGCAATTCATGAAACGGTCTTCTGTTGCGATTTTTCTGAATCGGATTCAGGAGATCGTGACCGGAGAAGAGTACCTTGCGCTCGTATTTCGTGAAACCAGAGCGCGCAGTCGTTTTTTTCGGCTGAGCTCGGACGGTCAGTTCATGGAAGAGATTTCGGCAGGGGACTACCTGGATCTAAAGGATACCCTGACCTCGGAACGTCCGTTCGGAGGTCCTCTCCGAATCGACATGATGCCGTTTTACAGCTATGCCCCCTCCCAGAAAGATCCAAAAAATATCGGGAACGGCATTCGTTTCCTGAACCGGTATATGTCCAGCAAGTTCTTTCAGGATCCGGGGGAATGGAACGTTAACCTCTTTAAATTTCTCAAACTCCACGCGCACAGGGATCGTCAGCTTCTGATCAACGGTTCCGTGATTTCAGATTTCGATCAGCTCTATGCCACTCTCCCCCGCACAATGGACTGGTTAAAAACCATGAATCCCGATACACCCTGGAAAAATCTGTCAGACCGACTGAGGCGGCAGGGATACGAACCAGGATGGGGAAACACCGCCCGGCGGGTTCTTGAGTCCATGGAGCTTCTGCTGGATCTGATCAATGAACCGGACGACACCCTCCTGGAGGCTTTTATTTCCCGCGTTCCCGCACCGCTCATCTCCCGGATTGCCATCGTTTCCCCGCATGGATGGTTCGGCCAGGAAGATGTTCTCGGGCTTCCCGATACGGGTGGGCAGGTGATCTATATTCTGGATCAGGTGCGGGCCCTCGAACGTCACATCAAGGAGGAAACCCGACTGGCGGGATTGGAGGTAGAACCAAAAATCCTTATCCTGACCCGCCTGATTCCCGAATCGGGAGAAACTTCCTGCCATCTGCCCAGAGAGAAGGTCGCGAACACTGATCATGCCTGGATTGTACGAATTCCTTTCCGGTCGGAGGACGGCACCACTCTTCCCTCCTGGATCTCCCGGTTCAAAGTCTGGCCCTATCTTGAACGATTTGCGGAGGAAGCGGCCCCCCTTCTTCAAAGTGAGTTTCAGGGACGACCGGACCTGATCATCGGTAATTATTCCGATGGAAACCTCGTTGCCACGCTTCTTTCGGATAAATTAAACGTTATCCAGTGCACCATTGCCCACGCTCTGGAAAAGTCGAAATATCTCTTCTCGGATCTCTACTGGAAGACAATGGAGGCTGACTACCACTTTTCCCTTCAGTTCACCGCCGACATGCTTTCCATGAATAAATCGGATTTCATCATTACCTCCACCTACCAGGAGATTGCGGGAACAGAAGATGAACTCGGGCAATACGAATCCTACCAGCACTTTTCCCTTCCCGGTCTCTTTCAGGTGATCAACGGGATCAATCTCTTCGCTCCAAAGTTTAACGTCATCCCACCCGGAGTCGATGATGCGATCTATTTCCCTTTCTATGAAATGGAACGAAGAACCTCCCACGTGACAGAATCTCTTCGCCACTGGATTTTCCAATCAGAAGAAGACAGAATCCTGGGGCATCTCGAAAACCCGGAAAAACCCCCCATATTTACGCTCGCCCGGTTTGACCGTATCAAAAACATCACGGGTCTGATTGATGCCTTTGGTCAATCGAGTCTTCTCAGAGAAGAGTACAATCTCGTCTTTTCGGCAGGCAAACTTCATCCGGAAGAATCATCGGACCCTGAGGAGAAAGATCAGATCATCCGAGCCCACGATCTCATTCAGCATTACAATCTTCATGGGTCCTTTCGCTGGCTTCCCACTCTGAAAAAAGCAGAAGCTGGAGAGGCGTACCGAATCATGGCAGATTTGAGAGGCATCTTTGTTCAACCCGCTCTTTTCGAAGCCTTTGGTTTGACGGTGCTGGAGGCCATGGCATCCGGGCTCCCCACCTTTGCCACGCGGTTCGGAGGTCCCAGCGAAATTATTCAGCACGGGGAGAACGGCCATCTATTAAACACGTCAAGATCCGAGTTGATGGCCCGTTCCCTTGAAGCCTTCCATCGAAAACAGGAAAAGGATCATGAATTCTGGGATTCTCTATCGAAAAAGGGCGTTGCCAGGATACGGGACCAGTACACCTGGAATCTCTATACGGAAAAACTGGTACGTCTGGCAAAGCTTTATGGATTCTGGCGCTATTCCGTATCGGAGAAGGGGAAGATCCAGATGGATCGATACTGCGATCTCATCTATCGTTTTCTCCTGAAATCCCGGGTGAAAACCATAACGTAAGCACAGTTTCAAACCGTACCTGCCGGACCCCCGGATTCAATCTCCACCCACCCCTCGGTTCCATTCACCTGAATCACCTGACCTTCCGTAATGCGCGCAAGTGCTCCCGGTACTGAGAAAACAGCAGGTACTCCAAGCTCCCGGGCGACCACTGCGGCATGGCACATGAGGCCACCAACCTCGACCACAAGGGCCGCCGCCCTGGGAAAGAGGGGCGTCCAACCAGGGTCGGCAAAGCCCACGACCAGGATGTCTCCTTCTTTCAACTTCTCCGGATCGGGATCGGAGAGAATCCGTGCAGGTCCCGTGACCGAACCCGGAGAGACGGCAATACCGGTGAGACGTCCTTCCCTCTCTATTTTCGGTCCGGGTACGGGAACACCATCGGAACGGAGAATATCCGGTGGGTGAATCATTCTTTGCTCTGTAAAAAGATTTCTTCGCTCCAGGATTCGTTGCTGAATATCCTCCCGGGGTTTCTCTTCCCGGGCCATAATCTCCAATTCCCGGAGCGAAAGAAAAAAGACCTCGTCCGGCTTAGACATCCAGCCTCGATCCACCCCACGCTTTCCCAGCTCCAGGGCCGCCTGCCGGATTCGCTGGAAGACAACCATGCCATAGTGTTTGGGTGCCTCTCGAAGGGGCATAAATCGGTTCACAAGATCGGCAGAAATACGGAGGAGTGGTCGTTTCCAGAAAGGGGACGCCTGAATCGCTGTGTCGACTGCTTTTTTCCTCCTGATTCCAAGACGCACCATTCGGTCTCGTACTGTCTCACCGGGTTCGCAGGCAAGACCGGTGCGGATCAGGGAAAGGATCATATCGGGATCCTCGATCCATCGAGGACTGAAAAGATCAAACTCCCCGGGTCCTCGAAAACCGTTCGTTTGCAGAAAGTCATGGAAACAGGTGAGCCATCGTTTCCCATCATTCACCTGCTGAAGTGAAGACTCCAGATCCTGCCATGTGGAATGGTCCAGAAACCGGTCCTTCATGGGCCGGGCCTCATGGATAAGATCATCAATGGCCAGGGAAATCTGTGTCGTGGGGTTGGCGGTAATTCCCGTTGCCAGGAGGTGAAGCGCCTCCGGATGGTCCCGGAATAGATATCGGGCAAGCTGGAACATCCCGATGGCAAGCCCTTCCATCTGAAGTCCCAGAAGGATTCGGCGTGTGCCGGGCTTTTCCCAGAGATAAATCTCCTCCAGCAGTTCCTCGCTGGACAACCCTGAGATGGCAGGGCGGGATTGTATTGTGCGAGAGTCGGACACCAGGGAGTTCATGGCCTTACCCGGCCGAACCGCCAGAAGAAACCGTGCCGATCCCTTCAACGATGCCAGCAGGAGACCCGGTAATCTCTGAATCGAATGACCGGGCAGGTTCCTCGGTTTTAATATCCCCTTCGAAATGAGGGGTTGGATTCTCTTTCCATGTTCCGGATCCATGGTGAAAAGGATCCTCTCCATAATCCATCCGATGATCGGAGCTGCCAGAGCCGCATTCATGTTGAAGTAGATCCTTCCTTCGACACGGTCCAGTCCTGCAAGATGGGGAAAGACAGGCGATGTTTTCTGAACTCCGCTGAGATGTTCGGTCACGGTAGGCAGAATGCTCCGGCGCCAGAGGTCCCAGGTCAGGGGATGAAGGGGCTCAGGCATCGTCTCCCGGACGTTCCAGTTGGACCAGACCGTCACAGGTCCGTCTGCAGCCTCAGGGCATGAACGTTCCACTCGATACGTTTCCTGCTGTTTCATGGAAACCGTGATCGGTCGGGCCTGAAGCCACCATAAATTTCCGGAGTGATCGATGGCCCACTCCAGGTCCAGGTCGTATCCCGCATGACGGGTAAGATCCATGGCATCCTGATAGAGGGAATGGATCTGGTCGCCGGTGAGGAAATGCGCATTTTCTTCCGAAAGGATTTCCGCCTCCCCGAATCCGTTTTGATAAATTCTCCAGCGATCGGGTAAGATTTTCCCTGAAACGAGAGAATCTCCCCCACCCTGCACGGCTTCGACGACACAGGCTCTATCCGTTCCCCGTGGATCACGGGTAAAGCAGACCCCGGCAACCTCCGCTTCCACCATGCATTGAACTAGGATACCCACAGGAATGGGGTCGGATTGAGATTCATATACCTGAGCCCGTGGAGACTGCCCTGAGGCAACGCAACGGGAAGCCGCAACCAGGACTTCCTCCTCCGTAGAGCAGTTCAGTACGGTTTCGAAGATGCCTGCATAGGATCGCTCCGGTGAATCTTCGACCGGGGCGGAAGAACGCACTGCCACGGGTCCTCTTTTCAATAGGGCGCGAACCCGCTCCAGAAAAAATTCTCGAGAGATTTCTAACCATTGCTCAACGACTGCACATGTGGGCTCAACGACAAAGCCGTCCGGTACCCGTGCTCCATTTCGAATCAGAGAGGCAAGACCGGCCGCCTTTCCGCCGAAAAATCCGGGATCCCGGGTATCCCTTTTCGCCAGTTCCGAAAGATTTACGATCTCCAGTTTATCCGGGTTCATCCACACCTATTGTACGTTACAGCGTGTGATGGATGGTGTATGATGGAAAGATGAAGCAACGAATCCCGACAGGGTTGAATTATGGAATCGGTATCCTTGTGCTTCTTCTCCTTCCCATCCTTCTATTGTCTCAACCGTTTCCGGAGGACGAAGCCGGTCCCTATCTAACCGAGATCGATCTTCTGCGGCCCCTGACTCACCTCTCTCTGGAGGCCCACTCCCCCGACCCAACGGATCTGACGAAGGCCATGCAGGACACCATCAATTCTTTCTGCGGAAAGACTCTGAAGGTTCTGCATGTACCTGTCGCCGGTATCTTTCCCAACCGGACCATCGGGGAGGAAGAGGAATGGTACGTGTCGGGTGAGGATCGATGCGCCATTCAATACGGCATACCCGGTGAAGTAGTCAGCTCGGGCACAGCCCCTCTCTATCGGGGAGAACCCGCTGCTCTTCTGGTTACAATCGTGAAAAGAGGAGAGCTGACCATCGAATACCACCTGGCGATTCCCTTTAACAGGCCGATGCCCTCCGTGCTTCCTGGCGACACGGTTCATTTCCTGATGGACGTCTCCGCGATCCGGATGCTCGATCCACAAACAGGACCCCTTTTTGTCTGCGGCAAGCTTCGGAGCCTGACGATCCCTCACCCGGAATAAAACCCCTGATCGACCCCCGCAATTTGTGTCCCTGAAGAATCACTCCTTCTATATCTTCCCTTCCCTCATCGTGTACACTCTCTGAGTGGTAAATCCCGGTACGATGCCCCCCCGCCCCATTTTCAAGACGCTCCTTAACCGGAGCTGGGCCGTGGCCTGGCCGATGACGCTGATCATGGTCTTCGAATTTCTCATCACCTTCGCCGATGTATACATTGCAGGGCAAATCGGTAAGGAGGTTCAGGCGGCCTACGGGTTTGTCGTCCAGATCTATTTCATTTTTACCGTCCTGGCCAACGCCCTGACCGTCGGGACCGTGTCCGTCGTCTCCCGCCTCTGCGGAGAACGCGACAACGACACCTATGCCTCAACCCTCTTTTCCGTTGTCCTTACAACCACCGTTCTGGGAATCTTCCTGAGCCTCGGCGGTATCCTGCTTTCCCCGTGGGTCCTGGAAATCAGTAATGTTCCCGAGGTAGTAAAAACATACGGTCGTCCCCTGATCCTGATCTATGCAGGGGGCCTGCTCTTTCACTATGTCCTGATCAACACCAACGGAATCCTCCGTGCCTGCGAGGGAATTAAAAAGTCCCTGGCCACGATGGCCCTTGTCTGCGTCACCAATATTTCTCTCAATGTTTTCTTTGTCTTCTTCACACCCCTCGGGTTCCGGGGTATCGCCCTGTCCACGGCGGCATCGGTAGTTCTGGGAGCGGCCCTGAATCTTTACCACCTCAGGATGTTCCTCCGAAAGTCTCACCGCTATCTCAAAGAGTCAATCTGGAAAATTATCCGGATAGGCTGGCCAACCGGACTCCTTCAGGTCCTCTGGCAGGCGGGGGCGACGGCTCTTTACCTGATTCTGGGTGCCCTGCCCGGAGACAGCGTCGCCATCATGGCAGCCTTCACCAATGGGTACCGTGTGGAATCCCTCATCTACCTTCCCGCATTCGCCTTCAATATGGCCAACGCCGTGATTGTGGGGAACTTTCTTGGGAAAAAGGAGAGAGAGGAAGCCTACCGCGGAGGACTTACCACCGCTGCCATGGGTACAGCCATTGTCTCGATCCTCACTGTCGCCGTGATCCTGAATGCCCGATGGGTGAGTGCCCTCCTTTCAGACAATCCCACCGTCATCACAGAAGGGATCGGATATCTCACCATTGCTCTGATCTCGGAACCTTTCATGGCCTGGGGCGTCATCCTCGCGGGGGGCCTGAATGGAGCCGGGGACACCCGGACAACGATGGCTATTGTCTCTTCCGCCGTCTGGGGGGTTCGGATTCCCCTCGCGCTGGCATTGGGCGTTGGACTGAGTCTTGGGCCGGAGGGAGTATGGTGGGCCATGAATGCTTCGATTTTTTTTCAGACCTTTCTCATTACCCGGCGGTACGTACGCCGTCGATGGATGGATCTTGATTAACCTGCGTGCTGTCGTGGACACACTATCCAGGTCAACCGGGAGGACATATTGAAACTCATCTTTCTCTTTTTACTCGTAACGGGTCTTGCCATTGCAGATTCCGCCGTACCGGATCCCGCACAATCCCTTCTCGAAGCGGACCGTGCCTTTGGAAAGGCCACGGCGGAACATGGATTGGAGGGCTGGATGGCGTACTTTGCGGAAGACGCCTGTATCTTTCCCGATCAGGGCCCCGTCGTGAAGGGCCTTGACGCGATCCGTCGTCACTATTCCTCCACCGGATTTAACCCGAAGAACCTCTCCTGGACCCCCCTACACGCAGAGCTTTCCACTTCGGGGGATCTGGGCTACACCTACGGAACCTGGACCCTCCCATTCCAGAAGGAAGATGGCACTTCGGGAACGGCGGAGGGAAAGTACCTGACCGTCTGGCGGAAGGATAAGAACGGAGACTGGAAGGTGGTGGCGGATATTGGAAACGCGGGAAGCAACAGCGAAACGGAAACCCATTAGCGATCACCTTCCCCGGAGGGGAGAATCAGAACCCTGTAACTGTAAGCCATGACCAGGCCCGCAGCTCCCGTAATAAATGCCAGGAGAGACTGCCCCGCCAGAAATGCGGAAACAATAGCCAGGATCCAGAACGGAAAGACGGCTAGCCCGGAAGATCGTATTCGAATCCATCGGAGAGTGTGAACCTCCTGTCCGCATGAAGGGCAGGCTTCCTCTTCGATGGGAAGATCGTTCCCGCAGGAAGGACAGCCGGGAACAGAGATCTGGCCTTCGACCCCTTTGAGATTCGGCTCCCGGTAGAGCCAGCGATGGATCAGAATTGTCCAGAAAAAAGCAAAGAGGCAAAGTTCGTAGAGGAGCGTGAACATGTCACCCCGTACGGGCGGGTACAGGAGCGTCCGGCCGGCAAGCGTGATCAAAGCCATTAGACACGTCAGGATGGTTCGAGGGACCGAATGACGGATCAGGAAGCGCGTAAAACGCTGGAAACGGGAAGGGCGTGCCGGATTCGATTTCACCCTTCGATTATCCCACACCCATCGTCTTTCAGGATTCCAACTGCAGGCTCTTTCGCGCAGTTTGACCGGGTGCGTTCAATCACCATTTTGACAATTTGCCTTGCATGGTGACCACTGGAGGTGTACACTTAAGAGTGAAAACCCGTGGAAAGGGGTGTGGAGATGAAAACGTGGGAATATCGAATCGTCAATCTCAGGTCGGAAAACTATCAAATCCGGAAAGATTACGAGGCTGAACTGAACGGCTACGGTCAGGACGGCTGGGAGCTTGTGGGCCTTACCTCGGTCAACTTCAAATCCGGTGCAACGGACCACATCGGTCTTATTTTCAAGAGGGAAAAAGCCTAAGCCCTGATGCCCCCGAGAAATTCACCTCTTTCTTCCGATTCAACCGTATTCAGGGATGGATCGGAAGAGGAAGTGCTTTCCAGGCTGGAATCGATCGACTTCAAGCTCAACGAGCAGGAGTCTCTGTCCATTCTTACCAACCCCAACTGTACATGGAAAACCATCCACCATATCGCTGAAAGTAAAGATCTTACTTCCTTCCACAAAGTTCGTTTCGCCCTGGTGCGGAATCCAACCACGCCTTCCCCGGTGGCTCAGCGATTTGTGCCCGTTCTCTACTGGAAGGAACTGCTGGAGATTACCCTGGACCAGAGGACACCGCCGCTGATACGGCGAATTGGAGAAAAGACCCTTCGGGAACGCCTTCCCGGAATGGGTCTTGGAGAAAAGATCTCCCTCGCCCGCAGGGCGCCCCAGGCTCTTCTGCCCGATCTTCGCCGGGAGAAACATCTGAAAGTGATTGAAGCCCTGATGGAAAATCCTCGAATGACGATCGTTCATTTGCAGGTCATTGCCAACGATCCGGGAACGTCCGGGGAAATCCTCACCCACCTTTCCCGGCTACCCAAATGGTCGAATCAGTACTGCATCAAGATGGCACTGGTTAAAAATCCTGCCACTCCCCTCGGCACAGCCCTTGGTTTTCTATCCTCCCTGAAACGCATCGATCTACAGGGGATCACCAAGAATCCGGCGATCCGTCACGCAATCAAGGTGGCGGCCCAAAATCTCCTCGAACGCCGGTAAAGAATTACACAATCTCCAGTCGAAGATAGCGTTTGTGCAGGTCCACGGATAGGATCTTCACCCTGACTTCATCTCCCAGCCTGAGGGATAGGGAAGTACGGCGGCCGCTAACCTCCTGGCGGAGAGTGGAGGCGGTCAAATAATCCTTCTTATAGGTGGCAAAGGGGAGAAACCCCTGAACCTGATAGTCCTCCAGAATGATAAAGATGCCCGTCTCAATCACTCCACTGACGCGACCGGACAGGATCTGGTTTTCCTTCTCCTTTACGATCTGGAGAGTCTTCCATTCCATGACCTCCCTCTCGGCATCTTCGGCCTCCCATTCCCGTTTTGAGCAATGGTCGCCTGCCTGCACAAGCTCATCGAAGGCGAGATCCGCACGCTTCTGATCATACTGGACCCCCGAGAGGTATTCTTTGACTCTGCGGTGGACAATCAGGTCGGGATACCGGCGGATGGGAGAGGTGAAGTGGCAGTAGTACTCCAGGGCCAGACCAAAATGTCCGACATTCTCGGGAGTGTACCGGGCCCGGGCCAGGGAACGGAGAAGAAGTTCATTCAGGTAGGGGCCCTCGGGCCGCTTTTCCCAGGAATCCTGAAGTCGCTGAACCTGAAGCGGCGTCAGCTCCTCAAGGTTTACCCGGAAGGGATATCCCAGGCCTTCCAGGATGATCTTCAGCTCCAGGAGCTTTCCTTTATCCGGATCCTCGTGAATCCGGTACAGAAAGGGAATTTTCTTAAAGGTCAGAATCTTTGCCACTTCCCGGTTGGCCGTGATCATGAATTCTTCGATGAGACGGTGGGAGTCGAAACGGATCTCGGGACGGACACCAACCATTCTTCCCTGATCATCGTACAGGATGCCGACTTCGGGAAGGTCAAAGTCCAGGCTGCCCAGACCTACCCGTTTTCGATGAAAACGCTTAGCAATCCGGTTCATCTCCCGAAGCGTATCGGTCAGGGGATGACGCTCCCTGCCATCCAGAATGGCCTGGACCTGCGTATAGGTCATGCGATAACGTGAACGGATGATGGTGGGCAGGAGGCGTACTTTCGATGTTCTTCCCCGTTCGTCGACATCCATAAAGACACTCAGGGTGAGACGGTCTTCCTCCGGTCGCAGGGAACATACGCCGTTGGAAAGGGCCTCGGGAAGCATCGGGACAACCGTATCGGGAAAGTAGGTTGATGTGGCCCGATCAAAGGCTTCCTCATCCAGGGAGGTCCCCGGTCGAACAAAGTGGGACACATCGGCAATGTGAACGCCCAGACGCCAGCGTCGAGGTCCGATTTTTGAGAGTGAGATTGCGTCATCAAAGTCCCGGGCGTACTCTCCGTCAATGGTGAAGATTGTTTCCCCCCGAAGGTCAGTACGGTCGGAAAGCTGGATATTACTTAAACGATCGGCCGACGACTCGGCTTCTCTCAGCACTTCCTCCGGAAACTCCATGGTCCAGCCGCGGTCCGCGTAGAGGACCCGGGCCTCCATTCCACGCTCCCCGAATTTTCCCAGGGAGTTGCCAATCTTGACACGCCCCTGCCGGGTCGCTGTCGGAAAAAAGACGATCGCGCCTTCAAAGGCAATGGAACCATCTGCGGGATGTCCGTCTTCAAATCGTGGAATCATATCGGGAAGATTTCTGCGAAATGGCCGGAACAGGATTGTCTTCCCTTCCGACACGAGAAAGCCAGGAAGGGTTTCCCGGTTACGGCGGAGAATCCGGACCACCCGCCCCTCGTCTCCGCGTTCGGCCAGACAGAGAACGAGATCACCATCCATGGCTCCCTGGGCCTTCTTCAACGGAATGGTGAGGGAGCCATCCTCCAGGCGAAGTTCTCCCCGTTTTGCCCGGATCCGGATCGTGCCCACACGGTAACGTGTGAACGGCCCATAGGCCCAGACATGGCGGCGAATTCGAACGGCAATGCCGGTAAGTTCCAGTTCTTCCAGCACACCATCAACCTTTTTCCCGAACTGTCTTCGTAAAACACTGATCTCAACGGGCTTTCCGCCCTTCTTTTTCAGGAAAGATACGAGGGTACCCTGGAGGCTTGAATCCTTCATCAATGTGCTATAATCGAGCGTCGCGAAAGTGGCGGAATTGGCAGACGCGCAAGATTCAGGATCTTGTGGCCGAAAGGCTGTGGGGGTTCGAGTCCCCCCTTTCGCACCACTTCAGCGCATCCTTCATCTCTTCGAAAATTGGAAATACCTTTTCAAGTCCGGTAATCGTCAGGAGTTTGAGAATTCTCTCCCTCGGGTTCACCAAAGCCAGAGGAATTTTTTCATCCCGGTAGCGGGAAAGGTATCCCACCAGTTCACCGATTCCCGTGGAATCGACATAATCGATCTTGTCCATATTGATAATCACGCCCTTCGGGCGTTCCTGCAATATCTTCTCCAGGTAATCGGAAAATTTTTTGGAAGACTCTCCGAGCGTAATGGTCCCCATCACATTGATGACGACCATCTCCCCATGTTTATTGCGTTCAATGATCACAAAAAACCTCCTGAACGGCACCGAGAAAAACCCGGGCGTTCTCTCGAAGTAGTGTATCAAGTTCGACTGAAAATGGGAAGGTGTCCGGCTCGGATGGTGTGTCCGATACAACCTTGACGACAGCCCAGGGGAGTCCCCTCTCCTTGACGATTTTTACAAACCCTCCGGACTCCATATCCACCAGCAGGGTCCCATGCTCTCTGAAGAGCTCTTCCCGTTCAGCCGGATCGATCACGGGCCCTGGAACCGCCAGGATGGAGGCCCTTGGAAGTCCGAGGCTCAACGGAGAGACCAGAATATCTCCCTCCAGGGTGTGAACCCAGGGACACTCGAGGACCATTCCGGGTGCGTAGACTGTGGTCAGGGAGCCCGCGGTCCCAAATAGCAGGAGAACCCGAATCCCTGTCAGGGGAAGGCTGACGAGGGACCGCCGTAGTGATTCTTCTCCCTGCCCGGCAACCAGGATGACCATTCCAGGAGCACTGTAGCGGTAGGGAAGAGGTCCCGATACGCACCCGGACAGGGAGGCGGCGAGAAGCTTTGCCTCCTTGAGGTGGGCCGTGACGATCAGAATCTTACCGTTCATCCAACCTCGCGGTCAGCCTGGCCGAATTCATAAGTTCCCCGAAGACGCGGTTCCACACATCCGGAGACTCCATGCAGAGATAGATGGCCCTGCGGGGGTAATGCTTCTCCAGAACGGTCAGAAGGCCCCGGTAGAGCATTTCCCGGACCGGCCTCGGATATCGCATCTTGTTGTCTCTGGCGCGAATAAACTCCGGGCGAAAGAGGTCCGTTTCAGGATAGGATTTAAGAATGGCGTCATCCATTCCCTTTGGAAATCGAAAGGTTCCCATGGAGATCCACGCCAGCTTCTCAGCCGGGAGAATCGTCGCAAGTCGGTCAACGACCTCTCCGTAGAGAGAAAGCCAATCGTGCCTCTGGAGGATCGGGTCGAAATGGACCGCAACCCGGTACCCCCAGCCCAGAACCCTGGATATGGCGGAAAGCCGCTCATCCAGGGTAGCGGCTCCCGTTTCGTATCGATATATGAGATCCGGCGGATTGAGGGAAAACGCTACGATGATCCGCTCCCGGTGCGGCAGGTCCTGAAGAGGTTCGATCCAGTTGCTCTTTGTCTTCAGTTCCACCACCATATCATCCAGGGATCCCACAGCCTCCACCACATCACGCACGAAGGGAAAGAAGGGTTCCATGGCAAGGGAATCCCCGAACTCTCCCGTTCCCAACCGAATCGGCCCCTGCCGTTTCTGCCGGAGTTCTCGGATTTCCTCCAGACCGTCCTCCAGATTGGCATAGAGGGTCAGGGATCCTGAAGGCCGATAGGCCTGCAGAGCGCAATACTCACAGCGAAATGGACAGCCCAGCATCCATTCCATCGTCCAGTAGCCGCAGCATACATGTCCCTTCTGACCGGGACATGGCCTCAGGAACGATCCCAGGTTCCGGGTGATCCACCACCCTTTCCCTTCATAGGGCTCTCCTGCAGGAACAGTCTGAACCGGGATCCGGGGAAGGAGGTCGAGAAGGCTTCTTACTCTCGGATGGTCTTCCACGGCCTCGTCAACAACGATGACGCTTGGAATGGGAATTCGCATCAGAGAAAATCCAGTTTTTCGAAGAGGCGGGCAAGGGATTGCCTGATTTCTTCCAGCCGGGAGAGGTCCCGCCGCGTCACCCTGAACGACAGCTCAACCCCCTCCCGTTCCAGCGTGGGATCAGCGTGAACCCGCACTCCCGGAGGAAGATTCACCTCACCGAGGGCCGTGTTCAGTTCATTCATCCGGGTGTCTGTTTCGGGATGGGCGAGGGGGTGCAGCCATGCAATTACGTCTTTGACAGAGGCAACTGCGGGAACCCCGGGAAGGGTCTCTCGAAAGACGCAATCTCGAACCAGGGAAGCCGCCACCCTTCTCTCTCCCACCGTTCCCTTCGCTTCCAGGAGAACCTTCACCCAGAATCGAAAGTCCGATCCGGAGGCAGCCAGATCCCGCAGGGCTGCGAGGGTCATTCTGCCTTCCAGAATGGCCGGATGAAGCGAAGGATCGGAGACCAGCAGATCCATGACGGCGGGAATTGAAGGTGAATCTCCCATTGAAAGATCGGACAGGAAGGCCTTTTTTTGGCTGTCTTTTAATCCTTTGTAGACATGAGCGGTTTCCAAAAGATTCCACGGACGGGTTAGATTGAGATGCCAGCGCAGGATGTGGGGATCTCCGGAAATCTCCTGTACGGGAATATCATCTAGACCGAGAGCCAGAGCTGCAGCCATGCGGCGCAATCCGTCCACCACAATTGTGTTTGAGATCCGGACAGGTTCGAGGATGCCGCAGATCTCGATACTCTTTTGAAGTGCCCCGGAAACCTCAACGACACTTTGGGGAATCAGGGGACTCAACCGTTCAGCTTCCAGAGTTCACCTCCTCCCGGGAAGGTACCTTTTTCCATCTTCGGTGCACCCATACCCACTGGGTCGGATGACGACGGACCTGATCCTCGATCCGCCGTGTGAGGAGGGCAGTCAGCGTTTCCTCCGTATGCCCTTCAGATTGGATAGGGTCGTCGAAGTGAAGAATGTGGCCACCGGAGGGAGTTCGGTGAATAAAACCGGTAACGGAAGGAATGCCGTACTTCAGGGCCAGACGGGCGGCTCCTACGGGTGTATGGGCCGGATGGTTAAAAAAGGGGACAAAAATCCCCTCGACCTTCGTATCCTGATCGATCAGCATGCCCAGGGTCCGTCCCTCCTTTACCGCACTGAGAAGCTGTCGGGGACTGTCCGAAGAACCGCGGAGAATGGTCTCCACCCCTCCTTTTTTTCGCAGTCCAACCAGGAAGTCGTTCAGCGTATCCAGGTAGGCTTCCCGCGCGACAACGGTTAATCCTCCGCATCGCCGGGCAATGGTCCGGGCCATCAGTTCCCAGTTTCCGCAGTGGCCGGTGACGAGAACCACACCCGTTCCGGAAAGGTGGTGGATTCCTGAAATTTCTACAGATGGATAGAGCTTCTCCAGATGGTAAAGTTCGGCGAAGGTCATCCCGTAATGTCGAAAATTTTCTCTTATACAGCGGGTTATTTTCCGTGAGCCCCAGGTTGGAAAGGCTTTCTCCAGGTGGGACCGGACCCGGCGGCCCTGGGAAGGGAGCAGAATCCGGGTGAGCGTTCCGATCCAGGCCCCCACCCTTCGGGCGCCGCTGACGGGAAGTACCTTGAAAACGAGGGAAAAGGCCCCGAAGAGGATAAGAACGGCAAAATGTTTCAGTGAGGCCATGCCCCCCTGGCCTTGAGAATCAGTTCAACCACCTCTCGAAGCACCCCCCCGCCACCGGGAGTGTGGAGGATTCGATCCACGCGGGCGCGAACCTCGGGCACAGCATCCGAAGGGCAGGCGGTAAACCCCGCACGGGCCATGGCGGGCAGATCGATCATGTCATCCCCGATAAAGGCCGTTTCATCCGGAGAAATGTCCAGTCTCCCTGTCAGAGCAAGAAAATCTTCCTCCTTGTTTCGACTGAACATAATGAGATGTTCGACACCCAGTTCCTCGGCACGGGCCGACAGAGCCTTCCCTCCCCTTCCGGAAAGGAAGGCTACGGGGATTCCATTTCGAATTGCGAGGCGGATGGCCGACCCGTCTTTCGAGTTAAAGACTTTGATTTCCTCTCCGTCCGGCATCAGATAAATTCGGCCGTCGGTCAGGACACCGTCCACATCCGTCACGATCAATCGGATTGATTCGAGCGATTCCATGCCGATACTCTAGCGTGTTTTCCCTCCCCTGTCCATAGAAGCCCGGCCCCTCCGTGACCTTTGACAACCGGTAGGGAAGTGGGTATGATAGGCGCGGTGGGCAGGTAGCTCAGTCGGTAGAGCAGGGGACTGAAAATCCCCGTGTGGGCGGTTCGATTCCGTCCCTGCCCACTCCGACTTCCGAGACAAGATCCCACATTCATCTTACCTACAAAGTACGTCATTCGGAATCGCTCTTCGAAAGAGGGTTATCTGGGGTTGACTCAGTTCGATTCCGTCCCTGCCCACTCCGACTACCGAGACAAGATCCCACATTCATCTTACCTACAAAGTACGTCATTCGGAATCGGTCCTCCGGGGTAGGATTCGTAAGTCCACTCGGCTCAATTCCGTCCCTGCCCATTCCAATTTCCGGGGTTATCCCCCTCAATCACCTCATTTACATCGTATGCTATTCGGAATCGCTCTTCGAAAGAGGGCTATCTGGGGTTGACTCAGTTCGATTCCGTCCATGCCCATTCCGACTACCGAGACAAGATCCCACATTCATCTCACCTACAATGTATTTTATTCGGAATCGGTCCTCCAGGGTAGGTTGTGTACGTATACTCGGATCAATTCCGTCCCTGCCCACTCCGACTTCCGAGACAAGATCCCACATTCATCTTACCTACAAAGTACGTCATTCGGAATCGCTCTTCGAAAGAGGGTTATCTAGGGTTGACTCAGTTCGATTCTGTCCCTGCCCACTCCGACTTCCGAGACAATGCCGCACCTTCATCTCACTTAATAATGTACGTCATTCGGAATCGCTCTTCGAAAGAGGGTTATCTGGGGTTGACTCAGTTCGATTCCGTCCCTGCCCACTCCAACTACCGAGACATTACCCCACATATATCTCACCTACAATGTATGTTATTCGGAATCGGTCCTCCGGGGTAGGATTCGTAAGTCCACTCGGCTCAATTCCGTCCCTGCCCACTCCAACTACCGAGACAAGATCCCACATACATCTCACCTACAATGTAGTTATCCGGAATCGGTCCTCCGGGGTAGGATTCGTAAGTATACTCGGTTCAATTCCGTCCCTGCCCATCATGGTTTTGGCGTTTCATGCCGAAACCATGCCACGATGTAGCTCCCTGAGCGAAGTCGGGGAGGCGAATCTCTCACACGTACAGCCAGTTATTCGTTATTCTCCTGAACGCGGAACAGGGCCTGAAAAAAGAGGGACTGCCCCAGGGAAGGTGAGAGGGCCGCGGACCGTCCCCTTTTTTCACATCGTACATTTTTGGGAATCGGTCATCCCCGGAAAGAATTATTTAATGAGTTTAGTTTCTCTATCCATCGGAACAATATCGCTCTTAAATTTAGTGGAACCAATTTCGATCTCCCTCTCTTCGATTACGGAGAAACTTCCCTCCCAATCCACGGCAACAGTCTTGAGTGAATAGGTGCCGGGGGTGAGTAAAGCAGTGTCGATCGTGACAGTCCAATCATGAAGATCAAAGGGCCTCTCATGCTCTCTTCTAAGTGGATGGGGCAGGTAGTAAGGATCGGTAAACTCATAGGATGCCATCAACTCATCCCCGATGCGTACACTTACACTCGCAATGCCATCCTCATCCTGGACTGAACCTGCAAACCTCAGGATGGGGCCCTGAGAGCACACGGTTACATCTCCAACCGGTTGGTCCTCGTCGAAGTGAACTGGATCGAACATGTAAATCCGATTTTCCGCCGTTACATAGACAACATTGTTCAAGACTTTAACTCTGTAAAGAGGTTGGTCCATCACATTAACACCGGCAAATTCACTATTTGAGCTATCGGTCTCTGGATCGTAATTGGCGACTCTCTGGCACTCGAAATCGGTTGAGTAGACCCAATCTTCATGCCCAGAAATATCTTGCGGTGTGAACCAGATTTGGTCAAGTGTGCAACTATAAGGTTCTATATATATAAACTCACCTCCCAAAGTAACTCCGGCTTTCATTTTATCCATGAGTGGTTGAGGGCTAAAGTATCCAGCACTGCCGAACATGAGCCACGTCTTGTAACGCGTAATTGGTGCAAGGGGGCAGCCTTCGCAGAAGTAGTAACATGCGGAGCAGTATCGGGTAGATGAAAGACCATCTTCAAAAGCTTCTGAAACAAAGTCACCTGGAATCTTGCAATGTCCCTGACCCTGTTGGAAGAGAAAATTGCCCTCAAAATATTCAAAACCTGATTGATTGATTGATCTCCATGCGTTCCAGTCGCAGTTCCATCCTGTGTCCAGCATCCAGATATCCAGAGTCTTCATGGTCTTTAAGTCGATAACAAAGGGGACATAACTACCGTAGAATGTGCAAGGATAGGGATCAGTTGGATACCATTCCATATTACATATTAATAAATCATTTACAACTTTGCATGTACTCCGACATTCATTTGGGAATCCACTATTGATCATGATGTATTCATCTCTCACGTCGTGCGGATGAAACTCCTTAATCCATTGGGGTTGAATCGGGGTTGAAATATCATAAAAGAGAAGCCCGTTATCATCCTCATCTACATAGTAGGAGATGATTAGCTGGTTTTTCCATCGGTAGAGTCTTGGAATGTATCCACTACCCTTGAACTGGATAACATTCTTCAGATCCCATGTTCCTTCTGTCAGATCATAGATGGAGAGTGCATTCAATCCTGCAGCATAGAGGTATCCTCCGTAAAAAAGGATATCGTAGACTTCGGGAGAGACAGCCATCTCCCCTCTTTGATTCAAAGGAGGGTAATGAATGACATCGACTACATGCATATTCAATAGAAGGGCAAAAAAAAGAGCTGTCATCTTACTGTAAGATATGAGGCATTCCGTGAAGCTTGAGAAGATGATTAACTTTTGCTTCCTGGCCGTACAATGGCCCCCCAGGATCCCCCGCCTGCGGAGGCCGCGTAAGATAAGAACAAAATTGCAAAATGCTTGAATACCCCCCTGGCTTCCAAGATTTAAGAAGGGTAACCCCACTGTTGATTTCATCTCTCCAATACGGAAGATCTGGAATTGTATCGGGATTTACGCAAAAGGCGGGCAAAACTTCATCTACTGCGCATCCATTTACGCTTTGATAGTAGCTCACATTATCTAGAAGGTCCCATAATAAAGAGGCAACATGAACTTCCTCATACATTCCTTGCCCTTGACAATAATCGATATTGGATGTGCATATGGGGATCGTGCAACGCCCGCAATTGAATACTTCGACACCACTATTATCATCCTCAATCTTGCAAAAATATGGTTGTTTTACTCCATCTACTAGTTTTCCTTCGTCAATAATGTCATAGCCACAACCAACTGCCGAGTAGTTAGCAAACCAGTCGGCAAATCCTTCAGCGAATGCAAAACCTGCTGAAATATTGCCTGATAAATCTTTTGTTTGTTTACAATATCCATGTGTACCCGTATATCCTACTATCCCTCCCTGTAAATGCGCATGAAACAGGTGCCCAGCTTCATGCGCCAGTGGCATGGCAAAAGGCCAAAAACCAACTGTTTGCATTCTTTTTCTGTAGCCGATAATTGGTGGGCGAGGTCATGTCAATAGGTGTGTAAAAAGGGTTCATGCGGCATGATCCTTATTCAAGGTTTTCAGGTTGATACCATTTTCGTATTTGTCACCATTGTAGACATCGCGTAACAGTTGAGGCGCTTTCAGTCGTCGGAATCGCTGTTCTGCCACCATCAGCATTTTCCAGATCATGGCCGAGGCACTGGTGACTTTCTTAAAGCGTTTGGAGGCACAAGTTCTGAGACGAAGGGCGGCGAAGGGGGATTCC
>Ga0209203_1000036_pt1 | contig 110983 bp, 104 predicted proteins | sample AD_UKC109_MetaG_FD_184423 | JGI IMG/M metagenome (GOLD analysis project Ga0209203, IMG submission 184423) | Active sludge microbial communities of municipal wastewater-treating anaerobic digesters from Hong Kong - AD_UKC109_MetaG (SPAdes)... | ecosystem: Engineered > Bioreactor > Anaerobic >... | reverse complement strand
AACCGCGTGATCGAAGCGTAACCCAAAATTTCTCAATCCTTGAAAAACCTAGTGGTACGTCTGGATAGGCGTACCCTTACTTCCCTTTTATGAGCAACTTGTGAAATTCAACTGTCGAACGTCAGTCAGGGGAATTCCAATACAGACAAAGATGAGCGGGATGCAGATGATGGCAGCAATGCTGACCGTGATCTGGAAGTTCAGCGATTCCTTGGCCTGGTCACTCACAAAGGGAAACTCATCCCTCTTGATCAGAAAGATGATCAGGGGAGCGAGAATGTTTCCAAAGGGAATAATGATGCCGCAGAGCGTGAGAATGTGGGCGAGCATGGCCCAGGTCCGGGCTTCGCTCGGGGGACCATCTCCGCCGGCTGTGGGAACGGGAGGAGGGGTAGGCTCCGCCGCTTCAGTTTCCGGGGCTTCCGGGGTTACCTGCTCATCCTGATTGGTGGGTTCATCGGTCATAAGATCCTCCCTTTCAAACAAATCTATCGATATAGTACAGGTTTCAGGGATGTCGTGTCAACAAGAGCCCGGATCATTTCCGGATAGAAGGGCCTGCGCCTCGGATTCGCGTCTTGCCAGCTCGGGATGATCGATCGTGACATACCAGCGAAAATCGGGTTGGAGATCGGAAAGCAGATCGAAGTCTCCCTCGAAATCGGGCAGAGGTGGTCTGTCTCCCGAATCGATTCGATACGAAAGGGAAACGGCCCGGTAATCGTCGGCCTCGTATCCCATGTCGGAAAAGGGGTGAGTCGGGTGAAGGGAGCGGTGAAGGTGGGCACGATTCAGAGGAAGTGTCATGACCGTATGTTCCTCCGGAGGAGGTTCTGCTTCCCGGGGATCGATGGGGCCCGCAAGGATCATCCGTTTCCATCGCCGATCAAAGGTCACGGAAAATGTTCCTCCGGTAAAGGTGTGAAGCCGTGAACAGTAGCGATGCCGGGCCCGGAGATATCGAATGACCAGGCCCAGAGCGATGAACCCGGCAAGGGAAGTCAGAATCATGGGGCCTGGGGGTAGCTCTCCCTTCAGGGGTGAGAAGAGAAATACCGGGACAAGGAGCGGTACGGCCACGGCCAGGACCCAGGTAAGAATCGAAGGGGCGGAGGGTTTTTCCAGGGAAGGGACACGATTCTGGTGAAAGAGGGCCCGTTCCGGGTTCATGCTGACGAGATGTCGTCCTTCGATCCGATAGGGTATGGAATGAATTTCGGTCACGAGCTTCCCATGGAAATGGCTTTCAGGCCGTGCCGGTCCCGAAGGCGATCCACAGTCTCTTCCAGAAGTTCCCGACGGATGTGGACCAGGGAACGCTGCCGCCCCCCGGTAAGGTTGGAAAGGGCAACCCCGACGAGCCGAACCCGGAGCCGCCTCTCATAGAGGCCGGTAAAGAGCTCCTCCACCCGGGTGCGAAGGAGGGGATAGGCATCGGTGGGGACGGGAAGGGTCCCGGAGCGGGTTGCCGTCACAAAGTCCCCGTAGCGAATCTTGACGGTGATGGTCCGGCAGGCCATGCCTTTTTTGCGCATCCGGTAGACAACCTTTTCCGTCAGCCAGAAGAGGCGTGTCAGGAGGGTGCGCATATCCGTGATGTCTTCGGGAAAGGTGTCCTCGGCGGACATTCCCCTGTGTTCGTGGTGAGCGTGCAAGGTCGCCGATCCCTGCCCGGAGGCCCGTTCATGGAGGGAGATGCCGTGGCGTCCCAGGGCGGCGGCGAGGAGGGCCGGAGAGAGACGCTGGATGTCTCCCACCGTTTTCAGGCCCAGTTCTCCAAGGGTTTTCCGTGCCTTCGGGCCGACACCCGGAAGCGTTTCAACGGGGAAGGGGGAGAGAAAGAGCGCTTCCTGTCCCGGCAGAACCGCAAGCTGTCCGTCCGGTTTGGCCAGGGTGGACGCAATCTTGGCCGTGGCCCGCGAAGAGCCGAACCCGATGGAGGCTGTAAGGCCCATGGCCCGGATTTCCCCCCGGATTCGATTTCCCGCGGAGGGAAGGTCCTGTCGGTAGAGACGTTCACAGCCGTCCAGGCTGAAAAAGAATTCGTCAATGGAGGCCTGTTCCACGAGGGGACTGTATTTTTGAAGGACCAGGCCCACGTTCCGGGAGTAATCCAGGCAGGCCTGGCCATCGGGGGGAAGGAAGACGGCCCCGGGGCAGAGACGGCGGGCCGTGGCTGAAGCCATGCCGGAATGGACGCCGAAAGCCCGGGCCTCGTAGGAGGCGGAACAGACCACGCCCCGTCCTTCGGGATCTCCCCCCACAATGACGGGACGGCCACGGAGGGATGGATCACGGATTCGTTCCACGGCCACAAAGAAGGCATCCAGGTCCAGACAGCCCAGCATGGATGCATGATATGCGAAAATTATACGAAAATCAAGAGGGACGTCGGGGACGACGGCGGATGGGTTGTCCCGGTTCGGTTCGTGTGTCGGGCATCGTATCGGTGTATAGCACCCGTTCAAGATGGTCAAGGTCGTGATCCCGCACGATCTTTGCGAAATTCTGGCTGATAATGGAGAAGAACCTGGGGTCATCGAAGGAGAACTCGATGGTGTGCTCGGTGGGAGAGGGGGGCAGTGTGAAGAAGAGGATCAGCCGGTAACATCCCGAAGCGATTTCGTCCGCGAATCCCCGGAAATGAACCCGGGATCGTAACGGGGAACAGGGGCAGGGGGCGGGATCGGGAAGGTCATTGGCCCAGAAGAGCCGTTCCAGCATGGCGAAGGGATCCTGATACTGTGAAGGAAGGAAGGGATAGAGCTCGTCAAAGCGTTCCAGGATCAGGGCCAGGATGGCGGGATCCTGAGCGGCGCTGGCGAAATAGTCACGGTAGACATTTTCATCATGGGGAAACCGGGAGAGCTCCGGGAAGTAGAGGCGGTCACAGGCGGAATGACTGGCCTGAAGGGCCGCACGTTCCCGATTCAGTCCGGCATCGGGTACCTTGAGAATCGAGAAATCCTGGATCTGCTGAAAGAGCCGGCAGGGGTCCGCGGGAGATGCAATCAGCAATGCAGCCAGATACAGATGGATCAATGATTCTCTCCTTCCTTCTCTTCATCAAAGTAGCCCTCTTCGATAAGCGTCCGGACCTTTTCCGTGTATTCAGTCCCCATGATTTCTCCGGGTTTGGGCTCGTAAAACTGAAACTGGAGGTAGTAAGGCAGCTGGATGATGCGGTGCCACTCGTCACTGCAGATCTCGGTGGGCTGGGTCCCGGGAAGAAAGGCCTCCTGAATGACCGAGGGGCAGGAAGAGGAGGCAAGAAGACCGGTCGTGCGATCGATCCGGGCGAAGGCAAGGCCCGGCGGAACCGAAAAGGACTCAACCGGTTCCAGGCCTTCCCGTGCGATGTATTCCATGACGGATTTCCAGACCGGAAGGGCGGCTTCGGCACCGGGCATTCGTTTTCCAAGAGGAATCTTGGTCTCATTCCCCACCCACACTCCGACGGTATAGGAGGGAGAATACCCGACAAACCATGCGTCGGTATAGGCATTGGTCGTTCCTGTCTTGCCGGCAAGGGGAAGAGGGATCGATCGGGCCGCGACCCCGGTTCCCCGCTGAATCACTCCCTCCAGACATGAACTGGTCAGGTAGGCGATCGTGGGGTGAAGGGAAGCGGTCGTTTCGGGTGCGTGCTGTTCCAGGAGGGCGCCATTCCGGGTGATCGAGGTGATCAGGTACGGTTCGACATGGGTCCCCAGATTGGGAAAGACGGTGTAGGCCGCCGTCAGTTCCATCGGAGTTATGTCGGCGGCGCCCAGTGCGGACGAAGCGTAGGGCGGGATGGATGAGGTGATGCCGCAGGCCTTTGCGGTCCGGATGACATTCTCCGGGCCTACAAGTAAAAAGAGCTTGACGGCGCAGACATTGAGAGAGCGCTCCAGTGCGTCCCGCAGTGTGACAATACCGTAGTAACGCTTGTAATAGTTTGTGGGGCTGTAGTCGGGATTACCCGTTTCGGAGATGAGGTAGATCGGACTGTCAAAGATCGTGTCGGCCCAGGACCAACCCTGCTCCAGGGCCGTAGCGTAGACGAAGGGTTTAAACGCGCTTCCCGGCTGACGCATGGCCTGCGTGGCCCGGTTCCATTCTGAAAGGGAAAAATCATACCCTCCCACCATGGCCAGAACCTGGCCGGAGGCATTATCCAGGACGACAACGGCTCCCTGGGTCAGGGGAACCTGGGAAAGGCGGAGGGTCTTATCCTCGTTGAGATAGAACCTGGCAATATCTCCCACCTGGAGGAGCCGGTTCAGCGGTTTCCCGATCCAATCGTAACCTGAAGGTTCCAGAGTGAAGGAGAACGAAGCGATCCGGACCGTGGCGGTGCGGTCATCCCTTCGCACAACGAGACCGTCGTAAAGGCGGTCGGGAACGAGGTGGGAGAGTCCTCTCCAGGAAGAATGGCGGTAGGTCTGCAGGTCGGGATTTTCCTTGGAAACATTCACGATTCCTTCCGCCCGGTACCCCTTCTTCTCATCGATGACGTGAAGCTGGCGCTTCAGGGCGGCTTCCGCAACACGCTGAAGGTTCATGTCCAGCGTAGTCTGGACCTGAAGACCCTGCTGGTAAAGGGCTTCAGGACCGTAGGTCCGTTCGAGGTGACGACGGATCTCCTCGGCAAAATACTTACCTGTGAGCTCGGCCGGATTCTCCGGGCGGAGGTCAAGGGGGCGCGCCTGGATCTGTTTCGCCTGCTCTGCCGTTAAGTATCCGATGCGCTGGAGGCGCTGAATGACCCAGTTTCTTCGTCCTATGGCCCGATCCGGGTACTGAAAGGGATTATAACGGCTGGGACCCTGGGGCAGGCCGGCCAGGAGTGCGGCCTGGTGGATGAGGAGCTGATCCGGGCTCTTGTTGAAGTACCGCTTCGATGCTGCCGCAATTCCATAACTGCCCGAACCCAGGTAGACCATGTTGCAGTACATGGCCAGGATTTCATCCTTGGTGAGCCGCTTTTCAAGGTCAAAGGTCAGGATGGCTTCTTCGATCTTTCGTTTGATCGTCTTTTTTTTGGTCAGGTAGAGTTCGCGGGCAAGCTGCTGGGTGATTGTACTGCCTCCCTGGGAATAACTGCCGCTTCGAATGTCGCTCAGAATGGCCCGGACAATGCTCTTGATATGAATTCCACCGTGGGTGTAAAACTCGGAATCTTCCGCAGCCAGGACACAGGCTCGGACCATAAAGGGAATCTCGTCCGGGCGCAGGGGAATTCTTTCTTCGATGGCATACCGGGCAAAGATCTTCCCGTCCCGGGCGTAGAGCTGTGTGGTTCGAGGTGGAGCCAGGCGTGTGACTCCCTCCACTTTGGGAACCTCGAAGACCCGACCCGTCAGGACCCCGGCGAGGGCGCCCAGAAGAATGGGAAGGGCCAGAAGGATCAGGATTTTCCGGGAACGGCGCATGGAACCGTAGGATAACATACGGCCCGCGACGCGTCCATGGATTTGCGGGGGTTATCGCTTTCGAAATCTCCGCAGCAGAGATGAAAACCCGGACTCCCTCCAGCGGGGAAGAGCGTCCATCGCGCACGCTTCTCCCCTGTCAATCAGGGAATCGATTTCCTCGAAATCGTACCAGGGTATGGATGTAACTTCCGGAGTCAGGGCCAGGTCGGCCCGCTCCAGGTGTAGACGGGTCAATTCCATGGAGGTGATCTGGTGAGAGCGCTGCAGGGTCTCGAAGATATTTTCATCATCGGCCATGGGAGCCAGGCCCTCACCGACGTGGACCGCGATCACGGGTTCCCGGGCCCGGGAACGAGCCGTCATGACCGGAACCACGTCCGTGACACATCCGTCCAGAAGGTGCATGGAGTTCCTCCGGAGTGGAGGGAAGACCCCGGGGATGCTGGAAGAGGCCAGAATGGCGTCCCGCAGGAGACCCCGGTCCAGTTCGATCCTCCTTCCCGTAGCGATGTCGGATGCCACGGCAACAAAGGGAATGACTGTGGCATCAAACGTCAGATCGGGTACAAGTTCCTCGACAGCGTGGATCAGGCGTTTCTGTTCAAAGACACTTTGCTTGGCCAGGGAGATGTGGAGCATGACCCGGTCCCGGATTCTCTGTCCCAGGATTCCGAGGGCCGAAGGGTTCTCCTGCCGCTTTAACCGGGAAAGACCCGACCTCCGATAGGCATCGCTCTTCAGAAAGGCTTTGATATGGGTTTCGATCTGATAGGCGTCCATTCCCAGGGCATAGAGCGATCCAACGATGGCCCCCATGCTCGTTCCCGCGATGAAGGCAGGCCGGATATCCAGCTTTTCCAGGGCACGCAGAACACCAATATGGGCCAGGCCCCGGGCGCCTCCTCCACCCAGAGCCAGAGCGGCGGAATGCTTTTTGAACAGCATGAAACTATTGTATCACCGGCAGGGTAGGGGTAGGATGAAACCATGGCTGTTTCCCTGGTCGTCGTGAACTACTTTTCATCCCGTGAACTGGCCCGTCTTCTGGACTCTCCCCACGGGTGCGATGAAGTCATTGTCGTAGATCATTCGGAAAGCGCGGGGGAGGCAGAAGCCCTGGATTCCCTTCCCATCGACCGTCTCATCGTCCGGAACAATTCGGGATATGGAGACGGCCTCAATCATGGTGTTTCCCGGGCGAAGGGAGACGTCGTCCTTCTGGCCAACCCGGACCTGGTGTTTGGGAAAGGGGCGACGGAAGCGCTTACATCGGTTGTACAGAATGAGAAGGTAGGCGCGGCTGGCCCCCGGTTCTGGTGGGGAACGGAGAGGAACTGGCTCCTTCCCCACGCGTATGACCTTTCCTTTCGGTCGGAATGGATGAGCCGCTGGATGCCCCGGCGGAACACGCTCCGCTATTTGACAGCACAGACAAAATTCTGGAAGACCGGAAAAACCATCGATTGTCCTGTCCTCTCCGGCGCCATCCTGGCCATGCGGAGAGAAGTCTTTACTTCCCTTGGAGGGTTTGATCCGAAGTACTTTCTCTTCTTTGAGGAGAATGATCTTGCCAGAAGGCTGATTCGATCGGGGTACAGGCTGAAGATGGTTCCGGAGGCTGAAATTCACCACGGCGTGGGCTGTTCGCTGGGACCGTCGACCTATGAAGATGCTCATCTGCAAAGCCTTCAACGATTCCGACACCTTCATTTCCCCCTGTGGTACCGTCTTCTCTATCCCCATCCCCCTCCTGAAGCCGGCCTTGCGTGGAAAGAGAGATCTTCTGTCGCTCTTCACAGTGAAGATGTCCTTCTCCTCTCACCCCACGCCTCCTTCATCCCGTCCGCCGCGCGATTGGTCCGGGAGGGGGATACCCTGACCGCTCTGCCTCCCATTCCGGCGGATCAGGGGTCCCGTTTCCATCTGGCGGTTCTCTCCGGTTCCACCCTTGGGTATGCCGGAGAGATTCAGGTAGAATAGGTTCCGTGGAGGAAAGAAACTACGTTCCCTATGAATCGAGCCTCCTTCCGGGAGAGCGCTTTGTTGTTCTGGCTCCCCATCCCGATGATGAGGTTCTCGGCGCCGGAGGGTCCATGGCTCTTCTTGCGGCGCAGGGCAGGAAGGTTCATGTCCATATCCTGACCGGAGGATCGGAGCAGGGGGATCCTGAAACACGCCAGAGTGAAAGTCGGAAGGCAATGGAAACACTGGGGATCGATGAACCGACCTTCCACGACTTTCCCGATCGGGGACTTTCCTCCCGGGAAGGGGATCTGAAAGAGCTGATCCTTTCCATCCTCCATGAAGAAAACCCGGACTGCCTCATCCTTCCGGGACCCCATGAAGCCCATCCGGACCATCGTGCCCTGGCCGCGGTTCTCCTTACCCTCCTGCATGAACTGCGGCCGGGAGATCGGGACTTCGGGCTGATCCGGGACCTCACCCTGGCCTTCATGGAGATTTCCCTTCCTCAGCAGATCAACCATCTTGTCGATATTTCCTCCGTGATTGAAACAAAATCCCGCGCGCTGGCCCTTTTTTCATCCCAGCAGGCATTCCGGGACTACGCGGAAAAGATGGCCGGGCTCAATGCGTACCGTTCCACGACCCTGCTGCCTCCCGCCACCCACGCGGAAGGCTTTCGGGTCATGGCCGCGGGAAGCGCGGCTCTCCATCCTCTGACCGATTTCTTCCCGCAGGGGCTTCCATTCGCACCCGCCTCTCCCACCATCTCGATTTCTCTCATTATCCGGACGCGCAACCGTCTCTCTCTGCTGGAGGAAGCGCTTCGCAGTGTCTCGGAAGCCGAAGCGCCGCCCGAGCAGGTGATCGTCGTCAACGATGGAGGCGAGGATCCAGGTCCTGTCGTGAGCCGGTTTTCCACCCTTCCCGTGGAGGTGATCTCCTTCCCCGCCTGCAGGGGTCGGGGGGTTGCAGCCAATGAAGGCCTGCGCCGTTCCTCACAGGATGCCGTAGCCTTTCTGGACGATGACGATATCGTCTATCCTGAGCACTTTCAGACACTTCGAAGAGCAATGGGGCATGCGAATGTGGGCGTTGTGTACAGTGATGCCGTCTCCACCATCCATGGATGGGACGATAACGGGACGCCCCTTCCGCCTGAAAGGCACCTCTCCTACGGACGGGACTTTGATCCGGACCTTCTTCTCTACGATAACTACATTCCCTTTCATACCCTTCTCATCCGAAGATCCCTAATCGATCAGTCCGGGCTCCTCAGGGAGGATCTCGATCTATTCGAGGATTGGGAATTTCTCATCCGGCTCTCTTCCCTGACTCCCTTTCACCACGTTCGAAGGGTTACCTGTGCCTATCGACACTTCCGTCAGGGAGCCACGCTGGGCGTGGACCCCACTTCAAGGCAGGATTTTTCCCGGGCTCGATGCAGGGTTCTGGAACTTACCCGGGAGAAGCGGTCTCCGGAGGTGGAAGAACGGGTTGTGAGGCGCCTTCGAATCACCCTGGACCAGACCCGGGAGAAGCTCGTGGAGTTTGAGGGGGAACTGCAGTACCATCGCCGGACCTCCGAACAGCTTTCCCGGGAAGTCCATCGGCTGGGGAGCGATCTGGGACAGGTTTCCGATGCCCTCCATCGGGAGCGGGGAGAATGGGAGAAAGAAAGACTCGAGTCCAGGGATCAGGTAGTCGCCGTCCGGGAGGAGCTGGGGGAGCGGGAAGAAGCGCTGAAAAAGCTCCAGCTGGAAAATAGCCAGCATCAGGACCATCTGCGGGCCGCCTTTGAAGAGATCGAGCGGCTGAACGGGATCCTGAGTCAGATTTATGCGTCCCGTACCTGGAAACTGCATACCATGGCGGAGCGGCTGAAGGGACGGAAGGGCTAGGTCTTTCCGTGCGCATTGCCGTCATCAGTGATTCCCACGACAACCTGAAAGCTGTGGAACGGTTTCAGTCCCATGTGACATCTCATCCGCCCGACCTCATCCTTCACGCGGGCGACATCGTGGCACCCTTTACGGCCCGGCTCTTTCTCGAGATCGCCATCCCCATCCGGGCCGTCTACGGAAACAATGACGGGGAAACGGGCGGTCTGGCATCCCTCTTTACCGGTATTCACTCCATCCAGAGGCCGCCCTTCACAGGAGAGTTCGGCGGGAGGAAGATCTTCATGGTTCACGATCTTGCAACGGAGGGAGACCTTATCAGGCGGGAGTGTCCCGACGTGGTGATCCACGGACATACTCACCGCCTGGAAATGGTACGAAGGGACGGCTGTCTCTATCTCAATCCCGGTGAACTGGGGGGCTGGGTGACCGGGAAATCAACCTTTATGATGCTGGAAACTGAAAACGTATCTGTCGAGAAGGTCGACCTGGAGGTGAGGCCATGACCGTTGAGCATCCGATGATCCTTGGAGGAAAGGAAGTTCTCACGGGGGATCTGCTTCCCGTGGTCAATCCCTTTACCGGTGAGACTGTGGCCTGTGTGCACCGGGCGGGAGAGGGGGAGGTGGAGTCGGCCATTACGCTGGCCGCCAGGGGTGCGGAGGCCATGAAGGCTCTTCCCCTGCATCGGCGATCAGAGATCCTGACCGGTGCGGCAGTGCGTCTGAAAGACAAACGGGAGCATGTTGCGCGGACGATTTCGGAGGAGGCAGGAAAGCCCCTCCGTGCAGCCCGGGCCGAAGTCGATCGAGCCATCTTCACCTTTGAACTGGGGGCCTCCGAGGCCGGACGTGTGTCGGGAGAGATTCTTCCCCTCGACCTGGTCCCCTGGGGAGAGGGTGCCCGGGCCTACGTGGAGCGATTTCCCATCGGGACCATCGTGGCGATCACTCCCTTCAACTTTCCCCTCAACCTGGTTGCCCACAAGCTGTCTCCCGCATTTGCTTCGGGCAACAGCGTGATTCTCAAGCCTTCCTCGGAAACACCCGTGACTTCCCTGGTTCTTGCCGGCCTTCTCTATGATGCCGGCCTGCCTCCGGAGGCCCTCTCCGTCCTTCCCATGGCCTCCACACTGGCCCCTCTGCTGATTTCCGATCCGCGGCCCGCCATGGTTACCTTCACCGGGTCTCCCCAGGTCGGGTGGCCCCTGAAGGGGCTGGCCGGCAAGAAGAAAGTCACGTTGGAACTGGGGGGAAACGCCGCCGTCATCGTGCACCATGACTGGGACGTGGAAGACGCAGTCCGTAAGTGCATCGCGGGCGGGTATGGCTACTCGGGGCAATCCTGCATCTCGGTTCAGCGGATTTATATCCATGCCGACGGTTACGAATCCTTCAAAAGCCGGTTGATTCAGGGAGTGCGGGCATTGAAATCCGGAGACCCAATGAAAGAGGATACCGATGTGGGTCCCCTGATCACGGAGAGTGCGGCTCGAAGTGTCGAGGAGATGATCCGTGAGGCATGTTCGAACGGAGCCTCTCTCCTCACGGGTGGAGACCGGAAGGGATCCATGGTGGAACCCGCAATCCTTGAAGGCGTCGGAAAGAACCAGAAGATCTATCGCCAGGAAGTCTTCGGTCCCGTGACCCTTCTGGAACCCTATGAAGATTTTGACCGGGCCCTCGCGGCCGTCAATGACAGCGACTACGGTCTCCAGGCCGGGCTGTTTACACGTGACGCCTATCGGATCCGGAAGGCCTTCGAATGCCTTGAGGTGGGAGGTCTGGTCGTGGGTCAGGCGTCCGCGTACCGGATCGACCATCAGCCCTATGGCGGAGCAAAGGATTCGGGCTTTGGACGGGAGGGGGTCCGCTACGCCATGGAGGAAATGACGGAGAGGAAGGTTCTGATTGTCACAACCTGACGGACGGCATCCTCCCTGTCCAATCCTGACCCTCCTGACCGATTTCGGATGGCGCGACAGCTATGTGGGAGAGGTGAAAGGCGTCCTGCTCTCTTCCTGCCCCGGCATCCACCTGGTGGATCTCTCCCATGACATTCCCCCGGGGAATATCTGGCATGGAGCCTATGTCCTGGCGCGCCAGCTGATTCACTTTCCCGGAGAGGCCGTACATCTTGCGGTGGTCGATCCCGGTGTGGGAAGCGAAAGAAAGGTGCTCATGGCTCATTCCCGCCATGGCACAATTGTCGCCCCGGACAATGGGCTCCTGACCTTCGCCATGGAATGGATCCCGGATCTGGCCATCCGATGGGTGGTCACCCCTCCTTCCGGGCAGATATCCCCGACCTTCCATGGCCGGGATCTCTTTGCCCCCCTGGCCGCGAAGCTTGCGTCCGGTGAAGATCTGGATGGGATGACCCGGCCCCTGGACCGGCCCGTACGGCTGAGCTACGAACCGCCGGAAAAGAGGGGATCCTGCTGGACCGGAACGGTCCTTCACATTGACCATTTTGGAAATGTGATTACCGATATCCCGATCAAGGAACTGCGGGGAGCCTGCCGGATCGGACCTCACGTAATATCGGCCTGGGCCCGATGCTTTGCAGAAGCTGAATCCGGGTCTCCCTTTCTCTATTCAGGTTCAGGCGGAACCATGGAAATTGCCCTTCCCGGCGAGCCGGCCCATCTCCGCCTGAGTGTTTCCAGAGGACAGAAGGTCATCCTCGAACTCTGAGGAAGGTAGCAGGCTCCGGCTCACGCACCTGCGTCCATCATGAAGGGTCGCCTTTCCCGGGATTGTGCCGGTACGCGATGACCCGGACCTTTTCCATCGTCACCAGGCCCTCGTGAATGATGTGATCCAGTTCGGGAAGAAAGGCCTCGATCTTTTCGCCGGTATCCACGATTTCGATTACGATGGGGAGATCTTCCGAGAGCCGAAGTACCTTCGATGTGTGGATCCGGCTGTTGGCGCCGAACCCGAGAAACCCGCGAAGAACCGTGGCTCCTGCCAGGCCTCGCTGACGGGCCTTTTCCACAATAACTTCGTGGAGGGGTCTGCCTTCAACCCGATCGCTTTCACCGACAAAGATTCGCAGGAGAAATGCCTCGAAGGGAAGTTTCATTGAACCAGCCTCCTTTTACACCATTCGCGCCAGGACGGTCCCGGCCAGAAGTGCGATCAGGCCGAGACCATTTTGAAGGAGCAAATTTGCCGCTGCGTAGAGCCACTCTGCGGACCGGATCAGCTCACCCGTCTCCAGGATTGCGGCGGAAAATGTCGTGAACGCACCCATAAAACCAACAAGGATGAGAGTGCGGGTACCCGAGGGAACAGGCCACCGATGCTCGAACAGAGTCCACAGGAAACCTGCCAGGAAGCAACCGGTCAGGTTGACGACGACGGTTCCCCAGGGGAAGGACGAACCCAGTACCCGGTGCGTCCATCCCGCCAGACCGTACCGGGTCAGGGTTCCCAGTGCCCCGGCGCATGCAAGCCATGCCAGCTTTTGAACCATCAGGAAGTCCTCCTTGTCGGATTGAGCCGTGTTGGGTCCGAACGGGGGGAATACGTCCGCAGGGAACCGTATTCCCGACCGCGGTTTCTATTGTAGCAATCCCGGTTCAGGGGATGAAGCTCGTAGCGCCGTTCCTTCCATCCGGATGCCCCGGCCCTTCAGAAAACAATTAGGCTTCTGTCGAATAGATAGACTATAATGACGCCATGAAGATAGATAAGATTCATGTTACGTGTCCCCACTGTCAGGCCCGTCTCACGGTGGACCGGGAAACGGGAGATCTGCTTGCTTCTGAAGTGTCGCGGGAAAAGAACAAAATATCGTTGGAGGATCGATTAAAGGCCCTGGACAGCGAGAAGGAACGGTCCGATGAAATCTTTCAGCAGCAGATGAAGGCTCTGGAAGATAAAGACCGGCTTCTCGAAGAGAAATTCAAGGAAGCCGTTAAGAAATCGAAGGAAAGCGATCCCGGAAAGCCGATACGAGATATCGATCTGGATTGATCATTCCAAATCAGGCAGGACCGGATGAAGGGGCCGGATCCTGAAGGGCTTGATTTTGGAATAAAATATGACTATATTACTTTATGAATAGATAGGGAGGTATCGGGTATGAAGTATAACGATGTAACACTCACGAAAATCTCCGAAATCCTGAAAGTGATGTCGGAACCGATGCGGTTGAAAATTCTTCAGAGTCTCCATGAAGGAGAGCGCTCGGTGACCGATATTCTGAAGGAAACGGGGGGCCATCAGGCAAATGTATCCAAGCACCTGGGAATTCTCAGGAGAATGGGGCTGGTTGCATGCAGGAAAGACGGTCTTAACGTCTACTACTGCCTGAGCGATGACAGCATCTTCTTGATCTGTGACGGGATTTGTGATTATCTGAAACGCAAGATCATCAAAGACCAGGAACTGTTGTCCAGCCTCGAATCTTCCTGAACCGAGTTTCCACCGTTTCACGGCCCGTCGCCCCGTGGAATCGGTACCCGTCGCGACGAATGAAAAAAAGAACGTGAAAGGAGAAGCAACCATGAACGATGTGAAACATGCAGATGAGCCCGTAGAAATCAGTGACGGCACCTTTGAAGCTGAGGTACTTTCCAGTGATATCCCCGTACTCCTCGATTTTTGGGCACCCTGGTGCGGACCCTGTCTCATGATTGCCCCCACCCTGAAGGAAGTGGCCAAAGAGAAGGCAGGAGTCGTTAAAGTAGCGAAGCTCAATACCGACGAAAATCCGATGACCCCGGGAAAATTTGGAATCATGGGAATTCCCACGCTGATTCTCTTCAAGGATGGTCAGATCGTTGATCGTCTCGTGGGTGCCGTGCCGAAAAAGAAGATTCTGGAGATCCTGGAGAAAGTCTGATGCCTCTGTATGAGTACGCCTGCCAGGCGTGCGGTGAATCCTTCGAGATGCTGGTCTTTTCCTCCGCCGAGACGGTGGATTGTCCGTCCTGCGGCTCGGAAGACGTCCGCAAAAAGGTTTCCGCCGTCGGACTCAGCGGCGGAGGCTGTGTTTCGACCGGATCCGGCTTTACCTGAGGAGTCTGACTCCGGGCAGGCTGCCCGGAACGAAATGTTGATGTTTTCTTATTTTCTGGGTTTAAAGAAAGCCGAAGCATCGAGGTGAGTAAGAAAGGGAGAGGCCTCTCTCCCATTGATGAGGATCTTCACGCTTCGGGCTTCGGAAAAGTTCAGGCTCACCCCATTCACAATGGCGTACACCATGGTCGATTCTTCTTCACTTCCCATTCCCGGTGGCTCGGCTTCCGGAAATTCCAGATCCAGCACGCACATCCCTTTGGAGGGGAAGTAGACGGCCCGTGGACGCAGGCCGCGAGGGAAAGGGGATACCAGATGTTCGGGAAACTTCATCGCAAAATAGGAATCCAGCATGATAAGAATACCCTTTTCCGGTGATGAAAAAGCGGGAATCTCCCCAACGAAGGGTTGAAGGGATCCCGATCCCGGATTAACACCGAAAAAGGTGATCTGTGCCTTTCCCTCCCCCGAGGCGGGCTGTTCGGGGGAACCGGTTTCCTGAGGCTGAAGGGTGGTGGGAGTATTTCCGCCCGAGCAGGCCGCCAGCCCGAAGAACAGGGCAAGGACTAATGCACGAACCAACGATCCCCCGTCTGAATCTGAAATTGATGAACCGCGTCGGCAACGGCCTGTGCCTGAAGGGTGAGATACTCTTCTGACTGAAGCATCTCCACATCCTTGGGGTTGGTGAGAAATCCCAGCTCGATCAGGATCGCCGGCATGGTGGCTCCCATCAACACGCGGAATGGCGCCTGCTTCACGCCTCGTTCCGGTAAACCGGTCGCATCGGCGATCGACCTGGCCGTCAGATCGGCAAGGCTGGCGGATCCTCGAATCGTGGCACTTTGCGCCAGGTCCCAAAGGATGAACTGAATATCGTCGGTCCTGGTCGGAGAGAGATTTTCGTCCTCCGCAAGCACCTGAAGCTGACGATCGACGGTGTCCAGGGTCAGATAGTAGACTTCCGCACCATGGGCTGAGGAGGTGCGGGCGGAGTTGGCATGGATGCTGATAAAGGCATGGGCCCGCACTTCGTTGGCCTTGGCGGTCCGCTCATCCAGATCGATATCGATGTCATCCTGTCGGGTCATTACGACATCGTAGCCGTACTGATCTGCAAGAATCCGACGCACCTTCAAGGCCGCCCGGAGGGTGAGATCCTTTTCCGTCAGACCCTCTCCATTTCTGGCTCCCGTATCTTTTCCGCCGTGGCCGGGATCCAGTACCACGGTAAACCGGGAAGGCGGGGAAGGACTCAAGGGAGGGGTCTGGCGTGCGGGTGTGGTGGAAGAGACCGCTCTGGACGGTGCCCGGGAAATATCCAGGACGATGCGAAAGGGAGACTGCAGTGTGTACGAGCTCACATTGGATCCGGCATTTAAGAGCTGAACAATTATTTCCTGGCGGCCCGGAACGATCGAACGGACAAGGGGATCCTTGATCTCCGGCAACGGGTTCTGGAAATAGAGGGGGCGTCGAAAGGCTATCCGGACCGTGTCATTTTCCGTCTCGACGGAATAGGTGGCCTCCTGTTCAAGCATGATGACAAGCTTCGTAAAACCCGTAAGGTAGTGAAGCTGGACCCCCGTGATCACAAGATCGGAAGCTGTGCGGCGGCTGATAATCAGGGTCTGGGTTCCGCTTCTGCACTGGGCTCCGATGAGTGGGCAGAGGATTCCATCGTAAAAATCGAGGGGAAGGAAGCACTTTTCACCCTGGATGACGGGAGCGGTGGAAAGGGATTTCAATTCACCATCCACGACGACGAACTGACTGTCCGTGCCAAAGACAAGGGTATGGCCTTCGATTTCAATCCGCCACCCCTGGGTCAGTTCGAATTGGCCGAAGGTGGCGCCCAGTTCCCGTACGATGGGCTGAAGTTCGATCAGGGTCGTGCCTCCCTGGGGGAAAGCTGTCGCGGGAACGGGAGCCTGATCGATGATGATCGTAAATGCCAAAAGGAGAGCCAGCACGGATTTATTGTACGATGTTCCCCGGGGTGGCGCAAGACTGCCCTGTTTTGAATGGGTTTTTGTCAGAGAAGGAGCATGCAGTCCCCGTACGAATAGAAACGGTAGCCGGATTGGAGGGCGTGGGCGTAGAGATCGAGAACCCGCTCCCGTCCCGCAAAGGCGGACACCAGCATCAGGAGGGTCGAGCGGGGAAGGTGAAAGTTCGTTAACAGTCCGCCCACCACCTGAAATGGGAATCCGGGTTCAATAAATAAATCGGTGCTCCGCTCCCCGGGCAGGATTTGACCTCTTCCCTGGATGCAGGCCGCTTCCAGGGTGCGAACGGAAGTCGTTCCCACCGCGATGATTCGCCGCCCTTCCTCCATGGCCCGGTTCAATTTCTCTGAAGCTTCCGCTGAAATAAGATACGATTCCCTGTCCATGGGGTGATCGCGGGTGTCTTCCGCCTTCACGGGACGGAACGTGCCCATAGAAACATGGAGGGTGATCGACACGATCTCGATGCCCATGATTCTCAGGGAATCGAGGATATCGGGCGTAAAGTGAAGGCCCGCCGTGGGGGCCGCCACGGAGCCGTTCGCCCTGGCATAGACGGTCTGATACCAGGTCCGGTCTTCCGGTCGATCCTCGCGACGGATATAGGGGGGAAGCGGGATGTGACCGTGACGGTCCAGGATCGTCTGAAAATCGGCGGAGCCTTCCACGATCCTTGTGCCTTCCGCCCCTGTATCGACAATCCGTATCGAATCCCCCCCGGGGAATTCGACCCGGGCCCCGGGAAGGAGCTTCCTTCCCGGCCTTCCCAGAGCGACCCATCGACCCTCCGTCTCCGGTCTGAGCAGGAAGATCTCCACCTTTCCCCCCGTGGGAAGGCTTCCCATGAGCCTGGCCGGAATCACCCGGCTGTCGTTCAGAACGAGAAGATCCCCGGGACGGAGAAAGGAAGAGAACGCTCCGATCGTCGTGTCGATGGGGGTCGCTTCGTCTCTTCGGGAAACCAGCATCCTGGAAGTCCCGCGCGGTGCGGGCTCCTGGGCGATGGCTTCCCCGGGAAGGTCGTAGGCAAAGAGATTTACATCCACGGCGGACTATTATACCCTTGCGCCATGAAAGCTGCAGTCGTCCGGCGATACGGTTCCATCCGCAATATGGAGATTCAGACCTGGCCCGATCCGGTCCCCGGTCCAGGAGAAGTTCTGGTTGCCGTCCGGGCCGTCGGTCTCAATTTCGCCGACATCATGAGCCGCCTGGGTGTCTATCCGAAAACGCCACCCGTTCCCTTCGTTCCGGGTCTCGAGTGCGCCGGAGACGTTGTGGCTGCAGGAGAAGGAGTAAAGCGTCTCAAGATCGGGGATCGAGTCCTCGGGTTCACCGGATTTGGAAGCCATGCCGAACTCGCCTGCCTTCGGGAGGACCTGGCAACCGTCCTTCCCACTGCAATGCCCTGGACCGATGCCGCAGCCCTGATGGTCACCTACCTGACGGCGTACCATGCCCTCTCCCACCTCGCCAACTGCCATCCGGGCGAGCGGGTGCTCATCCATTCCGCCGCGGGAGGTGTCGGGACCGCGGCCATTCAGCTGGGCCGATATTTCAACCTGGACATGATTGGAACGGCCGGCTCGGACGCCAAGTGCGAGGTGGTCAAAAACCTGGGTGCCGACATGGCCATTCACTACGGAAAGGAACGGTTCGATCGAGAGATCCGGGAAAGGTTCGGTCCGGCCTGCCTTGACATCGTCCTGGATGGTGTCGGGGGCTGGGCCTTTCGGCCCGGCTGGAAACTGCTGGCCCCCATGGGTCGCTACGTTCTCTTTGGTCTCTCCAGCGTGACCGGCAGGGGAGGATTGAACCGCCTTCGCGCCCTGGCTCAAATGGTGAAGATGCCCTATCTTCATCCCTTTCCCATGGTTTCAGGGAACCGGGGCATCATGGGATTCAACCTCTCTCTCCTCCTGTCCCGCCGGGACCTCCTCGAGGCCGCGATGAGGAAGATCCTTAAGCTATATGAATCGGAGATCCTCTGTCCCGTGGTGGGCCAGACCTACCCCTTTTCCGAGATCTGCCGGGCCCATGAGGCTCTCCAGGGAAGAGAAACCATTGGAAAGGTCGTGGTTCTCATCGAGTGAAGCCCGGGTAAGAGGGAAGTCTAGTACAATAGGTACCGCCATGAAACTCGGCCTCTATTCCAGATTCACCCGCCCCTTCACGCTCCTCCCCCCCCTCATGGGCATCCTGTCCGGTGCGGTATGCGCCTTCGGGTCGATTCATAATCCCGACCCGGAAAGGCGGATCACGCTTTCCCTTGTCCTTGTGATCGTCCTGGGTTCCCTCTGCGCCTCCCTTCTCAATGCGGCCTCCAACGTCATCAACCAGATCTATGACCTGGAAATCGATCGGAAGAACAAACCGTCCCGCCCCCTCGTCACGGGAGAGATCTCCATGCGCAGTGCCTGGATCTATGGATTGTGGCTCTACGTCCTGGCCCTGGTTCCCACATGGCTTGTGGTTACCTATCCCTACACAACCTGGAGTCAGAAGTTTTCCGCACCGCTCATCCGACATGAAACCTTTTTCATCTATCTCGTCGGGCTCCTCTTTACCTTCATCTATTCCGCTCCCTTCCTTGGACGGACCAAACGGCTGGGGATCTGGGCCAATATTACGATCGCCATCCCCCGGGGAGTACTCCTGAAGGTGGCGGGCTGGACCTTTGTGGCGTCCATGTTCTCCACGGAACCCTGGTTTATTGGATCGATCTTCGGTCTCTTTCTCCTGGGGGCATCCTCCACGAAGGACTTTTCCGACATGGAAGGCGACCGTTTGGGGGGGTGCATTACCATGCCGATCCGCTACGGCGTCCGTAAGGCGGTCTACATGATTTCCCCCTCCTTCATCTTCCCCTGGCTGCTCATGCCTCTGGGGGCGTGGATGAAGGACCCTCTCTCCCCCGAGCACACGATCCTGACGGGAAATCCCTATATTCTCACCGGGCTTGGCATCGGGCTGTGCCTCTGGGGAATCTACACCGTGTCCCTCCTTCTGAAAGACCCCGACGCGCTAGCCACCGTGGAGAATCACCCATCCTGGACTCACATGTACGCCATGATGATGGCCGCCCAGGTCGGCTTCGCCCTGGCCTATCTCTTCTGAATTTTCATCTCCCAAAAAATTAGGGACTGTCCCGGGTTTATTGGGGGACATGTACTTGTTACGTGTCCCCGGATTATAAGACGAATTAATCAACTTAACCATTAACAACAGATGATCAGGCTATAATAACCATAACTACTCATGGGTATCGCACGTTATATCTGCAAACGGTTGTCCACTTGGCGCGCAAGGATTACAGCGGTATGTATTATCCTGCTCTTCCTTATGGTGGGCTTTGTTGCCATGAATACTTATCAGTTTCGGTACACGGGGTTCTGTCCTTCGTGTGGAAGCACATTCCGGGCATCGACATGGATGATTTGTTTTTTCCCTGAAGAGTTACCCCCGATCGATGAACCAGTTTGGCAAGGATTTCATAGACTGTTAATAGAGCCCTCTCCCGCATATAATGATTTTTTGTTGCGTCATCACGAGCACGATTTCTATTTCACACAGGGAAATCCGTTTCGGATGGGGTTTTTATGGGCCGGTTGTGCAACGGGTGGAATAGACAGGGATACAAGTGGAAATCAAAACGACCTTCTGTATCTATACAACCAAAACAAGAGGTTCCGGAAGTACATTAAAGAAAAGATCCATAATGGTGAACTGACCCGGCAGGACATGGTGAATGTTCTTTCCCCACCCAGGTTAAATCAGAATCAAAATTCAGAAACGGAAGGTAGCGAAAAATCAAGGATTTCACGAAAACTAATTGAACAATGGAAATTGCAAGCTGAGCTATCAAGTGAAAGGAAATAGACTGAGAAATTTCTTGACAATAACATATTTCGGGAGTAGGTTTTATTTATGACTCGGGGGGAATTATTGAAGGATGAATAATCGCAAAATTCCTTGGGTGAGGTGTTATGGTCAATAACACCAGCGAAATTGAAAAGAGGTTATGGGGTGCGGCGGATGAGCTGAGGGCGAACTCGCGGCTGAAGGCGTCGGAGTGAGGCCATGAATCGACGTGATCTCGAGATCCTCATCCAGGAAGGGGAAGGTACAACACTGGAGTTCAAGGAGAGCCTCTCAGGTGCGCTCTCGCGGGAACTGGTGGCCATGGCCAATACGATCGGGGGGAAGATCCTGCTTGGTGTGCGCGACGACGGTACGATGGCAGGAGTAAGAGATTCGAACCGCCTCCGCGCGCAAGTCCAGGATCTCGCCCGCAATTGCGATCCACCTGTCAACATTCTCATCACACCGCTGGATAACATTCTTGTGATCAGTGTACGGGAGAGCGAAAACAAACCAGTCCAATGCAGTGAAGGATTCTTCTGGCGGCAGGGAGCCGCAACACAGAAACTCACCCGCGAGGAGATCCTTGACTTTTTCCGCTTCGAGGGAGCGGTTCGGTTCGATATGACACCCTGCCCCGATTTTCATTATCCGCAGGACTTCGAACGCGACAGGTACGACACCTGGCTGAAACTATCCGGCATCACCGGCCGGTTGAAGACCGAAGACGTGCTGGTCAACATCGAGGCGGCCGAACGATCGGGTGGAACCCTTCTATTCCGCAACGCCGGTGTCCTTTTCTTCGCCAAAAACGTGCGGCACTTCTTTAACCAGGCCTACGTTACCTGCCTGTTGGCAAAAGGAACGGATAAGGTCAACATTCTCGACCGGAAAGACTTCGATGGAGGGATCGTCAAAGATATTGAAGATGCGCTCCGTTTTATTGAACGTAATACCCGTACCGCCTACCGGATTGAACAACTCAGGCGTGAGAATATCCCGGAATACCCGATGAAAGCTCTTCGAGAAGCCGTCACCAACGCGGTCATGCACCGTGACTGGTTCATGGAGGGTGTCAACATCTTCGTCGAAATCTATGACGATCGGATCGAAGTCGTAAGCCCCGGCGGACTGCCAAAGGGAATGACACTTGCAGACCTGGGGACCAGGAGCGTCAGGCGAAACGCACTCATCGCCGACCTTTTGCACCGCATCGGATACATTGAGAAAGCAGGAACAGGGGTAAAAAGGATCCGTGAAGAAGCACGAAAGGGAGGCTACCCCCTGCCGACCTGGGAGGCAAACGACTTTGTCACAACTGTGTTCCGGCCGAACCCTGAAGTACGGCATGAGGTTGGCCAGACTTGGGCCCAGTCAGGGGCCCAGTCGGGACCAAGTCGGGACCAAGTCGAAATACTGAGAAACTGCCTGATCGAGAAGGCTTTAACCGATCTGTTGGAAATCGTCGGCCGCACCAACCGGACCAAGTTTAGGGACCAGGTACTCAAACCGCTACTGCAAGCAGGATGGTTGGAAATGACTATCCCGGACAAACCACGCAGCAGTAAACAACGCTACCGTTTGACCGAGGCAGGCCGCACATACCTGAACAACCAGCAGGATGAGGAATCTGCTGACCACGTAGAGGGGTAAAATTGACCATGGCTAACAATACAAGCGAAATTGAAAAGAGGCTGTGGGGTGCGGCGGATGAGCTGAGGGACATGGGGGAACGAGGCAGCGACCTTTTACAGTTATACTTTTGCGGAGAGGAGATCTGACATGGCCAAGAACAACAACGGAGCCAACATCGGTTTCGAACGGGAATTGTGGCAGACCGCCGACGCGCTCCGCTCCAACATGGATGCTGCTGAATATAAACACGTCGTGCTCGGCCTGATCTTCCTCAAATACATTTCCGATGCCTTCGAGGAGCAGTCTGCCAGGCTCGACCGGATCATCTGGGCCAATCTGGAGGACATCGGCTATGGCGGGTGAAATAAAGTTATTTAACGATTCGCCGGTTTCTTTTAATAACGGTCAGCCTTATTTAACGAACGTTGAACAAGGAGCCGCTGCGATATGAAAAGGAAAGTGACAGGATCTTACGTAACAGCAAATGTCGCCGGCGAACAGATCCGGGCCTTCATCCCCCATCCCTTGCCCCCCAATCCGTCCCTTGAACTGAACGACCAACGCCAGCGATTACTGGAACGCGCCACGCTGGCCCTGGGGCGCCTGGACAGCATTACCCTACTCTTGCCTGATCCCGACCTTTTCCTCTATGCCTATGTTCGCCGTGAGGCAGTGCTCTCTTCGCAAATCGAGGGCACGCAATCATCCTTGGCTCAACTGCTGCTCTTTGAATTGGAAGAAGCGCCGGGCGTCCCTTTAGATGATGTGACGGAAGTCTCCAATTATGTCGCGGCGCTCAACCACGGTATGGCTCGAATGAAAGAGGGCTTCCCTCTCTCCAATCGCTTGATACGGGAGATGCACGCCATCCTCCTTTCGCGCGGCAGAGGCAGCGAAAAATCTCCGGGGGATTTTCGGCGATCGCAAAACTGGATCGGCGGCACGCGCCCGGGGAATGCACACTTTGTCCCTCCACCTCCCCAGAATGTGGAAGAGTGCATGTCGGCGCTCGAACACTTTCTCTACGACCAGGGCAGCCCCGATCCTGCTCTCATCAAAGCAGCGCTGGCCCATGTCCAGTTCGAGACGATTCATCCCTTCCTGGACGGCAACGGAAGAATCGGACGATTGCTGATCGCCTTCATCCTGCATCACGACCACGTGCTGTCACAGCCCTTGCTGTATCTCAGTCTGTATTTCAAGCAGCACCGCTCCGAGTACTACCGTTTACTCGATCTGGTGCGCACCGAAGGTGATTGGGAAGCATGGGTGGATTTCTTTTTGGAGGGCGTGGAGCACACGGCTTCGAATGCGGTCGAAACCGCCCGCAGGCTCGTCAGTCTCTTTCAACAAGACGAGCAGAAGATCCAGACGCTTGGGCGCTCCACCTCCACCGTGTTGCGCCTCTTTCGCACTCTTTGTGAGCTTCCCCTTGTCACGTTGAACCAGATTTGCAAGCGCACGGGGCTTTCTTTCCCGGCGGCTGCCAAGGCCATGCAGGCGCTGGAACACCTTGGGATTGTGCACGAAATCACCGGCCTGCGCCGTAACCGCGTGTTTGCGTATCAGCAGTATCTGACGATTTTGAGCGAAGGCACGGAGCCGTTGTGAAGCGAATGAAAGTGATAAACCAGACCGCCACCCTGCACGAGCAGACGGAGCAGTCAGCCAGGCCCGACCGGATCACCTGCCTGCGCCGAGGCTTCGGCAGGCAGGTCTGGGACAAGCTGGAGGACATCGGCTATGGCGTGTGAATGTCAAGAAACAACCTTGGCTGATGTCGCGGTGGACGTATCGTATGGATACACCGAGAGCGCGACAACCGCCCAGGTCGGCTTCGCCCTGGCCTATCTCTTCTGAATTTTCATCTCCCAAAAAATAGGGCCTAAAGGGCTGTTGAAAAACCCCCTGCCTGATCAGAAGTGGACAAAAAGAGGGACTGTACCAGGGGAGGATGGAATGGGGTGGGACCGTCCCCTTTTTGTCCTTGTAATGATGGGCAAAAACCGCTGGGAAAGGCTGCGGTTTCGCCTCAAATTCCCTGAAACCAACACAGTCCATAGTTTTCGCCCATCTCACAAATTCATGTTTTTCACAGCCAACTGTCCCGGATTTTTTGGGGACATGTACGTGTTACGTGTCCCCCGATAAAAATCCCGTGCGCACTTGACAACCCCGGCCATGGGGAGTAATTTTTTACCATGCTCCTGGAGGGCTCCAAAGGCAAAACGTTTTGCAGGAGGCAGGTATGAAAAGAAAGAGTGCCAGGGCAGTGCTTCGGGCCTCCCGGGAATGTCAGTCGGTTTCGATGCCTCTGCCGGAAGGAGAGCGGATGAATGGCCAATAACACCGGTGAAATTGAAAAGAGGTTATGGGGCGCGGCGGATGAGCTGAGGGCGAACTCGCGGCTGAAGGCGTCGGAGTACTCCATTCCCGTCCTGGGGCTCATCTTCCTCCGGTACGCGGACTCGAAGTTTACCCATGCGCATGAAGAGCTGGAGGGAAAATCCACCGGCAGGAAGCAGATCGGGAAGGCCGACTACCAGGCGAAAGGTGTACTCTACCTGCCGGAACCGGCCCGCTTCGTGAATCTTCTTAAGTTACCAGAGGGCGGGAACATCGGGCAGGCCATCAACGATGCCATGAAGGCCATCGAGGCTGAAAACCCCGACCTGAAGGACGTCCTCCCCAAGACCTACAACCGGCTGGAGAATGCCACCCTCGTGGAACTGCTCAAGCTCATGGCTTCCATCCCCATGGACATCGAGGGCGACGCCTTCGGGAAGATCTACGAATATTTCCTGGGTAACTTCGCCCGGGCGGAGGGCCAGAAGGGCGGGGAGTTCTTCACTCCCACCTCGATCGTCAAATTGATCGTCGAGATCATCGAGCCCTTCCACGGCCGGATCTTCGATCCCGCCTGCGGTTCCGGGGGCATGTTCGTCCAGAGCGCCCGGTTCGTCCAGGAGCATAAGCAGAGGCCCACCGATGAGATCAGCGTCTACGGCGAGGAGCGCGTCGCCGAGACCGTCCGCCTCTGCAAGATGAACCTCGCGGTCCATGGCCTGGCAGGTGACATCCGGCAGGGCAACACCTACTACGAGGACCTTCACAACAGCAAAGACAGATTCGACTTCGTGATGGCCAACCCGCCCTTCAACGTGGACCGGATCGACAAGGAACGCCTGAGGGATGATAAGCGATTTCCCTTTGGCCTGCCCAGGACCGACAACGGAAACTACATCTGGATCCAGATCTTCGCCAGTGCCTTGAATGAAAAGGGGAGGGCCGGCTTCGTCATGGCCAACTCCGCCAGCGATGCCCGGTCCTCCGAGCTGGAAATCAGGAAGCAGATGATTGAAGACCATCTGATCGATGTCATGGTCGCCGTGGGAAGCAACTTCTTCTACACCGTCACCCTCCCCTGCACGCTGTGGTTCTTGGACAGAGAGAAAGCTTTGCTTCCTCCCTGTCCACCCTCACCCGGCCCTTTGGGCCACCCTCTCCCAGCGGGAGAGGGTAATAGCGTGTCAAAAGCTTCGCTTCCTCCCGGTCCACATTTCCGCGGGGGCTTTGACTTCTCGGACCTCGTGAAGCAGGCAAGAGAGCTGCGGAAGAAACAAACACCTGCGGAGGAACTATTCTGGCAATTAGTGCGGAACAGGCAATTCATGGACCTGAAATTCCGTCGTCAACACCAAATTGGTGACTACATCGTGGATTTCTACTGCCCGGAAGCCAACCTTATCATCGAATTGGACGGTTCTGTTCATGAAAAGGACTCAAGGCAGAAAATCGACAAAAAGAGAGACGCCTACCTAACCTCCGTTGGCAACAAAGTCATCAGAATCAAGAACGAGGACCTCATTGATTCAACACAAGATACTCTCCACAAGATATCTGAGAACCTCCCCTCTCCCCCTGGGAGAGGGGTCAGGGGTGAGGGTAAACAGAACGGTGTTCGCAGTCGGGACACTGTTCTGTTTATAGACGCGAGGCATACTTTTCGGCAAATCGACCGGGCCCACCGGGACTTCGAACCCGCCCAGCTTGAGTTCCTGGCCAACATCGTGAGACTCTACCGGGGCGAGGAACCCGAAGACCGCCACGGGAGTAAAGAGCTCATGGAAACCCACTTCCCCGACGGGACCTACGTCGACGTTCCCGGCCTCTGCAAGGTGGCCACCGTAGAGGAGATCGAGGCCCAGGGGTGGTCTCTCAACCCCGGCCGGTATGTCGGTGTCGCCGTCCAGGAGGACGACGGCGTCGACTTCAAGGAGCGCCTGCAGGAACTCAACGACGAACTCCAGGTCCTCAACGCCGAAGCTCGGGAATTGGAAGACCGCATATCCGACAACGTAATGAAATTGCTGGAGACAGACGTATGATCAGGCAACCAACAAACTCCCTCTCCCCTTGGGAGAGGGATGGGGTGAGGGTGCGTAGCACAGAAGATCGGATTGAGGAGAATGTAGCAATGTTGTTGGAAGATACTCAATAAATCTATGCACTTACTATTTGAAAACTGGACTCCGCGTATTTGCATGCATTGGGATAACAAACATGATTGAGTGCGTTCTAAAGGATCTTATTGACTTTTCGCGCGATGGGGAATGGGGAAAATCTGAAAAATTTGATAGATGTATCCCAATGGCTGTGATTCGAGGCACAGATTTCGATAAAGTTCGTGATGGTGACATTACTACTGTTCCAATAAGATACATTGCAGCAAAACAGGCAGAATATAAACAATTACATGGTGGAGAAATTCTAATAGAATGTGCTGGGGGTTCGAGGGGACAAATTACAGGTAGGACAATTTTCCTTAAACCAGAAATGGTAGTCAGCTTTGGCATTCCTGTGACATGTGCAAGTTTCAGCAGATTCATTCGCTTTAGAGAGTCGGACATATTTGACCCGAAATACATTTTTTGGCACCTTCAATACCTTTATGAATCTGGACATTTAGATCAATATCACACTCAACATACCGGAGTATCACGTTTCCAGTGGTCAACATTTGCGGAAAACGAGGTTCTTACATTACCACCCCTCCCAACCCAGAAAAAAATCGCATCGATCCTGTCGGCGTATGATGACCTGATCGAGAACAACCTGAAACGGATCAAGATCCTGGAGGAGATGGCGCAGAGGCTCTACCGCGAATGGTTCGTCCACTTTCGCTTCCCCGGCCATGAAAACGTGAAGATGGTCGACTCGCCCCTCGGCCCCATCCCGGAAGGGTGGGAGGTGGTGGAGTTGAAGGACATCGCATGCGTAAACGGACTATCTCTTTCGGCAAAGGATACACCAGATATTATCAACTATATTGATATTTCATCTGTATCTACAGGAATTATCAACAAAATTGAGCCAATTTCTTATGAGGCGGCACCAGGTAGAGCGCGCAGAATTGTCCGACATGGCGATATAATTTGGTCCTCAGTAAGACCCAACAGGAAATCCTATGCTCTAATTCTATTTCCGGAGAATTATATAATTGCCTCTACCGGATTTGCTGTATTATCACCAGAAAAGACTCCCTACACTTATTTATATTGCGTGGTTACTACGGAGGATTTCACAGCATATTTAACAAGTAACACCACAGGAGCCGCCTATCCGGCAGTAAATGCAAAAACATTTGAAAAAGCACAGATACTTCTGCCCGATTTAGCCACAATGCAATTCTTCCATGATTTGACTGAACCTCCATTATTACTAAAGCAAAATTATCTAAATAGGAACGATATTCTCCGTCAAACCCGTGACTTTCTTCTTCCGAAACTCATTTCGGGAGAGGTGGATGTGGAAGGGTTGGAAATACAAGATGCGTAATAACAGGGAAGATTATTTAAAACACATTAAAAGCAGATGGGAACTATGGAATAGGGCTATCTGGGAAGACAAAAAAGAGAACACCATTCTCAATCAGATTTATCACCTGATTTGGAATTCATCAATATGGCAACTTATCAATGAATCCAGAAAATATGCAGATAGAAATGCAGATGGAAGTATAAAATTAAATGGCATTCTTCATGCTTTCATAGATGACAATTTTGTTTCCAGCCAACTAGTCGCAGTACGCAGACTTATCGATGGGGCGTACCCGATTGAAGGGAAAAAGGGAATATATTCTTTGATTTCAGTTCTTAATGACGTCATCGCAAATGTACAATATTTAACAAGACAAAATATATTTCTCATCAAAGAAATTCCTTATTACGATAATGAGGTTAAAAAAGAGTTCCAAGAATATATCGAGAAAAAGGTGCAAGAGGGCGAAAAATGTTTTGCTATACCTGGAAGCCTGTATTACGAGAGAACGGAAAATTTGCACAAAAACTTAGATCGTTTATGTGCAACTAACAAGGATAAAAGACTACCAAATGATACAATCAGTGTTGATCTGCTAAATTCATTGCTAAATAGACTAAACGAGGTATGTAAGAAAATTAAGAATCGTGTGGATAAGCATATTGCTCATAATGCGACCCTGGAAAGCAAGGCTGAGATAGATCCTGCAGAACTTGAAGTAACTCTAAATGATCTACTGGATGCACAAGATCATATTTGCATTGTAGCGAATTTCATCCATTGTTTTTTTCTGAATGAAGGGGAATTAGGATTTCTTTCGATAATACAGGAGAAAAAATATTCCTATCTTGATCAACCATTTTTCAAGAAGGAAATCCTTCAACATTTGGATGAAAAATGGGGGGAATTGCGTAAGCACTATGATGACCTGAGAAGGATGAATTGGGCGGATTACGTATCTAAACTAGAATTACAAATTACAAATGAGGAATCAAATTGATTTCATATCACACACACTCCGAATCCGCCCTGGAGGAACAGACGATCCGGCTCTTTGAGTCGCTGGGTTGGGAGTCGTACCACACCCAGAACGAGTTCGAGACGGCCGGGGGGAGCCCCCTGGGCCGGGAGAATATGGGCGAAGTGGTTCTCACTGCCCGGCTCCGCCCTGCCATGGAGCGCCTGAACCCGAACCATCCTCCGGAGGCCTTTGACCGGGCGATCGAGGAACTGCTCCGGGACCGGAGCGCCATGAGCCTTGCGGCGGCGAACCGGGAAGTCTATTCCCTTTTGAAGAACGGGATCAAGGTTCCGGTGGGGGATCCGGTGGACGGCGGAGAGCGGATCGAGACGGTGAAGGTGATGGACTGGGACGATCCTTCCTCGAACGACTTTCTCCTCTGCTCCCAGCTCTGGGTGGTCGGGGAGATGTACAAGCGGCGGGCGGACCTCGTGGGGTTCGTCAACGGCATTCCGCTGGTTTTTGTGGAGCTCAAGGCGTCCCACAAGCAGATGAAGGATGCCTATACCGGGAACTTCACGGACTACAAGGACACGATCCCCCACCTGTTCCGCTACAACGGTCTGGTGATCTTAAGCAACGGGAGCGAAAGCAGGGCCGGGACGATCACGGCCTCCTGGGGCCACTTTGTGACCTGGCCGAAGATCTCCGATGAGGAGGAGCCGGGAGTCATTTCCCTTGAAACGATGATCCGGGGAACCTGCGAACCTGCCCGGCTCCTCGACCTGGTGGAAAACTACTCGCTCTTCATGGAAGTGGGAAGCCGGGAGGATGAAAAGGGCCTGATCAAGATCCTGGCCAAGAATCATCAGTACCTTGGGGTGCGGAATGCCATGGAGGCCCTGTCGAACCTGCGGGACCGGAAGGGCAGGCTCGGTGTCTTCTGGCATACCCAGGGGAGCGGAAAATCCCTCTCGATGATCTTCTTCGCCCAGAAGGTCCTGCGGAAGGTGCCGGGGAACTGGACCTTCGTGATCGTGACCGACCGGATCGAGCTGGATAAGCAGATCTATAACAATTTCGCCAATGTCGGGGCCGTGACGGAGGGGGAGGCCCATGCGGAGAGCTCGGCCCATCTGCGCCAGCTTCTCCGGGAGGACCACCGGTACGTCTTCACGCTCATCCACAAGTTCCGTACTGAACCGGGGCAGGCGCACCCCGTCCTGTCGGAGAGGGATGACATCATCGTCATCACGGACGAGGCCCATCGCTCCCAGTACGACACCCTGGCCCTGAACATGCGGACCGCGCTTCCCAACGCCTCGTTCCTTGCGTTCACCGGGACGCCGCTCATCGTCGGGGAAGAGAAGACGCGGGAGGTGTTCGGCGAGTACATCAGCGTCTACAATTTCCGGCAGTCGGTGGAGGAGAAGGCCACCGTGCCCCTCTACTACGAGAACCGGATTCCTGAGCTTCAGCTCACCAATGCCGAGCTGAACGACGATATGGCCCGCCTGCTGGAAGACGCGGAGCTGGATGAAGACCAGGAGAAGAAGCTGGAGCGGGAGTTCGCCCGGCAGTACCATCTCATCACACGGGAGGACCGCCTGGAGGCCGTGGCGGAGGACATTGTCCGGCACTTCACGGCCCGGGGGTTCAGGGGAAAGGGGATGGTGGTCTGCATCGACAAGGCCACGACGGTGCGGATGTACGACAAGGTGAGGTCGCACTGGGAAAGGGAGCTGGCGGTTCTCCGGGAGCAGGTGAAGGTTTCCATGGAGGACTACAAGCCCGCCCTGGAGGAAAAGATCCAGTACATGGAGGCAACGGACATGGCCGTCGTTGTCTCCCAGGGTCAGAACGAGATCAGGGAAATGAAAGAGAAGGGCCTGGACATCGCTCCCCACCGGAAGAGGATGGTGGAGGAGGACCTGGAGAAGAAGTTCAAGGATGAGAACGATCCCTTCCGCCTGGTCTTCGTCTGCGCGATGTGGATGGTGGGGTTTGACGTGCCTTCGTGCTCCACGATCTACCTGGACAAGCCGATGCGGAACCATACCCTAATGCAGACGATCGCCCGGGCCAACCGGGTGTTCAAGGAGAAGAAGAACGGGCTTATCGTGGATTATGTGGGCGTGTTCCGGGACCTGAAGAAGGCCCTGGCCATCTACGGAACCGGGCCGGACGGCAGGGCGAGGGAAGGGGACATGCCGGTGAAGGACAAGTCCGCCCTGGTGGAGGAACTGCGCAGTGCCGCGGATGCGGTCCTGACCTTCTGCACCGACCGGGAGATCGACCTGAGAAGCCTGCAGGGTGTTGATACGTTCCACTTCATCGCCGAGCGGGACAAAATCGCGGACAGGATCCTGGAAACCGAAGAGTCAAAGAAGGAATATCTCTCCCTTGCCGGGAATGTCCATACCCTGTTCAAGGCCGTGGCACCGGACCCCGTGCTGAAAGAGATGGGCCCGGTCTGTTCCCTGATCTATAACGTGGAGATGAAAATCCGTTCACTGACGCCGCAGGCAGATATTTCCGATGTGATGCAGGACGTGGAGAACCTCCTGGACCGCTCGATTCACCCGGATGAAGGGTACCTGATCCGGACGCCCATTGAACCCTGGGGCGGGGACCACATGGTGGATCTGAGCAAGGTGGATTTTGAGGCCCTGAAAGCGAAGCTCAGGACCGGGCAGAAGCATATCGAGGCGGAGAAGCTCAAGGGGCAGGTGAATGCGAAGCTGAACAAGATGGTCCGGGAAAACAGGACCCGGATGGATTTCTACGAGCAGTTCCTGAAGATGATCGAGGATTACAACACGGGCCGGAACATCGACCATTATCTGGAAGAGCTGATTAAATTTATCGAGAAGCTGAACAGGGAGGAGAAGCGGGCGGTCGCGGAGGAACTGACGGAAGAGGAGCTGACAGTCTTTGACCTGCTGACCCGGCCGGACATGATGCTCACAAGGGAAGAGGAAAAGCAGGTGAAACGGACGGCCAGGGATCTGCTGAAGACTCTGAAAACCGAGAAGCTGGTCCTGGACTGGCGGAAGCATCAGCAGTCCCGTGCCCAGGTGCGTGTGGCCATTGAGACGGTCCTGGACGAAGGGCTTCCCCGCACCTACACACCCGAGATCTACGAACAGAAGTGCGAAGCCATCTATCAGCACGTTTACGAGTCATACTACAGTGGGGAAAAGAGTGTGTATGGGTGATTACTCGACCATGTTTTTATTCTCAAAGAGTGATATCTTCCTCTCCATGGATGGTAACAATCTCAGTCGCGAAAGCAGATGTGGAAGGAACTTTCTATTTAGGAGGGGAGTATGAGAACAAACGGTAATTATCGTAGAGGTTTATTCATTCTTGTTTTCACTTTCATTGTCTGCACTTCGTCTTTCGCAGATGAAGCTGGGTGGATCAAAGCAAACAATAATAAGAAATGCAAAATATGGAATCCCAATCCAGTTCCAAATGAATACGTAACATGGGACGGTGCCTGCGAGGATGGCTACGCTCATGGAAAAGGAGTCGCGACCTGGTACAAGAATGGCAAAATAAACGAGATTTATGAGGGTGAGATGTTCAAAGGTATGTACCGTGGACAAGGTAAATGCACATATTTAAGTGGTAACTCGTACACAGGGGAATGGCTGAATTCAGAGAAACATGGTCATGGGGAGTATCGCTGGGCTAATGGTACTATTTACGTTGGCAATTTTTTGGATAGCCATAGTGCTGGTAACGGGGTGTATTTCTATAAGGATGGCAGTATAACAATAGGTGGATGGTATAAGGGCAAACTTGACGGAATCTGCATTGCTTACGATAAAGAGGGAAAAGTCATAAGATCTGGAAAGTGGGAAAAAGGTACCTTTCGAGAAAAGTTTGATATTGATCCATTTGATGTGCGTCTTGGACCGCCTGAGGTACTTAAAGAAGTCAACGTAAAAGTCTTGCAATTAAATGAGAAAGCAGCACAAGAGGAACAAGAAAGACAACAGAAGGAAGAGGAAAGTCATTGGATTACGGATCCAAACACAGGATGCAGGGCTTGGAATCCTTATCCCGCACCAGATAAGAGTATTATCTGGTCAGGTGATTGTGTTAATGGGCTCATGGAGGGAGAGGGGACCCTTGTCTGGTACAACAAACTTGGATTACCAACTGATAAGTATATTGGATCGATGAAAACGGGCAGATATGAGGGAAAGGGGAGTTATCATTATGAAAGTGGTATTGTCTACGAAGGTGAATTCTTAAACGGAAAATATCATGGAAAAGGTATTCATCATTTCCCCAATGGACATAGGTACGAAGGTGAGTTTCAAAAAGGTAAACGCCATGGGAAAGGCACATATTATTATGAGGAAGGTAGATATCACAAAGGGCAATATGTCGATGGTGACCTCAATGGATATGGTGTCTATGTGAAATTCGGTACTATTGTTAAATCCGGTCGTTGGAAAAACGACGAACTGGTTGAATCATTCCCTCTGGATCTTCATGACCCAAGAATCACATCTGAGGAAGAGTACCAGGCGTACCGGAAGCAACAAGAGAGAGAGCATCAGGCATACCTGAAGCAACAGGAGGAAGCTGAAAAGGCCAGGGCGGCCAATATTAAAAAAGTCAAAGCGACCAACAACGCGAATCAACTCTATATTCTTGGCTACAGATTTGAAGAGACGGATTTGGAGAGCGCGAAACTGGCATATAACAAGATCTTAGACAATTATCCCAGTTCAGACTTAATCGCAAAAGTGATTGACCGGCTGGAGGCATTGACTGATTCACCATCAACATCCACAGCAGCCTCTTCTGCCAAATTTAGAGCCGGGGATACTGTCTGTATGGATGCAGAAACTCTTTTATCATCGCAGACCATTAAAGGGTTTGTTGAGAATGTCTCCGGCGACAGAATACAAATTCGGATCGGAAGCATTAGTGGTGGTCTATGGAGTACCTTGAACTATAAGGGTGTGGTGATAGAGGAAGGTACAGTAATCTGGGATGAGGATGTCAATTGGTATAGTTGCAATTAAACAGCTGGGATCCCACCTTCGCCGAAGGCTAAGGAGGACAAGCAGGTCTTGAATTGCAACATTTGGACACGTCAATCCTGCAACAGGGTTTATCGCACTTCAGCTACTTTTTCTCTCCCCCGCTCAAATCTGTCAGAAGTTCTTCACGGAAGACAAACGCTTTCAAAAAACGTTTGACGAGATCTCTGGATTCCCCTCCCAGGGTGCAGAGGGCTTCAAAGAGCCTCAATAGCTCCAGATCGGGGACGTCGACCCTGCCGTCGCGGGGGACATTGTCGAAGAGGAGATAATCCGAGGTTACTTCGAAGGTCTTTGCCAGGTTGATGATATCGTCGGAGTCGGGTTTGGACTTCTGCCGCTCCCACCGGCCCAGTGTCTGGATGTGAACCCCGATTTTGTCCGCCAGTTCGCCCTGTGTCCAGCCCCGTTCGTCCCGCAGTTCCGCAATTCTCGTGTGAATGGCCATGGGACATCCTAGCATGAATTCTATCAGTTGTGGTGTGTAACGCATAGCATTGTTGATATATTTTGTCGGGAATAGATGCCTTTTTTTATGGAAACACTTTACTGATTTGTTGTTTTTATCTGCGCGGGGTTGATCCTGGCTGAACCGGTTATTCGTACCGGATGGCGGTGAGGACGGGGACCCTGCGTGCTCTCAGGGCGGGGAGGAGGCTGGCTACGGTCACGATGATCCCGGCATAGAGGGCGATCCCGAGGATATGAATCCAGGTGGGGGAAATGGGAATCGAATCCACGCCGTAGACTTCTGAAAGGGCTCCCGTGAAGTGAAGGATCGGCGTGGCGTTGATGAGAATTCCCAGCGAGGCTCCCAGGAAGAGCCCGAAGAGAATCCCGAAAATGCCGACGACCAGGCCATAGATGAAAAATACACCGGTTACCTGGCGGGTCGTAAACCCCAGGGCACGGAGAATTCCGACCGTTTTTCTTCTTTCTTCCGTATCCATGAGGAGGCGGGCCAGAAGGAAGAGTCCGGCTACGGCAGTAATCAGCCCCAGGACGACGGCCATGATCCATTCCTGAAATTTCAAGGTGCCGAAAAGGTCCCGGTTGGCTTCCTCAAGGGTGATCAGGCTGGCTTCACGGGGTAGATGAGCGCGGATATCCTGAAGGAGCTGAGGGTCACCGAGACCCTTCACGGGATAGATCTCGAAGGTCTTTCGCGTGGTGAGACCTTCCATCCCGGCCAGGGGAAGAAAGGCCCATCCATCGTCCAGAGACGTCATGCCAAAGGTGCGGATTTCTGAAACGGTAAAGGTCTTTACCCTGGGAAGGCCGGATGTGGACTGCACGACGAGACGGACACACCCTCCTCTCTCCGTGCCCAGAGACCGCGCGGCTCCCGATCCCAGGATGAGCCCCTGTTCATCCTCCGAAGCCTTGATGGAGAGAAATTGTCCGGTGGATGCCGTGCAGGCGAGAAAAAGTCCCTGGCTGTATTGCACTTCCCGGATCTCGACCCGCTTTTCAATGTGCGACGGCAGATCCAGGCGTGGAGCATCGAGAATGACCTGGTAGGGTGCGAAGGTCATCCGGAGAATTCGTTCCAGCTGTCCCCTGTATCCATCCATGATGCCGAGGGTCACGTAGAGAACGGCTACGCCGAGCGCGATACCGGAAACGGAAAGGAGGACGCGGGACTGGATTTTTTTCCCACGGAGCAATAAGCGACTTGCTATGAAGAAGTACATCGACACGTGAGGTATAATGTACCATGAAAGGAGGCGTTATGAAGCAGTTGACACTGCTTGTGCTGGTCTTTTTCTTCTGCGTGTCCCTCTTCGGTTATGTGGTCTATCTGAAGGATGGTTCGACCTACATGGCCCGGGAAAAGTACATGGTGGAGGGAGATTACGCCATCATCACTCTGCAGAACGGCAGTGTGATCAAGGTGAAGATGAATCTGATCGACGTGAAAAAGACCGACGATTATAACGCGAAGGGTCTCACATCCGGTGAGGTCATCGAACTGGGGACATCCGGTTCCTCCTCGACCACGACAGACAAGCCCCGCGTGTCACCCTTGAGCGATCTGGCAAAGAGGAAACCCGCCAAGGACATGTTCGGTTCCGGATCCTCCGATTCCGTGGATATCCGGGAGGGCTCGGGACAGGCCGAAGGTTCCAAAGTTCCCTTCCGCGATGAAGGGATCAGCCGGTCTTTTGTGGTTCTTTTCGAAAACCAGAACCTCTTCCAGTACCGGATCTACCAGGGACGAAAGTCCACCAGCATGCGGGTGGAGATGACCACGGACAATGAAAACGAAGTTTTTCGAACGGTCTCCTCGGTGGCGAAAAAGCTGAACGAATATGTCAAAACCAGCAACAAAAAGCTCGATCAGGTCGAACTCTTCATGGCCACAAGCGCGGGTGCACCGGCCGGCCGGTTTATCATTACCCCGGAAAGTGCGTCGGAGCTCGCAAATGGAAAGGTTACTGTCGAAGCCTTCTTCGTTCAGAACGTCATTTTTTAATGCGGATTCTCTTTAAGGCCACCCTCCCCATGGCGTGGCATGAGGTCAGTCCCGGACTTCCGACCTGTGCCGCCATCGTCCACAATTTGTCCCTTCAGGGCTTATGGGGCGTCTGTCTGACGATGAATGACCGCCTCCAGGAGGAGACCGGCCTGATCCGTCAGCTGGCTCCGGTCCATATCAACTACATGGTGAATGCCATACCCGAGCAGATCCGTTCCGCCCTCGACGGGAAGCCCGATTCTGTGACCATCTGGAACGACAAGCGGGAAGATCGATGCTACGACCCTCAGCTCTTCGCACGTCAGCTGGACGATGCGGTACAGCCTCTGAAGCTGGAACGTACGCGGGTCCGTCTCTATATCGAACCGGAGCCCGATCTGGTGAAAGAGACGCACCGCCAGGGAATCGGAAGCATCTTTCTCCATTTCACAAAGGATACGGACAAAATCACCCGATCGATTCAGACGGGTCAGAAGCTGGGTATGTCCATCTACATCGCCGGGATTGAGGACTGGGAATCTCTCCACATCATCAGCCGGTTCGATTCCCTGACCGGTATCGTCCTGGATGTTTCGATTCTGCGCTATATCATGGAACTGGGTTCACGGGAGGCGCTTTCTTCTTTGACTGCCGTCTTTCCCTGGATGGGAGCCTGATTCCTGTCTACTCGCAGTAGGGATCAAGGGTCGCCGTAAGACTGCCCAGGGCGGCCGAAAACTTCATTTTCAACGGCACATGAGCCTCCGATGTGGAAAACCATATCGTCATGTCGGCATCCCTGTCCCGGGATGGATCGATGGCCCGTGGCTCCACGCGCAGGGCCCGGACTTCTCTCCCTGCGATGGAGATCTTTTCCGGAACCGCCCGGCTCACCAGAATTTCATAGGATTTTCCTCGATCGTGAACGGTGAGCTTGCGAGGGAGGCGGTCCAGAGAGGCCCGTAGGACGTAGATGGACGCCAGGGTATCAACCGCTCCTGCAGGGAGGGGATAGAACTTTCCCCGGGACCAGCTGACCCCCTCTTCCCACCAGAAAAAGGTGGTCGTAATTTCATTTTTCTTCTTTTCACGGATGTGCTTCACAAAGAGCAGGGAACGCTCCTCTTTGACATCCAGGTAGGAGAGAAAGACATCCTCCATGGGAAAGATGGCCTTTACGAATCCCGTGCTCCAGGTCTTTTGTTCGATCAGGACGTTGTCTCCCAGGTTTTCTGTCCTGAGGATCATCTCCCCGGCTTTGATTCCGGACCACCGGACTTCGTAGTGCAGAGATTCACCCGATGTAAAGGGAGCCTGAATGAGTCCCAGGATCAGGAGCAGTGACGGGAGACCCAGTTGTCCACCTCCTCAAGGTCGGGTGTTCGGTCCGTGTAGATCAGGGATGGGGAAAAGTAGGGGCCGTTTCGATCCGGGTGCCACCGGGTAAAGGTACCCATGACCGGGATTCCCAGCTGATCGGCGAGGTGGGTCGGCCCGGTATCGCCTCCCAGGTAGAGGCGGCATCGTGTCAGGATTGCAGCCAGTTCACCGAAGGAGAGGACGGGAAGCACAAATGCGGAGGGAAGGGCGCGGACCCAGGGTGAGAGGCGATCTTCTTCTCCGGGACCACAGCTCAGGACCACGGACCATTTTCGTTTGAGAAACCGAAGGAGGATAGGGGACCATTCTTCTTCCCGCAGATCCTTTTCCGGATCGGATGTTGTGGGGTGGACCAGCAGGCAGGGGTGGGTAAGGGATGGCAGGACTTCGTCCACGGCGGGAGTGTGAACCACAAGGTCGGTAGCCCGGTATTCCGGGGAGATCGTGATGGAAGACCCCAGGGCTGCCGACAGAAGGAAGGCGTGGCGATCCATGATATGGGTCCGGCCTGTGGTCACCCTTCTCTGGTACGCGATGGACGCCATGGGTTCCCGGGCTTCGGACCAGCTGTATCCGACCCGGAGCCAGGCCCCGCATCGCAGAGAGAGCCAGGCCGTCCGCATCAGACCCTGGGCGTCGACGACGATATCGGTGTCCCCCGGGGGGCTTGAAACGAGCCGATCCAGAAAGGAGACCCGTTCAAAGACGGAATGGTATCCGGGGCGGGTGAGAAGGGTTATGTGCACTTTCGGGTGCGTCGATTTCAGAGCCTGAAGTGCCGGAAGGATGTGAAGAATGTCCCCAAAGGCTGAGGTGCGAAGGACGAGAAGGTTCAAGGTCTCTTCCAGGTCTTCAGGATATCGGTGGTCGAATGGTCCTTCGGATCGCCCACGATCAGCACCCTTCCCCCGATCGATTCCATAACCTCGCGTTCCGGTACGTTCTCCTCGGTGTAATCGGTGCCTTTGCACTGGATATGGGGTCTCAGCTCCAGGATCAGCTCGCGGGGTGAATCTTCCTCGAAGGGGATCAGAAAGTCCACGGGCTCCAGGTGGGACAGGACTTCCATTCTCTCCATCAGGGGCATGACCGGACGCCCTTCCCCTTTGAGACGGCGAACCGATTCATCGGAATTCATACCCACGACGAGCACATCACCCGCAGCGCGTGCCGCGGCAAGATAACGGATATGGCCTACATGAAGCACGTCGAAACAGCCGTTGGCAAAGACGATCGTCAGGTTTTGATTTCGGAGACGGGCTCCCAGGTTTGTGGCCTCGCTACGATCCAGAATTTCAGCCGGCATGGATTCCCAGGGCCTTCCGTATTTCCGCGGGAGTGCAGACCGCCGTGCCAAGCTTCATGACGACGATTCCTCCTGCAATGTTGGCGAGGGTTGCGGCTTCCAGGGGAGTCGCTCCTGATGCCATGGCTGCAGCGAAGGCGGCCAGGACGGTATCGCCCGCCCCGGTCACATCGGCCGGTTGATCACTTCCGAAAACGGGGATGGCAAGGTTCAGGCCGTCCACGGAGAGGACCATGCCTTCGGAGCCCCGGGTCAGGAGAACGACCGCTGCTTCCAGTCGCCCGCGAATCTCTTCCGCTCCCTCCAGGGCTTCTTCCGGGGTGCGGAATTCCCTTCCCAGGAAGGCGCAGGCCTCTTCTTCGTTCGGTGTCACGGCAAAGACCCCGGGGAACTGGGCGAGGCGATACCGGGAGTCCACAATGACTCGAATGCCCCGATCTCTCAATTTCAGGATGGCATCGGGGCAGACCGTGTTGTAGCCGTAGTCGGAGACAGCGAGCAGGTCTCCCTCGGACAGGGCGGGGAGGGTGACCGTTCCACTTTCAAAGCTCCGTTCCATATCCATCCGGACCACCTGCTGTTTGACCCCCGAACGGGGGCCGGCCAGGATTCGCATCTTGGTCAGGGTTTCCGCATCGGACAGGACCCGGAGGTGGGAGAGGTCCATGCCGTGGTCTCCAAAGGTGTCCAGGAGAAAACGGCCCGGCGGATCGTCGCCTATGATGCCGGCGGGAACCGGTTTCGCTCCCAGGGCCTGCAGGTTGGATATCGTATTGGCCCCTCCGCCGGGAACCATCCAGTCCCGGTCAAAGGAAAGGATAAGAACGGGAGCTTCGCGGGATATCCTTTTCGGCACACCGTAGAGATACCGGTCGACGACAAGGTCGGCCAGTACGGGAATGGACCGTCCCTTTATCGCCGAAAGAATGGTGGAAAGCCTCTCCGGGGTCGGTGCAGTGTGCATGGCGTTATTGTAACACCGGGGAGACCTCGCCGGCATGGAGAACCGCCCCGATTTCCATGTGTGCGGTTTCGGGAAACTGGTCAAAGAGCTCCACGGTATGAAGAACATAATGGCCGGGTGTCACCAGCTGTTTCAGGTCACGTACGAGAGTTGCCGCATCACAGCTGAAGAGGATCAGCGTGGTCGCCTTGAGAGCGAGAATGGCCTCCAAAACGGCAGGGTCCAGACCTTCCCGGGGCGGATCGGCCAACAGAAGATCAACCGGACCGTTCCACGAAGATAGAAAGGTTTCCACGGAGTCTTCTTCAACGTGGATATGGTTTCGTCCCCCGGAGTTGAATCGCAGGTCTTTACAGGCGGATGCCGACCGCTCCACGGCCACGACACGATCCGCACAATCCGAGAGGGGGAGTGTGAAAAAACCGACGCCGGCATAGAGATCCAGTGCCGTTTTCAGGCCGCTGTCGGGAAGGGCCCTTCGAAGAAAGTCGTGATAGGCGGGAAGAAGAAAGCGGTTGGTCTGGAAAAAACCTCCCACGTGGACACGGAACGAATAGGGTTCCACCTGAATGTGCAGATGGGGTCGGGATCGGGACCGATCCAGTGCGTGGAGGACTGTCTCGCCATCCGGTGCTTCGAGGGTCCAGAGCGAGCCGCTCGCCGTCGGAAGGGTGCGAATGAGATCAAGGCAGGACGGCGTGATCAGCCTGCACGTTTCCAGGGGGACGACGCTGCGGCCTTTCCAGGTATGGAATCCCCATCCCTCCGGTGAAGGTGCAAAGCGGTTCCGGAGCCGATAGTGGAGGGGGGACGGGTGGGTTTTCAGATCTGACCCGTTCCACCCCAGAGCGTGGCCGAGCATCTCCCCAAGCCACGCCTGCTTCCAGGTGAGCTGGATGTCGGATTTCAGCCCGGACAGAGCGCAGCCTCCACAGAGGGGAAAATGGGGGCATGCCGGTCCTCGATGGATTGAAGGATCGGCAATGTCTTCCAAAACGGCAATGTCATGACGTTTGTAGCGTCGTACCCGCCGTGCTGAAACCCTCTCCCCGGGGAAGGCACCCCGAACGAGAATCACCTTCCCTTCTGCATCCCTTGCCAGGCCGAACCCTCCCGGGACAAGACGCTCAACCGCAAGATCAGGTATAAGATCCATCCGCGGTCACCCTAGCAGGGAAAATCCTCCGCTGTCAATCACCGGATGTCGCTGTTTCGGTCGGGATGAGCAGAGCGTAAATTTCGGAACGGGGGTTTGGAGGAACGAGCTTTCAGCCGGAATGACGACTGCGCCATACAGGGCAATCGCCTGCATTTCAAAGAATACGGTCGGCTGTGTGGTAGTTTCTTCCTCCATTTTCTGGGATAATACCTGCATGTTTGGTTCACTCGGATTTCCCGAAATTCTGCTGATCCTCGCCCTGGCCCTGATCATCTTTGGCCCGAAAAAACTGCCGCAGATGGGAAGGAGTCTCGGCCGTGCCATGGCTGAATTCCGGCGCGCATCCAATGAAATTAAGCGCACGCTGGAAGAGGAAGTCGATCTGGAGGAGCGGGAAAAACGGGAAGACGAAAGCCCCCATGCCGGATGAATCTTCCAGCCTCCCCAGAATGACCGTATTAGAGCATCTTCAGGAGCTGAGGAGTTGTCTCCTTCGTTCCCTGATTGCCGTTTTTTTGGGGTTCCTTGTCTGCTGGGCCATGGCCTCCAGGCTCTTTGCCTTTCTGGCACAGCCTGCCTATGAAGCTCTGAATGGCGGAAAGCTTGCCTTTACCGGACTGACGGATCCCTTCATGCTTTACATGAAGGTGGCCTTTATCGCGGGGCTTTTCCTTACTTCTCCCTATATTCTTCTTCAGATCTGGAACTTTATTGCTCCGGGCCTCTACCCGAAGGAACGGCGCCTGATCGTTCCTTTTGTTTTCTTTACCACGGTCTTTTTCCTGGCGGGCGGATACTTCGGATACCGGGTCGTGCTTCCCCTGATGTGTGATTTCTTCATTACGCTGGGAAAGGATTTTCAGCCCGTCATCACCATTCGCGATTATATGGGGCTTGCGACGAAGCTGCTTCTGGGGATGGGGCTGATTTTTGAACTCCCGATCCTGATCTTCTTTCTGGCCAGGCTGGGTCTGGTGACGGCCGGTTTCATGATGCGCAAGTTCAAGTACGCATTCCTGGGCATTTTTATTATCGCGGCCGTCATTACGCCCACACCCGACGTGGTGACCCAGACGGCCCTGGCGATCCCCATGCTGGTCCTCTACCTCCTGGGCGTGCTGGTCGCGGCTCTCTTCGGCTCCCCACGGGAAAAACCCGACGAGGAAGATCAGGACTGATCTTTTTTCATTCACGTTTCCAGCCATATGAATAAGGCAGACAAAAAAATGGGTATAGTGTCCCCCTAAATAAAACCCCCTAAAATGAGGGCTTATCCCGTCATAGCGGGAAGAGCGGCAATGGATGGGATGATTCTGTGCCTGTTTGTTCGAAAGCGTTTCGTATGATAGGGTTACCATAGATTTATTTACATTCGGACCTTAGCCGCGGATTCAGTGAAGGGCGGCCGTTGCGTCGAGCATAATTCGATTCCGGAGGGCGAATCCAGATGAAATCATTCCATCGCATCGTGCTTTTGCTGTCCTTATCATGTCTGATCGTTCCACCGGTTTCAGCTTCTGAGCCAATTGCAGTGAAGGTGGTGAATCCGCAGGAGCCGGCGGGCCATCTTCCTGATGGAGTGTCGAACGACTGGTGGGAGGCGGTCAAAGAGCAGATCCTGGAGGAGGAGTACGGCCTGGTTCCTTCGGAGGACGACCCGCATCGCGGTCCGGGTGACTCCTTCACCGCATTCAACCGGGTTCATGGGTTTGCAGTCCGATTCAGCGAAGGGAGCGTCAGAATCGAACCCGCACCGGAATCGGAACATTCGTGGATGTGGGAGATGAAACTGGCGGGTGTCGGGCGGGAGGCCGCCCGCCCGGTTCCGTTCATTGGGATGGGCGTCCAGGGCAACCGGATCGACTATGATCGGGGAGGCGTAAAGGAGTGGTACCGGAACAGCGAACGGGGCGTGCTGCAGGTATTTGAAATCCCGGTTCGCCCGGAAGGGGAGTCTGAGACCCTCCACCTTGACCTGGCCCTCTCCACCGCTCTACGCCCTTCCATCAGCGCAGACGGGCAGGTGATAGACTTTTACACCAATGAAAGTACCGTGGCCGTCTTACGGTACACACAGGTAAAGGTGACCGATGCGGAGGGGGTCGAACTCTCCGCACGCCTGGAAGGGGTCTTCGGCGGGATCCGTACCATCGTGGAGGATTCGGCCGCATCCTACCCGATCACGGTCACATCCCTTTCCACCTCAGCCGCCTGGAGCGCCACGGGCGGGGCGGTGAACGAAAGCTTCGGTTACTCTGTCTCGACGGCAGGGGACGTCAACGGCGACGGCTATGCCGACGTGATCATCGGGGCGCGTACGTACGGTGGTGGTACGGGGAAAGCCTACCTCTACACGGGCGGCCCCGCCGGGCTTTCCGCCTCGGCCTCCTGGACCGGCACGGGTGAAGCGGTGGGAGATGAGTTCGGAGCCTCCGTCTCGACGGCCGGCGACGTCAACGGCGACGGCTATGCCGATGTGATCATCGGAGCTAATAATTACAACAGCTTAATGGGAAAGACCTATCTTTTCATTGGCGGGCCGTCCGGCCTGTCCATTTCCCCCGCGTGGAGCGTTACTGGAGAAGCGACGAACGACTACTTCGGCAAGTCTGCTGTTACCGCCGGAGATGTTAATGGTGACGGGTATAGCGATGTTATCGTCGGAGCTTATGGGTACGGTGGTGTTATGAGTACGGGTAAAGCCTACCTCTACACGGGCGGCCCATCAGGGCTTTCCACCTCGTCTACATGGAATTCTACGGGTGAGGGGACGGGCAACTTCGGTTACTCCGTCTCGACGGCCGGCGACGTCAACGGCGACGGCTATGCCGATGTGATCATCGGGGCGCGTACGTACGGTGGTACGGGTAAAGCCTACCTCTACACGGGCGGCCCCTCGGGGCTTTCCGCCGCGGCTGCCTGGAGCGCTGTGGGCGAAGGGATGATCCATTTCTTCGGTGTCTCCGTCGCAACGGCCGGTGACGTCAACGGAGACGGCTATGCCGACGTCCTTGTCGGGGCCATGGGTTACAGCAGTAATAGGGGCAAAGCCTACCTTTACACGGGCGGCCCCGCCGGGCTTTCCGCCTCGGCTGTCTGGAGCGCCACGGGTGGAGCAGCTGGAGACGACTTTGGCTACTCCGTCTCGACGGCCGGCGACGTCAACGGGGATGGCTACGCCGACGTCATCGTCGGTGCCTATGCATACAGTAGCGGAACAGGGAAGGCCTATCTCTACACGGGCGGTTCCTCGGGACTTTCCGCCTCGGCAGTCTGGAGTGCCTCGGGCGAAGCGACGGACAACTACTTCGGCCTCTCCGTCGCAACGGCAGGCGACGTCAACGGGGATGGCTACGCCGACGTCATCGTCGGTGCCTATGCATACAGTAGCGGAACAGGGAAGGCCTATCTCTACACGGGCGGACCGTCTGGCCTTACTACTGCGTCCGCCTGGAGCGCCGAGGGCGAAGCGACGAGCAATTACTTCGGCTACTCCGTCTCGACGGCCGGTGACGTCAACGGCGACGGTTATACCGACGTCCTCGTCGGGGCGCGTGAGTACGGCGGTTCCACGGGCAAAGCCTATCTCTTCATGGGCGGCCCATCGGGACTTTCCGCGACACCCTCCTGGAGCGCTGTGGGCGAAGGGATGATCCATTTCTTCGGTGTCTCCGTCGCAACGGCCGGTGACGTCAACGGCGACGGCTATGCCGACGTCCTTGTCGGGGCCTTTGGGTACAACAGTAATAGGGGCAAAGCCTACCTCTACACGGGCGGCCCCGCCGGGCTTTCCGCCTCGGCCTCCTGGACCGGCACGGGCGAAGCGGCGGACGACGACTTCGGTACCTCCGTCTCGACGGCAGGAGATGTCAATGGTGACGGGTACAGCGATGTAATCGTCGGGGCGAGTGGGTACGGCGGTACGGGGAAAGCTTACCTCTACACGGGCGGCCCCTCGGGGCTTTCCACCACGTCCGCATGGAGCGCCACGGGTGAAACGGCGGACGACGACTTCGGTACCTCCGTCTCGACGGCAGGAGATGTCAATGGTGACGGGTACAGTGATGTAATCGTCGGGGCGAGTGGGTACGGCGGTACGGGGAAAGCTTACCTCTACACGGGCGGCCCCTCGGGACTTTCCGCCTCGGCCGCCTGGAGCGCCGTGGGTGAAGGGACGCAACACTCCTTCGGCGGATCCGTCTCCACGGCGGGCGACGTCAACGGCGACAGCTATGCCGACGTCCTTGTCGGGGCGTATGGGTACAGCGATGATACGGGCAAAGCCTACCTTTACACGGGCGGCCCCTCAGGGCTTTCCGTCTCGGCCGCCTGGAGTGCCACGGGCGAAGCGATCTCTGACAACTTCGGCATCTCCGTCGCCACGGCGGGGGACATTAATGGCGACGGCTATTCAGATGCTATGGTTGGAGCCGATGGGTACAACAGCAACACAGGAAAGGCGTACCTCTACACCGGCGGTCCAACAGGCCTTGCAACCAGCTCCACATGGACCGCAACGGGCGAAGGGACGGACGACTACTTCGGCTTCTCCATCTCGACGGCAGGAGATGTCAATGGTGACGATTACAGTGATGTAATCGTCGGGGCGAGTGGGTACAGCAGCTCAACAGGAAAGACCTTATTCTATTACGGTGGAGGCGGGCCAGGCGTAACTCTTCTTCCCCGCCAGATGCGAGCGGACCTGACCGCGCCGATTGCGCCACTGGGATTGGCTGTTGATCGGCAGTTCTATCTCCAATTGCTATTACGGACACCTTTCGGCCGGGGGGGAGCGAAGACGGAGTGGCAGGCGGTTCCTCTGGGAACATCTTTCAATCCCGTATGGAACCCAATCCAGTCAAGTCCCTTATGGCAGGATACCCGGATCGACGGTTCACAGGGTTATGGTCTTGTGGACACAACCCCTTTCGTGGGCCCCTACAAGTGGCGGGTCCGCGTCCGCTATCACCCGGTCACCTCACCCTTCCAGTCCTTCAGCAGGTGGATCACCATGGCGGACAACGCACTCCAGGAGACAGATCTTCGTAGTGTGATCTCGGTCGCATGTGTCGAACCGGATGAGCCGGTCTGGCTCTACCAGGTGGACAAAGTCGGGGAGGATACCACGATTAACTTCCAGGACCCCAACCAGTCCAACCAGCGCACGGGCTGGAACGTGAGGCGCTCGAACACCGATTCCCTGCCCAAGAGTGAATGGCCGGTTGAAGCCTCCAACGTTGTGGACATGGACCAGGCGGCGCCGAACTACCAGTGGACCGATACCTCGGGAGACGACCCGGGGACAGGGGGGATCTGGTACTACCAGGTCACCGCCTACAACGACTACTGTCCCGCGGAGGGGCCGTTCTGATCAGGGTTTAGAACGTGGAAGTCTGAAGGCCAGCCCTGTTAAAATTCTGCAACGGGACACTGTACCTGTTTCTTCCCGCTACAAAGCCCGGCTCACGTCAGGGGTTCCATCAGGGCGGGTAAGTTAGGGTATAATAGCATCGTGCGGAATATTCGAATCCTGACGGCGATTTTGCTCCTGCTTTTCGTGGTTGTTGTCATTCCCGGTGTGATTTCCAACTACTTCTCTTTAAGTTATGTGAACGAGACTCTGGAGACAAAGGAAAAGAAGCTTCAAAGCCGGATGACGATCCACCTTTCGCAGGAAATTCGCAGTTATATTAATGGCTACCTCAAGCAGCTGGACCTGATCGGACGAACCGTATCCCTCATGGCGAAATCGTCGCCGGGATCCGATCCCTTTCAGCTTCTGAACACGAGCGGAATGGTTCAGAAGTACGTCAATGCAGACGCGAACTTTCGCGCTTTATACGTTCTGAACGCATCGGGGAAGGGGACGGTCATCCAGCCCCCCGGCCTTACCGAGGATGTCCTTCGGGATCTGCAGCAGGGATTTCAGGCGGGGTCGGGTGGCGATTCCTTTATCGGACATCATCACTACCTGGAGGTATTTCCCGACACCGTTGTTACCATAGCCCAGCCTCTGCTTAATGATAGCGGGGAGACCATGGGGGTTGTGGAAGCTCTGATTTCCCTTACGCCCGTCCAGGAGAGCCTTCCCAAGCCCGAAGAGGGAATGCTGGTCTATGTGATCAATACCGACGGTCAGGTTGTTCTCCACGGAAATCCCGGCCTTTCCATGACCCGTCCCGATTACAGCGATGTCCCCATCGTAGCTGATTTCATGCGCTCACCCTTTGCAACGGTCACGCGACGCTACGATTTCAACAAGAACATAGGTACGGAAACCGTGCTGGGAACGGTGGCACCGGTCGGGTCTCCCGACTGGGGCGTGGTGGTCCAGCGAGACATCTCCGTCGCCCTGCGTGAAGGCTGGGCCTCGATCAAACGTGCCCTATTTATCGGGATCGTAACAATTCTTGTTGCCTTTTTCCTGGGTTATCTGCTTGCCATGATGATCTCTTCCCCGTTACGCCATCTTGCAGAACACACCAAAAAGATGGCGGAGGGAGATTTTTCTTCACGGACTTCCGTTTCGGGAACGCAGGAGATTGTCACCCTTTCAAATAATTTTAACCACATGGCGGAACAGATTGAAGGATACATTGACCAGCTCAAAGTGGCCGCACGTGAAAACCGTGATCTCTTCATCAATTCCATTCAAATGATTTCCTCCGCCATTGATGCCAAGGATCCTTATACCAAGGGCCATTCGGACCGGGTTCGAAACTACAGCCTGGCGGTTGCCCGCGAGCTGGGTTTTTCTCCCATCGAACTGGAAGAGCTGAACATTGCCGCCCTCCTGCACGATGTGGGGAAGATCGGGATCGATGACCGCGTTCTTCGAAAACCCTCCGCCCTGAACGACGATGAGTTTGCCCTGATGAAGACCCATGCGGCCGTTGGAGCCTCCATCATGGAACGGGTACCCAAGCTGGATCGTATCATTCCAGGGATCAAGCACCACCATGAAAACTGGGGAGGCGGCGGCTATCCCGACGGTCTGAAGGGGGAGCAGATCCCTGTGATTGCGCGGGTCATTGCCGTGGCAGACACCTTTGATGCCATGACCACGGATCGCCCCTACCAGAAAGCCATGAGCTATAAATACGCAGCAGAAAAGATCCGGTCCATGACAGGAAAACGATTTGAGCCGTCTGTTGTGGAAGCGTTTTTGCGTGCCTTTGAGAAAGGAGCGTTGTTGTCCGATGATCAAGTTCACGTGGCGTAGTGCCCTTTCGGTCAGTCTTCTCCTTGTCTGTGCATGTGCAACGACTCCGAGCCAGCGGGGTGTTTTTGTGGAAAGCAAGGATATGGACCCCGTTCAGCTTTTTCAGGTCGGCGTCATGCACCTGAACGAGGGACATCTCTCAGAGGCCCAGGGCGCCTTTCGTCAGATTGTCCAGGAAACCCCCGATAACGCTCCGGCCTGGAACAATCTTGGAAAGGCTTATCTGCTTGATAAGAAGTTCCTCGATGCCGAGTCGGCTTTTCAACAGGCCGTGAAGCTGATTCCCTCCTATGCGGACGCCCATAACAACCTGGGGGTTGTGTTCATGGAACAGGGTGACTTCGAAGGGGCGGAGAAGGAGTTTGTGCTGGCACAGCAGGACTCCACCTATCGCCTGAGCCCCATGCTCTGGTACAACATGGGCATCCTGGCCCGCAAGCGTGAGAATCCGGGAAAAGCCGTTCAATACTTCACTGAGAGCCTGAATCGAAGTGAACGGTATTTCCCATCCCTGATTGAACGGGGAGAGTGCTACGAAGAGCTCGGCAGACCCGCGCTTTCCGTGGAGGATTACCGGGCGGCGGAAGAGTTTTCACCCAGCGATGTCGATCTTCTCTTCCGGTTCGGTCGATCCCTGGTCAAGGTTGGGGAGTATGCCGAGGCCCGAAAAAAGCTTGAGCGGGTTTGCGTGCTGGCTCCCATTGATCCGATCTGCGACGAGGCGACGTCCATACTGAATACCCTGCCCTGACATGCCGTTTCAATACGTCCTGGCCAACCTCCTTTCCGATATTCCCACCGCGAGCGCCGTTGCGTTCCTGGATGAGGAGGGAGAGACCGTTTCCTTAATCAGTTCTCAACAATCCCATGATGACGTGAGGATTTTTGGCGCCTACCAGGGGATCTTTTTAAATCACCTGAGCCGTATTCTCAAGGACAGGGTCGATTTTTTCTCCTACAGAACTGAGTCCATGTGTTGTTATAACCTCTGTGTGGGGAAAGAATACCTGATGGTACTCCAGACGGAGACCTTTCAACCGATTGAATTCGTACGAAGACAGATGGAAAAGGCCAAGAAGGAGATCGAGGAACACGCGTTGTGAGCCGATTCTGGAACAAGATTAAAAAGGGTCTTCTCATGACCCACGATGAGATGTGGGATCGGTTGGCCACCGCGGTTCGATCCAGGGATGGGGGACCCATTCTGGAATCCCTGGAAGAGGCTCTGATCGGAGCCGATATCGGGGTTGAGCTCACCCAGACCCTTCTTGAGGGACTGGAGGAGAATCATGGAGAATGGGAAATCATGAGAACCCGGCTGCAGGATCGAATTACGGCGATCCTGACGGGTGCGCCCTTTCCCGATCCTGGATCTGTTGCGCCGAGAATCACCCTTCTTGTGGGTGTGAACGGAAGCGGAAAGACGACTACCGCCGCGAAGCTGGCAAGCCGGGAAATGATCCAAGGCTATAAACCTCTTCTCGTGGCCGCGGACACATTTCGGGCCGGTGCCATCGATCAGCTGAAAATCTGGGGTGAACGACTGAACGTTCCCGTGATTGCTCATCAGCCCGGGGGAGATCCCGCTGCCGTAGTCTATGATGCCCTGAATGCATCCGCGTCCCGGGAAGCCAATTCCATCATCATCGATACGGCCGGTCGTCTCCACACCAAAGCCCCCCTCATGGCCGAGCTCTCGAAAATATACCGGATCATCGAACGGTACGATCCGGATGCCCCGCACCTGTCTCTGCTCGTTCTCGATGCTACGTCGGGTCAGAACGGTCTTGTGCAGGCGAAAGAGTTTCTGAATGCCGTCCATGTGAACGGCGTGATACTCACCAAGCTCGATGGAACGGCGAAGGGCGGCGTCGTGGTGCGAATCGTGAATGAGCTGGGTCTTCCCGTCCTCTTTGTCGGTGTAGGAGAGGGTACCGATGACCTGATCCCGTTTGATCCGGAGGATTTTTCCCGTGCCCTCTTTGCGGAAGAATGATCGGGATTACATGGCCCGGGCACTGAACCTGGCCCGGCGCGGAATCTACACCACGACGCCGAATCCGATGGTCGGGGCGGTGATCGTGAAAAACAATCGGATTATCGGGGAGGGATATCACGTCCGGGCCGGTGAAGCCCATGCGGAAGTCCGGGCTCTGGATCGGGCGGGCCGGAAAGCCCGGGGAGCTACTCTTTACTGCTCCCTGGAACCCTGCTGTACGCACGGCCGCACTCCTCCCTGTACGGAAGCCATCGTGGCGGGAGGAATTCGAAAGGTCGTGGTCGCCTCCGAAGATCCGAACCCCGATATTCGGGGGCGAGGATTGGATCTCCTTCGAAGGGCCGGCCTGGAGGTTGAGTCCGGGCTTATGGAACGGGAGGCCCGTTTCCTTAACCGCCGGTTTTTCTATGTTATGACTCGCGGAAGACCCTACGTCTATCTCAAATGGGCGGCCACCCTGGATGGTTATCTGGCCGAGCCGGAGGGGAAGGCGAAATGGATTTCGGGAGAAAAAGCGCGGAAAGCGGGAAAACGGATCCGACATCTGGTTGATGCCATTATCGTTGGTGTTCAAACCGTCCTTCACGACGATCCCGTCCTGGACCGTCTTCCTTTCGCGGGCCCATCCGTGCCGCTGAAGAGAATCATCATGGATCCCGATTTGAGGGTTCCACCCGATGCCGCGCTCTTTCGCCAGGGCAGGGGGCCGGTCATCCTGATCCACGCCTCAACGTCGCCTCGCCAGAAAGCATTGCAGGATGCGGGAGCCAGGCTGATGCGGCTTCCCCTTCAAGAGGGGCGCTTTTCCATGGATGATCTCATGCAGACCTTTCGCACGCTTGGAATTACCTCCATCCTGGTGGAAGGGGGCGGACAGACTCTGGGTACCTTTCTCTCCGGAGGAGAGGTTCAGGAAGGATTTACCTTCGTTGCCCCCCTCATTCTCGGTCAGGGCCGACCTCTGGCCGGGCCGAAGCAGGTGCCTTTGGAAGAGTCGAAACGTTACACCCTTCTGAATCAAAGACGAATCGGTAACGATACGATGATTCACTGGATCTCGCCGTGTTTACGGGACTGATCAAGGATCTTGGAACGATTGTGTCTTCCCGCTCCCGGGGGGGAGGACTGGAAATTGAGGTGCTCCCCACAGGTCTCCGTGCGGTGGCTGAGGGAGAAAGCATTGCGGTAAATGGAGTCTGCCTGACCCTGGATACCATGCACGGCGCCCGGATGGTCTTTTCCGTCTCACCGGAGACGATCTCCCGTTCCCATCGATCCAAATGGCAAAAAGGCCGAAGGGTTAATCTTGAACCGGCCCTTTCCCCCACGGATCGGATGGGAGGTCATTTCGTCCAGGGGCATGTGGATGGAGTTGGAAACGTTACCGGCCTGAAACGGGGCCACTTCTGGACTCTCACGGTGGAAGTGCCGGATCCCCTATTGCGGTACACGGTTCCCAAGGGGAGTATTGCCGTGGACGGGATCAGCCTGACCATCGCCGCAATTGCCCGGAGCACCCTCACCTTTGCCCTGATTCCCCATTCGATCCAGGCCACGACGCTTTCCGACATGAAACCCACAACTCCTGTTCATCTTGAAGTGGATATTCTCGCGAAGTATGTGGAGCGTCTTCTGACTCATGCGTCAGATTGATCAGGCGGGGGTGACGGCCGGAACCCTGGTCCATCACCGTTCGGTGAAGGTTCCGCATTTTTTTCACACGGCCACGCTGAAGCCCTATGAGCTTGTCTCCCGTTCCATTCTCTCCTTCGACCCTCTGAAGAGGCAGGTATTGCCTCCTTCCTCCCAGGATGAGTACAGGGTCGTGAGCCGGGATGCGTTGAGGGAAAGCGCCAGAACGCTCTCGGAGGAAGTAATCCTGATCCCCCACCTTCCGCCGGAGGATCGTATTCTGGAACGGCTGGAGGATCTGTGTAATGCACTTTATTCGAGGGGAAATGCGATCCTGGTTCATGTCGAGGGGCCTCCCTTTCCATCTCTTCCGTCGATCGTCACTCCCCTTGTCTCCCTCTTTCCCGTCATGTCGGGCCAGACAGACCTCGATTCTTTTTTTACAGGACTGTCCGCACTGGCTCCCTGCGGGATACCTGTTCTTTTCTTTCCCCTCCTTCCCGGCATCAGTGATGGGCATAGAATGGCGGTGCTTCTTTCCACGATACGCATCTCCATTCCAACATCCTGCGTGGTCCCCATGGTGCCCCTCCTGGACCATGTTTCCACCACCCTGATCCTGGATCTGGTGGATCGCGGTCAGGGGGATGCGGGACGTGCCTATCACCTTCTCTTCCAGACGGCGCGAAGTGAAATCGACCGGCGTCTGATGGATGAGTTCTTCGAATCATTCAAGGGACCGGAATTCACGGGTCTGATTCCGCTTCAAACGGCAAATCCCCTCCGGAAAGAAAATCTGATGTGGGCGCAGCGATGCTACCTTCTCTGGCATTCTCTCCTCGAAAGGGGAGATGACGATGTTGCCTGGGCCTGGTACCGTGCCGCCCGGAAGATCTGGGGCCTGAACCTGTCCCTTTCGACCATGTTCAACGAAGGAAACCTCTCCCTGCTGGAGCTGGATGGCCGGATCATGCGTTCTCTGTCCGCCGTATTTCAGGGTGAAGAGAGCCGTCTTGATCCGGTAGAAGTCCAATGGATGCCGTAAGCCTCTACATTCATATCCCCTATTGCCTGTCCCGATGCGTTTACTGTGATTTCAAGACCTCTACCGACCTGCACACTCTGTGTAAGTATCCGGGTGCTGTCGCGCATGAAATCGCACGGAGAGGGGGAATTCACGGTTGTGGGGCCACTCTCTATTTTGGAGGGGGGACACCCTCCCTCGTGGATCCCGAGGATCTGTACACGCTTGTGACGCTTGCGGGGCTGTCGGGAGATGGAGAAGTAACCCTGGAGGTCAACCCGGATGATGTGACGCCGGAACGCATGTCGGCCTGGAAATCCGCCGGAATCAATCGAATCTCGCTTGGGGTTCAGACCATGAACGAAGAAGAGCTGGTCCTGGTCCGGCGGCGCCATCGTGCCGAAGAGAGCCGACGGGCCATGAAGCTTGCGTCGGACCGCTTCGCAAACTGGAGCGTTGATCTTATTGCAGGGTTTCCAGGCCAGAGCTGGGACTCGCTGATGACAACTCTCCGGGAGATCGTTCTCTATGCGCCGCCCCACCTTTCTCTTTACGCGCTGGAGTTTGATTCGGACAATCCCCTCACCGTCGATCCGGATCATCAGGCTTCCCTTCTCCGCCGGGCATGGGAATGGCTTGGAAACCAGGGCTACAGGCACTATGAGGTTTCCAATTTTTGCAGGGGACAGGCACGGTGCCTCCACAACCTCACCTATTGGAGACGGGGAGAATATCTGGGGTTTGGCGCTGCAGCCCACTCCTTTTTTCGAGGGGTCCGCAGATGGAACCTCTATCCTGTGGATCGGTACCTGGACGCACTATCCAGAGATGAAGATCCGGTTGAGGGCATGGAGGTAATAGATCCCCGGCAGTCCTTGTGGGAAAGGATCATGCTGGGACTTCGCCTGGATGAAGGAATTCCCGATACCTGGCTTTCCGCCGGGACGCTGGACGCCTGGTTGACGCAGGGGTACTGCGACCTGATCCGCAATAGAGTCTGTATGCAGGAAGCCGGATGGATGGTTCTCAGCGAACTTCTGGCTTCAGCAGAGGAAGACGATAGGTGGACCACCAGCGCAGGAAGAGGAGAAAGTGGTCGTTCGAGCGAGACTCAATAAAGTGACATAGTTCCATTTCGCGGATGGATCGATCCAGGGGCCATCGGTAGGTCAGCATCCGATAAGCCGCGATCACCAGGCCTGTCCTCTCTCTGCCGTTGTTGCAATGAACAAAGACGGGGGGGGGGGACTCCAGGACCGCACGCAGAATCAGGTTGAGCTGGGAATTGAGGTAGTTGATATCGGTCTTCGACGTACTCAACGGGATGTGAACATAATAGATGCGCTTGTTTTTATCCCGAGTCTTTGTGTTCATTTCAAGGATATTTTGCCCTTCGCGTCCCCCGAGAGCCCGCAGGTTGATGATCGTTTTAATGCCCATGGACTGGAGAGTTTCATATCCGTTGATATTTCCACGGATAAAGGGCTGGCCCCCCCGGTATACCTGATTGTCCACGCGGGCCCAGTTGATCAGACCGTCTCCACGGTCGGAAAGGGAAGTGAGGTCCTTTGTGCAGGGAGCACATCCCGGACAGTCCGATGCCAGGCACAGAGAAGCCTGAATTGCCAGGAGAAACAAAACTGTTCGGAACATGTTTGTCCATTATCCCATAGAGAAAGGGGGGCTTCAAGGAGACATGGTGATGCGATTATAATGTGCATCATGTCGAATCACTCTCAGTGGTGGAATCTTCTCCGGCCTCCCGAAGCCGCTCTTGCAGCCCTTTTTCCCCTGGCGGGATTCTGGTTGAATCATGGCGGAGGGATCCCACCTTTTTTCCTCGCCGGGACCGCAGTTCTTTTCGGGTTCGGACTTGTTGTCGATAATGGAATCGAGGGCTACCTCTTCCATGAAAAGGATGCCGTCGGCGGGGATTATCCCGTTCATCTCTTCTCGTCCCATCTGGAATGGGCGAGAAATCTCAGGACCCTCTTTTATGTATCCTTTCTTCTTCTATCCTTCCTGAACGGCGGAACTGTCTTTGCCGCAGGTGCGGTGAGCTATTTCTGTGCGCGTCTCTATAACGACCACAGGGTCTCCGCAAAGGCCCATCCGCCCCTAGGTCTGATCTGTCACTTTCTGGGTGGTTTTTCCTTCTTTCTCTACGGTGGATTCTGGGATGGACTGATCCTTCCCCCCATCACCCTTCCCGGTCTCGCTCTTTCCGCGATCTGTTCGGGCGGGTATCTTAACCATCTCGACCTTGATCGAGATCGTGACTTTCATCAGGGAATATCCACCCTGGCGCACCGTTTTTCAAAAAAGGTCCTGGCCTGGATGGCCTGTTCCTTTATTGTGGCCGGAGACGGACTCCTGGCCTTCTGGTTTTTTCCTCAAAGGATCGGAATGTCATGGATCATGGTAGCGACAGGGGTTTTCGTTCTGGCGGCACGGATCCTTCTTGTTTCTCCCAGATCTTTTCGCACGTTGTACCGGGCGATTCATGGAGTTTCCCTTGCAGGGCTTATGGTTCTTCTATGGGTCTGATGTTTCAGGGTACACCCTGGATCAGGAGGGTTTTTCCCCCTTGTCGGAAGGGCCGCCATATTCAGTGCGAATAGGCCCGAACGATTGTTCATATTGAGCGATGTTCATTTTTAGGGTTTCGAGAATTCGCTTGGCGTGAAAGGGCGTGGTAATCAGCCTTGCATGGATTTTGACTTCGGGCTTTCCCGGAACCACACGGCCCAGATCCAGGACAAATTCGGTAGGATTGTGAAAAATATTTGCAAAATTCACATAAATACCCTGATCAACATCGTCGCCTACGATTACTTTCAGCTGAACCTGTTTTGTTTCGTCCATGACGGTATAATACCAGAATAAGGAGGTGCCATGAGATACCTGACTATGTTCTTCATCATTTTTATTACGGCTTCACTGCTCTTCCCCATGACCGTGGAAGAGGCGGATCAGCTCTGGCTCAGTCGGGATCAGGGCTCCGAAGGCCCTGTGGCTTCCGCGGAAACGGCTCAGAACATCGTTGACGCGTACCGGGGTCTTCTTCAGACGTCCCCTAAGGATCTTTCCCTTCGCTGGAAACTCATGCGCGCCCTCTATTTTCAGGGGCGATATACGGGCCAATCGGTTGAAGAGCAGCAGGCCACCTTTTCGGATGCCATTGCACTGGGAGAGAAGGGATTTGAGCTGATTCAGAAGGAGTTTCAGGCGGACCCGGACGATAAGCCGGAGAAGATTGCGGCAAAACTGAAGGGAAACGAGGATGCTCTGCATCTGTACTTTTATCAGTCTGTCGCCTGGGGTCAATGGGCGCTTGCCTTCGGGAAAATGAAGGCGGTACGGAAAGGGGCAGCATCCAAGATCCGCGATTATTCCACCGTTTGTGTTCTGGCGGATAAGACCATGGAAAGTGCAGGACCGTTACGGGTTCTGGGCCGTCTTCACCATCAGACACCCCGGGTCCCCTTTATCACGGGCTGGGCCTCCAATAAAGATGCGATGAAATATTTGAAAGAGGCCGTGTCGCTGGGTCCGGAGAATCCGATGAACAAGCTATTCCTCGCGGAACTCCTCCTGGATGAAGACGAACCGCAGCAGGCGAAGGAGCTTCTTACAGAGATTGCATCCATTTCCCCGCGACTCGAGTATCAGGTGGAAGATGCGGACACATCCATGGAAGCCGCCAGACTGTTGAAGACAATCAAGAAATAACGGACCCGGATATCTTATTTCGATTCGGTAACCGGACCGACCGGCCAGTTCTGATGGTCGATCCTGTGTGAAAAAGTTACGAAGGTCAATTCCTGCATTAGTTTGTGGAGCGGGACCTGACGTTCGGGATGGACCCAGAGAGGATCCAGCTCAACCGCAGGGTACAGGGCAAAGGAACGGGCCAGGAGGTGAGCGTGGGGAATGGTGAGATCGGGTTCTTTTATGATCCGGTCCCCGTAATAGAGAATATCAAGATCGATCTCACGGGGGCCCCAGCGGGATGAGGAAATTCGTCCGGTTTTCCTTTCAATCTCTTTCAGCAGATGAAGAAGCTCCCGGGGCGGAATGTCGGTGGAAATCAGGAGAGCTGAATTGAGAAAGAGGGGTTGGTCCGGATTTCCCCAGGGCTCACTTTCATAGAGCGAAGCAGCACGAAGGACTCTGATCCCATGCTGATGGGAGATCCAGTTCCGTGCAGTTGAAAGGAAAGAAATTCGCGGATGGATGTTTCCACCCAGGCCAAGACAGGCACGAGTCAATGCTAGTCTTCTTCGTCGAGCTCGTCCTCTTCTTCCTCGTCGTAGCCCAAATCTTCATCTATTTCGTCCGTGTCATCATCTTTAAACAGATCCGTCTTGTCTTCAATGACTTCTTCAAGGGCGCGGACATCCGAAATTTCGTGTCGCTTTTCCTCTTCCTCGTCGACCATTCGGCCGCAGCGAGGACAGGCCGGTTCTGGCTTTTCCAGGTCGTAGAACTTGGTTCCACATTCGATGCACAGGTGCTTCTTACCCAATCCTTGGTTCATGGTGTCTCCTCAAAAACATGAAATGTGTTGATATCAAACCTGGTACGGCTTGTCAAGAGGCACGATTGGCCGTACAATGGTCGCCATGCAAATTTTCCGCATCCTTCTGATCCTGATCATGGGTTCCCTTTGCTTCGGAGAGGCCGACCTTGAATCCGTTCTGGACAGGGTTTCCCAGGCTCAGAGTAAAATCGAAACACTGCGTGCTTCCTTCGTTCAGGAAAAGCAGAGTGATTTTTTTGCTGAAAATGTAACTTCTTCTGGAGTTCTTTACTATAAGGCACCGGATTCGATCCGGTGGGAATACGAATCCCCCTCGAAGATCATCATTCTTATCACCCATGAGACCGTAACCTTCTACGATGTGGAGCAGAAAAAGGCCGAACGTACGGTGGTTGGGAGGGTCAGAAAGAAGATTCAGCAATACATGATGGCGACCGAACCGCTTGAAAAGCTGAAGCGCTATTTCACCATATACTTCGCTGAAAAGGAGAAAGAGGGACGGTATTACCTGCGCCTTGTCCCTGCGGTTCGAAAAATTGAAAAGCACCTCAGTGAAGTGAATATCGAAGTCGATCGGGAATTGAATCTGCCCGTTTCCGTGGCCTACACCGATAGTGATGGAGACCTGACCCGTTATAAGTTGCACGGGATTGTCATCAACGAGCCGATCGATCCGGAAAAATTTAGACTGGATCTTCCTTCCGACGTGCAGATTCAGGAGTTCAGGCTGAAACCTTGAGTGCCATTACCTTCAAAGTCACCCATAGACACGGGAGTACCCGTGCCCGAGTCGGAGAACTCCGTACGCTCCACGGAGTGGTGCAGACGCCTGCATTCATGCCCGTTGGAACCTATGGAGTCGTCCGTGCCGTACCTGCGCATATCCTCAAAGAAATCGGTGCGGATATCATGCTGGTAAACGCCTATCACCTGATGCTGCGCCCGGGTCTCGACCTGCTTGGCCGGCATGACGGAATTCACGCCTTTATGGGGTGGAAGGGTCCCGTACTTGCGGACAGCGGAGGCTACCAGGTCTTTTCGTTAAAGGATCGAGTGACCATCTCTCCGGAGGGATGCACCTTTCGCGACACTCTTGCCGGAGATCTGCATACCCTGACTCCCGAGGCTGTCGTCACCTTCCTTCAGACGGCGGGACTGGATATCGGCATGGTACTGGATGTCTGCCCTCCTCCCGATGCGGGTGATCAGGATCAGCTGCGGGCCATGGATCTGACGAAGAACTGGGCGGAGAGATCCATAAATGTATGGGATCCCGAGCGCATGGGGCTCTTTGGCATTGTTCAGGGCGGAGGAGATTTGAGCCGGCGGGAGCGTTCCGCCTCGGAAATTGGTTCCCTCGGGTTTTCCGGCCACGCCATCGGAGGCCTGGGGATTGGAGAATCGCCCGAAACCACGTGGTCCTGTGTTGAGACCTGTACAGGAGTGCTTGATGAAGACCGCCCGCGGTATCTTATGGGTATGGGATACCCGGAGGATATTGAGAGAGCCGTGGCCCTGGGTGTGGATCTCTTTGACTGTGTCCTCCCCACGCGAAATGCGCGAAACGGTCAACTCTTCACTTCGAGCGGACGCATCAATCTGAAGCAGGCCCGGCATCTTGACCAGACCGGTCCTCCCGATCCTCAGTGTGCCTGTCCCACCTGCCGGCACTACTCTCTGGGGTATCTTTCTTATCTTTACCGGATCAAAGATATGGGTGCCTCTATCCTCTCTTCGATCCATAATCTCTGGTATTACCTTGACTTCATGAAGCGATTAAGGCACACTATTGCCTTCAATTTACCCATAGGGGGGAACTGTGAACCAGCCCAATGCCCTGGTACAACTGATGCCGCTGATTCTCATTCTTCTGGTCTTCTACTTCATTCTCATTCGACCCATGCAGAAGAAGCAGAAACAGCACCAGGTCTTTCTGAAAAATCTGAAAAAGGGTGATCGGGTCATTACCTCGGGAGGTCTATACGGAGTCGTTCAGTCTGTGGATGATCAGACGGTTTCGTTAAAGCTCTCCGAGCAGGTAAAGGTCAAAGTCGCCCTCTCAGCCATATCGGGATTGCAGCCCGATCAAGGAGGCGAAAATGGATAGGAGCCTGCTCTGGAGGCTTTCCCTCATCGTAGTGGTTATGGCGTTCTGCATTCTGTCTCTCTTTCCTCTGAATGAGAAAGTCAAGCTGGGGCTTGACCTGAAGGGGGGAATTCACCTTGTCCTTGAGGTTCATACGCTGGATGCCATCAAAGCCGATACGATCGATGCCATGGAGTCAGTCGAAAACCGGCTCTCCCGCGAGAGTATTGCCAAAACGGACAGCCGTCTTATTGGAGATGACGGGTTTGAAATGGTTTTCCCGCCTGAATCACTGGAACAGGCCTACAGCCTTGCAAAGGACTATTTGCCGGGCTGGGACCTGGAAACCCAGGAGCCCGATACCCTTCGGGGAACCATGCAGGCCGTTTTTAAGCGGGAGCGTGAAGACCTGGCCGTCCGGCAGGCTCTGGAAACCATTCGCAACCGCGTGGATGAACTGGGACTCGCCGAGCCCACCATTCAGCGGCAGGGAATGAACGATAATCGAATTCTGGTTCAGCTCCCCGGTCTGGATGATCCAACCCGGGTCAAAAATATCATTAAATCCACGGCTCTTCTTGAACTAAGCCTTGTGGAGTCCGGACCTGCGCCCGATCGGCAGACCATCATCGATGCATTGGGAGGAACGGTTCCCGAGGGTATTCGTATCCTGGACGGAAAAATCAAGAATGAAGCGGGTGATGTCATCGGCAGGAATGCCTATGCCGTAAAGGAACCTCCCGTCATCTCGGGAAGAGATCTGCGCAATGCCCGCCGGGGAATTGACAGCCAGGGACTCCCCGCCGTAAATTTCAGCCTGAATCCGACCGGTGCCAAAAAATTTGAAAAGGCCACTGCGGTCAATATAGGCAAACAGCTGGCTATTATCCTGGACGGCGTCGTCATGTCTGCTCCCCGCATCAATGCCACGATTTCCGATGAGGGCATTATCGAGGGGAATTTTTCCGTGAAAGAAGCGGAAGACCTGGCGCTGGTCCTCCGTTCCGGCGCCCTGCCGGCCAGCATTACCTATCTGGAAGAGCGGACCGTTGGACCTTCCCTGGGGCAGGACAGTATTCGCCGGGGCGTCAGAGCCGCGATTCTCGGACTCATCCTGGTCATGGTCTTTATGGTTTTTTACTACCGACTGAGCGGGATCAACGCCGTTGTTGCTCTTTTCTTTAATATCATCATTATCTTCGGTGTCATGGCGTACTTTGGTGCCGTCCTGACCCTGCCGGGGGTTGCCGGGATTATTCTGACGATCGGCATGGCTGTGGACGCAAACGTTTTGATCTTTGAGCGTGTCCGCGAAGAACTGGGCCTCGGGAAAAATGTCCGGGCGGCCCTTTCTGCCGGTTTTTCCCGTGCATTCGGGACGATCGTGGATGCCAACGTGACCACGCTGATCGCTGCTCTTTTCCTCTTTCAGTTTGGTACGGGCCCGATTCGGGGATTTGCGGTTACCCTTATGATCGGGATCCTGGGATCCATGTTCACCGCCGTCTTTGTCTCGCGGTATATCTTCGACCTAGTCCTTTCCCGAAAGGCCAGGGTCTCGTCCCTGAGTATTTAAGGGGGTTCCCATGTGGCAGATCTTTAAGCAGACGAACTATCAATTCATCAAGTACACCCGCATATGGGTTTCACTGTCCATTCTGGCCGCGGTGGTCAGTATCGGCGCCTATGTTGCGAAGGGTGGCTTCAACTATGGGATCGATTTTGCCGGCGGAACCCAGCTGACCCTGAAATTTTCCCAGAAGCCGAATCTGAATGAGATGCGGAAGCTGATGGGTGAACTGAATATGGGGGATGTCGTGATTCAGGAATTCGATGAGGAGGGTCTCAATGAGATCATGATCCGAATCGAAAATACCGGTGAAGAGGGGGATATTGCCGGTAGTGTCCTCTCCCATCTGCACCAGCAGCTTTCGCCCGGTGCCGGAGAAATGGACCTGAATTTTATGGGCCGGGATGCCCTCGCGCAGAATCTCGAATCCATTCTTCCCGGCAGGGATGAAGAAGCTGAGCAGGTTGCCGCTGCCGTGGCTTCCTTCAAGAAAAGCCATGGAATCATTACCTCCATGGATGATCTTTCCCGCGAGGAATCGATTCCGGATGACATGGCCTCGATCCTGAAAGAGAAATTTACACTGGGTTCCTTTGCTCTCATGGGAGCGGAGAATGTAGGGCCCAAAGTCGGAAAGGATCTTCGCAGTAAAGCGCAAAGTGCGATTATCTGGTCTCTTTTCGGGATGCTTTTCTATATCTGGATCCGGTTCCGGCACTTTGCCTATGGGTTCGGTGCCATCGTGGCAACCTTTCATGACGTTATCATTACGCTGGGTGTCTTTGTCGTACTGGGCCTTGAAATTAACCTTACCGTTGTGGCGGCACTCCTTACCCTTGTCGGATATTCGGTCAACGATACGGTCGTAGTCTTTGATCGAATCAGGGAAACGTTGAGAAAATCACGAAGACAGGACTTCCCGACACTGGTTAATCAGGCCATCAACGAAACACTCTCCCGGACGATTATCACTTCCGGCACAACCTTTCTTACCGTGCTCAGCCTTTACATTCTGGGAGGCGACGTGATTCGCAACTTTGCCTTTACCCTCGTGATCGGGATTTTTATCGGGACCTATTCCTCGATCTATATTGCTTCTCCGGTTGTGATCTTTATTCATAAGTTCGCAGAACGGAAGCGACAGGCGAAAAGAAAATAGTACAGGGATCCATACAACTCGACAGAGTACTCGAAACGTACCGTCAACATAATCAAGATGAAGGCGGCCTGGAAATGATCCGGGCCGCTTTTGATTTCTCGGCCCGGGCTCACTCGGGCCAGAAACGAAAGTCAGGGGAACCCTATATCACCCATCCGGTTCAGGTGGCTTCGACGCTTGCGTCCATGGGGCTGGACCATGAAACCGTTGCGGCAGGACTTCTTCACGACGTGATTGAGGATTGCGGGGTGACTGTCGAGGCACTGCAGGACCGGTTTGGCTCAACGGTAAGCGGCCTGGTGGAAGGGGTTACCAAAATCGGAATGTACAACCTGAGTCGTCCGGATCAGCAGCAGATTCTAAGCTTTCGAAAGATGATCCTGGCCATGGCGGAGGATCTCCGGGTCATGCTGGTCAAATTGAGTGACCGGCTTCACAACATGCGCACACTGGCATCCCTGGATTCTGAAAGTCGGAAAAGAATCGCGGAGGAGACGCTGCACATCTATGCTCCCATCGCCAACCGGCTGGGCATGTGGAGTGTGATGGCGGAACTTGAGGATTTATCTTTTGCAGAACTTCATCCAAAGGCATCGGCTCGCATTGCGTCGGATCTTGAACGTGCGAAGCCCAGGGCCCGTGCCTTTATCGTGCGTACGAGAAGAAAAATTCTCAAAAAGCTTGGAGGTGCGGGACTCGGTGTCACCGTCCAGGCCAGGATGAAACATCTCTACAGCATTTTTTCGAAAATGGAACGAAAGGGATACGACCTTCAGAGGCTCCATGATATCTTTGCCTTCCGGGTCGTCACACAGAGTGAGGACGAGTGTTACCGGTGCCTCTCTCTCCTTCATGATGCATGGAAGGCTGCACCGGGTAGGGTGAAGGACTATATTTCCCGGCCAAAACCCAATGGGTATCAGTCACTTCACACCATTCTGCTGTCGGAGGACAACCTCCCCTTTGAAGTCCAGATTCGTACGCAATCGATGCATCGGATCGCTGAATCGGGTGTGGCCGCTCACGCCCTCTACAAGACTGCCCGATCCGGATTGCGGGACGTGCAGAGGGAGCTTCTCTGGATCCAGAGGCTGAAGGAACTGGCCCAGGAAACCGATTCCATGGATGCGATCCGTACGTCTCTCCGGGAGGAAGAGATCTTCGTTCTTACGCCGGGGCGAGACATCATTGCGCTTCCCAGAGGTGCGACCATCCTTGATTTTGCCTACCGTATCCACACGGACGTCGGGCATCGGACATCGGGAGCCCTGGTCCATGACAGAATGGTGCCGCTTGCGACCGAATTGAAAACCGGGGATGTTGTCACCATCCTGACGCATCCGAAGCATCGGCCCTCACGTGACTGGCTTTCCATGGTGGTTACGGCTTCGGCAAGAGGGAAAATCCGAAAGGCGCTCCAGCAGGAAGAGCGAAAGAGGGCAGAAGAGACAGGTCAGAAGATCTTTGAACGATTTGTCCGTCTGCATGGCCTGGACAGCCGCCAGATTTTGAACAGTGAACCCTTTCTGGACGCACTCCGCCACAGAGGGTACTCCAGAGAGGTGGATCTCTTTATCGCGCTGGGGCAGGAGCGCGCCGACCTCGAGCGAATCCTTGAACCATGGCTCCCTGCCGAAGAAAGCCTGACAGAGGAGCTTCCCCCGGTTACGAGGATTCATGAAGACAACCGGGTCCTGGTTGGTGGCGAGGACGGTCTCGATGTCCGGTATGCCGGCTGCTGCTTTCCGTTGCCGGGGGATTCGATTCAGGCCCAGGTAACGCGGACACGAGGAATTGTTATCCATCGATCCTCATGCGCATCCCTGCGGAGCGACACACTGTATCCGGCCTCCTGGCTGCCGGGAAGGACGGGACGGTTCCGGGCCCGGATTATGGTCCAGGTCGAGGAGCCCTTCCTGTCCTCTCCGGATCTTACCCGGGAGTGTCTGGCTTTTGGTCTTGGGGTCAGTGAAATTCAGCGGAGACTGATTTCACCGGGACGTGCGCTGTTGTCCTTTATGCTGTTCGTGCGCCATATAAACGACTACCTGAGCCTTCGAGGAAGGCTGTTACAGATGAAAGGGGTCGTGGACGTATCGAGGGCGGGCGAAGGGAAGAGAAACCCTACGCAACGATCTTTTTAACCTTGCCCGAACGGAGGCAGCGCATACATACGTTCATGCGGCGCTTGCCGCCGTTCCATTCCACCCGGAGCTTCTGGATATTCGGTTTCCAGCGCCTTCGAGTCAGATTATGGGCGTGGCTGATCGCATTTCCCGCTACGGGACGTTTCCCGCAAATATCACAGACATGTGCCATAGGGCGCAGATTGTAGCACAGGTTGGTTCTCCCATCAAGCGAAAGACGGAGAAATGAGCGAGCCGGTTTTCATGCTCAATATATTGAGTTTCATTTTTTTGCAATGCCTACATATTGTGTGTGCCGCGCATATCGATCCAGTCAAAATCTATAATGAGTTTGTCAAGGTTTGGATCCAGGATCGCTATATTCGATTTTCAACGAAAAGGAATGAAGCACCTTCCAACTCTATTTACAAATCATGGATTCCCGATGTCGTCCCGATTGATAGTTTTTTCTCACTTTAACCTGATTCAATACGTGGAAATGAATCGGAAGCAAAAAAGCGATGTGGATCGTCACACCTTTGTTTATGCCGTCTTTTCTATCCTCAATCCAAGGGGATGCCGATTTCACATGGATGAAGCATTCGTCCCCCACTTGACAACCTTGATTTCTTGTGCTAACTTAAAGTTTAGCATTAAGTAATTATGGATAAACGCCTGGGAAACTTAGATTTATCTGGTGGTGACTATGATCTTTAAAAAGAAGAGCAAGGGTATTGTCGGTTTGGATCTGGGATCCTCCACGCTCAAACTGGTCGAGCTTAGACGAAAAGGGGACCGGTACCACCTGGATAAAGTTGGAATCGCCCCCCTGGCGCCGGAGGCCATCGTCGACGGCGCCATCATGGATTCTTCGCTTGTCGTAGATTCCATCTCTCAGCTCTTTAACCAGTTAGGTGTGAAAAACCAGAGTGTGGGGATCTCCATCTCGGGGCATGCCGTCATTATTAAGCGGATTACTCTGCCCATCATGTCTCCTGAGGAGCTGGCGGAATCAATTCAGTGGGAAGCCGAGCAATATATTCCCTTTGACATCAACGATGTCAACCTGAGTTATACGCCCCTCGGAGATGAACCGGATGGACAGAACATGGCGGTACTGCTGGTCGTCGCCAAGAAGGATAAGGTGACGGACTACACCGGATCTGCAATCCAGGCCGGAAAAACGGTTGTTCTGGTGGATGTCGACGCCTTCGCCCTCCAGAATTCCTTTGAGATGAATTATGGTCTTGGTCCCGATGCCAATATGGCGCTCGTAAATATCGGGGCCAACATCATGAATGTGAACATCATCATCTCCGGAGAGAGCGTGTTCTGGCGTGACATCAGTTTTGGTGGAAACCAGTATACCGAGGCAATCATGAGGGAGATGGGATTGAGCTGGGATCAGGCCGAAGCCCTGAAAAAGGGCGAGAAGATTGAAGGCTTTACCCACGAAAACGTGATTCCCATCTGTAACACGGTTACGGAGGAGCTCGTACAGGAGCTTCGAAAGACCCTCGACTTTTTCCAGCAGAGCCTCGGCCAGGGTGACATCAACCACCTCTACCTTGCGGGGGGAGCTTCCAAGACGGTGAATCTCGTGACGCTCATGCAGGAGAGACTTGGAATCGGCGTCGAGATCATGAATCCGCTCAAGGAAGTTTCCTACGATGAGAGCAAGTTCGATCCCGAATGGCTGAATGATCTCGCACCACACCTTGGGGTTTCCGTTGGCCTGGCCATTCGAGAAGTGGGGGATTAATCCATGATAAAAATCAACCTGCTCCCGGAAGCTCAACAACCGACTCGAAGGTTTGAGGCCGTTTCCGTCGGAAAGGGAGATAATCTGGCAAATATCGCTCTCATCTCTCTCATCGTCGTAGGCCTCCTGGTCTCGGGATTTCGCTGGTGGACGCTGAATTCGGAGAAGAAGAACCTGAACCTCAGAATTAAGGAAGCCGAAGCCGAACTCGAGCGTCTGAAACCGATTCTCGAGGAAGTGGAACGATTCAAGAAAAGGAAGGATCTCCTCCAGAAAAAGCTGGACCTTATTCAGGATCTCAAGGCCAACCAGAAGGGTCCCGTGCATATCATGGATGAAATTTCCCAGAAAGTTCCGGAATATCTCTGGTTTGACCAGCTTGAGCTGAAGAGTAACACCATAACCATAAGAGGAGGCGCCCTCAATCCGAATGAGGTCGCCGAATTTCTGAAAAACGTGGATGATTCTCCATACTTCTCTGAGCCCACATTGAAGGAAATCAGGGAGCAGAAGGAATACTACACCTTCTCCTGCAACTTTGGATTTACCTTCAACCCGGCGAAAGCATCTGAGGGTCAGAAGGAGGTCGGCAATGGGTCTTGAGTTCGATCTTAAGGGTAAACCCTGGTACATTGGAGCCGCCATCGGGCTTTTCATTGGAGTGGCCATCGTTGTTGCTCTCCAGATGATGGTCTTCAAAAATATGCAGAAGGACATACGAAGCCTTCAGAACAAGCTCCAGGACCGGCAGAAAAAATTATCTGAAGCCCAGGCTGCCCAGAGAGAACTTCCAAAGTTTCGTGAGGAAGTTGCAAAACTGGAGAAGCAGCTTGAACAGCTCGTTCAGATTCTTCCTTCGAGTAAGGAAACGCATAATATCATTAAGAAAATCAAGTCTCTCGCCGACCAGGGTGATTTTGACCTGAAGAGCTTTATCCCGAAGAACATCCAATCCAAGGGTTTTTATGCGGAATGGCCTATCGATGTGAACGTGGAAGGAACTTACCATAACCTGGCTCTATTCTTCGATAAGCTGAGGACCTTCCCGCGCATTGTCAATATCGCTTCCATGAATATCCGGTCGGTCAGCAACCAGACTGTGAACACGATTAATGCGACCTTTTCAATGGTGACCTATATCTACATGGAAGAAAAGGAAAGTTCAGCAGATAAACCCGCCAAGGGAAAAAAGGGAGGTAAGAAATGAGAACGCTCGTCACCCTTTTGACTCTTGTAATTCTCCTTGTCGGGCTGACGCCCGCGCTCCTGGCTCAGGAGGCCGAGGAAGAATCTATCGCCCCGCCTGCGGAAGAAGTGGATACCTATTCCTACGATCCGGGTGGACGTCGCGATCCCTTCCTGTCCCTTGTAAAAGGCAAGGTGGGAATTACCCATTCTGATTGCGAGGAAAACACCATCGGTTGCCTGATGATTGAAGAAATCGACATTCAGGGAATCTGGCAGATTAAGGGAGAATGGCTTGCCGAAGTTCAGGGTAAGGATGGAAGCGTGTACTGGATTAAAGAGGGGGATTCTCTTCGAGACGGAGAAGTCCTCAGCGTAGATGATAAAACTGTGATCTTTCGCCAGAAAGTTAATGATCCCACGCGGATTAAACCATTTCGAGAAGTGGTCAGATCCCTCTTTGAAGAAAAGTCTCAGGGGAGGTCCAAATGAGAAAGCCTACGCTTTTCACGATTATCGCCATTTTAGCGTTCTCGCTCGCGGCCTGGGCATCCGCCATTGAACTCCAGACGATCACGACACGGGAAACCTCGAAAGGGTTTGACCTTGTGATCCAGGCATCCGACACTCTTATTTACACGTCCTACCAGAAGGATCCTGCTCACTTTGTCGTGGAACTTCCGGATGTTCATGTCGGAACTGCACTTGGCGACACGGTCAGAGTGAATGGCCTCTCTGAACCTATCACCATTGAATCCCGATCCAGCAGCACGGTTCTCGAGATTCCCATTCCGGTTGGAACGGATTATCAGGTTCGAAGTGAGAAGAGTAACCTTGTGATTGCCTTTGACAGCCCGACCCGCTCGATCCTGACAGACCTGACATTGAGCTGGGCGGACGAGCCCGTTTTGAAAATCAGAGGGCAACATCTCCCCGAACCGGAGATCGAGTATCTTCAAAATCCTTCCAGAATCGTTATGGATTTCCCGGGAACGGTCAATGCCTGTCCGCATCCTTCGTATTTCATCAATCAGGATGAGGTTCAGAGGATTCGAATCGCACAGTTTAAAATGGATCCCGAACCGATTACACGGGTGGTCATTGAAACGGACCGCTCCTATCCTGTGGACCTGGATACTGACGGAGACCTGATGCTCGCATCTTTGCGGACTCACGGCGAAAGTGTTCCGGTGGAAGCGGCGCCTCTGCCCATTCCCGTTCCTGAACCCCAGGGATATTCCTCCGATATCTATCAGACTCAGGATATCCCGGCGGAAGAAGTCGTGTATGCCGGTGAGCCCATTACTCTGAGGCTGAAAGATGCGGACATCCGTGACGTCATCACGACTTTCAGTGAATACCTGGGCATCAACATTGTCATGGATCCCGAAGTGTCCGGGCGCGTGACTGTAAATCTCATTGATGTTCCCTGGGATCAGGCCCTCGATCTCATTCTGAAGATCAATGGCCTGTCAAGCGTTCTGGAAAACAATGTTCTTCGAATTGCCAAAGCTGCCAAACTGGCCCAGGAGGCTCAGGAAAAGCGCAGAATCAGGGAAGAGCAGGAGCTGAATAAACCTCTCCAGATGGTTCTGAAACGGCTCAGCTATGCAACGGCCCAGGAGATTCAGGGGAACCTTAACCCGCTTCTGTCCAAGCGGGGAACGATAAACGTGGATGACCGAACCAACATGCTCATCATCCGCGATCTTGAAGAATACATTCCCCCTGTTCTCAAGCTGATCGAAAAGTTGGATATTTCAACGCCTCAGGTTGTGATTGAGGCCAGAATCGTAGAAACCACAAAGAACTTCGTACAGAGACTGGGTATCGACTGGGGTTTTCAGGCGATTGCGGATCCCTATTACGGAAATACAACGGGAATCCGGTTCCCGAACACGTACGACATTGCCGGCAGTGTCGCCCTTCCCTCGGGTAATCCTCTTCTGTCCATGACGTTTGGAAATATCCTGGGATCCTTTAATCTGGATGTGGCCCTCACGGCTGCGGAAAGTGACGGTCTGGTCAAAATTGTCTCCGCTCCGCGCATCATGACCCAGGACAACCTTGCGGCCATGATTCAGAGCGGTGTTCAGATTCCCGTACAGACCACTGCCAACAACACCACAACGGTCCAGTACATTGACGCAACGCTTCGCCTGAATGTCACTCCGCAAATTACGGCTGAAGGCACAATCGTGATGAAAATCGATGTCCAGAAGCGTGAACCCCTAACGGGTTTGACCGTAACAGGCGGTCAGAATGCTCCCCTGTCCACACGTCAGGCCAATACTCAGGTCATGGTCCGGGATGGTGGAACCACCGTTCTGGGAGGTATTTACCAGATTACGGATAACATCAGTAAAAACAGGGTTCCCTTCCTCCATCGAATCCCCATCCTGGGCAACCTGTTCAAGAATCATGCCAACGAAAAGCGGCACGATGAGCTTCTGATTTTCATCTCGCCGCGAATCGTTAAGAACCTTTAGGAGGTTGATATGAGAAATCGCACCCTTATCTGGGCCTTATCCCTCATCGTCCTCTTGGGATTAGTCGGGTGCACCGATCAGGAGAAGACGGACACGGATGTCTACCTGCTGACTACGGTGACAAATGATGGTATGCACTATTATGTTGATATTGCCACGGACCTCCCTACCCTGATCAGCATTGATATTACATCCTACCCCAAGAACCCCGATGCAAGCCTCTCCAACCTCCAGGATGTTACCCTGACCAGGATGGTCGTAAACTGGAAACGTGCCGATGGTGGTACTGTGACTCCGGATCCATTCTCCATCTCCATCTATCATGTTGTGGAGGCCGGGCAGACGACCAGTATCGATAATATTCCCCTGATGTATCCGGACCAGCCATCCCTTCCTCCCTTTGATCAGCTCTTCCCCTGGAACGGCGGTCTGGACCCGGAAACTCTGAAGCCCTATGTCGATTGTGATGCCGAGATCACTTTCTACGGCCGTACGGCCAATGGAAAGGACATCACGGCAAAACATACCTTATCGTTCGTCCACTTTTTTTACGGTGGAACGAAGTAGGAGGAGTCCATGAGAACCAAGATATCCCTCGTCCTTCTTCTCTCGTTCATCCTCCTCACCTTTGGATGCACAGACGGTGAGAAGACGCCATCTTCGGGCAGCCCTACCACGCCGTCTGGAGATACGTATACCTTTACCAGCCTCTCGGCCGATCCCGATCCATCTATGGCGGGTGGCGCGACAGTCATTACGGCGGTAATCAGGAAAAACGGCAATCCGCTTAACGGTGAAACGATTCTGTTCAGCTCGAACCTGGGCCTTTTTCTTGAAAACGGACTGAGCAGTATCAATAAGATCGCTGAAAATGGTGTCGCGACCGTAACTCTTTATTCAGATACTGCCGGTGATGCCACGGTAACGGCCATGATCAAAACGGCAACGGCAAAAATAACCGTCACATTTGAAGAAGATGTCTTTTTTGTGACAAAGATTGTGCCCAATGCCGGATCACCGCAGACCGGTGAAGCCATTACCATTTCGGGAGTCGGATTTGTCGATCCCGTTACCGTGTCCTTTGGAGGCCGGTTTGGAGAAGTTGTAGAAAAGACCCTCACATCGATTACCGTCAACCTTCCGGTATTTGAGCTTCCGGCTCCCACTGCGGATCTGCTTGTGGACGTCTTTGTTACGCGCAGAGCCGGAACCGAGCTGGAAGAAGTTTTCACAGTTACGGGTGGTTTTACCTTCCTGCACACCATCGATGTACCCAGTATTACAGGAATCGATCCCGTGATGGGACCGAACGACGGGCAGACCCTTGTGACCATCTTCGGGGAGGGATTCGGCTGTCCAAACGTTCAGGTCTTTTTCAATAATGTTCCGGGCGCCGTTCAGGATTGTCAGGCTGGTTTTGTTACGGTACTTTCTCCAAACGCCTACGATATGGGAATCGAAAACTGTAACGATGACGTCAACATCAAGGTTCGCAACCTTGCCTGGGGCACGGAAGATAGCTACTGCTGTTTCCACTATGGTGAAGTACCGATCATAACGGCATTTGGTCCAGGGCAAGCCCTCTATGCAGGTGGTGACATTGTAACCATCTATGGCCATGGGTTTGACGAACCGGTCGCCGTATCTCTTGCCGAAGTTGCAGCTTTCCCCATATCGGTGACCGAGACGGAAGTGGTTGTCCGTGCGGGAACCTATGACCCGGCGGGTAAATGCAGCGATTTCGCAGGAAAAGTAAGTATCACAAATATTGAATGCGGTTTCAACGCAGATTCAAGCGGAGATTTTATCTACAAGGTACCCAAAGTCTATATCACATCGATTTCCCCGAGCGCAGGACAGGAAGGGGATGTGATTACGATCACGGGACAAAATTTCAACGATCCCATGCGCGTTACCTTTGGAGATGTCGAACGTCCCGCAATCTTTAATTCCTCTACCTCCATTCAGGCCGAAGTCCCCGTCTTCTCCGACAGCTACGATACTCAGGAATGCACGGTGGGAGCCTGCCAGGGAGAGCAGTACATCAATACGCCTGTAGACATCGGTGTTTATAACATCTTCACGGGATGTTCTGATGAACTGCAGAATGCATTCTTCTACATTCCCACCGATACAAGCTGCAGGATCGATGCTCCCACCTGTGGTTTCAACTTTACACCAGCAAGCCCGACTGCCGGTGGTGGCGTGTCCTTCCTGGATACCTCCAATGGCTGTGTAGATACCTGGAACTGGGATTTTGGAGATGGCAATACCTCCAATGTACAGAATCCCTCGAATATCTATGCTGCAGCTGGAACCTATACGGTTACACTGACCGTCACCAATGCTGGAGGAAGCAGTTCCTGCTCCAGGATCATTACGGTCAATCCGTGATCCATCGATGTTCGACCGAACCGCCCGCCCCTTACGGTGGGCGGTTTTTTTTCTGGTATAATTGAACCATGCAGGATCTGATTCAAGAACTGAAAGAAACCCTTGAAACTCAGCCCCAGCCGCGGGTCTTTCTGCAGCTCGCGGATCTATTTCGGCAGGGAAACCAGATTGAGGAGGCGGTTCAGACCCTGGATCGATGCCTGACCATGTTTCCCCGGTATCTTTCGGCGAAAATCGCTCTGGCGAAGATCCACCATTCCGGTGGGAACCATACGCGGGTGATTGAACTTTGTCAGGAAGTTATTCAATCTGATCCTGAAAATCTGGTGGCCATGCGGCTGGCTGCAAGCTCCTACCATGCCAGTGGCGACCTGGTGGAATCAATCAAGAACTACAAAAGATTGCGCGCAATGAACCCGGGTAACCCGGAAGTAGAGGATAAGATTCTGCTCCTTGAGGAAATGCTCAGACCCAAACTCTCCCCCAGGGAGAGAAAGGTGCAGGCTTTGAAGACGTACCTCTCAAAATACCAGCAGGGAGGGTGAACCATGGAATTTGAATCGATACTGCGCGATGCCTGCACTGGTCTTGAGGGAATCCTGGGGGTTTCCCTCGTAGGATTGGACGGAATCGCCATTGCCGCCGTCAATCTTGAGGGCACTCCTGACCTTGACAGCATGGCCGCAGAGTTGACCACCTTTTTAAAGACGATCCGCAGTACCTCAAGCACCATCGACGGGGACACTGTAAATCACATGGTGATTTATACACCCCATTCTGCTACAGTCCTGCACGGAGTCACCACGGAATACTTTATTCTGGCGATGATTCAGCGGCCTGCGATCCTGGGGAAGATCCGATTCAAGCTTCTGCGGGCTGCACTTCGTCTTAAAGAGGAAATGTCTTGAATTTCAAGGAAATTTGCGAGCTCATTCAGCTCGTGGCTGATAAGGGCATACCTCTGGTGGAAGTTGAACATGCTGGTGTCCGGGTTAAGGTACAGGGTACTCTCTCATCCCATAATACGGCAGGCGCGAGTCTTACCGTTCCGCAGGGGACCATTGAAGTTACCACGATGGCTCGCCCCCACCTCGAGGCAGAGGAGCCGGAAGGTCTGCACTATATTACCGCTCCCATGGTTGGAACCTTTTATCGCGCTCCCAAGCCGGGTGCCGATCCCTTTGTTGAAATTGGATCCCATGTGGAAGAAGGCTCAATTCTCTGCATCATTGAAGCCATGAAGCTGATGAACGAAATCGAGTGTGATTTCAAGGGTGAAATTGTGAATGTATTCCCGAAAAACGGGGAATCCGTCGAATTCGGCCAGAAACTTTTCGCCATTAAATCCGAATAAGTGTTTTCAAAAATCCTGATCGCCAACCGGGGTGAAATAGCTGTCCGCATCATACATGCGTGCAGGGAACTGGGTATTTCCACCGTGGCGGTCTACAGTGAAATCGATCGAGATGCACTCCACGTCAGACTCGCGGATGAATCGGTCTGCATCGGTCCCCCTCCTTCCCAGCAGAGTTACCTGAATTACACGGCGATCATTTCCGCCGCCGAGGTTAAAGGTGTCGATGCGATTCATCCCGGCTATGGATTTCTTGCTGAGAACCCCCATTTTGTAGAAATCTGCAATGACTGCAACATTATTTTTATCGGGCCAACCGTAGATGTCATGCACAAGATGGGGGACAAAATCTCAGCAAGAAACCTTGCCAAAAAGGCTGGTGTTCCGATTCTTCCGGGGACCCTGGATCCTGTCTCCAATATTCAGGAAGCGGGAAAAATTGCTCAGAAAATCGGTTATCCCATTATCCTGAAGGCCGCGGCCGGTGGCGGAGGTCGTGGAATGCGGATCGTACGGGATAAGACTGATCTCGCCACAACATTTGCCACTGCCTCCCAGGAAGCAGAGCTGGCATTTGGAGACGGCAGGATGTATATCGAAACATACCTGGAAGAACCCCGGCACATTGAGATCCAGATCCTGGCCGATCGAAACGGGAAGATCCTCCACCTGGGAGAAAGGGAATGTTCGATTCAGCGAAGACACCAGAAATTGATTGAGGAATCTCCATCTCCTGCGCTTACACCAGCAATTCGAAAGAAGATGGGGGATGCGGCCGTAAAGCTTGCTTCAGCCTGCAACTATATAGGAGCCGGTACGGTTGAATTTCTCCTCGACGCCAGGAAGAATTTCTACTTTATGGAAATGAATACCCGAATTCAGGTTGAACATCCGGTGACGGAAGAGGTGACGGGGTTTGATCTGGTGAAGGAACAGATCCAGATTGCTGCAGACATGCCTCTTTCCTTTTCACAGAATGATGTGATTATGAACGGTCATGCCATTGAGTTCAGGATCAATGCCGAAGATCCCGTTAAATTTACCCCCTGTCCCGGAACTGTTCAACAGGTGATTTTCCCGGGTGGACCGGGAGTGCGGGTGGACACCCACATCTATCCCGGCTATCGCATACCACCCACCTACGATTCTCTTATCGCAAAGTTAATTTTAAGGGGCAGAAACCGTGAAGAGAGTTTGCTCCGAGCCAGACGTGCGCTGACTTCTTTTATCCTTGAAGGCGTTTCCACAACCATTCCGCTCTATACGAAAATTCTGGATGACCGTGATTTCCAAAAGGGAAAACTTTCTACCCATTTCCTCCAGCGATACCTCTGAGGCTCTTCTCTACGCGATCACGACGCCTCTTACGTTAACGGATCGATCCCTTACCGATCAGATCCTCTATTTTTTGGAAATGGGAATTCAAAGGATTCAAATCAGAGAAAAGGAAATTCCGGTTTCCCGCTGGATTGACGATGCTGTGTGTGCATGCAGGGAAGCGCACCGGGCTGGCGCTCGGGTACTTATCAATGACCGGGCCGATGTGGCCCTGCTGGTCCAGGCCGATGGAGTCCATGTCGGTCAGGATGATCTGCCTCCCTGTGCCGTCCGCAAGCTGAATGAGGAATGGATCATCGGGCAATCCTGCAGTAGCCGAACGGAAGTCGATCATGCGCTTGCCGATCCCCATGTGGATTATGTTGCCATCGGTCCGGTTTTTGCTTCGCCGATTAAGAAAGATGAATCCCCGGTTGGTATGGATCTGCTCCGGTACGCAGCCGGACGAGGAAAGCCAATTATAGCCATTGGCGGTATCGATCGGTCCAACTTTGAAACTGTGATAGGGGCTGGCGCCAGTATGGCTGCAATGATAAGGGGAGTCTGGAACTGGTGAGTGAACGATTTTCCAATCGATGGGCGGTTATCATTGCTTCCCTGGGTATGGCGGTAGGAACGGGGAATATCTGGAGATTTCCCCGAATTGCCGCCAAGTACGGAGGCGGTACCTTTATCGTCGCCTGGCTCATTTTTCTCTTTACGTGGTCCATACCCCTCCTCCTGATGGAATTTGCCCTGGGAAAGGATGCCAGGAAAGCTCCGGCAGGAGCCTTTGGTGCGGTCCTGGGGAAGAAATATACCTGGATGGGAGGATTTGTCGCCCTCTGTACCACGCTGATCATGGCTTATTACAGTGTCATGTCCGGCTGGTGCCTGCGCTATACCGTCGGATCAATGTTTCAAAGTCCTTCCATCATGGCGGATCCAAGGGGTTTCTGGGAGCTTTTTGCAGATTCCGGATGGCCTCTCCTCTTTCATGCGGTCAGCCTTGTTTTTTGCGGATGGGTTGTGTCCCGGGGAATCCTTCACGGTGTGGAACGGCTGAACAAAATATTTGTACCCGGCCTTTTTATCCTGCTGGCGCTTCTGGCTCTTCGCTCGGTCACCCTGCCGGGTTCCGTCCAGGGTATTGCCTTTCTGGGACATATAGATCCGGGGCGTTTTCTCGATCACCGGGTCTGGCTGGAAGCACTCTCACAATCTGCATGGTCAACCGGGGCGGGCTGGGGGCTGATTTTAGTCTATGCCATCTATCTGCGGGAACGGGAAGATATCACCCTCACCACAATCCTTACCGGTCTGGGAAACAACTCTGCTTCGCTTCTCGCAGCGCTGGCCATCATTCCTGCGATCTTTGCCCTGGTTCCCCCGGCGCAGGTTGACGGCATGCTTGCCGAAGGGAATGTCGGTTTGACTTTTATTGTCCTCCCCCGAATCTTTGAGGTAATGCCCTTTGGGGCCTTGTTTATGATGCTCTTTTTTATCGCGCTGACTCTGGCGGCCTACTCCTCTCTGACGGCGATGATCCAACTTGGAGTCTCCAGCCTTTCCGATCTCGGCTATTCGCGCAGGACTGCAGTGATCGCAGTGGTTGGATTCGGCTTTCTGTTTGGACTCCCCTCCAGTCTTTCATTACAAATCTTTGATAATCAGGACTGGGTATGGGGGTTAGGTCTCATCCTGAGCGGCGGTTTCTTTATCTTTCTCCTCCTGAAGCGGGGTGTCGCTTTTATCCACAGTCTGATGGATCGTCATCCAGGAAATGATATCCATATCAAAAAGGGAATCTGGAAGCTGTGGGCGATTCTCCTTCCCGCACAATGGTTCTTACTGATTGGATGGTGGTTTTATCTGTCTATTACCGAATTTGAGCGAGAGACATGGTGGAATCCACTCCGGCCTTTTTCCCTGGGAACTTGCCTGCTACAATGGAGTGTAGTCCTCGCAGTCCTGGGATTATTAAATCGCACCCTTGCCCGGAGGCTTCGTGATCTTTGATTGCGTTATCTTTTTTATAATGGCAGGATTGGTCTGGATCGGATTCGCAGGTCTGATCCTTTTGGCCGTACGGGCAGAGCGTCGCAGAGAGCAGGAATCATGAGATATCTGATCCTGTCCGACATCCATTCCAATATCCCGGCACTGAATGCTGTTCTGGAAAGTACGCGCAGGCATTACTATAACCGCACCCTGATTCTTGGTGACCTCGTGGGGTATGGGGCAGACTGTAATGAAGTCGTGACAGCGGTTCGATTGCTGAAGGGGAAAAAACAGAGTGTGAGGGGAAATCACGACAAGGTTGCGGCTGGATTGGAACATGGGGCCTATTTTAATATTACCGCCCTTTCTGCCATAGCCTGGACACGACGCGCGTTATCCGCTGAAAACCTGACCTTTCTTAAGGCCGTTCCAAGGGGCCCTGCCTCCGTTTCCAAAGAGCTTCTCATCTGTCACGGAAGCCCCATGGATGAAGATGAGTATCTCTTTACCGATTATGATGCGTATCGTGTTTTTCAAGCCTTTCCGCAGAGAATTATTCTTTTTGGACATACGCACATACCCATGGTGTTCAACCTCAGCTCAGAGGGGATTTCCATTACGTTTCCCAGAGAGTCCACATTCCGGTTAAAGCTGGATCCCCATTCCCGTTACCTGATCAATCCCGGGAGTGTCGGACAGCCCAGGGATCGAAATCCAATGGCAGCCTTCGCGATTCTGGACGATAAGCGCAACAGCCTGATGATCCAGAGGGTTGCCTATCCTATTGCGACTGCCCAGAAGTCGATTCGCGATGCGGGCCTGCCCGATGTTCTGGCTCGAAGGCTCGAAGAGGGTGCCTGATGGTCCTCACTATCCTGATGGCAGCCACCATGATGACGTGGAGTACTTTTTCTGCAAGCTATCCGGAGTGGGCCCATTCCTGTCAATCCTATCAGCCGGAGCCCGAATCATGTGCCGCGCTTTCTCCTCTGGTCGAGAATCTTGAGGTGACCATCTACCTGGGCACCTGGTGCAGTGACTCGGAGCGGGAAGTTCCAAGAATCCTTGCGATTCTGTCCTGTGCCGGTTATCCGGTGGAGAATATCCCGATCCATCTTGTGGATCGGGACAAAGTCACCGAATCGGGGATGGTTCTGCCCAGAGTTCCTGTCGCAGATTTCATGAAAGATGGAGTTCTTTTTGCAAGGTTCATCGAACGGCCTGGAGGAAAACTGGACGAAGCCCTGCTCCAATTACTCAAAGAAGGAGGAGAACTATGGCCCGAATTCTCATCACCCACCCCCTTCCCGGAGCAGGAACCGAAACCCTCGCGCAAAACCACACCCTGACCATCCTGTCTCCTGCTGAACGTCAGCGTCTGGATTTTACAGGGTACCTCCTGGATGTGGACGCCCTTATCTGTCTCCTTGCGGACACCATCGATCGAGAGGTGATTGAGAGTGCGCCCTCTTTGAAAATTATTGCGAACTATGCGGTTGGCTATAACAACATTGATATTGAATTTGCCCGGGAAAGACGCATCTGGGTGACCAATACGCCCGATGTTCTCACAGAAGCCACGGCTGATCTCACCCTCGCGCTGATTCTTGCCTGTGCCCGGAGAATTGTGGAGGGGGACGGTATGGTGCGGGCCGGACAGTTTTCCGGATGGCTTCCGGATCTTCTCCTGGGAATGGAAATGAAGGGCAAAACCCTTGGAATCGCCGGCATGGGGCGGATCGGACAGGCGGTGGCTCGAAGGGCAAGGGGGTTTGGCCTGTCGATTGTCTATTTTAACCGGGCCCGTCTCGATCCTTCCGCGGAAAAAGAACTGCAGGTCCGCTACCTGCCTCTCCCCGAACTCCTGTCAACCTGCGATATTCTGTCCCTGCATCTCCCCCTGACACCGGAGACGTACCACCTCGTCGACGGTATGGCTCTGCGCAGGATGAAAGGGGGATCCATTCTGATTAACACATCACGGGGCCCCGTTGTGGATGAAGCCGAACTGGTCAGGGTACTGAATTCAGGTCACCTTCGAGCTGCGGGCCTGGATGTCTATGAAGAAGAGCCCCGGTTATTTCCGGGCCTGACAGGACTGGACAATGTTGTTCTGCTTCCCCATCTGGGGAGTGCAACACTGGAGACGAGAACCGCGATGGCCGACCTGGCCTGTGAAAATGTTCGGAGGGTGCTGGCGGGGAGCGAGCCCGTTACGCCCGTCTTCCCCTTGCATTAGAACCCAAAGTGTGGTACAAAACATAAACACTACAAACTTCAAGGAGGAGTTATATGAGGAAAGTTCTCTTTCTGGTCGCCATGATGGGGCTTGTGGCTGCAGTAGCATTGGCGGCGACCCCCTTTAGGACCGCCCCCGGTACCGAGGTATTTATTCCTTCGGCCGCCCACGCACCCGGTGCTGCCGGAACCTTCTGGCGGACCGATGTTCGCATCTTCAACAACGGCTCGGCTCTCGCCAATGTCACCGCCTATGACCTCGTAAGGAATGCGGACAACTCCGCAGCCCACACGGCTTCCTTTACAGTTCCCGCCGGTGGCTCGGTTAACTACGAAGACGTTTATGTTTCCCTGTTCGAGTACGATGATGCCGGCATCTTTGCTGGTGGCATCCGCTTCATGTCGGACCAGGCCATCGTGGTTGCCTCCAAAACATTTACCCCCAAGAATATTGAAGATCTTACAGAGGGAACCTACGGTCAGTACATCGCCGGTGTGCCGATTGAGAACTTTGTGGCTCCCTCCAGCCGCGCCATGGCCTATACGGACCTTCTCTTTGTGGACGACATCGCCAACACCTATCGCACGAACTTCGGTCTCGTGAATGGTGTGGGAACCACGACAAGCGTGACGATGGCCATGTATGATGAAAACAACAACATGGTGGGTTCCGCCGTGAATGTCGACCTTCTGCCGTACGAAGCGAAACAGTGGAATGTTACCGAACAGGGATGGGCCGGTGTGACCAATGGCCGCCTTCGCCTTACCGCGAACAGCGGCAAATTTGCCGGCTTTGTCACCAATGTCAACTACGGAACCGGCGACGGTATCTATGTGGATGGCACGAACACGACCGGTGGCGGCGGCACGACGCCTCCTCCGGTGACCGGACAGCCCTCCGGCTGGTACCAGGGCGGCGTACTCTATTACGATCCCGCCGATGATTACTGGTATCCGATGGGTCCCTGGGAATTCAATGTGAACGTGACGGACACTGCCGCCACGATCACCGACATCAACACCTTCAACTGGGTCTTCCGTACGGACGGCTATCTCTCCACCTGGGGCGTTGCCCTCCGCGGCGTCTCCACCGGCAACGAAGATGCCCTGATGTCACCGATCACCCTTCCCGATGTGGGTGCCACCGCCAACGCAACAGTGAAGTTCAGAGTGACTTCGACGACCGATGCGGCCAACTACTGTGACTATGCCCAGGTATGGGAGTTCACGGGTCTGGCTCCAATGGGATTCGAGTACTACCTGACCGAAACCCGTGTATGCAAGGGTGCCTGGTCCGTTCTCGGCGGCCTCCAGCAGGAATGGCTCGGCTGGGCCGGCGTGACCGACAGTCCCTTCCTCTGGGGCTATTAATCAACGCATTTGATGTCAATCGGGGAGCCGTGAGGCTCCCCGTTTTTTTTGTTTTTTTCAACAGAAAATCTTATTATGGAAGAGATTGGTTGTGGGATTATTGGTTCAGCAGGGTTCGAACTTTACGCAGGACCATATGTGCGGGCAGGGATTCCATGAAGCGCCGGAGAGCGGGTTGAGATTCGTGGAAGGTGATCCGGGTACGGCGAGAACCATGCAGAGTTGTGTAGCGTTCACATGAAACCAGGTCCGGGTGTGGGGGGGTGAGGGAAAAGACATACCCGGCGACCCTCCTGGAAAGGGGAGGCGATCCTGGAGACAGGGGGGTGATCGAGCGAATCTCTATTCCCTCTACAGCAGGTACGGATTCGAATCTCACTTCATCTACATATTCCGGGCAAAAAATTTCGAAACACTCATCCTTGCTTTCGACACCCACAGGAAGAGCCATCGTGCTTTGAACCCTGGGCATGGGATGGAATTTCCCGGCATAGATAAGAGGAATACCTGCTATGGTCAGGAGACGGAGGATAAAATTCTGATAGTCCCGATAAGGAAGGAGGGAGGCACGGCCTCGCCGTGTGATCCGGAGAAGGTATCGAAAGACTTCAGGATGGTTATGGATGGATTGGGTTGGACTGACTTCCTTTGTTTGCGTTTTAGGTTGGGGCTGTGTGTCTTCCGCGAGTACGTTGTCTTCCGGCATGCCGGGAATTCCGCAACCAAGACAGCCGAATCGGCAATCGTCGGAGACGATCGCCTCGGATGCCCTGCGAGCCTCACGAAGGAGAAACTCCCTGGAGATACCCGGATCGATCACCTCCTCCCATGGGAGTGGATCCCCGATCTGCCACCCTTCAAACCATTCCTTCTGCCGGTCGTCCATATACTGTGACCACAGATCTCCCCTGAAACGGTCACTCCATGCATCAAAGATCGCACCGGAACGATACGCCGACAGGAGCTGATTCCATACGGAGCGATCTCCTCGAGCCAGAAGAGCTTCCACCGCACTCAAGCGAGGGTCCACGGTCTTGACCTGAATTCTGGAGCCTCTACAGCTCTCTCGAAGAATCTGCTGTCTCTGCTGGATCAAGGATTCTCCCGCGAAGGGAAACCACTGGAAGGGTGTCCAGGGCTTTGGTATGAAATTCCCCGCATGGACGACAATTTCCTTGAGACCCAGGCGAGAGGCCCGGCGGACCAGGCCACCGATGGCGGCTATGTCATCCTCGGTCTCCGTGGGAAGTCCCAGCATGAAGTAGAGCTTGATCCTTCTCCACCCTCGACTTCGCGCAAGCTCCAGGGAGTTGAGAATCTGTTCATCGGTAAAGGGTTTGTTAATCACCCGTCGAAGTCGTTCACTCCCTGCTTCCGGAGCAAGGGTGAGACCCCCCCGGCGGCCGTCGGCCAGTGTGGTCAGAAGATCAAGATAGAGGGAGTCCAGACGGGAAGATGGGATCGAGAGGCCAATCGAAAGAGGTTGAAGATATTCCATGGCCTCTTTCGTGATCTCCCCGATTTTTGAATGGTCGGTAGTCGAAAGACTCAGCAGGCCCACCTCGGCCGATCCGGTGGATTTGACTCCCTTCACGATGGCATCCGAAATGGCGGAGACATTGCGCTCTCGGAGAGGGCGATACCAGTATCCGGCCTGGCAGTAACGACAACCCCGGGAACAGCCGCGCATGATTTCGACAGTGTACCGGTCGTGAATCAGGGAACTTGCGCTGACCAGAGTGGATGTGGGAACGGAAGATAGATTCAGATCCTTAAAAAAGACCCTGCGGACCGGTGTGCGGGAGATGCCGGGGACGTACCATCCATCAAGCTCGCTGATTCTTTTGAGCTGATCCTGTCGAGATGAAGGAGAGTTTTCCGTCAGGGAGGAGAGAAACCGGGGCCAGAGGATCTCACCATCCCCGATGGCAAATGCATCGATCGATGGTTCAAGGGGGAGGGGGTTGGCTGTACAGGCCCCACCGGCAACCACAAGAGGATGGCGGGAATTTCGTTCACGGGCCAGAATGGGGATTCCCGCGATCTCCAGGGTGAAGAGGACATTGGTGTAGGTAAGCTCGGACATGAGGGAAAAGGCCAGGACATCCATGGATGCCAGGGGTGTGCGGGATTCGATGGTGACAGGTGGATTCGAGGAGGACCGGAGGAGCTCTGCCATGTCTGGCCACGGTGTAAAGGCCCGTTCCACCCAGATGTCGGGGATACGGTTGCCCAGCTCGTAAAGAACCTGGAGTCCGTGATGGGACATTCCCATTTCGTAGGTGTCGGGAAAGAGAAGCGCTACACGCCGCATCGCAGGTGCAGGGGTTTTCATAATGGTATTTAATTCAACCGGAAGGTAGCGAAAGGGTTTTTCGACCTTCAGCAGGGTGCGCAGCATCTCCCGCTCCCGGACAGGTCGGGTATTTTTCCCTGGTTTACTGGATGTCATCGAGAGTGCTTCAGGTTCGGAACCTTCCTCAACGCCAGCGCCAGACGCCGGGTCTCCGGGGGCGGTTTGCCTGCTTTTCTGTCACATAGACGACTTCCCGATCACCGGAGGGTCCACCGGGAGCCACCATGCTCTTTTTGGCCTGATGCTCAATCCGGAAGGACTCTTCTGCGGCTCGAATCACTTCCGGCCGCAATCCTTCCCTGGCAATCTCTTCTGTCCAATCCCTTCGACCCTTGATGAGATCCACGATATAGTGTGCAATCTGCTCGTCGCTGTAGAGCTTGTGGACATCCCAATCCGAAAGCTCCCGTCCTTCACAGGCCACGATGGACCGGGTTCCAAGGATACCCGTTTCGTAACGGTTGGAACCGCGAAGGTCTCCCCTCTGGATGGCCGACATGAGGGACAGCGGAACACGCTCCGTCTTTCGAATCAGTCGTTTTCGCTTTTGCCCGCCCTCGTCGGTCATCTCTATGATTTCGCCCATCCCTCCGGTGTTGTACTGGAAAAATTTCACTTTTCCGGGGTGAGCCTGGGATAATCCCATGACAATATCGTAGAATCGGTTGACCTTGTGAGCGCGCGAACCGATGATAAAGTCATCGGTTCCGACGATCCGGACTGATTCTCCGGCCTTTGCCGGATTGGTGGCGAAGCTGTGGGTCGATTCACCCCAGAGATAGGCCAGAACGCCCTGCTCGGGTGTCAGTTCCTGAGCAAAGGACATGATCGTGTTCCTGCGGGTGATGAAGGCGAAGTAAAGTCCGTCCAGTTCGGAAAGAGGGGGCAGATTGACAGAATCTGCTGAAATGGAAACCAGCTTTCCGTCTCTCAACACCCTGAGCTTGTCCCGCATCACAATTCCGCGGCCGTTGGCGCAGAGTTCTTCGTCCAGAAAGTCCACCGAACCATCGGCTTTGATCATGACGTTTTCCAGGAGAGCCGACCGATCGGTTAGAGCGTAGTACATGGCTTCCTGCTGTTCTTTGCGTATGTCTGTCTTTACGTAGAAGCCATTTTCCGATCCCAGGGCCGAACCATCGGGTCTGAGAAAGACGATATCATCCTGAGCGACATCGACCTTTTCTCCCCTGTCAGGATCCAGACCCAGCTGGTGGCATGACCACGTCGATTTGCCCGTGGCCGTCAGTCCAAACAAAAAGACGCCGTACCGCTTCAGTTTTCCCGTCTCCGTGTCAACTACCGTACACATTTTGGTACCCGCGTGCAGACCCAGCATCCCCTGTTGCTCCGATAGCCACATGGCCTGGCGCAGAAAGCCCTTTTTATCTTCTCCCATATAGTCGGTACCCAGGGCAATATTGATGTTGTATTCGGGAATGGATAGAATCTGCTGACGGATCTGATGTTCTTCAGGGATGTGAATCATCGTGATCCGTGGGCCCGGTCTGCCGGCGGGCTTGAACATCGTGTGACCCCACATGTATCCGAGACGGTAATTTTTAGGGTCGGCGCAGCAGACATAGAGGTCGCAGGTGGGGTTGAAGTGATCGTTGTTTCCCATCTGTCTCTGCAGATGATAAAAGGGAAGGGTCTTCAGGAAGTGAAGCACCTTGGCCAGCTCTTCCGGAGCGCTTTCCACAAGGCGATTTTGAAAATCAGAGGGATTGGGAAGCTGCACCCGGTCACTTCCAAGATATACGGTCTTTGCCGCAAGTCGATTTGAAATAAAGGAACGCCATCCATAGGATCCAAAGGATGTCTTGTGTCCATATTCACGGGCCTTCGATTCCAATCCTCCCAGATCGAGGTGCCGAATCGTTGGGCTCTTGAGGTGGGCCTCAAGGTCTTCCGCAAACTTTTTGAGGTAGCTAGTGTCCTGGCTCATGGTTATTCTCCCTCCGCGATGATCTGACGGATTTTTCTGGCCACCTCCGTTGGTGTGAGACGGGTCGTGTTCACCCGGTAGCAGCGGGATGTGCGGAACAGTTTCTTGAAGGAACGGGTCTGATGATCAAGATGCTCGGAGTCGGAAAAGAAAAAGTATGGATTGTAAAAGGGTTGACTTCTCGTAGATTCAGGTTCCCGGCTCACTCCATAGGCCTGTCCTGTTTCCAGAATCCGCACGGCTTCCTCGGGCTGAAGGGGTTCGAACGGTGAACTCAGCGGGTCCGCCGTCAGGAGAAATGTATGGCGGATATCAATTCGCTTGACGTGTTTCTGCATGCCGCCCAGCCAGTATGGATCGAGCATGGCGTGTGCCCTAGATGAGGCTTTGTAACAATAGGGTGATCCCCGGTCCAGGCGGCAGTCTTCCAGGGCAAGGCAGGCGGAGTTTGAGCAGTCCTCCTTTTTCATGACCACGTTTTCACACTTTGAGCGGTCAAAGAGCCGGGGAAGGGGGGAGTAGAGCTCGGCCGAAGCCGTGGGCATATAGATTTTTCTTTCCGGGTTGTCGGCAAGGGCAAACCCGCCGCCGTACCGCACAAAAAGCATGTCGCTGGAGTGAAACAACGTTCCGGCATTTCCAAGGAGGTTAAAGAAGATTTCGGATTTATGGGTTCCCTTTGGCCCGATCAGGAGAACACCCCAGCCATCCATGTCCAGGGACATACCTCGAACCGCATGGGTGTCAAAGAGACGTTCGGAAACATCGGAAACCAGGCCGAGGGCCAGACGGCGAAGACTTCCATAATGGTCAGTATTAAAAAGGATTCCGGTCTTTGCATCGGAGCAGTAAAAGGCGTGGGGTTCTCTCCCCGTGACGCCGTCCACCGCATAGATGATACCGTGGGGTTCAATGTCGGCTTCCAGTTGAGCTGGATACCAGTTTTCCGTCCAGAAATCGACCAGATGCCCGATATTGGTTCGCAGCTGAACCAGCACGCCGTTGATGTTGGCATTCCATTCAAAGTATTGGTCGTGACTCAGGTGGGCTTCTGCTTCCGCCACCAGCGCATTTCTTCGCTCCCGCTCCACGCGGGTGTCGAGGGGAACCTGTTTTTGAACCCTGGTTCCCGTGTTGGCCAGGCGGAGTTTCTTTACCTTTCGCGGTGTTTTCAGGGCACCCAGTGCCTGAACCATGTGATCCATCCCGCGCTCGATATTCTCCATCGAGGTTGCATAGGAAATCCGGATAAACTCATCGGAGCCGAATGCGGCTCCGGGAACCAGGGCAATACCCGCGTGCTTCAACAGGTAATAGGCCATCCCGTAGGAGTTGCGGATGAGCGTGCCTTCGAATTCCCTGTCGAAGTAGGATGAAACATTGGGAAAACAGTAGAAGGCGCCGTCCGGTTTCGGGCAGGAAACCCCCGGAATGGTTCCCAGCCTGTAAAGGAGATAGTTCCGACGCTTCTGGAATTCCTGAAGCATCCGGGAAACCTCATGCTGGGGTCCCTTAAGAGCCTCAACCCCTGCCTTTTGAGCGATGGAGGTGGCATTTGAGGTACTGTGGCTCTGGATCTTGGCCATGGCACTGATCAGGTCGGCAGGGCCCATGGCAAACCCGATTCTCCAGCCGGTCATGGCATAGGCTTTGGAAATTCCGTCGACGGCTAGAACCCTGGATCGCAGTTTCTCCCGAACCGCAGGGAACGACGTGAAGGAAAAATCATCGTAGACCAGTTTTTTATAAATCTCATCGGTGATCACGAAAAGGTCTTCTTCTAATACGATGTCCGCAAGTGCCTCAAGTTCCAGCCTGCTGTATGCCGCTCCCGTTGGATTGGAAGGATTATTGAGAATCAGGACCTTGGTCCGGGCAGTAATTGCAGCACGAAGTTGCCGGGGCGTGATCCGGAAATGGTTCTCTTCCTTTGCCTGAAGGATGACGGGAACTCCCCCGGCAAGGTTCACCATCTCCGGGTATGAAACCCAGTAGGGAGCCGGAATGATAACCTCGTCCCCTTCGTTTACCAGCGCCATAATGGCGTTGTAAAGGGCATGTTTTGCCCCGCAGGATACAAGAATTTCCGCGGGTGTGTAGGAGAGGCCATGGTCCTCCCGGATGCGCTGGATGATGGCCGATTTCAGTTCTGGGATCCCGTCACTGGCTGTGTAGCGTGTAAAATTCTCGTCAATCGCCCGCTTTCCGGCTGCCTTGATCGCTTCCGGAGTGGGAAAATCGGGTTCCCCCACGCTCAGATCGATGACATCGATTCCTTCAGCCTTCATGGCTTTTGCCTTGGCTGTAATTCTCAAGGTTGGCGACGCACCGATTTTTTTAACTCTGTCCGATATCACAGTTCACCTCGGGGGTAACGTCTTAATCTTTTTCCTCCTGGAGCTTTTCCTTGAGGATTTTTGAAATGTCCAAGCCGGTAAGCGACTGGACGACCTCGGGGAGCTGAGCCAGGACTTCCGATACCTGTCCGGTGATTTTTGCGCTTCCCAGCTTGCCGTCCGTACCCACCATGACAATTTTCTCAACGCGGGACAAAGGCTCTGCAACCGACCGTGCCAGTTCAGGCATGACGTCCATGATCATCTTGTAGATAGCGGCCTGGTTATAATGCTCATACGCTTTGGCCCGTTCCAAAATGGCCTTGGCCTCGGATTGCCCGATAAGTTCGATTCGCTTCGCCTCGACTTCCGCTTCGGAACTTTTGGCCACGGCTTTTCCCTTGGCCTCCGTAGACAGCCGGAAGCTTTCGGCCTCTGCCTCGGCCTGAACCTGGATCTTACGGGCCTCGGCGGGCTTCAACACATTCGCCTCCAGCTCGCGCTGCTTGCGTTCGACTTCCAGTTTTTCCAGCTCAATGATTTCCTGTTTCTCAAGACGCTTCACCACGTACTCTTCCTTCTTGAGATCTTTGGCAAGTTTATTGCGTTCCAGCTCGTAGGACATGTCGGCGTGCGCTTTACGCTTGTTTACTTCGGTCTGCGAGTTGGCTTTCTTTGCCTCATTTTCCCATGCCTTGCCGGCAATTTCGGCTTCGGCCTGAAGTCGGGCGATCTCCGATTCCTTTCGGGCTTTGGACGCCTGAATCGCGGCATCCCTGTCGGCTTCAGCCTGAGCCACAGCTGCGTCTCTCTTTACCATGGCAATCTGGGGTCGGCCCAGAGCGTCCAGGTATCCCTGGGTGTCGCTGACATCTTTCAGGGCAAAGGAGGTCAACAGGAGCCCCATACCGGAAAAATCCGGAGTCGCCGATTCCTGCACCTTCTCGGCAAAGAGCATGCGGTTCTTTGAAATTTCCTCCACGGTCATCGATCCGATTACGGCACGGATCTTACCTTCCAGAACAGCCTCCGATACCTCGCGTATCGCTTCATTTCCCTTTCCGAGAAACTGTTCGATGGCGAGAGTGAGAGGGAAATCTGAGGTGTCAATTTTGACCTGAGCGATGGCTTCCGCAAGGATCGGAACGCCGCCACTCGTCAGCACTTCCGGGGTACGAAGGTTGACAGTGATGATTTCGAGAACCATCGTTTCCGCTCGCTCGGTAAAGGGATTGATAAACGCACCGCCACCGACCCGGTACCGGTATCCGATGACTTTTTCGGAGCCGTCGGGGGCCTTTACGGAATATTTGCGCTTTCCGGAAATAATCAGGACTTCGTTCGGTGCGACTTTCTTGTACTGGCGGAAATAGATGATGACGGATGCGACAATGATGGCCAGAACGACAACAAGAATAAAACCTGCCATGATTGACATGATGACCTCCTTCGTAGCGCCAGGATTTGGAATGCGCGGTCAACGATTGGAATGGAGGTTACGGTAGCATAGAGGCCCGGGGAAGTCAAGGACAAAAAGCTGTGAAATAGTTGAATATATAGGGGTTTAGGCCGTAATTAAGAAACGTAATGTCCTATAATCAGAACAACTTGAGCATCGTAGTCATCTGAATGTATGCCATGATATACTTGTGAAATGGAGCACATTATCCGCAGAAAGCTGCCGCGTTCTCTTACCCTGTCCATCGCCGGAAAGGTTCAGGAGCTGACTCAGTCCGGTCAAAGAATTTTCAAGTTCAACATCGGGGAGCCTGACTTTCCAACTCCCAGGGATATCAAAGATGAGGGAATCCGGGCTATCGAAGAGAATTTTACCCGATATACGGCTGGAGCCGGAATTCCTGAACTGCGGGCTGCCATTGCCGATGATCTTCGACGTCGACTTGACCTTTCCTATACATCGAAGGAAATTGTGGTGACGGTCGGAGGTAAATTCGCGCTGGCGGCGGCAATTATGGCAACCGTCGGTCCCGGGGATGAAGTGCTGATCCCCGTACCTTCTTTCCTCTCCTACCCGGATATGGTGACCATTGCCGGGGGAATCCCGGTACGGGTTCCTCTGGGCCCGGAAACTTCTTTTTTCCCAACCCCGCAGCTTCTGGATACCTATGTTTCCCAGCGTACCCGTTTGGTGATTCTAAATTCACCCCACAACCCGACGGGTGTCGTCTACCCGGAAGAACTTGTTGCATCCCTCGCTGAATGGGCTTCCAAACGAAATATCTATATCCTTTCGGATGAGGTTTACGACCAGCTGATCTTCGACGAAATACGCCATCATTCCATTGCAGCCTTTCCCCATATCCGCGACCGGGTCCTGATTGTCAATTCATTTTCAAAGACGTACTGCATGACCGGCTGGCGTCTGGGATATCTGGCCGCTCCGGAACCTCTGGCTGAGGCCGTCACCCACATCCAGAGCCACATGGCTTCTTCTCCGAACAGCATTGCCCAGCGCGCGGCACTTCGTGCCCTTCAGGCAGGTCGCCCGGAAGGCGAGCAGATGCTTATCTCCTTCCAGTTGAGGCGGGATCTCATGTGCGACCTGCTTTCATCCGTTCCCGGGGTTAAGTTTATTCGACCCTCAGGTACGTTCTACCTCTTCCTGGATGTTTCTTCCTATTTTGGCGAGCGAATCAGTGGGTCGATGGACATGGCGATGTACCTCCTCGACAAATACCACGTCGCAACCGTGCCCGGTCTGGTTTTTGGTGATGATCGTTTTATTCGACTCTCGTTCGCAACATCCGACGAGGAAATCCGGGAAGGAATCCAGGCTCTTTCCGATGGATTGTCCTCTCTTTGCAATGGGAGGGATTAAGTTTTTTCTCCACCGTAAACCGATGCGGTAAACGTAGAGATCAGATCAAAAAGATGGTTCTGAAAAAAGTGGTCGGAGGCTTCGACCGGAATAACTTCTGCATCAAGACCATGTTCGCCGAATGTACGTTGTATGTCGGCGGGTCTTCCAAACTCATCCTTTTCTCCCTGGATCGCAATCAGGCGTCGGGTTGAGAGTTTTACTGGATATTGAAAATGAAAGGTCAGAGGAAACCCGATGAGAACCAGATGTTCCATCGATACGGACTTTGCCATGTCCAGCCCGATCAGGGCACCGAAGGAATACCCGAGAACGGAAACGGGAAGTTCCGGAAATCGCAGTCTCAGATATTCGCAGGCAACCAAAGCGTCTTCCAGTTCTCCGGGCCCGCCGGTGAAGTGACCTCCCGACAATCCGACGCCCCGAAAATTAAACGACAGGGTTGCACCTTGATGATCATGAATGGACTTTCGCAGATGGTACAGAATCGGCAGGTTCATCTTTCCGCCGTAGAGTGGGTGAGGGTGCAGAACCACCCATGTATGGTTACAGGTCTCTGAATATTGAATTTGACACTCAATATCACCTGCTTTGCCGGAGAGAAACAGGTTTTCCCCTTTCATGTAAGCATTATATCAATCATTGATTCAGCGGGAATAGTATGGTATGATGCGTCGGTTACAATAAAATAAGGAGGTATTGTATGAAACGTACCGTTGCGTGGGTTGTGAGCCTGACTTTCCTGGTTGTTGCGAGTTTTTCCGTTGTTCTTCTGGCGGGAGACGCTCCTGAGACCATTACGCTGGAAGCCAAGAATGGGACGGTTACCTTTTCCCATAAGAAGCATGCCGAAGAGTATAAAGTGGAGTGCACCAAGTGTCACCACACCCAGAAGGAAGGGGAAGCCGTGCAGAAATGTTCGGCTTGCCATGGAGTGGATGAAAGTGCGCCCAAGGCCATGAATGCTTTCCATGGACAGTGCAAGGATTGTCACAAAGCCGTAAATGAAGAAGGCAAGGCTGCTCCAACAGAGTGCAAAGCCTGCCACGTCAAGTAAGAAAACGGTTTTCCCCGGGCTGAGAAGAATTTTTTGATTCGATGCCCGTATAGGAATAGAAGATCACAAGGAGGATCTGAATGAAACGAACCCTGATTCTTGTAACCTGTCTCGCTTTTCTTCTTGTCGGTTTTGCCGCAATGGGCCTCTTCGCCGGGGATGCCCCTGAAACCGTGACACTGGAAGCCAAGAACGGTACCGTAACCTTCCCACACAAGAAGCATGTGGAAGAAATAAAAGTGGAGTGCACCAAGTGCCACCACACCCAGAAGGAAGGGGAGGCCGTGCAGAAGTGTACCGATTGCCACGGTAAGGATGAGAATGCGCCCAAAGTCATGAATGCCTTCCATGGTCTCTGCAAAGACTGCCACAAGGCAAAGAACGAAGAGGGTAAGGCCGCTCCGACCGAATGCAAAGGTTGTCACGTTAAGGCCTGAAATTTCCAGAAAATGATTCAAACATCGGGGGCAGATCAGGCCCCCGATTTTTTTTCTTTAGTCTGCGTGCCGGCCCTGTTCTTCTGAAGAACCGGTTTCATCCAGAGCGGCTCGCAGACGTAATCCAACCATCTTCTCCGTAAAGGCATGTGGACGTTTGCCTGCGGCAATCCACGCAAAGAAGAGAAAAAGGACTCCGAGGGGAATCATGGGGATCAGGCCCGGAAAAAAGGGCCACAGAATCCAGGGAATCACTCCGAGCATCCCTGCGAAGAGAACAATCTTGCCTGAGCCTGTGATACGAAGGTCGGAAAGTGAGACCTCCACATGAACCTGCGGGTCCTCTTCGCTCTCCCGGGTGGTAACCCTTACCTCTGCCTGACCCTTATAGAACCGCTGAGGAGTGGGCAGGGCTGCACGAAGTTCACGCTCTCCTCGTTGGAGGATTTTAGATCCGGGAATGTCAAGGATGACTTCCTCTGCGAGGTGAATCACACGCGGGAAGGAAATCGATCGGTTCACTTTCAGGATTTCGGTCATTGCAGGTACCCAAGAGATTTGAGAGCTTTGGTCTCGTCCTGAGAGAGCGGGTAGGCCATATCTGCACCTGGGGATGATATGGAATCCCGGTAGGCCTGCACCATGGATGTGACTCGATCGACCCATTCCCTCCGCTCGGAACAGAGGTTATGGGTCTCTCCAGGATCTGTTGCGAGATCGTACACTTCCGGCAGGGCGTCCATATTGAGAATAACCTTGACGTCCCTCTGGATAAATGCGTAGAGATGGTTTGAGGTCTTCATCCAGGAAATCAAGGGATGAAGAGGCAGGCACTCATGTTCCTCACCGAGAAAATATCCTGCCGAGGGAGACAGGTTCAGCAGGTCCCTCCCATCCAGGTTCTCACTGACAGGCTCGCCTGAGAGCGTCAGGAGAGTCGGATAGATATCCTGCAGGGCAACGGAACGATCGCTCCGCTCACCTTGTGATTGTCCCGGAAGATGGAAAATCATGGGGATACGAAGAACAGGTTCATAAAGGCGTGTCGTATGGGTGAGCAGACCATGTTCCCCGAGAAATTCTCCATGGTCCCCGACGGCGATAATCAGGGTGGAATCGTACAGGCCGTTACTCTTAAGATAGCCGATCAGCCTTCCAAAAGCCTGATCCATAAAGTAAACCTCGGCAAGGTAGAGGGATTCGATCAGCTCTCCGTGGCCCTCACGGTCGAGGTACGCTCCCTCCATCCAGCGATCCCAGGTTTCCGGATAGCCCTGCGCAAGCTGCCAGAGAGGGTCATCGGAAGTCCGATTCCGGATCAAATCCTGAATAGAGAGCCTGTCTTTGGCACTTCCCGGCGCATTATAGGGTGCGTGGGGGTCAAAGTAGTTGAGGAAAAGAAAAAATGGATATCCACGGTTCGAATCGAGATAGTCAATGACATCATCGGTAAGATCATCCGCACGTCGCTCAAAATGCCAGGGATCCCGATAGAAAGAAAATCCCCTTGCCAGGCCCAGTCTTCCTTTTGTAAGCTCCCCTCCGGAAAAGCCGGCGGTACAATATCCCAGTCGGCTGAAAGTTTCTGCCAGGGTCGCGTGGCGGGGTGACAGATAGGGAATATGAACACCGGCCCCGTGCCGTGAAGGTAAGAGACCCGTAAAGAGAGAAGCATGAGAGGGAAGTGTCCAGGGGGACGGAGCTCTTGCCGTGAGGAAGACGTGGGATGTGGAGGCGAGATCATCAAGATTTGGGGTGACGGAAGGATTTCGGCCGTAGGCTCCCAGGGCATCGGCCCGGGTGGTGTCCAGGGTGATGAGAAGAATGTTGGGTACCGGCTGCCGCTTCTGGAAGGTAAGACACGGTGAAAGCCACATGGCCGCGTCTCCGGGCTTCTGATCCAGGGAAAGTGTGATCTCCGTGACTGGAAAAGGGTCCTTGAACTCTGCTTCCAGATCGCGTAGATTTCCGGTTTCAGACAGTTGGATCGAGATTTTCCGTTCCGTTCCGCCGGTTCCACGAAGGATCAGGCTGCCCGATACCGGGTTGCCGCGGAGTTTCAGAAGGCGGGATGTGAGAGAGCTGGCATCGATCGGTTGAGGAAGGGCTATTGTAAGGGCACGTGACCCTTCCACAAGAACGGCAGGAACGTGGTCTCTTTTAAGGGGAAAGGTTCCAGTTGTAAAAAATTCCTCCATTGCAAAAATTCCCTCTCGATCCTTTAAATCCACTGGAGAACGGTAGACAAGATCGATTCCATCCATCCGGATGGATACGGATGCAACCGGTATTTCGGAAGGTGATTGGATAGATAATCGCATCAGACCGGGCCGTGTCATGGGTACATCCACAACGCCATCAGTACCTTCGATGGAAGAATTCATCCATACAAAGGAAAGGCCCGTACCTTCAGAAGATTCCACTTCTACATGACAGGATCCATTCCACTCGTCCGGTATGTAAAACCAGATCCCCGCCTCGCCCGAGATGCGGAGCTCTTCATCTTTTTTTTCTTTGAACCAGCGGCGATCCAGGATGGCAAAGGGAGAACCGCTCACATGAATGTTCGTCGGAACATCATAGGTCAAATCTCTCACGCGGAGATTATCGATGAGCGGAGAGCCTCCGCACGCCGTTAAAAGAATCCCGATCAGTGTGAGAAAATACTGTTTTCCGGCCATTACACCATCTTATCAAATGCGTTCTCGGGGTGTATAGTGAAAGGGTGGAAGAATCGATCCGTACCTTTCTCCAATACCTGGAGGAGGAAAGAAATTATTCCCCGCATACCGTCACCAATTATGGACGGGATCTCGCTTCCTTTGCCCTCTTCGTCCATGACCATTATCCGGGTATTTCGGGACCTTCCGATGTTGACCACGGCATCATTCGTGCCTTTCTTGCTCGATTGGCCCGAAGGGGCCTTTCGGGACGCTCCATTGCCCGCCATCTTTCCTCCCTGAGATCTTTCTTTACCTATTGTAAAAAGGAGAGGATCATTGACAGGAACCCGGCAAAGGTTATCTCGCTTCCCAGAACAAAAAAACGGCTACCCCGGGCCGTGCAGGAAAGAGAGATGGAAATATTGCTGGACCATTCAGAGGGATCTTCCTGGATGGAGCAGAGAAACAACGCAATTTTTGAACTTCTTTACGCATCCGGGCTGAGGGTGTCGGAACTTGTTTCCCTCAACCTGGATTCCATCAATCTTCGGGAGCAGGTTGTCCGTGTCATGGGTAAGGGAGGGAAGGAACGGATGGTCCCTTATGGATCCTACGCTCTCCATGCGCTGAAACATTATATAGAGTTCCGGCCCTCCTCGGAATCCGATGCACTCTTTCTGAATAAGAACGGAAGACGTCTCTCCGATCGATCGGTGCGTTCCATCGTAGCCCGTGTCGTTGCCGCTACCCTTCAACAGAAGGGGATAACACCTCACACATTTCGGCACTCTTTCGCATCACATCTGCTGCAGCATGGTGCGGACCTCCGGGTAATCCAGGAGTTGCTGGGTCATGCATCCCTGTCGACTACACAGGTTTATACCCATATTGATATCAAGCGTCTGATTGAAGTGTATAAAAAGGCCCATCCCCGGTCCTGAAAGAAGGAGGCTTCCCATGATTCAAGAACTGGTTACCCGTTCCAGAAGCTACCGAAGGTTTGATTCGCGTTACACAATCGATATGAGTTTTTTGCGTGATCTTGTTATTCTGGCGAGATTTTCGCCCTCAGCCGCCAATCGTCAACCGCTGAAATTCCTGCTTTCCTGTGATTCTCAGACAAATGATCTGATTTTTCCCACCCTTTCCTGGGCTGCCTACCTGCCGGACTGGAACGGTCCCGCGCCGGAGGAGCGGCCCTCAGCCTATGTCGTAATTCTTGGGGACCTTTCAATCCATGACCGGTTCGGTTGTGATCTTGGCATTGCGGCGCAAAGCATGATGCTTGGGGCGGCAGAAAAGGGGCTGGGAGGGTGCATGATTGCCCATATCGATCACGATCGTCTCCGAACGTCCCTTCACATCGAGGATCGATACGAGATTCTTCTTGTTCTCGCTCTTGGAAAACCAGCAGAAGAGGTCATTCTGGAAGATGTGGAATCCTCAGGAGATATCCGATACTGGAGGGATCCGGAAGGAAGGCATCACGTACCCAAACGGAAGCTGGAAGATCTTATCCTGCAGGTGCAGGAACATCTTTGATCCTCTGACGCTTCATTCCTTCCGTCGGTACAGTGTCAGCGTGCTTCCGGTCGATACCATGACTTCCCCCTCCCGGTGCAGCTGGTTCAGGAATCCGGTGAGAGCCCGGGATTCCTGGATCCTTCCCTGGAAAAGGAGCAGGCTCTCGCCCGTCTGTTCGACCTGTTTGGATAGAACGACATAGGGTCGCCAACGGGCCGGTTCATCAAAAAAATTCATGGATCCATGGATGTGGGCCGCAGGAAACCCGGTTCCAATGTAGACGGTTGTCACACGATTTCCCGGGATGCCCATCCTGGAAAGAGTATGGGACATGCGAACCCAGTCCTGCCCCCAGTCCAGGTTGGAGTCAGCCAGGTAATGGGCTCCCATCCATCGTCCTCCTGCCAGGTAATTGACATGGGCGATGTAGTGAGGAAAGGCGGTCAGTGGAATCAGGCATTGGAGTAGGAGAAGGACCCCGATTCCGGATTTCATGCCCCTATCCGTGAAGAGTGAGGCTCCCAGAATGGCAACCATGGGTACGATAGGAAGAAGGTGGCGTGCGCCTATATTGTACGAAGATGTGGAAGATACCAGAAAATAGATCAGGATAGGGGATACGAGGAAAAGCCCTTCCTCCAGAGTGAGCTTCCTTCGAAGAAATCTGATCCCGAAGAGGAGAAGCAGGGGGAAGGTGCATTTCAGGAGAAAGGCCGACGGGAAATAGAGAAGAAACCCTTTGACTCGTACCTGACCGAAGAGATAATTGATGCCCTGGCCCTCCTGGTTTGTCATTTCCACGCAGGTGAGCCCCAGGGCGATATGGGCGAGGGAAGGGCTGATCTCTGCAAGGCGGAGAAGCTGAGAAGTCCGGAGGCTGTGGTCATGCGGAAATCGTGCCATCGTCTGCTCGATCACCAGTTTCTCCACGTCCTCATTCTGATTTCGCATAGATAGATGGTAGACCGCCACGATCAAAATGATGGCTCCCAGGGTCGAAACAAGAGACCACATGGCGATTCCGGGCCGATGGCGGATCAGGGAAATGGCCATGGCCAGAAGAAGAACGATCAGGATCAGATAGATGGATGAAAATTTGGATAGAAAAGAGAATCCAAGCGCAAGGCTCAGAAGAGACGAATACGCAGGGCCCGGTCTTTGAACCAGACGGTGAAGGGCATAGAGGGACATGACCCAGAATACAGTTGCTGCAACATCGGTGTGGACCACCTGCCCCTGGCCGAGGAGCAGAGGCTGTGTCCCGAGAAGAGTCACTGCCGCCAGAGCCACGCCTCTTCCGTACATCTCCTTTGCCCACAGATAGGTCAGCCAGAGTAACAGGGCAACAAAGAAGATCATGGGGAAACGAGCCCATCTCAGAATCGCCATGGGTGAAACGCGGTTCTGATAGAGGAACTCATGAATCAGCAGAGGAAGGCGGCTCATCCGGTCCCCGGGGATCGAAGAGGGCATAACGGGATGAATGGCGAGAAGCGAGAGCCCGGAAAGAAGTTTTGCCAGCGGCGGGTGCTCCGGATTGAAATCATAATATCCCTGGGAAACCATCGCGTATCCTGCCAGGATATGACAGGGTTCATCCGTTGTCGCGCTGTTGTTCCAGCCAGCAGCCAGGGAGAGAAGACAGCAGGTCAGTATCAGAAGAAATCCCGCGATCGACCTGTGAATATACTGGTTCAATGGCCTGGCAGGGTCAGAGGATTTCTGATGAGGATCCCAGGAGGTCATAGAGGTGAAGAATGGAATTCAGGCCGCCTTCGAAGTTCTCAAGCAAAAGAAACTCATTGGGTGCATGGGCATTTTCCTCGGGGAGTCCAAATCCAAGGAGGAGGGTATTCAGTTCCAGAATCTGCTTCAGCAGAGAGACGACCGGAATGGTGCCTCCCTGTCGAATCAGATGGCACGGTTTTCCAAATCCCTTTGAAACGGCATCCCGGGCCATCTGAAGAGCCGGAGCATCACGATCCACCATGGCCGGGTAAGCTCCTTCATGTCGAATTATCTCCATCGAAACGCCCGAAGGACATCGTTGCCGTAAGCAGGTTTCGATTTTTTCAAGAATTTCTTCGGGAGTCTGATCCGGAACCAGGCGGCTTGAGATCTTTGCCCTGGCTTCGGACGGAATGATTGTCTTGGCGCCCTTACCCTGGAATCCGCTGGTAAGGCCATGGATGTCGAGGGAAGGACGGGACCAGATCGATTCTATGGCGCTGTATCCCTCTTCCGGAACCAGTTGGGTCACTCCCGCAGCCCTGGCAAGATCGGTTTCTGTGAGGGGAAGATGTTTCGCAGCCTGACGTTCTTCGTCCGTCATCGGGCGAACACGGTCGTAAAAACCGGGAATCGTGATTTTTCCTCCCGGGTCTTTGAGAGAGGTCAGGAGTGAGCAGAGCACGTTGGCCGGGTTGGCTACGGCTCCTCCAAATCGGCCGGAATGGAGGTCTCCGGCCGGGCCGCGAAGAATAACTTCTAAATAGGCGAGTCCGCGCAACCCGTATCCCACAGCCGGCATTCCCCTGCCAAGCATGGGGTTGTCCGAGATTACCGCGATGTCGCTCCGGAAAGTGGAAGCATGCTTCTTCAGAAATTCCGGCAAACTGGGAGACCCGATTTCCTCTTCCCCTTCCAGGAGAACAGTCACATTCACCGGGAGAGCCCTCTTCGTGGACAGGAAGCACTCCATGGCCTTCAAATGAATAAAAAGCTGACCCTTGTCATCGGAAATGCCTCGGGCATAGAGGGCTCCATCACGTTCCGTGAGCGTAAAGGGAGGGGATGTCCACAGATCCAGGGGGTCGGCAGGTTGGACATCGTAATGGCCGTAAAGGAGAAGGGTGGGTTTCCCGGGAGCGTCTGACCATTCGCCGACTACGGCAGGGTGGCCGCCCGTATCCATGATCCTCGCAGCCAGTCCCATAGCGGAAAGGTGGTTTTGAAGCCATTTCGCTGCATGCATCATATCGGGACGGTGTTCTTCATCTGTCGAAATGGAAGGTATGGCGACAAACTCTGACAACTCGGAGAGAAACCGGGAACGATTCGTTTCTGCATATGACAGGATATCGCGCATGATGGTATCCTATCATAGTGAAGTCCTGGCTATCCCTGAAAAGCTGTCTTTTGGTTTTCCTGGCCTTTCTGTTCTGGCTTGTCGCGGGTTTTCCCGGATTGGCCTTCTTTATCTCTTCCCTGGTTTTTGTCTTTCTCGTGCGCTATCTATGGCACCGGCTCTTCTGGAAGGTTTCCAGGAGGCTGACACTCTCCTACCTGATCATGGCCACGACGGCATTTCTCATGGGGATTACCATTCTTCTTGTTGTCATCTACGCGGTAGCCGGCCTTATCCTCCACTATGAAGTTGACTCCAGACTTCGGATGACCTACGAAGAAATGTTGTTCTGGCATCAACAGCTGAAGCGGTTCCCCGATCCTGCCATGCTTCTGGGATTCACGTCTCGGTACCCGGGAGCCAACGCCCGTGTCCTATCAGATGATGGCCTTCTTCTTGCCGGGTCCCCAAAACCCATGGGGAGTCTTGTGGAAACGGCCATTGAACTGGAAGGTTCCACATGGTTTCTGATCGTTAATGATCCCGGGCTTATCCGGCTGGAAGTGCCCCTTGATGATGTTCTCAATACGGGGTCAACCTACCTGAGGGGGATGAACTGGGATATTTTCATCGGTTCTCAGCTTGAAGAGGGAAATATAACATCGCAGATGAAAACCGGACCCTTCCGCCCAAGGATTCAACCCGGAAAATCATGGCTTGACCGGCTGATATTCCGCAGCCTCTTTCTTGACCTTACCTCCGCCATTTCAACGCCGGCGGAGAAGCTCCCCCGGGGGCACTCCGCCTCACCGACCTCTCCACCCTGGGCAAGCCATGAAAGTGATCTGGGAAGGCCGATTCCAATGGTGGTTCTGAGCATTTCACCCAGAGATCTTTACTTAAGCCTTGCTCCCCAGGCTCCGGGGTCCCCGCGTCTGATTCTCCAGGTTCTCCTCTTTTTAACGGGATTTATCGTTCTCATGGGTTCCATTACTCTGGTCTTTGCTGCCGTCACCGTGGTCAGAATCACGCAATCCATCCGGCGGCTTTCAGCGGGAGGAGAGCGATTCTCCTCCGGCGAATTTACCTATCGAATCCCGATTCGTCCTCGCAGAGATGAACTGAATCTGCTTGCTCTTCAGTTTAACCGGATGGCGGAAAGTATTGAGACCTTCCTTCAAGAGGAGATGGTCAAGAATCAGATGTTAAAGGAAATCGAGATTGCTTCTACAATACAAAGAAGTCTCCTCCCGGAAAAACTGAACCTGAATCCCTTTGAATCGACCGTTCACTTTGAACCCTGTGAACGTGTGGGAGGTGATTACTACGATGCCTTTTCATTAAAGAATCATCACCTGTTCACGATCGGGGATGCCTCGGGACACGGTGTCCCGGCGGCCATTTTGATGTCCATGGTGAAGAGTGTCATGTCCACCCTTGTGGATGAGGGTCGGGACCCGGATATTATTTTGAAGAGAATTCACGAATTCCTCGCCGGGACGGTCCAGGGAGAGCAGTTTATTACGCTGCAGATGGTTGCGATCCACCAGGGGCATCTACACCTCTTCAACGCCGGCCATCCGCCCCCCATCCTTCTATCCAATGGTAGTCCCCGTCTTGTGGAACTGCCCTCCATGCCGGTCGGACTCCTGGATGGGCCCAGGGGTGAATCGATCAGGGTCGATTTCCGTAAGGGTGACATTCTCTTTTTCTACACGGACGGTCTCTATGAGGCTGTGGATCAGGATGATGAGATCTTCGGGTTTGACCGTCTTCTTGATGTTCTGGGCCGTTCGCCCCGCCACCCCGGCCTGATTATTACCAACGTTCTCCATGCTCTGGATGCCTTTCGAGAAGGTGTGCCTCTCGGTGATGATCTGACCATGGTGGCATTGAGGGCGCCGTGAAGATCTTCCAGATCCTGGACAAGGGGAGTTTCAATACGGGTTCGGTTCACCAGATGTTCGCACTTGCCGGGAGTCTGGCTGATCGAGGCCACACGGTATCGGTTGCAGGAAAACCGGGTTCCGAAGTTGAAACCGCATGCCACTCCAACCATATCCCCTATGTTCCACTTCCCTTTCGGCTGGATTTCGATCCGATCACCATTCTGGGCCTGGCCCGGGCCTTCCGCCATTCAGGAGTCGACGTAGTCCATGTCCACAAGGGGAGACCCCATACCCTGGCTCTCCTGGCTTCAATGCTGGTCCCCGTTCCCTGTTTTGTCGCCAACCGCGGGGTTTCCTTTCCGCTGACAATCTGGAATCGGGGGAAATACAGGTCCAGGCGTTGTCATCGAGTCGTCTGTGTCTGTGATGCGATTCGCGATATTGTCATTCGTTCAGGGAAGCTCCCTCCGGAAAAGGTCGTAACCATCTATGCCGGAACCGATCTGAGGCGCTTCGATCCATCCCGGGAGGACGGGCGGGGACTCAGAAGGGAACTTGGATTTGAAGATCATCACGTGGTTGTCTGTCAAACCGGACTTCGAGAATGGCGGGGATGGAGAACCCTCGTGGAGGCGTTCGCTGAGATCGCGCCATCGGCACCGGAAGCAAGACTTTTGCTTGTGGCTGCAAAAGATGAGGAACACCGCAGGATGATTCAGACAGAAACCGATCGCCTTCACATTACCGGCAGAACCGTAATTCTTGGATATCGAAGCGACATGCCCGCGATTTCCGCCGCTCAGGACATTGCCTGTGATTTTTCCTACGCCGGACTTGGAATTACGGGCACGCTGCGAGAGGGAATGGCGATGGGGCGACCTGTTGTCGCATCCTCTGCCGGGGGGAACCCGGAGCTGGTGATCGAGGGTGAAACCGGGTTTCTGGTTCCTCCCGGGGATCCCGGCTCGACAGGAAAGGCCCTTCTTCGTCTGATCCGAAATCCCGATGAGCGGACCCGCATGGGCCTGGCAGGCCGGAAGAGGGTGGTGGATTTCTTTTCCACGGACATCAGGGTTTCAAGAATGGAGCGCCTCTATTCGGAAGTCGTGACGTCAGAAACCGGTTCTTCCATTTCCTGAACAATTCAGGAGGGTTTCACCGGGTGATAGGCCCGGCCTCCCCTTTCAAACTGTAATCCTCGAGCCTTGAATCCATCGATGACTTCATCCATGCGCGATGACTCCACACGGATCCAGATACGCGGTGCGGGGGAATAAGCCTGATCGATGATCTGGATTTTCAGTCTGTCCAGAAGTGAAAAAATTTCCCCGACCTGAGCGGGAGTTGAATGGAGAATCATGTCAATCTGCTCTGTAATTAGAATGAGATGGGCCCCGGCAACGGCTTCCTCTCCGGCGGTTCGATAGGCCCGTGCCAGGTTTCCCGTTCCCAGCTTGACACCCCCAAAATAGCGGACGACGATCAGGCCCGCAAGGAGAAGATCGAGACCTGAAAGGAGATTCAAAAGGGGCGGACCGGCCGTTCCCCTGGGCTCTCCCGCGTCTGAAAATCGCTCCATATCGGGCAGTCGAAAGGCCCAGCAGAGATGACGGGATGCATGATGTTCACGGTGAAGAGCTTCGAGACGGGAGAAAAAGGCATCTTCATTCCCGATGGGAAAGAGGTGGGCCAGGAACTTCGACCCTCGTTCGCTGTACTGTCCAAATGACTCGCCCTGTACCGAACGAACCATCAGGGGATGTTGAGCGGGCCTGAACCCGGTTTCCAGAGAGTTCCAAAAGTTTTCAGTCGATCTTCCAGGCCGGGAAGGGTGCTTCCCTGGATCCGGGCGGTGGTCAGCTCAACCAGCAATCCTTCCCAGGGGAGAGCATATTCCCGGGCATAGGATGAACAGATTTCAAGATTTTCCGGTCCGATTCCCATCTCGGCGAGCCCGGTGAGAGCATAGATTTTCCCCCTTGGATCGCGTGTGCTTTCAAAAAGGGAGAGACAGGCGTGAAACCTGGTTTCAGCCTGTTCCTTTTCACCCTGCAATTTGTGAACGGTTCCCATGGACCACACGGTGTAGGCATAGGATACGCGATCCCCCAGAATCCGGTACCCTTCTTCCGCTTTCTGAAACTGCTCCATGGCCTTTGAAAACTCTCCCCTCATGCGATGGACGTTTCCCAGTCCGCAATGGGAATAGGAGATGGCAAAGCGGTCTTCGTGGTGTCGGGCCAGTTCATGGGCAGCGGAATAGGACTCATCGGACGCGTCGATTCGACCCAGGATACGGGAAAGACCTCCCAGCCCGCAGTGACAGAACATTTCGCCGTGGCTGTCCCCGAGGGCCCGGTACATGGCGAGGGCCTCTTCCAGATGTTCCAGGGCTTCCGTAAATTTACCGGAAATTCGCTTCGCACCGCCAAGGGCCCAGAGTGCATAGGCCATTCCTTCTTCATCGTCGGTGCGGTCAAAGATATCCAGGGCTTCCTTCAGGTATCGAATGGCTTCGGCATGACGGCACAGGGCTCGGAGGGCAAGCGCCTTTCCCAGCAGTGCATCCAGCCGGAATACTTCATCCGCAGGACGTTCCATCGCTGCCTGGTAGTGATCCAGAGATTCAAGGAACTCGCCCTGCATTCGAAGAACATGACCAAGTCCGAGATGAGCTTCCGCCGTACGGATTCCCAGGTCGAGGGCCTCCTGATAGAAGCGGGCGGCATCCACATAGCGGCATGATAACCGGGCTTCTTCTGCCTGATCGTATAAGTCCATAATCCTATTATACCTTTTGATAATCAAGAAATTTCGATCCATCCTGACGTGTTAGAATAAAGATCAGGAGTTTTGGATCTTTCTCAGAGAATTCAGGATAACTTGAATTCATGAGGTAACCTCAATTGCAATGGAGGCACAGGAATGACCGATGAGCAGATTGTCAGGGAGTCAGAGCGTTTGCACGATTCCCTGAAACATCTTGGGTGGACCCTCGAAGACTGCGGGGTGTATGCTCCCATAACGCTGGAGATCCGAAATCTGGCCAGGGAAAAGAATGCCGTAATCCTGGCGCACAATTACCAGACTCCCGATATAATTTTCGGTATATCGGATTACCGGGGCGATTCCCTGGGCCTTTCCGAAGCTGCCCGGGATACGGATGCCGATGTGATCGTCTTTTGCGGAGTCCGTTTTATGGCGGAGACCGCGAAGATCCTGTCCCCGGAAAAGGTTGTGCTGCACCCGGCTCCCGATGCCGGATGCTCTCTTTCTGAATCGATTTCCGCGCAGGATGTCCGGAACCTGCGAACCCGATATCCCGACGCTGCCTTTGTCTGTTATGTAAACACTATGGCGGAAGTGAAGGCGGAGTGTGATGCATGCTGTACCAGCGCCAATGCCCTGGCCGTTGTGGAAGCCATCGATAACGACACGATCGTCTTCCTCCCTGACCGGCACATGGCGGCCAACTTGAGGAAATACACCTCCAAGACGATCCTCGACTACGACGGAACCTGTATCGTTCACGATGCCTTTACCTACGAGACGGCCCTGACATGGAAACGGATGTATCCCAACGCCAAATTGCTTGTTCACACTGAATCTCACCGGAAGGTTGTCGATATCGCCGATCTCGCCGGGGGGACGGGCGATATGGTGCATTACGTGAAAAACAGTGGTGCGAAGCAGTTCATGCTGGTAACGGAGTGCGGTCTCTCCGACCGCCTCCGGGTCGAATTTCCTGAAAAGGAGTTTTTGGGAACCTGCTCCCTCTGTCCCCACATGAAGCGGGTGAACCTTGGAAATGTCCTTCAGGCCCTCAAGGAGCCTCGAGACGATCAGATCGTTGAAATTCCGGAGGATATTCGACAGCGGGCCAGCCGCAGCATTACCATGATGTTTGACCTGACGCGCAAAAAAGTTGATCCATCCCGTCCCCACTCGAATCTCGGGGATCTTGAACAATAGACATTCAGGAGGAAATCATGACGCCGTGGAAGGAACTCTCTCTGGCCGCTCCCTTTCCCAGGCTCTCCCTGGGCTTGATTTTTCTGGTTGCCGGAATCCATAAGGCTCTGGCCGGGTTTGAAGCCACAGCAGGGTGGATGACGAAGGCTTTTGAGGGTACGTTCCTTCCCGAGATTGCGGTTCAAATTTTTGCTTACGGGCTGATCCCCCTGGAAATCCTCGTTGGCGTGATGCTTCTGCTCGGGCTCTGGAGAAAGGGGTTTCTCCTGACGGCCGCCTGTCTTCTCATGCTTCTGATCGTGGGCAAACTGATCCTCGCAGACCATGCCGTGGTGTTTCAAAACACCTTCTATCTCTTTCTGGCGGCTCTGGGCCTTGCCGTGCTGCCCTTTGATCCCTGCGGCATCGACGCCATGCGACAATCCTGACAACCTTGACCTTCCAGCTCTACCTTGCACGACCCCGCGGTTTCTGTGCGGGTGTGGACCGGGCAATTGAAGTGGTTCGTGAGACCCTGCGGCAGTACGGTTCTCCCGTTTTTGTCCGCCATGCCATTGTCCATAATCGGCATGTTGTAGAAGAACTGGAGCGCGAAGGTGCTGTTTTTGTGGAAGATACCGGCCAGATTCCCGAAGGATCCGTCGCCATTTTCTCGGCCCATGGAGTCTCTCCGCAGGTACGGGTCGAAGCGGAAAAACGGGGTCTTCGTGCCATCGACGCCACCTGTCCACTGGTCACCAAGGTCCATCTGGAAGCTCGAAGGTTCGCGGAAAAGGGGTACTCCATCCTTCTGATCGGACATCGGGGCCATGTGGAAGTGGAGGGAACCCTGGGAGAGGCACCCGACCATATCCTGCTGATCGAAACAGGGGAGGATGCGGAGCGCATCGAAGTCCCCGATCCGGAAAAGGTCGCTCTTATAACCCAGACAACCCTTTCCGTCGACGATACAAGGGAAATCGCGGAAGTCCTGAAAGCTCGATTCCCTCAGATTCATATTCCCTCCGCCAAAGATATCTGCTACGCAACCCAGAACCGGCAGGATGCCGTAAAAGCCCTCTGTAAAAAGGTGGAAGCCGTGATCGTGATTGGCTCTCCGGCTTCATCCAACTCGAATCGGCTCCGGGAGGTGGCGGAAGGTGCAGGACGCCGTGCATGGCTGATTGAGGAGGCAAACCAGATCAATCCCCGATGGCTGGAGGGAATTTCCCGGCTGGGTGTGACTTCGGGAGCCTCGACCCCGGAATCCCTCGTTCAGGCGGTTATCTCCCGCCTCTCAGAGCTTGGTGCCGAGTCGGTTGTGGAACTGGAGGGTGAAATTGAAACCATCCGGTTTCAGCTTCCACGGGAACTTCAGAAATAGTCACGAATAGAAAAACCGGGTGGCTGTAGGAGGCCGTAAGCCGAATTCTGTTCCCCGAACCCGTTGCCGGAATCGGGGCGGAAGTCATTCCTCTGGGACTCCGGTTGCCCGAAGCCTCAAGCGGCCGACCCGGGGACAGGGGCGGGCGCCTTTTGTCCCCCTATTTGGCCTTGCTCCACGTGGGGTTTGCCGTGCCTCCAATGTCACCATCGGAGCGGTGCGCTCTTACCGCACCGTTTCACCCTTACCCCGTTTGCACGGGGCGGTCTGTTCTCTGTGGCACTTTCCTTCATCTTTCGATGACTCCGCGTTACGGAGCACGCGTCCCGCCGGGAGTTCGGACTTTCCTCCCTTCCTTGCGGAAGAGCGACTTCCTGGCCTCCCTGGCCACCCCGCTCTATTGTATCATTCCGTCCCTGGAGAAGATGGTCACCAGTGAAGAAGTACAGGAGGGATCAGGAGAATCAGGCTGAGGATCACAAAGATGATTTCCAGGGGGAGGAGCCAGCGGAACCATTTTTCGAAAGGTACGCCTGCCAGTTCAAGGGTCCCGATCGTGACCGCCGAAGTCGGGATGATCATGTTGGTGAACCCATCCCCAAACTGGTAGGCAAGCACCGCGGTCTGGCGTGTGATTCCGGATAGATCGGCAAGGGGCGCCAGGACCGGCATGGTCAGGGCAGCCTTTGTCGTACCGGACGGAATGAAGAAATTCACGCACAGCTGGATGAAATACTGGACATAGGCGGACAGAATCGGATGAATTCCGCCAAAGAGGTTTGAGCTTGCATGGAGGATCGTGTCAATAATTCTCCCGTCTTCGAGGAGTACGAGAATCCCCGCCGCCAGGCCGACAAGGAGTGCCGCCCCGGCAATATCCTTTGCTCCCTGAAGAAATTCAGTTGCAATATCGTTGATCTTCATGCGGGACAGAAAACCGGTGAGGATTCCCATGGCTATAAAGAGTCCGGCAAGCTCCCGGATGTACCACTGCCAGACAATGACACCGATAAAGAGCATGACAATCGTGGTCCCCAGCAGACCGAGAACCAGTCCGTGCCTCAGGCTGAACGACCCTTCGGCCCTGGTTTCTTCCGCGAGCTTTGAACGTTTTTTACCATCGAGATCGACCATGGAGCTCAGTTCAGGGTTTTTTCGGATTGTTTCGGCGTATCGAAGAACCCAGATTACCGTGAGCAGGGTGACAAAGAACCAGATGCCCACGCGGTACTCCCAGCCGCTGACGGGGGGAAGCCCGGAGAGCTTCTGGGCGATCTGCACCGTAAAGGGGTTGAAAAATGCAGTGGCAAAACCCACACCGGCTGCGAGAAAGGAAAAACAGAGACCGACGATGGAATCGTAACCGAGGGACAGGGCCAGAGGAACGAAGATCAGAACAAAGGGCATGGCCTCCTCGCACATGCCGAAAAAGGCACCGAAAAAAGAGAAGGTAAACATGGTGATCACCACGATCAGCTTGCGTCTGTGTCCCATGCGCAAAACCAGAGCGTTGACGCCGGCGGCAATGGCGCCCGATTTGTTCAGAATCTGAAATGCGCCCCCGATAAAGAAAATGAAGGCAATGATTTCCGCAAGGCGGACAAAGCCGGACAGAGGGGCCATAAAGAGTTCAAGAAGCTGAGGATCCTTGTCTATCCTTGTAAACGATCCCTTGACCACGGTTTCGCTTCCATCGGGCTGCTGGATGCGCTCGAACTGACCGCCGGGAACAACCAGGGTCAGGAGCGAGGCAAAGATGAGAAGGGCAAAGACGATGACGAAGGGATGGGGTACTTTGATTTCTTTCACGCAGCCACCTCCGGAAAACCAGAATCAAATTGATCGCTCCATTCATGGGTGAGATGACCCGCGGCAGGAGTGATATGTGAAATCAAAAGTCTCCCCATTGTACAGAATATTCTGGATTTTACGAAAGGAACATTCCCGGATTCTAAGAAAAGGATCCCCCCGGGCGTCTCCTGGTTGTGTGAAGGGGAATCCAGATTTCAGGAGGTCATCATGAAAAAGAACCGAATGTTGATGCTTGCTGCCATGGGATTGGGAATTATGATCTTTTCCACGATCCTGTTTGGCGGCCCCGTGCAGGGAACGAATGAAGAGAATCCGACAGGCCGGGTCGTCCTTCCATGGAATGACTTCCAGACCCTTCTACAGCTGGACCGGGATGAGATTGTTCTGTCATCCAGGGAACTGACCGCGATTCTGAATCAGATTGCCGTCGATCAGCGGCCGGACATCTCGCCGGTGGAAGGCCGGATGGTTCTGACCAGGGAGCAGTTTCGATCCCTCCTTCAGCGGATGCGGCCCCAGGGCCCGTCTACCGGCATACCGCCGGCCCCGTACCTGATTCAGTCCGCAGAATACACCATGGAATGGGGGGAGGATCAGGTGGACGTCCGGGCGGTTTTCACGATTCAGACCTTCGAGAGTACCTCTTCCGGGTACAGCAAGGTCCCCCTTTTCCCCGAAGCGATGGCCATTCGCTCCATGGCGACAGGGAAGGAGAAAGTGACCATCATGTTTGAGCAGGGCAGAATTGTTGCGGTCCTCCCTTCGCCCGCCCAGCTGACATTGGTGGCGGACTTTGTTGTGGGTCTGCCAGCAAAGCAACATTCCCATCAGATTTCCTTTCCGATTCCCCAGACCCCTATAACCCGGGTGTCGATGAAGGTGGATTCAAAAGAGGCCGATATACAGATTGACCGGGCGGCTTCGATCCAGATGGAATCCCGGGGGAAAATCACTGTTGCGCAGGCCATCCTTGCTCCGGGGACTGCAATGAACGTGACATGGAGAAAAAAGATTCCGCAGATCGAGCGGGGGCCGGCCAAACTCTATGCAGAAACCAACCATCTGATTACACTGGAAGACGGTTCGATACGGGTCACAGCCTATATGCGCCTTACGATTCTTCAAAACCTGCTCTCCGCGGTTCGAATCCGGCTTCCGGAAGGGTATACCCTGCTCAACCTCACAGGGGACAGTCTTGGAGACTGGATCCTGGTCGACAAAGATGAAATCCACATGGTCGAGGTTCCCTTCCTCGATCCCAGAGAAGGTCAGGTAGATCTCGTACTCAGCCTGGAACATACCCTGGAAGGCGAGGCCTCTACAGTCTCCTGGGACGGATGCCGGGTGATTGATGCAGTGCGGGATGCCGGAACGATCGGCGTGGAAAGCAAAGCCACATCGGAATGCACGATTCTGGAAGAGAACAACGTTCATCGTGTCGACCCGTCGGAACTGCCCGTGGTTCTCCAGAATGCATCCAGACATCCCTTTCTCTATGCGTGTTCGTACCTCTCTCACCCATCATCGTTCCTGATGGAAATCTCGAGACATCCCGAGCTTCCCGTCATCTCCACAGTCGTGGACTCCATTCATGGCGTCACCCTGCTGACTCCGGACGGGAAATGTGTTCACCAGGCAACCTACACGGTTCGGAATACATCCCGCCAGTTCATGACCTTTGTCCTTCCGGAGAAAACCGAGGTATGGAGTGTCTTTGTATCGGGAGAACCGGTCAAACCCAGGCTCTCTGAGGGTTCTGTCCTGGTTCCGCTCAAGAGATCCCGTCCTGTTAACGGTTCTCTGGATTCCTTCACCATCGAACTGGTGCTCTTTGAACGGTTTCCTGCCCTCTCCGCACTGAGCCGGGGGAGGGTTTCCATCCCCGTACCCGACGCCATTGTCAGTCAGGTCATGTGGAGCCTGGTGGTTCCTGAGGAGCGAAGCTTCCTTGCTTTGGGCGGAACGATGGAGCAGGAAAAGCAGCATGAAGGTCTTCGTCCCCTTCTCTCGTCCCTTTGTGTGGAAAAAGCTCCGCTGGGAATGATGGACGAGGACAAAGCCCTGGATGTGGCCGGGAGGGAGCAGGAAGCCGATAAGCTCAAGGATCAGTTTTCGCCGAGCCTTGCCCTTCCCAAAGAGGAAATTGCCCGTCAGGTGGAAGAGGAGAGTCGATTCGGAGAACGCCTCCGAGCCTCTTCGAGCGCAGCGGTAGGCGGTACGGCGGGAGTGTTGCCCATCCGGATCCATATTCCCACCCATGGTCAGGTGTTCCGGTTCGCCAAGACCGTCATTTACGGTGACTCTCTCACCATCACCTTCACGCAGGCTTCGACCGGTCTCCTCTCTGTCCTCCGGACCCTTCTATGGCTTCTCCTGATGGCCGGTTCCCTGCGGCTGGTCTATGTCAGTCTTAAGAGGATGATCACAGGGAAGATCTGTGTCCGCGACATGTCCATCCTGGGTCTAGCTCTTCTTGCCATCCTCTCGATTCCCGTCTGGCTGCCGGCTTCCCTGGTCTTCCTTGCCGCCGGCTGGAGTGTCCATGTCGCCTGGAAACCCATGAATTCGGAAGAATCACCTGTCGGCAAATAAAAATCCCAGATTATTTTAAATGGCAAGCGTAGGGGAGGGGAAACCCTCCCCTGTTATTATGGCTCTCCCTCCGCGTATGGAGCTTTGGGTAGACTCATTTAGTAAGACGTCCGGTACAAGTCAATGGGCTGATTGACGGTGGTATTGTCACCAGATATTTTGACAATAGGTATCGTATCCCCAGATATTTTCAAAATACTACAACTAAAATAATTTTCATGAAGTACCCTCATTAGAGCATTTAATTTCCTTTACTAAATGGTCTTTGATGGTGTCTACTTCGCAGGCGAAATACCTTGAGTGATGGTGTGGTATAGTCTTCTTGTATTAACAATATTTCGTTTGTTGGTGGAAAAAATACTAACTTTCCAATATCTGTGCCTTTTAAACGAAAATCCCCATCAACTAGTCGATTCCATTCGTGTTCCTTCCAGAGTAATGTGCACGCATCTCTAAGAAATACGATAAAACCACTCGAGGTCATGTCAATAGGTGTGTAAAAAGGGTTCATGCGGCATGATCCTTATTCAAGGTTTTCAGGTTGATACCATTTTCGTATTTGTCACCATTGTAGACATCGCGTAACAGTTGAGGCGCTTTCAGTCGTCGGAATCGCTGTTCTGCCACCATCAGCATTTTCCAGATCATGGCCGAGGCACTGGTGACTTTCTTAAAGCGTTTGGAGGCACAAGTTCTGAGACGAAGGGCGGCGAAGGGGGATTCC